>Ga0299906_10005057_pt1 | contig 10766 bp, 10 predicted proteins | sample RVTome_14_FD_200259 | JGI IMG/M metagenome (GOLD analysis project Ga0299906, IMG submission 200259) | Soil microbial communities from uranium-contaminated site in the Upper Colorado River Basin, Wyoming, United States - RVT145D125 (version 2) ... | reverse complement strand
GTGGTAGTTGTCCACATAGTTCCAGCCGCTGAGCTGGTAATTCCGGATGCGATCCACCCCCGGACCCATCAGGTAGTGGCGTTCCGCCAGTGCTTGATCGAGGTTCAGGGGTGCCGGGCCCTGGGGGGCGCTTGCGCAAGCACTGAGGGCCGCAGCCAGCGCCAGGGCAATGGTCGTTTTGACGCGTGGTTTCATGGCTTCATAGCTCCTTTCGAGGTGCACGCTATTCATGTTGGGCAAAAAACGGCGGTTTTCAACACCCGCCGCGCATTACCTTTCGCCGGGATATTCCGGCACGCCCCGGCAAGGGTTGCAGGCGTTGATCAGACCGTTCGCGTAGCCACCGCTGGCGGCACGGAAGCCGCCTTGCGCGCCGGCCCGAAGACCGCCAGTTGCCCGACCAGGCACAAGGTGAGCATGGCAGTCGGCAACAGCCAGGCATTGATCCGCGTCAGCGAAAACGCCTCGACCATCCACATGTTCAAGCCTACCGCCAGGGCGCCTCCGAGCAAGACGCCAACCAGGCTGATCATCAGGTTCTCGGTCATGAAATAACGCAGGATTGCTCCCCGTGGGGCGCCCAGCGCGCGCCGCGTGCCAATCTGCTTGGTCCGCCGGTTGACGCTGAAACTGGCCAGCCCGACGATGCCCAAGGCAGTAATCAGCGTCAGCAACGCAATCACGAAGGCCAGCATCTTGATCATCGAGCCATCGGCGAGGTAACTGCGTTCCCGGGTCTCATCCATGGTCTGCATGGAACGCACAATGCGGCCCTTGTTCCGCTCGGCCAGCAGTGTTTCGACCTGCGGCATCAGCTCGTCGCGCCGGCCCGCCTGGGTGCGAATCAGATAGCGCGTGGCGCCAAACAGCGTGTGTTGCGGCACCAGCATGACCCGCTCCACCCCGTCCCAGCCATTCCAGGGCGCCTGCATCTGTTCGATGATGCCGGTAATTGTGATGGGCTCGTCGTCGTTGATATATACCGTCTTGCCGAGCGCGCCCATGGGGTCGTCCGGGAACAGCGTTTCCGCCGTTGCGCGCGTCACCAGAGTCTTGCCTGGCCACTCGGTGGACGTGCGATCGCGCAAGCCGACGTCGGTGGCGCTGAAGTTTTCGCCGGACAAGAGGTTCAGGCCGAAGGCGTCCAGGCCATGCTCGTCCACGAAATACACCGCCACCCCGGTGCCATCCACCTCGGCGCCGGGTTCAGTTTGCAGACCCATGGACCAACCGCCACCCGAAAGCGGCACGGAGTTGGTCTGGATGGCGTCTACAACGCCCGGCAGGCTGCGCAGGGCGTCCAGGTCTTCCTCGATGGTGACGCGTTCGTTGAAGTCTTCGGCGAAACCTACGCTCAGAATGTGAAAGATGTTGTGCTCGTCAACGCCGCTGGGGCGCGCCATCACGCGGGCGCGCTCCTGCATGATCGAAATCGCGTTCACCATGATGGCCATGGTGACGGCGATCTGCAGCGCAATCAGCACCGCGCCGGTCTTGTTGCGCATCATGGCGCGCCAGATGGGACCCAGTTCCATGCCTGTGCTCCTATTGTGTTTTCAATTGCCCGGCCGGTGCGACGCGGCACGCCCGCCAGGTCGGATAGAGCCCGGCCAACAGCGCGGAACATATGGCCAGGCAGACCGCGGTCAGCACCATGACCCAGTCCATGCCCACCAGGTTTTTCACGAACTCCCCGAACAGGGCCTCGATGCCGCGCAAGCCCAGCCAGGCAAGGCCAAGGCCGAGAACGCCGCCTCCCAGCCCAATCAGGCCCGCTTCAATCATGTGCTGGATAAACAGGGTTGCGCGCGTTGCGCCCAGTGCGCGCCGCAGGCCGATGTCGCCGGACTTGCCGAGAAACTTGGCCAACAGCAAGCCGATCGTGTTCAGCAGGCAGACCACCAGGAACAGCAGGGACAGGCCCAGCATGACCTGCGCGTCGTCTTCCACCACTTCCTCTCTCTCCATCCACTCCATCACGTCGTCCAGCCGGTTGTTCAGCGGCCTGGGAAAGCGCCCGAGCGCCTTCTGCTGCCCGGTGTACGCGTTCAAAAACGCCAGGTAGTCCTGCTCCTCCTGCGCGTTGCGCAGTTCCGCCCAGAACTGTATCCACACACACTCGGAAGCCAGGAAAGCCTCGTGGCCACTGCCCTCGGAGGGCTTCCAGCAATTGGTGTTGCCGTTGCGCGGCAACTGGTACTCAACCGCCACATTGAACGGTATGAAAATCTCCTCGGGTTCGTTGAACGCGCCGTTGGTGACATCGTAGAACTTGGGCACCGGCAGCCAGTCATCAATCACGCCGACGACGCGGAAGTCCATGCCGTTGAGGCGCACGCTGCGGCCCACCGAATCCTCACCGCCGAACACCCGCTCGTTGATCTCGCGGCTGAGAACCACCACCCGTTCCAGCCCCGCGTCCGCCGCCCGGTCCCAACCACTACCAAACTGGAAGGGCAGATCGAACATGGGGAAAAAGTCGGCAAAGGTGTTGCGCGTATCCACCGTGAAGGGCAGTTCGCCTTCTCCATGCGGCTCCAGCACCAGGCCTGAGCGGTTGCTGGCCACCTGCCGGTAGGCCGTGCCTGCGCGCATCAGCGCCATGGCGTCGGTATAGGTCACCTGGTCCGGCGGCTCCAGCGGCTCCTCGCTGCTGACATTGGGGTCCCAGTTGTCCAGCTGCACGTAGAACAGCTGGTCCGACTTGTGTGGAATCGGATTGCCGGACATCACGTAATTGACGGTGATGGTCGTCATGCATGCGCCGATGCCCACGGCAATGGCGGCAATCATCAAGGCGCTGAGCAAGGGGTTGCGACGGATGCTCAGCCAGCCCAGTTTCAGGTAGTAATTGAACATGGCTCCAGCCCTCAGCCGCGCGCCGCGGCGACGATCTGCGTGTCTGCGCCGATATCGCTGACACGCCCGTCACGAATGTGCACGTTGCGCTGGGCCAGGCCGGCCAGCGCCGGGTCGTGCGTGACCATGATGATGGTCGTGCCAAAGCGATTGATGTCGGAAATCAGCTCCATGACGCTGAGCGCCATCTGTGAATCCAGGTTGCCGGTGGGCTCATCGGCTAGCAGAAAGCGGGGTTCGCCAGCCAGCGCACGCGCAATGGCAACCCGCTGCTGTTGCCCGCCGGAAAGTTGCGACGGCAGGTGCTTCATGCGCGACGCCAGGCCCACCATGTCCAGACCGCGTTCGATGCGGCGTTTGCGCTCCGCCGCGCTGAATCCCCGGTAGCGCAAGGGTACATCCACGTTGTCGAACAGATTCAGATCCGGGATCAGGTTGAAGCCCTGGAAGATGAAGCCGATCTTCTCGTTGCGGACCTTTGAGCGCTCCCCATCGCTGAGTTGGGATACGTCCCGCCCGTCCAGCTCGTAAATGCCGCTGGTAAATTGCTCGAGCAGGCCGGCGATGTTCAGAAAGGTGGTCTTGCCCGAGCCCGACGGGCCGGTGACCGATACATAATCGCCTTCCCGCACTTCCAGGGAGAACTCCCGGAGCGCATGGGTTTCAACCAGGTCGGTCCGGTAAACCATGGAAATGTTTTTCATGCTGAGCATCGTTATCCTCCTGCTTTGGCTGCGCACCGGCTTTCCGGCCGCCGTTGTCCCGGCGCTGCCCGGGAGCCCATCGTTTAATCCGTCACCAGCACCGAGTCGGCGCCCCGGAATGCATCAATACTCGAGATCACCACAACCTCACCTTCTGCAAGTCCCTGCACAATTTCCACTGCCGCCAGGCTGCGCGCGCCCACTTCGATCGCGCGGCGGTGCGCCACCTTGTCGGGGCCCAGCACGTAGGCGATCCGGCTGCCGCCGCTGTCCAGAAACTGGCCCCGCTGCAAGGTGAGTACGTCCTGCTTCTCTTCCATCAGGATGCGCGTGGTCAGGCGCTGGTTCTGGCGCAATCCGGGCGGCATTTCACCGTCAAAGCGAACCCGCGCCGTGACCTGGTTCTGGATGATTTCCGGCGAAATCGAAACCAGCCGACCCGGGTACGCCTGGATTCCCACCAGGACCTCGGCGGGCATCCCCAGGCCCAGGTCATCGGCATAGCTCTCCGGGACCTGCGCTTCGATCTCGAAGGCCGTCAGGTCCACCACGGACATCACTTCCTGATTGCGCCCCACGGCGGCCCGCTGCTCCACCAGGAGGTTGCCAACGATGCCGTTGACCGGCGAGCGCATCTCCAGGTCACCGACCTGGCGCTGCAGGTCCTGCACCAGAAAGCGCTGCCGTTCAAGCTGCAGTTCCTTGGTCTGCAGTTCAAAGGTCAGCCGTTCTTCGTCCAGCCGGGCGTCTGCTACCGCGTGCTGGTGCGCCAGGCGCGCAGTTTCCAGGTCGTCCTTGGTTTTTTCATAGTCAATCTGCGAGATGGCCTTGATTTCAAAACCGGATTCAGCCCGGCGGCGTTCCCGCTCGGCCGCAACCAGCGTCACCTGGGCCAGGTCTATGTTCTTGCGGTTATCCAGCGCCTTCTGCTTGACCTCGATGCGCTGGCGATCCAGTTCCACGCTCAGCGAGTCGAGCGTGGCCTGCTCCTGCTGCAGGCGGTTCTGCAATTCGGGGCTGTCGAGCGTGGCGAGGACCTGGCCTTGTGATACCTCGGCGCCCGCCTCGACCAACAAGGCAATGCTGCCATCGGCGGGGGCGAACAATGAAGGGCTGACGGCCGCCACAACGCGGCCTTGTACCGAGGCGTCGCGCACCAGGTCGCCCCGCTCCACGGTCGCCAGACGCAAGCGATCCAGGGGAACCGCGACGCTGGAGCCGGCCCAGCGCTGCACGGAGGGTATGATCGCCCAGGAAATCAGCACAAGGACGAGCACCGCCGCTGCGACCCACATCCAGCGCGCCGAGCTGGACCTGGGCTCGAGCGCGACATCCTGCGCTGATGTGTCCGCGATTTTCACTATCCACACCCCTCTGCGATGCTTAGTCTGACGCGAATTCAACCATCTTGGTTACAAGCCATGTGTTTTCGACGCGGTCCGGCCGCCAATAGTTTATACGCGCGGCGGCATGGTCGTACCATTTGGCGACGCATGGCTTTAGAATCTTTCGCTGACCCTGTTACTGTGCCCCGCGCCGTTCGCCTTCCGCACTGCTGCCGCGCTCGCATGAGGGCGCCGCGTCAATCGGAGGCTGAAAAAACAAAGCGTGGACACTGGCCAGATCAAGCGCTACGGAACACAACTGGCCCGCTACGGAATATTCGGCCTGCTGGCCACCGCCATACACTATGCTCTGATGGCCTGGCTGCTGGCCATCGGCTGGTTTCCCGTTACCTCTTCCACGGCCGGCGCGGCTGCAGGGGCTATTTTGGCCTATGCCGCCAACCGCAAATGGACCTTCGGCGCCAACCACAGCACAACCCACATGCTGCGCTTCATGGCGGTGGCCGCCGTGGGCCTGCTGTTGAACGCAATTCTGTTGCTGGCTATCCATCACTGGCTGATCCAATCAATAATAGGGGCCCAGCTATTAACCACAGGCCTGGTGTTCATGACAAGCTTCCTGGTCAACCTCAAATGGAGCTTCGCTTGAGCGCGGCAGCGGCAAGCACGGCCAGCCGGCTGGTCAGCATTGTCGTGCCGGTGTACAACGAGGCCGAGGTCCTGGAGGATTCCTGGCGCCGGATCAGCGAGGTCATGGCAGGCACGGGTCTGCCGTTTGAGATTATTTTTGTCAATGACGGGAGCACGGACGCCAGCGAGACGATTCTGGCCGCTCTGCACGACCGCGACACAAACGTTACGGCGGTCAACCTGAGCCGCAACTTCGGCAAGGAGTATGCCTTGACCGCGGGCCTGGATTTTGCTGCAGGCGATGCCGTGGTCATGATAGACGCAGACCTGCAGGACCCGCCCGAGCTGATCCCCGATATGCTGTACGAGTGGCAGAACGGATATGACGTGGTAACGATGCGGCGCACCAGCCGCGAGGGCGAAACCCTGGTCAAGCGTTCTTCCGCCTGGCTGTACTATCGCCTGCTCAACCGGATCTCTGACGTACCCATACCGCCCGACACCGGCGACTTCCGCCTGCTCAGCAGGGCCGCCCTGGAAGCAGTGCGCAGCCTGCCGGAACGGGTGCGCTACATGAAAGGCATTTTTGCCTGGATCGGATTCCGCCGCACAGAGATCAACTACCAGCGCGCCTCACGCGCCGCCGGCGGCACCAAGCTGGGATACCTGAGGCTGCTGCGCCTGGCGCTGGACGGCATCACAGCCTTCTCGACCATGCCCCTGCGCCTGGCGACCTGGGTGGGGTTTCTCGCCGCCATCAGCGCGTTCTGTTTTGGCCTGTGGACGGTGATCAAGACCCTGCTGTTCGGCGATCCCGTGGCCGGCTTTCCCAGCCTGATGGCCTCCATCCTGTTCCTGGGCGGCATCCAGCTGATGGCCATCGGACTGCTGGGCGAGTATCTCGGACGGCTGTTCATCGAGAGCAAGCAACGGCCGCACTACCTGGTCCGTAGCGTGCTGAGGCGCGGCGCGAGCGGAGAATCCGGCTAGGTGCCCGCGACCAGCGAGTCACGCGCCGGTTCGCGCCTGGCCTGGGGCCTGCTTGCAGCGGTGCTGACGGCGCGCCTGCTGACCATGGCGGCCTATCCGATCACGGATACCACCGAGGCGCGTTATGCGGAGATTTCGCGGCTGATGCTCACAAGCGGCGATTGGCTGGTGCCGCAGGTAGCACCGGGCGTGCCGTTCTGGGGCAAGCCGCCGCTATTTGCATGGCTGACCGCGGGCGCGTTCCGGGTGCTGGGCATCGGGGAATTTGCCGCCCGTTTGCCCCACTTTGCGCTGGCCATGGCCAGCCTGTGGCTGGTGACCGTGGCCGCGGCGCGGGAAACGGCGCCCCACAAGCGCCTGCTGCCCGCCCTGGTGCTCGCCTCGACCCCGCTGTTTTATGTCAGCGCGGGCACGGTGATGACGGAGGCCGGGCTGCTGTTCTCAACGACCCTGGCCATGACCGGCTTCTGGCTGTGCGTGCGCCACGGACAGCGCAGTTGGGGCCTGGCATTCTTCGCCGGCCTGGGCCTGGGCATGCTGGCCAAGGGCCCGATCGCGCTGGTCATGTCCCTGCTGCCCATCGCGATGTGGTTGCTGATCAATAAGGAGTGGTCCCGCCTGCGGCTTCTGCCCTGGACCGGCGGGCTGCTACTGGCGCTACTCATCTGCCTGCCCTGGTATCTCGCAGCCGAATACCACAGCCCGGGCTTCCTCGCCTATTTCCTGGTCGGTGAACACCTGCTGCGGTTCATCCAGCCCGGCTGGGAGGGCGATCTTTACGGCAATGCGCACACCGAGCCCCTGGGCATGATCTGGTGGTTCTGGTTCCAGGCCACAGCGGCCTGGGGGTTGCTGCTGGCTGTCGCGCTGATCGTGCTGGGCCGCCGAACGCGGGGAGGCCGGCGGCGCCTGGCGCGCAATGATTGGCGCCGCTACCTGCTGTGCTGGATGGTCGCGCCGTTGTTGTTCTTTACCTTCTCATCCAACATTCTGTGGACCTACGTCATTACCGGTTTGCCGGCGCTGGCGCTGTTGCTGGCCGATGACGGCGTTTTGCGGGAAGCGCGGGCATGATCATGCTCGGGCTGCGCATCCGTCCCTGGCTGCTGGCTTTGCTGGTGCTGCTGGCGCCGGCGCTCAGCCTGGCGCAGCTCTCGCTGGCCGGTACGCTGGGCCCGCTGTACCTGTCCGAGAAGGAACTGGTGCGCGCCTACCAGCAGCGCGAAACCGCAGGCCGGGCGCTCTACTACCTGGACTACCTGCCGGCTTCCGCCGCCTTCTATACGGGTGGCGCGGCCGAAGCGATTTCCCTCGCCGGCAGCGGCCTGCAGGCGCAGGGCTACTGGCTGGCCGTGCACAGAACCAAGGGCAACCGCGCGCCCGGACACTGTAGCCTTGTATATCAACCTGGAACCGGCCTGTTTGACCTCTACCTGTGCCATGAATAAACCCTTGCCCGTCATCATAGACTGCGACCCTGGCCAGGATGATGCCGTCATGCTGCTGCTGGCCATGGCTTCCCCGGAACTCGACATCCTGGGCATCACTACGGTGGCCGGCAACGTGCCCTTGCCGCTGACCCAGCGCAATGCCCGCATCATGGTGGACCTCGCCGGGCGCGGAGACATCCCGGTCTTCGCCGGCTCTGACCGCCCACTGCGTCGGCCCCTGGTCACGGCCGAAATGGTGCATGGCAAGACCGGCATAGACGGCGCCCCTATCGCCACGCCGCGAACGCCGTTACAGGACCAGCACGCAGTTGATTTCATGATTGAAACCCTGCTCCGATCCGAGCCCGACTCCGTTACTTTGGTGCCCACCGGGCCCTTGACCAATATCGCCATGGCCCTGCAGCGGGAGCCGGCCATTCTGCCGCACATCCGGCGCATCGTGCTGATGGGCGGCGCGCTGCGCGAAGGCGGCAACACCACAACGTCCGCCGAGTTCAACATGTTTGTGGATCCCGACGCGGCGCAGGCCGTGATGCATTGCGGCCGCCCCCTGACCATCGTGCCGCTGGACGTCAGCCACCAGGCGCTGGTCAGCCAAAGCTGCCTGGAGCGCCTGCGCGCGCTGGATTCAGACGTGGCGCAGGCCACGGTCGCCATGCTGGAGTTCTTCAACCGTTTTGACAGCCACAAGTACGGCACCGAAGGCGCGCCCCTGCACGATCCCTGCACCATTGCCTGGTTGTTGCAGCCGGGCCTGTTCAAGGGCAAGGTCTGCAACGTGGAGATCGAAACCGAATCGACCTTGACCCTGGGGCACACAGCCGTGGACTTCTGGCACGTCACGGATCGACCGCACAACGCGGAATGGCTGTATTTTATTGATGCAGAAGGCTTTTTCGATTTATTGATCAAGCGGCTGGCGCGCTATGGCTAAGCCTTTCGACAGCATTTCCGTGGCCGTGGTGGGCTCGATCAACCTCGATCTGGTCGCCCGCGTAAAACGCTTTCCGGAGCCTGGCGAAACGATCAGCGACGCCTGTGTCACGCGCTACCCGGGGGGCAAGGGCGGCAACCAGGCGCTGGCCGCGCGGCGCCTTGGGGCAAAGGTTTGGCTGGTGGCCTGCACCGGCGAGGACAGCGCGGCTGACGAAGCCGTGGCCAGCCTGCGGGCGGCGGGTGTCCACCTGCAGCATTGCCGGCGGCTGGCTGGCGTCGGCACTGGCCTGGCCCTGATCCTGGTCACGTACGAAGGTGAGAACCAGATCGTGGTCGCGCCCGGCGCCAATGCAGCCTTTACGCCAGACTTGCTTGACCTGCCCGCCGCCGATGCGGTGATTGCGCAACTGGAAGTGCCCATGGAAACCATACTCAAGGCGGCATCCCTGGCCAGCGGATTTTTCTGCCTGAACGCGGCGCCGGTGCGACCGGTGGCCGAGGCGGTGCTGGAACGCACCGACCTGCTGGTCGTCAACGAGATCGAGGCGCGCAGCCTTGAAGCCAACCTGCCCGGGTACCGCGGCCTGCTCGCGGTCACGCTGGGCGCGCGCGGAGCGGTATTGCGCCGTGACGGTACGACGCTGGCCGAGGCCCGTCCGCCGTCGATCACGGCGGTCGACGCCACCGGCGCCGGCGACGCCTTTACCGCGGCGCTCACGGTGGGCCTGGTCAGCGGTCTGGCGGAACAGGAAGCGCTGGAGCTGGCCTGCCGCGCCGGCGCCCTGTGCGCCACCCGGCCCGGTGCGCAATCCTCACCGACCGCCGCTGAACTCATGAGCGGCATTGAACCAGAAGATGCGCTGAAACCATGAGTTATAGAACATTCATTCAAATTTTTCTCTGTACCGTGCTGCTTGCGGCCTGTCGCGATTTCGCACCCGAATCGCCGACCACCCGGATCGACTGGGACACCTGGGGCGTACCGCATGTCTTTGCCAACTCCGAGACAGAGTTTTTCTTCGCCGATGGCTGGGCCCAGATGGAGGCCCACGCCAACCTGCTGTTGCAGCTATACGGCGTTTCCCGCGGACGCGCGGCCGAGTACTGGGGCGCGGACTACCTGGAGAGCGATCGGCTGGTGCATACCCTGGGACACCCTGCCCAGGCTGAGCGCATGTGGGCGGAGCAAAGTCCCGATCTGAAGCGCATGCTCGCCGCCTTCAGCGACGGCATCAATGCCTGGGCGCGCCAGAACCCGGGCGCCATTGAGCCCACCAATCACGCCGTGCTGCCGGTGTCCGCGGTGGACACCAACCTGCACTCCCTGTTCGTGGTCAACACGCGCTTCATTGCCGGGCGTGAACTGGGCCTGGCGCAGCGCTGGGAAGATCGTGGCTCCAACGCCATCGCCGTTGCCCCGCAACGCAGCGCCGGCGGGCACGCCATGCTGGTGCAGAACCCGCATCTGCCCTGGAGCGGCGAGTTCCTGTTTTTTGAGAAACACGCGATCCTGGGCGGACACAACATCTACGGGGTGAACCTGGTCGGTATGCCGGGTTTTGCCATCGCCTTTAACGATCACCTCGGCTGGACGCACACCAACAACCCGATTGACAACGCTGATCTGTACGAGCTGGAACTGGACGGGGATGGCTATCGTTTCGGCGGTGAGCGCCTTGCCTTCGAGCAACACATGGTTACGCTCAAGCTGCGCGAAGACGACGGCAGCCTGTCGGATCACCCATTGACCGTGCGGCGCAGCGTGCATGGGCCGGTGATCAGGGCGGGCGAGCAGCAGGCGCTGGCGCTGCGGGTAGCCGGGCAGGACCAGCATGACAGCCTGTTACAGT
>Ga0299906_10005056_pt1 | contig 10768 bp, 11 predicted proteins | sample RVTome_14_FD_200259 | JGI IMG/M metagenome (GOLD analysis project Ga0299906, IMG submission 200259) | Soil microbial communities from uranium-contaminated site in the Upper Colorado River Basin, Wyoming, United States - RVT145D125 (version 2) ... | reverse complement strand
TGGTGTCGTTGTCGTCGCCGCCCGTGTCGTCGCCCCCGCCACATGCGGCGACGAGCAGGAGCATGGCGAACAGCACCGCCAGCAGGCGGCGCGATCGTGCTGTCATGGCTTGGGTCCCCTCTCGGTCAACACGCGCACATTAGCCCTGGGCCGCGCCACGTCGGCCTCACGCTCGTGGCCTGATCCCTGACCCTGGCTTCTCGTGGGTCCGGCTCCCGGCGTCTGGTAACTTGTGGGTGGGGATGGACCACCTCCTGTTGCTCGAGCGTGACCACCTTCTCGACCGGCTCGAGAGGCTGCTTCAGGCTGCCTCGCAGGGTCAAGGCTCGCTGGTTCTGGTGTCCGGGGAGGCCGGCGTCGGCAAGACGACGATGGTCCGCGCCTTCGCCGGCAGGGTGGGGGACCGGGCCGTCGTGCTGATAGGGGCCTGTGACCCCTTGTCGACGCCGCGACCCCTGAGCCCGCTGCTCGACATCGCCGCCGATCCGGCGTCGGGAATCGGCGACCTTCTCTCCAGCGGCGCCGCCAACTACGACGTGTTCGCCGACCTCCTGGGGCGGTTGAGGACGGCACTGCGCCCGACCCTCCTCGTGGTCGAGGACGTGCATTGGGCCGACGAGGCGACGCTCGACCTCCTGCGGTATGTCGGTCGCAGGGTCGCCGACACCCATGCCGTCGTCGTGGCGACCTACCGGCACGACGAGGTGACCCGCACCCATCCGCTGTTCGCGGTGATCGGCGATCTGGTGAGGATCCGCGAGTCGGTGCACCGGATGGAGATCCCACCCTTCACGCTCGACGCGGTCCGCCGGCTCGCCGCCGATTCGCCCGTCGACCCCGAGGAGCTGTTCGAGCTCACCGGCGGTAACGCCTTCTTTGTCACCGAGGTGCTGGCGGCCGGCGACGACCTGCCGACCTCGGTGCAGGATGCGGTGCTGGCCCGGTTGGCCCGCATATCCCACGACGCCCAGCAAGTGGTCGAGGCCGTTTCCACCGCGCCGCGTCTCCTCGAGGTGCGCCATGCCCTGGCCCTCGTCGATGCCGCACCGAACGCCGTGGATGGGGCCTTGGCGGCAGGTGTCGTCCACCGCGCCGATGACGCCCTGGCCTTCCGCCACGAGTTGGCTCGCGCCGCCGTCGAGGGTGCGATGGCACCGGGACACCGGGTCGAGCTCCACCGCCGGATGGTCGACATCCTGGTGGAGGAGAGGTCGAACGACCTCGCCCGCCTCGCCCATCACGCGGTGCGCACCGGAGACCCGGGTCTCATCCTCGGGTACGCCCCCACCGCGGCCGCCGCCGCGGTGAGCCGCGGTGCTCCCCATCAGGCGGTCGAGTTCTACGCCGCCGCCCTCGCCCACGCATCCCAGCTCGACCGGTCCGCCGAGATCACGCTGCGCAGCGAATACCAGAGGGCGTTGAGCGGGATCGACGACCAGCGCGGCTCCTTGGACCAGGCCGAGGAGGTGTTGCGCCTCGCCGAGGAAACCGGCGACGTGGAGCAAATAGGGCGAGGGCTCATCACCGTTGCCCGCGCCTCGTGGACGTTCGGCGACAACGAACGCAGCAAACGCACCATGACGGCGGCGATCGAGCTGCTCGACCCGCTCGACGACTCCGCCACGCTGACCGCGGCGTTGTACCTGGACGGCTACCTGGCCATGCTCAACCGCCGCTACCAGGCGGCGATCGCCAGCAGCACCCGCAGCGTCGAGATGGCGACCAGGATCGGCTCCGACGTCGACGTCGCCCGCGCGACGATGACGCTCGGCACCGCCGAGTTGGTGATGGGAGACGTCGAACACGGTGTGGCGCTGGTCCACGAGGCCATGGCCATGTTCGAGCGCCTCGGCGAGACGACGCTGGTCACGAGCTGCTACTCGCTGTTGGGCACCGGCGGCGGGGAGGCGCGCATCTACGACAGGGCGGCGGGTTGGTTGGAGGAAGCGATCCAGCGGGCTCGCCATACCGACTCCGACTACCCCATGGCCTACGCCACCGCCTGGCTGGCGCGGATCCGCTGCGAGCAGGGTCGCTGGGACGAGGCGGTGGCGCTCGCCGAGGCGGTGGCGCGGGTCTCTCCGGAGGTGGCGAAGATCTCGCCGGTCACCGCGCTGGGGGCGCTGGGGCGGGTCAGAGTGCGCCGTGGTGACCCCGGCGCCGACGAAGTGCTGCGGCGCGCCGTCGACCTGGGGCGATCGGGGTCGCTGCAGCACATCTGGGCGCCGCTGTGCGCGCTTGCGGAGCACTACTGGTTCCAGGGCAGGCTCGACGAGGCTGTCGGCCTCCTCGAGGGTCCCTATCACACGGCGTTGCAGACCGACAGCCCGTGGGCCCGCGGGGAGCTCGGCTTCTGGCTGTGGTGGGTCGGCGGCCTCGCTGTTCCCCCGGACGGCGCCGCCGAGCCCTTCGCCTTGCACATGAGCGGTGACTGGGAGGCGGCCGCTCTGGCGTGGCGGGCGATCGGGTGCCCCTACGAGGAGGCGCTGGCGCTGGCAGGTGGTGACGACGCCGCAATGCTGGCGGCCCTCGACATCTTGGACCGGCTCCAGGCACGACCGGCGGCGCTCTGGGTGCGCTCCCGGCTGCGCCACGCCGGCGTCGACTCGATCCCCCGCGGTCCCCGCCAGAGCACGCGGACCCATCCCGCCGGTCTGACGGCACGCCAGGCAGAGGTCCTCGCCCTCATGCGCGAGGGCCTGGCGAACGGCGACATCGCCCAACGCCTCTTCATCTCGAAGAAGACCGTCGAGCATCACGTGTCGGCCGTCCTCGCCAAGCTGGGGGTGGCGACGCGAGCCGAAGCCATCACGCTCGGCCGCCAAGATGGGGGCGGCGTCTCGCCAACGTAGGGGCGTCCTCCGATGTGGGGAGCCACGCCACGCCATACCTTCGCTCTCGGAGCCGGAAGCGCCGGCTCGAGAAGGAGGGAAGGCATGCCCAGATACCTAGTCGAGCGCACCTTTCCCGACGGACTCGACATCCCGCAGAGCTCAAAGGGGATCGAGATCGTCGGCGGGGTCGTCTCCAACAACTTGGACGAGCAGGTCACATGGGTGCACTCGTTCGTGTCGGACGACAAGCGCAAGACGTTCTGCATCTACGACGGGCCCACCCCGGAGTCGATCCGCCGGGCGGCGACCGCCAACGGTCTGCCGGTCGACCTGATCACCCAGGTGAGTGTCCTCGATCCGTACTTCTACCTGGGAGGTGAGGCATGAGGCGTCGGATGGCTCTGATCGTGGCCCTGGCGACCGTAGTGCTGGCCCAAGCCGTGCCGGGGGCGCTGGCCGGAGTGACGACCGGTGTAACCGGTGGGGATGAGAGCGTGGGCTCCGGCGGCAACCGGCGGCTCACCTTGTGGGCCACGGCACGCAGCACGGCCCGGTTCCACTCGGTGAAGGTGGCGGAGCGCCATGGGTACGAGGAGTTCCTCGAGTGCTTCGATTCACCCAAGGGCGGCATGGGCCAGCACTACGTCAACATGGACCTGCTGGGCGACGGTGACCTGGACGTGCGCCGCCCGGAGGCCATGGTTTACGAGGTGAAGGACAACGGTCGCCTGAAGCTGGTGGCCGTGGAGTGGATCCTCCCGGGTGACGGCACCGAGGATCCACCCACGCTGCTCCGCAGGCATCTCCACTACAACTCAGACCTGGGGGTGTGGGTGCTGCACGCCTGGATCTGGAAGTACAACCCGAGCGGGATGTTCGCCGACTACAACCCCAGGGTCGGCGCCTGCCCGGCCGCCTGACCGTCGCCGGTCTGACCTGGAAGGGGCGCTCGCGCAGCCGGCCGGCGGTCTACGGGCCGCCGGCCGGCCGCAGCCGGGGTCATGCCTCCGGGTGCGACAGAACGCCCTTTTCGTCGAGCTTGGTCACGATGCGATCGATGGCTTCTGCCCGCTGCGGCTCGGGGATGCGATCGGGCATCTTGGTGTTGAGACGGGCTCTCGCCTCGAACTCGCTCATGCCACGGAACTCGTCGAGTTGACGCAACGCGATGAACCGCACAACCGCAACGGTGGCGCCGACGAACAGGGCCAACTTCAGCAACTTCTTCACGGTGTCCGTCCTCCATGCGACGTTTGGAGCCGCCAGTGTATTGGCCCGGGGAAGGGTCGGTTTCGGGTCCTCACGCAATCGCGCGCCGTGCGATGATTCCACGATGGATGCGCCGGCTCTGGTCGGACGGGTCTGGGCCGTCGAGGACGTCGACGGCCTGGGCGTGCTCGACGCAGCCTTCCCCACCATCGAGTTCACCGCCGACGGGCGGGTGGCGGGCACCACAGGGCTCAACCGGTGCATGGGCCCGTATTCGATGACCGGCGACACTCTCACCGTCGGCCCGCTGATGACGACCCGGATGGCCGGGCCTGAGGCCGTCATGGTCCAGGAGCAGCGATTCCTCGCCGCCCTCGAAGGATCGATGCGCGTACACATCGATGAGGGCATGCTCCTCCACCTGGAGGGCGCCGGCCACCACCTGCGCCTGAAAGTCATGAGGACTGACCCTGAGCTCTGACACGTGAATGGTGGATACCGAGCTCTGGCCCCTCCCTCGTGCCTTTCCCCTGCCTCGTACCTGGATCCGAGGTTGCCCGGCGACGGTTCTGATACGTCGTTGTCGAGGCTGCCGTGGCGGGGAGAATTCGGGTTCGGGGTGGTCACCGGACCGGTGCATAACGCCCTCCCCCGCCGAAGGTGGGGGAGGTGGCTGACGGCTGCCGTCTGCGGCGGCGGTCAGACGGAGGGGGCATCCCGGCGGGGTCGGGCCTGGTAGCGGTTGGGTTGTGGTGTCGGCGCGGTGGGCTCGGTGCCTCGAGTGGTGCCCCCTCCGTCGCCGAGCAGGGCCTCGGCGCCACCTCCCCCGCTGCGCGGGGGAGGGCGTGAAGGCGATCGCTACTTTCGACTCGTGACTCGCTACTCATCGGTAGTCGGGGTTGGGGAAGTCGAATCGACAGCCGGCATCCCACAGGGCTCGTTGGTTGCCGTGGGCGGGCATGCCACCGGCGTCGCGCAACATGCGGGCCAGGTGCATGAGGTTCCACGACATGAACGTCGTGTTGCGGTTGGTGAAGTCGTTCTCGGGACCCCCCGACCCGGGGTCGAGATACGACGGTCCGGGGCCCGCCTCTCCGATCCAGCCGGCGTCGGCCTGCGGGGGGATGACGTAGCCGAGGTGCTGGAGCGAGTAGAGGATGTTCATCGAGCAGTGCTTGACGCCGTCTTCGTTGCCGGTGATGAGACAGCCCCCCACCTTGCCGTAGAAGGCATACTGGCCCTGGTCGTTCAGGAGGTGTGAGTTGCCGTACAGGCGCTCGATCACCTTGGTGCACTCCGACGTCTTCTCGCCGAGCCAGATGGCCGATCCGATCACCAGGATGTCGGCGGCCTGGACCCTCTCGTAGAGCGCCGGCCATTCGTCGCGGTCCCAACCGTGTTCGGTCATGTCGGGCCACACGCCGGACGCGATCTCGTGGTCGATGGCGCGGATCTTCTCGGTGGCGACCCCCTGGGCGGCCATGATCGCCGCCGCGATGTCTATCAGTCCCTGGGTGTGGGACAGCTCCGGCGACTTCTTCAGCGTGCAATTCACGAACAGCGCCCTGAGCCCTGAGAAGTCCCAGCTCGACTGCTCGGAGAGCGCTTCCATCTTGTCGGTCATGGTCACGGCGTTGCTCCTCGCGTCGGGATTCGCGCGCAACCTACCGTTTCCTCCGTATCGGTGCAGCGCGCATAGGCTCACGACGATGAGGTCGGTCCTTCGCCTCGTTCTGGTCTTGGCCGCCTTCGTCGCTGCCGGATGCGGCGGAGGCGGCAGCGATCCGTCATCGCCGGCGCCCGGCGCCGATATCGGGGCGCCGGCAACGTCGGCATCGTCCACTTCAGGAGGGCAAGCCATGCAGCTCACCTCACCATCGTTCTCCGAGGGCGGCACAATCCCGGACCGCTTCACCTGCGACGGCGACGACGTGTCGCCCCAGCTCGACGTCGTAGGCGTCCCGGCCGAGGCCACGGTGCTGGCGCTCGTGATGGACGATCCCGATGCGCCCCAGGCCACGTGGGACCACTGGGTGGTGTTCGACGTCCCCGTCACCGAGTCGATCGTCGAGGATGTCGGCCCCATCGGTGTCGCCGGGGCCAACTCATGGGGCGACGTCGGCTATGGGGGGCCCTGCCCGCCGAGCGGTACTCACCGTTACGTGTTCCGGGTCTTCGCGTTCGCCGAGCCGCTCGGTCTGGGCGAGGGGTCGTCGAAAGCCGACCTGCTGGCGGCGGCCGAGGGGAACGTGCTCGCCGAGGCGTCGCTCACCGCCTTCTACGGCCGCTGAGCACCCGAAGGGCGCCCGGCGCCCGCCCCGGCCGGCTGCCGGGTCACTCGGCCAGCCAATCGAGCAGCTTGTCGCGGGCGACCTTGTTGGCGAAGTACCCGCCGTGGTCGACGCCCTCGACGCCGGTGAACTGGTAGACCTTCGCCACCGGGAAACGGGACGAGCCGTTGGCTCCGTGAACCCCGGCGGTGGGGACCACGAGGTCGTTCGCCTCGGCGAAGATCTTGTCCATCACCCGATCGGCGGCGTGACGGCGCAGGCCCGCGCTGGGGGCGGCGTAGTCGCCGGTGATGGCGTAGTAGCGGCCGCTGCCGTTGCCTGCGGGCACGTTCAACCACGAGAGGAAGGGTCCGCCGGGCCGCATCGCCGCCAGGCCGGGGAGCCCGGCGACGGCACCTACCGCCAGGTGCTTCACGACGGTGATGACCGCCTCCAGGGATTCCACCAGTAACGGCCCCGGGGTGAAGTTCAAGATGTTGGTGTACGAGTCGACGAGGTGCGACATGTAGTCGGGGTTGGCGAGGATGGTGCCTGCGTTGGGCGACGCCACGAACACCACCTTGTCCACCGCGACGACCTCGTGACCGCCTGCCAACTCGCGCTGCCTCTCGGCGAGGACCCGGCTCACCAGGCCACCGCGCGAGTGACAGACGATGTCGACGTCGAGGCGCAGCCCTCGTGGCACCTGCTCGAGCAACCATGCGACGTTCTGGCGTGGGTCCTCCGTCAAGGTGGGGTGGTCGAAGGCGAGCACCCTGCCGTCATACAGGCGATTGAGGTCGCCCACCACCTGTGGCGACAACTCGCCGAATCCGGTGTGGGTTTGCGAGAAGGTGCCGTGGATCATGAGCAGCGTCGGGCCCGACGCCAGCAGGTCCCAGTCGATCTCGGCGCCGGTGGCGGGTGCGTCGAAGTCGTCGGGGGTGAAGCTGCGCAGCCGGTACGGGCGTTTCGCCTGCTCCCACCGACGGGCGAAGTGCTCGCCCACCTTGCCGAACACCGGGTCGAGGATCGGGAACACCACGACGCTCAGCAGCTTCGACCCGAACGCTCGAAAGGCAGCCGGTCGCTTCGAGGGCTCGTCGTCGGGGCTTACCGCCCGAGCGAGCACGTATCGGCGGAACCCCTGACCCACCGTTGCGGGCTCCCCGCAGGTCCAGGTGCAAACCCCGCCCTCGTCGGTGGCGATCATGAGTTGGCCGAAACCGGGGCGCGGGCTCGGCACTTCGATGGAGAGGGCCGGCTCGCCCAACGGCGTGATGATGGGAGCGGCGGCGTCGGGAATCTCGGCGGTTTGCGACAGTTCGATGACGCGCTGGACTTTGATGCGGTGCCGAGCCAGGGCCTCGTGGACTTCGGGGCTCCAGCCGAGCCTGGCGTCGACTGTGGGGTCCGGCGGTCGGTACACCTCGATGTCGCCCTCCAGGCCCGGGCTCTCGACGAGCACCCCATCGGCGTGCACAGGGCGGCCACGGGGATCGAGGCGGAGGGTGATCGGGGGCGCTGCGGAGGCGCCGACCCGCCCCGCAGCCCACGTGCCCAGCAGTCCCAGCACCACGGCGGCGGAGGCGGCGATGCCGACCGGGTTGGCGAACGGGCTTCCGGCGACCCTCACGTAGCCATCGCCCGAGCACACACCGTCGATCTCTCCTCCGACGTGGTACAAGCCCGGGAGCAGGGGCAGGCCGAGGAAGCCGTCATCGAGGGGATACACCGCTTGTGACCCCGAGCCGGTGAACGCCTCGTCGGGCGCGGTGATCCGCAACCCGCCGAACTCGACCCAGTAGCGGGCGGTTCCGGCGAGGTCGTCGGCGGTGAGGTCCAGCCGCACGGCGCCGTCGGTGGCCGGGTCGACCAGGAGCGGTGAGCCGATCGACGCCCCCGACAACGATCCACTCGTTCCGGCATCGGTTGTCATGATGACGTCGCACCCGGCCCCCTGCACCAGCATCGCAAGGGGGGCGACGACGACCACGAGCGCCGCCACGGGAAGGGCGGCCCGGCGGGCGCGGGCACGTGCCCATGTCCCTGAGATGAAGGCCGCAGCCAGCGGCAGTCCGTAGAGAAGGGGCGCGTCGAGCGGCAAGACCCCGGTTTGCTGGGTCAGCACGGCGCCGCCGAGGCCCCACACCACACCGGCGAGCCCGCCGAGAAACGAGCGTCCCCGCCGCACCGCGACCTCCCTTCTGGTGACGTGTTCCAGGTTACGCGTCGGATTGGAGCGATGCCGGGGCGATCGTGGCGGACGGCTCTCGGCGGCGCCCGCTCTACTCTTGGCACATGGGCCTGTTCGAGATGGACGATCCGGGGCCACTCCAGGCTCCCGCCCTCGTCGTTGCGTTCGACGGGTGGGTGAATGCAGGCTCGGCCGGCACCGCCGCTGCGGCGCATCTCGCCGGTGACGGGACGACGATCGGCAGGTTCGACGCCGACGCCCTGTTCGACTACCGGGCATCTCGTCCCACGCTGGAATTCATCGACGGCGTGCTCGCGGGCGTGGAGTACCCCGAGGTGTCGTTGCGCCACACCTCGCTGCCGCGCGCCGGCACGGGCAGCCGCGACGTCCTCGTGCTGTCCGGTATCGAGCCCAACTGGAACTGGCAGACGCTCGGCTCTGCGGTCGCCGACTGTGCGGTCGAGCTCGGCGTCGTGGAGCACGTGTCGTTGGGGGGGATCCCGTGGGCCACCCCCCACACCCACCCCACCACGATCATCGAGACCGCGTCGCGCGCCGATCTGCTGTCGCCGGGGGCAGATCGTCCCGAAGGAGTGTTGCGCGCACCGGGGTCGGCCGTCTCGGTGGTGGAGGCCTTCGTCGCCGCCCGCGGCATCCCCACCCGGGGGTACTGGGCGCGGGTGCCCCACTACGTCGGGGCGGTGTACGTCGCGTCGGTGGTGGCGCTGGTCGAGAGGGCGTCGACCCACCTCGGCGTCGGTGTCGACTACGCCTCCCTGCTCGACGCCGCCGACGAGCAGCGGCGCCGGCTCGACGAGATCCTGGAGGAGCGTCCCGAGGCCAAGGCGATGGTCGAGCAGCTCGAGCAGATCGCCGCCAGCGCGGAGGGATCCGTGTCCGGCGAGGCGCTCGCCGCCGAGATCGAGCGCTTCCTCCAGCAGCGTGACCGCGACAACCCCTGGAACGGCGGGGAGTCCTGAGGGGGCGACGATGTCCGGCAAATACGGAGGCCCCGCAGACCGGTTGGCGGTGTACGAGGCGCTCGTCGCCGGCAACGACGACGTCGAACGCAGAGGTGCGACGGTGCCCTACACGTCGCGCAACGGGCACATGTTCAGCTTCCTCGACGCCTCCGGGACGATGGCGCTGCGCCTCTCCGCCGACGACCGCGCCACCTTCATGGAGCAGTACCAAACGACCATTGCCGAGCAGTACGGCCGTCAGATGAAGGAGTTCGTAGTGGTCCCAGACGATCTGCTGGAGCGCACCGATGAGCTTGGAACCTGGCTCGGCCGCAGCCACGAGTGGATAGGCACGCTGAAGCCGAAGCCGACCAAGCGGACGTAGCACGGCGGCACCGTCGGACGGGCGCAGTGGGGTCTCACCGCGATGGTCTTCGGCTTCGCAGCCCTGTTCTGGGCCGAGCGGCACTGGAGCCGGTGGCCGGCGGCGATCGCCGTTGCCGGTGGGACTGGGCTGCTCGCGTGCGGTGCGTTGGTGGTGCAGCGCGACGTGACCGGCACCGCGTCAATCCTCGTTGGCACGATGACGGCGACCGCGCTGGCGGCCGCAGCGGTGTGGGTCCTGGCGTTCCGGAGTGCTGCGGTCGAGCCGCCGGCAGGCGGGGGTCCTCCCGACGAGCCGGCGGGGAAGGTCGCTCCCCGCCCGCCCAGCTTGGTCGGATGACGGCTCCTGCACCCGGCATCGGAAACTGTCACAGGTGGGTCGTAGGTTGTCACTCATGTTCGATGTTGATCTCGATTCGGTGACGCCGGACGATCTGGAGCGGTCGTTGCTTCGGATCGAGGGCGAGATCGCCGGGCTTCGTCTGTTCCAGGCCTCGTTGTTGCGGGCGGTGGATGTGGCGCAGGTGCCGTTGGGGGACGGGTGCCGGTCGCTCCAGGAGTGGACCCGGGCCCGTCTCGATGTGTCGGAGCCGACGGCGCGGGATCTGGTGCAGGCGGCGCGGGCGGTGCCGGAACAGCCCCAGGTCGAGGAGCTGGCCGCAGAGGGGGTGTCGTTTGACCGCCTGGTGGCGACGTCACGGTTGGTGGCGTCGGGTGCCGACGCTGAGACGGTGGAGCGCTCGTTGGGCTTTGACCTGGCCGGGGTGGTGCGGTTGCGGGAACGGCACCGGTTGGTGACTCGTAGCGATGAGGTGGCGGCGTTCCGGGACCGGTATCTGGTGCTGCAGCCGGCGTTGGATGGGTCGCGGGGTTCGATCCGGGGTGAGCTGCCCGGCTTGGAGTATGTGACGG
>Ga0299906_10005055_pt1 | contig 10768 bp, 9 predicted proteins | sample RVTome_14_FD_200259 | JGI IMG/M metagenome (GOLD analysis project Ga0299906, IMG submission 200259) | Soil microbial communities from uranium-contaminated site in the Upper Colorado River Basin, Wyoming, United States - RVT145D125 (version 2) ... | reverse complement strand
AGCGCGGTCACAATGAGGCCGGCGGTCTTCGCCGCCGCCAGCAGATCGACGCCCTGCCCGCTGAGCCAGAGCAGGAAGGGGCGCAGCCACTGGCTTTCCGAAAGCCAGGCGAGGGCGGCCGCCCAGAGCGGCGTCTCCGAGAGGCCGTCGAAGGTGACCGTGGCCAGCACCAGGATGACGAAGGCGACCGCGCCCAGCCCCTGCGGGTGGTCGCCCAGCAGGCCGGCGCCGGGCGGGCGCAGCACCAGGCGGCCTGAGGCGTCGCGGCCCAGGGGCGCGAAGCGGCCGAAGAGACCGAAGACGCGGCGGAAGGGATCGGCGGTGGCCTGCCAGGCGGCCTCGCCGCACAGCGCCATCGCGGTCCAGGCGCCGAGCGAATAGAGCAGCACCAGCGCCGCCAGGCCGCGTGGGCTTTCGCCCAGGTGGCTCGCCAGCTCGAGCCAGGCGAAGGCGAAGAACAGCAGCACCGCCGGCCAGGCGCTGCCGCGCCCTGCCGTGGCTGCCTGAGGCCGGTGCCGCAGCGCGCGCCGCGCGATACGAAACAGCGCGCTCCACGGATCGAGGCGCGGCCAGAGGTTGCCCAGGAGCGCGCTCAGCAGCAGCAGGCCGACCCACCAGAGCACCCAGACCAGCACCGGCGCGATGTTGCCGGTGGGCTCGTCGGCGCCGAGGCAGCCGGCAGCCAGCACCAGGAGGAAGAGCAGGACGCCGAGCGCCGCCAGCAGGGCGTGCACCGCACCTTCGAGCGCCGGGGGCAGACGCGGCAGCGCGAGCTGCCAGCGGGCGCCGGCGGTCGAGGTGCGCAGCGCCAGCGCGGCGATGACGAAGGAGAGCAGCACCGCCGTCCCCGCGGCGGCGAGGTAGAAGTCGAGCGGCAGGGGCAGGTCGTAGCGCTGGCCGAAGGCGTGCGCCGCCGCCGGGCGCGCAGCGCCGGCGAGCGCTGGGAGCGCCAGGACAGCTGCTGCAAGCGCGCGCATGCTATTCCGGATAGACCTCTAGATAGAGCAGCGGCCCATGGCCGTGGCCGCCGTGCTCGTGCACCTCGAGCGGAAAGCGGCCGCTGTGGGTTGCCGGAAAGCGCCAGACTGCCGTCACGCCGGCGGCGATGCTGTGACTTAGTTCATAGCCGTGCAGGTGCAGTTCGAGCGATCTGTCGCTCATGAGCTCCCACACCACCTCGTCCCCCTCGACCACGCGCAGCGTGGGCGGGACATCGGCCAGGCGGCCGTTCTGCAGGCTGAGCGTGAAGCGCTGCTCCGCGGCCAGGCTTGCGTCCGGCAGCAGCCCGCAAAGCGCCGGCAAGCCGAGGAGAAACCCACCGATCAGGCGAATGGACATTCGTTCATTGCTCGCTTTTCGCGTGAGGAGGATAATGCCGCACCTCGAAACCACCAATCGCAGGGAGAGCGAACATGGGTAGCATCTTCAAGGCCCTTTCCGTCGCCGTCGTCCTTGCCCTGACGACGCCGCCGGCTGCCAAGGGCGAGATCCTGGCGCTGATGAACTACGAGTCCATGACGCCCGACGCGGTGCAGGCGCTGAAGCTGAGCGCGCCGCAGGAGCGCCGCGAGGGCCTGGCGGTGATCGACGTCGATCCGAACTCGCCGGCCTTCGGCCGCATCGTCATGGAGATCCCGATGCCGTCCGGCCAGGTCGTGCATCACATCTTCTACGACCGCACGATGACCAAGGCCTACGTCACGGCGCTGGGCCAGCCCTCGCTGCAGGTGCTGGACCTGAGCCGCAATCCCTGGCGGCTCAGCACCATCGAGGTGCCGGGCTGCCAGCTCGGCGAGGACGTGATCTTCGACGAGGCGAACGAGCACTGGTACCTGACCTGCATGCAGTCCGCCCATGTCTTCAAGGGCGAGGTGGCGACGGACAAGGTGGTAGCCACGGTGTCGCTGCCCGACACCTATCCGCACGGGCTAGGCGTCAGCACGGCGGCCAACCGCATCCTGGTCACCAGCACCATCGACGCCGGCCTGAGCGATCCGCGCGAGATCGTCACCGAGCTCGACGCCACGACGCTCAAGGTGCTGGGCACGCACCGGCTGTCGCTGAAGCCCGAAGCGACCGGCGTGGCGCCGGTCGAGGTTCTCTTCGTGCCCAATGCCGATCCGCCGGTCGCCTACGTGACGACGATGTTCGGCGGCGCGCTCTGGGCGCTGACCTGGGATCCGGCGACCAGCACCTTCAAGCCGGAGCAGGTCTTCGACTTCGGCACGCTCGGTGCCGGCGTGGCCTTGGAGATATACCTCTCGCCGGGCAACGAGCGGCTCTACGTCACCACCGGGGCGCCCGGCCACCTGCATGTCTTCGACCTCGGCGCCGGCTTCACCCAGCCGAAGCTGCTGGCCTCCTATCCGGCGGCCGGCGGCGCGCACCACGTCGGCATCACCAAGGACTGGAAGTATGCCTTCGTGCAGAACTCGCTGCTGAACCTGCCGAATCTCGCCGATGGCTCGGTCACGGTGATCGACCTGCAGAAGGGCGAGGTGGTGGCCTCGATGGACACGCTGAAGAACGCCGGGCTGACGCCGAACTCGCTGGTGCTGCTGCCGGAGTGGAATCACCTCGCCGGGCACTGATCCCCCGATCTTCCGCTTCGCTCTCAAGGGGTCCCGGCCAGCCGGGGCCCCTTGCTCGTTGATTGCTACCAGGCGCTGACCGTGGCGAGCAGGCACGGTGCCCGCCCCGCGCCAGGCCGTGAAAGTGCAGGAGAAATCCCGGCGCTCGCATTCAGCCCTGAGCTTCGCCTCTTGCGAGCTCGCGAACCAGCGCCACGTTCTGGATGACGATGTAGAGCGTGGTTTGCGCGCCGTTCGATGTCTGAACGTCGCGGAGCTGCAGCAGCACGACGATGGGGCCCTGTTCCCACCTCAGCCCCTGATCGTCGGGGCGTGGAGCGCCGTAGAGGCGGCTGAGCTCGACTGTCAGGCTCTCGGCCTTGGCCTCCGGCTGATGGTTCGAGTAGAGCACGGCGCCGACCAGGCGCTGGCGGAAGAAGGAGAGCAGCATCACCAGTTGCTGGTCGGCGACGGCGATGGTTCTGCCGCTCTCGAGGTTCTTGATCGAGTCGCCAGCGCTCTCCAGGTCATCGAGGTCGAGACTGGAGAAGAGGGCTGTCGCCTGGTCGGCCGGCAGGCCCCAGACGAGCCCCTGCCAGTTCGTCTCGATATCGTGCTCGGCCGTCAGCCGCAGCTCGTAGGTCGGCCCCTTCGATCCCGCCGCGGCAAGGCCGATCAGCAGAGCCAATCCCGCCGGCATCAGCCAGCTCAGACGACGCGACCAGCGGCCCGGCGGCGACCGGCCGTGCCGCCGGAACAGGGTCCTCAGCAGAAGCGCGCTGCTGCGGTGCGCCGCCCGGCCGCGCCGGCGAAGCCATCCCAGCCAACCGGGCGAGGCCAGCCAGCTACGCCTGATGACCTGCGGGCGCCAGGCCCTGTCGAAGAAGACGTAGGCGGCTGCCGCGGTCGCAAAGCGCTCCTGGCAGGGGGCTGAGGCGCAGACGGCCCGGCGCAGGGCGGCATGCCGCTCCGCCCGGTCGGGACCGCGAAAGCGCGGCACGAAGATCAGCAGTCTCCGCGGATCGCCAAGTCCGACGATGCTCCGCAGCCGGTCGAGATGATCCGGACTATTGCCGCCGCGCAGGACGACCGGGCCGTCGCCCCAGCGCTCATCCTCCGGCAGCGCGCGCAGCTCCTTTGCCGGCAGCGGCATCCAGCTCTGGATCCCGGCCGGGGGCAGCAGGTCGCCGTCGCCCAGCAGGACCGCCGGCCCGATCTCGGAGAAGACCGTCGCCAGGGCCTCGAAGTCGCGCCGCACTTCGCTGTCTTGCAGACTGGCCGTGGCAGGGGCGAAGAGCAGGACCGGCGGCCGAGCATCGAAGAGCAGCGCGCTGTCGCGGCGCAGGAAGATCGCCCGCCAGGCCCGGTCGAAGGCGATGAAGGCGGCGTCGCCGCAGCTGGGCGGCAGGTCTTGCGGATGCATGGCCTTCGCGCGCAGGCGGAAGGCCTGGTAGGCCTCTTCGGCCTTGCCCTCGGTCGCGGTCGGCAGATAGAGCAGCAGGCGCTCGGGCGGGAGCGTCTCGATTGCATGCTCGACCTCCCACCAGAGCCCGGGAGAGTCGCCGAGTTGGATGACGGTGAGCGCGGCCTCGGAGGCGAGGCGCTGCACGGTCTCGCGCCAATGCGCGTCGGCCACGTAGAGCCGCGCGGCGCCCAGCGTGGGCCATTTCTCGCCGGGGCGGCCAATGGCTACGACGGGTCCGATGCTGCGCAGGGCGTGCACGAGCTTCTCCTCATGCGTCACGCCGTCGTCCTTGCGCCATCCTGCCAGCGCAGCGGGCCGCTTGATCCAGCGCGAGAGAAAATCGTCCCGGTCCGCGGAGAAGCCGCGCAGGAAGAGGACGGGCGAGCGCGCATCGTCGCGCAGCACATCGACGGCCGAGGCCGCGCCGAGCTTGTTCGCCAGAAAGTGCAACGGGAAGGCGAGCAGGGCAGCGAGGAAGACGGCAATGCCAAGCACGATCTTGGCGGAGCCGCCCGGCACATCTTTCTGCACCATGAAATAGATGGCACCGCAGAAGACGGCCGCCAGCCAAACATAGAAGAGGCCGTTCAGGACCAGGGCCAACGCGCGGCTGCGTAACGGCTGCCGGCGCGCAACGCGAAGGAACTCGGTGGCCGAGGTGGCCGGCGTCTCTTCGACCATCCCCCTCTCCTGCTCCCGCAGCGCGGCGCCAGCCCGAGGCTGGACGCGATCGTTGGCAGGCGGTCAGGTCAGGCTAATCGCTGTAGAACGGGGATAGCAAGTCGCGCGCTCAGAACGAGCTGGCCGCCGAGAGGAGGCAGAGCAGGGCGGCGGCGATGATGGCGAGCGCGGTCAGGATCATGCCGAGCCGCCGCGCCCAGAAGTGCCTGCCGTTTCCGGCCAGGCCGAGCGGGTGCAGGATGCGGCCCAGCAGCAAGGCGCCGCCGATGCCGTGCAGGATGTAGGCCGAGTAGCCCAGCATCTCGACCAGCAGCAGCAGGATCAGGCCGATTGGGATGGTCTCGGCGGCATTGCTGTGCATGCGGATGGCTGCGCGCAGTTCCGGCAGCTTGCCCTCGCCGTCGCCAAGGCTGATGTTGGCGCGAATGCGCTTGAACGAGACCCTGAGGCCGAGGCAGAGCAGGAGCAGCGCCAGGAGCCCGGCGTAGAGCGCGGTGACGGTGACGAGCATGGCAGCGGCGATCCCTTCGCGTTGGCTGCCGCTAGACTGACGAAAGGACGGCGACGATGGCAAGCCTGGCGCAGGCGACGCTGCAGCATGAGGACGAGCGGGTGCGCGTCACGCGCTACGATTTCCGCCCCGGCGAGGCGACGGGCCACCATCGCCATGCCTATCCCTACGTGATCGTGCCGGTGACCGACGGCCGCGTGCGCGTCGTCGATGCCAAGGGCGAGGGCTTCTTCGAGATGAAGGCCGGCGTCAGCTACGCGCGTCCCGCCGGCGTCGAGCACGACGTCATCTACGCCGGCGAGGCGACGCTCACCTTCCTGGAGATCGAGCTGAAACGGTAGCGCCATGCACAGAAAGGCCCTCGCCCCCGAATGGGGGAGAGGGTCGGGGTGAGGGGCTCCCTCCGCGTGCCTGCCGTCGGGCGTCGAGCCCGGCGTCGAAAGCTCCTCACCCCGACCCTCTCCTCGATTCCGAGGAGAGGGAGGACCGCATCGCCCTCGCCAGGTAGCCAGGCAGAGCCCTGCTTACTGCCTGCGCCGCTCCAGGTAGGCGCGGCAGAGCTCGCGCAGGCGTTCGCGCCCGAAGCTCGGTTCGTGGCCGCCGTGCACGACAGTGACGGGCAGCGCGATCAGCCGCTCCATGGTGCGGATGTAGTCGGGGATCGAGGAGCGCTCCAGCTCGTCCAGGAGCGGCCCGTCGTAGAGCGCGTCGCCCGAGAAGAGCGTGCCGGTCCCGGCCTCCCAGAGGCCGATCGAGCCCGGCGAGTGGCCCGGCAGATGCAGCACCTCGAAGGAACGGTCGCCGAGGTCCAGCAGGTCGCCCTCCGCGAGCAGCCGCGTCGGCGGCGCCGGCGGGATCGCGTAGTCGCGCTCCGGGTCGTAGCCCGCGCGCGGCAGCGCGTCGATCAGCAAGCCTTCCGGCATCTCCAGCCCCTGCTGGCGCAGCCGGTCGATCCCCTCGCGACCGAAGGCCTTCAACGCATCGAGGCTGGCGTAGGGCGGGCGCTGCAGCAGCGCCGCCTCCAGCGGATGCACGGCACGCTCGGCGAACTCGTGGTGCCCGCCGACGTGATCGGCGTGCGCGTGCGTGGCCACGGCGGTCAGCGGCTGCTGGAAGAGGTCGCGCGCCGCCTCGGCGAGACTGGCCACGCCCATGCCGCTGTCGACCAGCAGGTCGCGCGCGCGCCCGCGCACGTGCCAGATGTTGCAACGCATCATCGCATCGACATGCGGCTCCCAGAGATGGGTGACCGCGTCGTCGACCTTGCGACGCTCGAACCAGCGCTGGGCGACCGGCAGGCTCACGCGAAGAGCCAGAGCACCACGCCCTCGATCAGCAGCACGCCCAGCCAGTAGCCGCCGTCGATCACGGTGAGCGAGCGCTTCCGACCCTGGTAGGCATGGTTGACCGCCAGCGTGGTCAGGATGAAGCCGACCCAGAGGATGATCGAGGTGCGCAGCACGTCCGTCAGGCTGGCCGTGGCCAGGCCGCCGCCCCAGATCGTCGCCAGCACCACAGCCATGACGAGGAGCGCCAGCGCCGTCACCAGGTAGGTGACCGGCGAGGCATTGGCCTTGAGCTCCGCCTCGCTCTTGCCGACCGCGGCCACCCAGGCCTTGGCCAGGCTCATGTACCAGGCGGCGCCGAAGGCGTAGGCCGCCACCACGGCGACCAGACAGGCGACGAAATCCACCGCTGCGAAGTCCATGGCTATCCTCCGATGCGCTTCTTGGCCCATCCTTCGAGACGCAGCGCTTCGCGCTGCTCCTCAGGATGAGGCTGTGGGTTTGTCGACCAACAGAGAACCTCATCCTGAGGAGCGTGCGCAGCACGCGTCTCGAAGGATGGGCCAGGAGCTCGTACCAAGCCCGCTGATGCCCGATGCATCGCTTGTGCTAGTCCTTCCAGATGCGCTTGCCGCTGCCGGGCAGCTTCAGCGCGCTCCAAAGCTTGTCGATCTTCTCGACCACGGCCGGGTCCATCCTGATCTCGCGGCCCCATTCGCGGCTGACCTCGCCCGGCCACTTGTCGGTCGCGTCGAGCCCGATCTTCGAACCCAGCCCCGAAACCGGCGAAGCGAAGTCGAGGTAGTCGATCGGCGTGTTCTCGATCAGCGTGATGTCGCGCGCCGGGTCCATCTTGGTGGCGACGGCCCACATGACCTCTTTCCAGTCGCGCGCGTTCACCTGCTCGTCCACCACGATGACCCACTTGGTGTACATGAACTGCCGCAGGTAGGACCACACCGCCATCATCACCCGCTTGGCGTGCCCGGCATAGGCCTTCTTCATCGACACCACGGCGATCCGGTAGCTGCAGCCCTCCGGCGGCAGCCAGAAGTCGCGGATCTCCGGGAACTGCTGCCGCAGCAGGGGAATGAACACCTCGTTCAGCGCCTCGCCCAGCACCGAGGGCTCGTCCGGCGGCCGGCCGGTGAAGGTGGAGAGGTAGATCGGCTCGCGCCGCATGGTGATCGCGGTCACGGTGAAGACCGGGAACTGTTCCACCGCGTTGTAGTAGCCCGTGTGGTCGCCGTAGGGGCCCTCGTCGCGGTAGTCCTCCAGGCTGACCTCGCCCTCCAGCACGATCTCCGCCTCGGCCGGCACCTTCAGCGGCTGGCTGACGCAATCGACCAGCTCAACCTTGCGGCCGCGCAGCAGGCCGGCGAACTGGTACTCGGAGAGCGTGTCGGGCACTGGCGTCACCGCGGCGACGATGGTGGCGGGATCGGCGCCGATCACCGCCGCGGCGGGCAGCGGCGCGGTCTTCTCCTGCTTCCAGCGCGCATGGTGCTGCGCGCCGCCGCGATGCTTCAGCCAGCGCATCAGCGTTTGGTTCCGGCCGATCACCTGCATGCGGTAGATGCCGAGGTTGTAGCCGTCCTCGCCCTTGCCGCTCGGCCCTTGCGTCACCACCAGGGGCCAGGTGATGAGCGGCGCCGGCTCGCCCGGCCAGCAGGTCTGGATCGGCAGCGCCGCGAGGTCGATCTCCGCACCCTGCAGCACGACCTCCTGGCAAGGGCCGCGTCCGACGGTCTTCGGCTGCATCGCCAGCACTTGGCGCAAGAGCGGCAGGTAGCCGATCGCCTCGCGCAGGCCGCCCGGCGGCTCCGGCTGGCGCAGGAAGGCCAGGGTCTCGCCGACCTCGCGCAGCTGGCCGGGCTCGCGCTCGATGCCCCAGGCGACGCGCTCCACCGTGCCGAAGAGGTTGGCCAGCACCGGCATGGCGTAGCGCGAGCCGTCCGGCTTCACGACGTTTTCGAACAGCACCGCCGGGCCGCCTTCGGCCAGCAGGCGGGTCTGGATCTCGGTGATCTCGAGGTCGGGCGAGACCGGCTGCGCGACCCGCACCAGCCGGCCCTCCTGCTCCAGGCGGGCGATGAAGTCGCGCAGGGATTTGTAGGGCATCAGGGGACAGAGGTCAGAGGACAGATGACAGACGACAGACGACAGTTGTGTTCTGTCTTCTGTCCTCTGTCATCTGTCTTCTGTGCCATGCTGCAGGCATGGCAGGCGACATCGTCACCCGCCTCTACGTCGAGGACGCGCTCAATGAGGGCGCGGTGATCGGGCTCGACCACGCGCGCGCCCACTATCTGCGCGCGGTGCTGCGGCTGCAGAGGGGCGCCGGCGTCGCCCTCTTCAACGGCCGCGACGGCGCCTGGCACGCCCGCATCGAGGGGCTGGGCAAGGGCTGGGCCTCGCTGGTGGTGGAGCGCCTGCTGGCCCCGCAGCGTCCCGAGCCCGACCTCTGGCTCTGCTTCGCACCGATCAAGCGCGCCCGGCTCGACTTCCTGGCCGAGAAGGCGAGCGAGCTCGGCGCCAGCCGCCTGGTCCCGGTGATGACGCGGCACACGGCGGTCAGCCGGGTCAACCGCGAGCGCCTGGCCGCCAACGCGCGCGAGGCGGCCGAGCAGTGCGAGCGGCTCTCGGTGCCCGAGGTGGCCGAGGCGGTGGACCTCGGCCGGCTGATCGACGGCTGGTTCCTCGGCCGCCGGCTCTACCTCTGCGCGGAGAGCGGCGAAGCCCGGCCGCTGGCCGAGGTGCTGTTGGCCGAGCGCCGGCGCCAGGGTGACGGCCCGCCGGCGCCGGCGGCATTCTTGACCGGGCCGGAAGGCGGTTTTGCCGCGGTGGAACTTGACCTCCTGGTCCGTCAGGCGTTCGTGACGCCGGTCGGCCTCGGCCCGCGCATCCTGCGGGCGGACACGGCCGGGCTCATGGCGCTTTCCTGTTGGCAGGCGCTCCTGGGCGACGCTAAGGAACGGCCGCCCGCCGAGCGGGCCCTGCCGGGGCGGGAGTCCTTCCAGCCCCTGCCGGCCGACGACTAGACGAGGGGAAAGGGTTCCCGCATGTCCGCGCCACCGCTCGCCAAGGGCGAGCCGATCACCAGCAAGCGCCAGCTGGTCGACTACCTCGCCGCCGGCAGCAAGGCGCGCCAGGACTGGCGCATCGGCACGGAGCACGAGAAGTTCGGCTTCACCTGGGACGACCTCCGGCCCTTGCCCTACGACGGCCCGCGCGGCATCCGCGCGCTGCTGGAGGGTCTTGCCCGCGACTTCGGCTGGACGCCGATCAGCGAGAACGCCGGGCCGATCGCGCTCAGCAAGGAGCACTGCAACATCACGCTGGAGCCGGGCGGCCAGTTCGAGCTCTCCGGCGCGCCCTTGGAAACCATCCACCAGACCTGCGGCGAGGTGCACCGCCATCTCTCCGAGGTGAAGCACGTCGCCGAGCCGCTCGGCATCGGCATGCTGGGCATGGGCTTCACGCCGAGGTGGCGGCGCGAGGACATCCCTTGGATGCCAAAGGACCGCTACAAGATCATGCGGGACTACATGCCGAAGAAGGGCAGCCTCGGCCTCGACATGATGCTGCGCACCTGCACCGTGCAGGTGAACCTCGACTTCGAGAACGAAGCCGACATGGTCGAAAAGTTCCGCGTCAGCCTGGCGCTGCAGCCGGTGGCCACCGCGCTCTTCGCCAACTCGCCCTTCACCGAGGGCAAGCCGAACGGCTTCCTCTCCTACCGCAGCCACGTCTGGACCGACACCGATCCCGACCGCTGCGGCATCCTGCCCTTCGTCTTCGAGCCCGGCATGGGCTTCGAGCGCTACGTCGACCACGTGCTCGACGTGCCGATGTATTTCGTCTACCGCGACGGCCGCTACATCGACTGCGCCGGGCAGTCGTTCCGCGACTTCATGGCCGGGCGCCTGCCGGCGCTGCCGGGCGAGCTCCCGACCACCAGCGACTGGCAGGACCACCTGACCACGCTCTTCCCGGAGGTGCGCCTGAAGCGCTTCCTGGAGATGCGCGGCGCCGACGGCGGCCCCTGGTGGCGGCTCTGCGCCCTGCCGGCGCTCTGGGTCGGCCTGCTCTACGACAAGGACGCGCAGAGCGCCGCCTGGGAGCTGGTGCAGGACTGGACGCACGAGGAGCACGACCTGCTGCGCGCCGAGGTGCCGCGCCGGGCGCTGCAGGCGCCGTTCCGCGGCGGCACGGTGCAGGACCTCGCCAGGCGCGTGCTGGCGATTGCCGACGC
>Ga0299906_10005054_pt1 | contig 10769 bp, 4 predicted proteins | sample RVTome_14_FD_200259 | JGI IMG/M metagenome (GOLD analysis project Ga0299906, IMG submission 200259) | Soil microbial communities from uranium-contaminated site in the Upper Colorado River Basin, Wyoming, United States - RVT145D125 (version 2) ... | reverse complement strand
ACGGGAAACCGCGCGATCCCGCGCGTATCCTTGTCGATCCGGGCGCAGGTTACTATCTTTCCCTTATGAACCTGTGCCTGTTGACGATAAACAGTACGAAGTGTGTCACATGCCCGTGTATCCTGTCTGAGTAGGCCCAGGCGTGTTTCCCTGCATCAGGTGCGTCACCGATCAACCCGGCCGTTATTTGCTGATCGTTACCGGAAGCCATCCTATTTCTCGGAGGTCAAAGACCCATGAAAACCCGCTGGAACATGCGCTCCCCCGTCCATACGCATACCGTTATTGCTTGCTGCTTTCTCGTCTTCCTGGCTGTGCTTCCGGCAGAAGCCTTCGGATCCGGTATGATGCTCATGCAAGAGGCTAAGATCGATGAGAACGGTCGTACGGCGGAGGACCGCAGCCGTCGCGGCGCGCCTGCTCCCGAAGCCCGGCCGACCCCGCCGGAAGAATGGAAAGGCTGTGATTTTGACGACTGCTCGCAAGGCCGGCAGGCTGTTCCGGAATCAGAGAGCACGACCGTGACGGGCGAGCAGGGTGCCGCAGCGACGTATTCCCTGGGCAACCTGCGTTCCTTGCAGATTAAGACCGGGGCGCCTGTCAACAGTGTTTACGTTGGCGGCGACGGCAACATCGGCATCGGGACGGAAGCGCCTCGGGGACGTCTCCATGTAGTCGCGAAGCCGGGAGAGCGCGATGCTGCCGATATTTTTCTGCTCGATGCCACCGGCAACCTGGAGATCGGGGGCTTGCTCACGGAAGCATCGAGCGTGTTGCTGAAGGAAAACTTCGAGGCGGTCGACGGCGCGGCTGTCCTGCGTCGCCTTGCCCAACTGCCCATCACCACGTGGAACTACAAGACGGATGCGGCTTCCGTCCGCCACATGGGTCCCACGGCGCAGGACTTCTACGGGGCCTTCGGGCTGGGTGCGGATGACCGGCACATCGCGCCGCTGGACGCTAACGGCGTGGCCCTGGCGGCGGCCCAGGCCCTGGCGCAGCAGGTGCAGGATCAGGCCGCGCAGATCACGAGGCTGGAGGCGCAGAACGCCCGGCTCATGCAACGCCTCGAAGCCCTGGAGGCGCTGGTCAACGGGCGCGACCAGTAGGCGGCGGCGCCTTGCACCTGTATGCAGGCGGGCGCGTGCACCGGCACACGGTTCGCGCTGCATAGACCGCATAGGATACGCCGAATGCTTCCTCACGTGAGACGTTGAAATGCTATGAAGACCTTTTTTTTCTATATCGGCTATATCGAACTGCTGATCCTGGCGATGGCACCCGGGCGCGCATGGGGGCAAGCCGACGCCCGGCTCGTCGAGATCGGCCCGAATGATTTTCGCATCACGCATACGGGCACCGACGGGGCTCCCGCGTTCGACGCGCTGGACCCTGCGGTGGCCTACAACGCGGCGGCCGACGAATACCTGGTGGTGTGGTCGGGCGACGATGCCGTCGACGGCGCCTTCGAGATTTACGGGCAGCGCCTCGACGCCGCCACCGGCGCGCCCGTCGGTTCCGACGACTTCCTCGTGGCCTCCGCGCCGGCCCGGTATCCGGCCGTGGTCTACAACGACGCGCAGCGCGAATACCTCGTCGTCTGGGAAGGCGAAGCAAGCCTTCGTGCAGCCGAGATCTACGGGCAACGCCTCGACGCCATGACGGGCGTTCCGGTCGGCACGGCCCGCTTACGGATCAGCGATATGGGGGAAGCCGATACCGACGACGCTTTCGACGCCCGTCGCCCGGCGGTGGTCTACAACGACGCGCAGCTCGAATACCTCGTCGTCTGGGAAGGCGATGACGTCGTAGACGGCGCTTTCGAGATCTACGGCCAACGCCTCGACGCGGCGACCGGCGCACCGGCCGGGGCCAACGACTTCCGCATCAGCGCCATGGGCGACGCCGACCAGGATACAGCCTTCGGCGCCTATCGTCCATCGGTTGCCTACAACCCGTTCGGTGCCGAATACCTGGTCGTGTGGCTCGGCAACGACGACCGGAGCCAATCCGGGCGCCGGGCCTTCGCGATCTTTGGGCAGCGTCTCGACGCGGCGTCCGGGGACGCGAGGGGAGACCAGGATTTCAAGATCAGCGCGCGGGAGGAGACCGGTGCGTACGCGGCAGCGTATCCGGACGTAGCGTATAACCCGGCGGACGCCGCCTATCTTGTAGTCTGGCGCGGCGATCACGGACAAGGCCCGGGAAAGCGGGCGCATGAGATCTATGCCCGCCGCCTCTCAGGCGATCTGAGCCGGCCTGCCGCAGCGCAAGACGAACCGTTTCGGCTCAGCGACATGGGTGCGTCCGACCATGACGCCGGCTTCAACGCCGACCACCCGGCCGTCGTCCGTGGGCCGGACGAAGGCTACTTCGCGGTATGGTCCGGCGATGACGACGAGGACGCAGCGGACGACGAGCACGAGGTCTTCGGGCAGCGCATCCAGGCCGGCGTCTCCGTCGCAGGCGTGCTTTCCGCCTTCACGGCGGAAGTAGACAGTATGAACGCGGTGCGGCTGGCATGGGTCGCCGAAGGAGCCTTCGCCCGGGCGGGCTTTGAGGTGCAAGCCAGGGCGGCCGGGTCGGCGGCAGAAGGGGCAGCCTGGCAGGTGCTGGACGTTGTGGCAGGTGCCGGCACGACGCAGGCGCGGCAGCCCTATCGCTATCGCGTCGAGGCGTTGCCTCCGGGGCGGCATGTGTTTCGGCTGAAGTATGTCGACGCCGTCGGTGCCGCCTTCAGCAACGAGCTGGAGGTGCTGATCGAGGTGCCGGGCGACTTCTTCGTTTCGTCCGCCTATCCCAATCCGTTCAACCGGGCTACCACCGTCCAACTCACCTTGAAAGAGCGCCAGCACGTCGAGGTTGCCGTCTTCGACATGTTGGGCCGCCGCGTGGCGACGCTGTATCGAGGGCCAATGGAGGCCAACCAGGTGCGGTCGTTCCAGTTTGAGGCGGGCTCTCATCCGAGCGGGGCTTACTTCATCCACGCCGTCGGCGATGCGTTTGTCAAGACCCAGCAGGTGTTGTTGGTCAGGTAGGCCGCCGTCCGCACGGTTCTGACGGTTTCCTTTTCGGTCCCCGGTCCGCGAGGTCCTCTCTGCGAGGGCCGTTGGCCGGGGACCGATGCGTTACTGCTCGTACATAAAGGCGGGCCAGGGCGTGCGGGACGGCGTCTGCTGCCGGTAGCGTTGCAGGTTGTCCCGCAGGTGTGCCAGATAGGCTGCGTGCCCTCGTTGTTCCGCCATCCGGATCACCTCTTCCTGCCGGGCGATAGCCTCTTCATAGCGTCCCCGGCGTGCGTAGGCCATCGCGAGGGTTTCCAGGGTTTCGGGGCGGCGTTGGAGGGACAGCGCCTGTTCGGCCAGGTGAAGGGCGCGGGCGCCGTCTTCGGCAGAGGCGCCGGGGCTGGTCGCCAGGATGCGGGCCAGGCCGTCGACGAAACCGAGGTGTTCAGGGTTGGCCGCCAGGCCGTCTTCCAGCAATGTCCGGGCGGCGGCATACTGATTCAGGCGGAGGTGGCAGAAGGCCTGATGCTGCCGGGCTGCGATGTCTCCCGGCATGATTGCCAGGGCGTCCTGGAAGTGGGGCAGGGCGTCTTCGCAGCGGCCGGCGCGGCGCAGGAGTTCGGCGAGTTCCAGGTGGGCTTCTCCGCTGCGTGGATCGGCCCCGATAGCGGCCCGAAACCGTTCTTCGGCCAGCACCGTGTCTCCAGCGGCGGCGTAGATCGCGCCCAGGTTGTAGTGGGCCTTACTCTTCGTCGGGTCGAGCCGGAGGGCTTCTTCAAAGGCCTGGATGGCCCCTGCGTGATCGCCGCCCTGGGCGCGCGCGACGCCGAGGTTGAGGTGGTTGGAGGCGTTGGTAGGGTCTTGAGCAAGGGCCACCTCCAGGGCTGCCACAGCCTCCGCATACCGGCCTGCGTCGAGCAACGCCATACCCTGGTTCAGGGCCGTAGCGCCGGAGGTTTGTTTGAAGGCTTCCAACGCTTGCACGCGTGGATCCGGGAGTTGGACCGGGGTACTCCCGCGTCGCTCCAGGTGGTACCGGCTCTGTTGCTGGTTACCGAGGTTGCGGTAGGCCAGGGCCAGCGGCGTGTGAATCTGCGTAGCCGCCGGCTGCAAAACCAGCACCCGTTCGTAGTGCGCGACGGCGGTTTCAAAGGCTTCGGCTTCGTAGGCAAGCTGGCCCAGCAGGAAGTGTGCCAGGGCGTTCTCGGGGTCGGCTTCAATCACCGTTTCCAGCTGACGTTGCGCTCCTTCCGGGTGGCCCTGTTCCAGGCTGATCTCCGCCCATCGCAGGCGTGCCAGGACGTCTTCCGGGCGGTGCGTCACGATCGTCTCAAACGTGGAGTCCGCCTTCCCGAAGTCGCCGCGCTGCCGGTACAGGATGCCCAGGTAGTAGGGCCAGCGTTCGTCTTCGGGATTCAGCGTTTCGGCATTGCGCAGGGCGGGTTCTGCGGCATCCAGGAAGTCGTACGTAAACAAGAGCTGCCCGAGCCGGCCGTATGCCTGGCCCAGGGCGGTATCGCCGAGGCTATCCGCCGCCGCGAGGGTCCGGGCATGGTGGGTGCGGATTTGTTCCTGGGCTGTATCGGCCATCCCTTCCAGCGAAGGCAGTGGGACAGCCTGTAGCGGCGTCTCAGGGGCAGCCGGCCGGCACCCCAGAGTAACCAGCAGCGCTGCCAGCAGCAGCGGTACTATCCGGCGAAGGGAAACCAGAGCCCCTTGATTCTTGCCTATTGACCACTGACCACTGACCATTGACAACGGACTATTGACCATTACAACCCGTGTCCTTTCGTGAGGGTATGGTACGTGCCCGGTGCCAGTCCCTTCCATTGTTCTACCGTACCATCCGGCCAGGTGATCTGGATGTGCTCGTATCCGGCATCGCGGCCCAGGCCGAACAGGACGCGGGGATCGTGGGCGGCGCAATAGCTGCCGTCGGTATGACTGCGGCGCCACAGGGTGGTTCCGTCGGCACGTACCAGCGCGGCCCGTGCCCCCACCACCGTACGCCCCGCTTCGCCGAGGAGGTGCAGGCCGATCCAGGAGGCCGCCTGGCCGGCCTCATTGATCAGCAGCCGGGCCGGCGCGTTGTTGTTGAGCAGCAACACGTCCGTGTCGCCGTCGTTGTCGACGTCGCCGAAGGCGGCGCCACGGCTGACCTCGGCGCGGTCGGTTTCGTCGCCGCCCCATCCCGTCACTTCCTCGAACCGACCGTTGCCGAGGTTCCGGAAAAGCTGGTTGGGTTGCTTGAGCGGGAGGGGATCGCCCTGGTCGGCCTGGGCGGGGATGATGCGAACCTCTCCGTTGGCGATGAACAGGTCGAGCCAGCCGTCGTTGTCGTAGTCGAGGGCGCCTGTGCCGAAGGCGGTGTAGGGCCAGCTTGCCGGGCCGAGGCGCGTCGCCCGGCTGCGGTCTTCAAAGAGTCCGTCCCCGAGGTTCGCGTAGAGGGTGTTGGTTTCTCCGTTGAGGTGGGTCATGAAGAGGTCTTCACGGCCGTCGCCGTTAAAATCCGCCGCCACGACGCCCATGCTTGCTTCCGCGTTGCCCTGCATGTTGACGGCGGTGCCGCTGAGGACGGCCTGGTTTTCGAAGCGCTGCCCGGCCTCGTTGATCCATAGCTGGTTGTCCATTCCGTCGTTGGCGACGTAGAGGTCGGGCCATCCGTCTTCGTTGAAATCCGCTGTGACGACCCCCAGGCCGGCGCCGTACGTCCGGGCCATCCCCAGCGGCACGGTGAGGTCCTCGAAGGTGCCGTCGCCCTGGTTATGCAGCAGGCGGTCCGGCTCCGCCGCGTAGCTCTGCGGGCCGCAGTAATCGCGGCGGCCGGACCGGGTGGTGTAGCAGGGATGCTCGTTGGCGAGGCTGTAGGCGACGTAGTTGACCACCATGAGGTCGAGCCAGCCATCGCGGTCATAGTCGAGGAAAGCGGCGCTGGTGGACCAGCGATCGTCGTCGGTGATGCCGGGCTGGGTGGCGTCGGTGAAGGTCCCGTCGCCGTTGTTGCGCCAGAGCTGGTTCGGCCCCCAGTTGGTTACGTAGAGGTCGGCATCACCGTCGTTGTCGACGTCGCCGGTGGCGATGCCCATACCGTATCCGATGGCCTTGATGCCGCTCGCCTCGGTCACATCGGTGAAGGCGAGCACGGGCGTGCCGTCGGCGGCGGTATCAAGGTCGTTGCGATAGAGCCGGTCCCGGTAGGGATGCTGCGTTGTTGCCTCGGGCGTCGGTCCGATCGGGCCGCCCTGTACGAGGTAGAGGTCCAGGTCGCCGTCGTTGTCGTAGTCGACGAAGGCGCCGCCCGCCCCGGTCATCTCGACAAAATACTTCCGGCCGGACATGCCGTTGTGATGCACGAAGTCGAGCCCGACGGTGGCCGAGACGTCGCGCAGGATCGCAGGGGCTACGCCCGGAGCGGGTGGCTGGGACGGTGGTGTTTCTTCGGTACGGCAGGCTGTGACGAGCAGCAGCGCCGTCCATCCCCATGCGCAGGTTCTGCGAAACATGCTACTTCAACAGCGTCACACGGCGGGTTTTTACGGTCGAGCCCGATTGGAGGCGCACGATGTAGATCCCCGTCGGATGGTTCGTTGCTTCCCAGGTGACGGTATGCCGCCCGGCGGACAACGTGCGGTCGAGCAGTTCCGCCACGATGCGGCCCAGCAGGTCATAGACCGTCAGCGTCACATGGGCGGTTTCCGGGACGGCAAAGGGAATCACCGTTTCCGGGTTGAACGGGTTCGGGTAGTTCGAACCCAGTTCGAACACGGTCGGCACCGACGTGTCCTGTTCGTACGCGGTCGGGGCATCCTGGATCGGCTGCCCCTGCGCTGTCTGCACCGTGATGGTCGCAGAGGCCTGGTCGTCCTCATCCGGGTCGCCGTTGCCAAGGCTCGAATCGAGGTCGGGGAGGTTGCTTGCGATGACCTGCGCCGTGTTGGTAATGGTCCCTGTGCCGGTTACCCGGGCCATGATCTGAAGCGTCGCCGAAGAGTCTGCATAGACGGAGCCGACGACCCACACCTTCGTCGAGTCGTTGTAGCCGCAGCCGGAACAACTGCTTGCCTGGCCCGGCGCGGTAGCGTCCACGAACTCCAGCCCGTCGGGCAACAGGTCGAGTACCTTCACCCCGGCCGTCGTCGACGGCCCTCCGTTGGCGATGCGCAGCGTGTAGGTAATCACCTGGCCCGCTTCGGGTGAGTCGTCATCGACGGTCTTTTCCAGCGACAGGTCTGCCGTGAGCTGTTCGGAACCTTCGAGGTCGTGCTGAGCCCTCGCACCGGAGAGGTTGTTGTTCGGTTGTTGATCCGGCTGGTCGCCCGTCACTTCGGCCACGTTGAGGAGGTTGTTGTCTGCGCCGGCGGTGAGGGTTACCGTCAGGGTCGCCGTACCCTGGTTGGCCAGGGTGCCCACCGTCCAGAGGCCGGTGCCTGCGTCGTACGCGCCCTGGCTCGCCGTAGTCCCCTCGACGCTTGCTCCTTCCGGCACGGGGTCGTGTACGACGACGCCCGTAGCGGTGCTCGGCCCGTTGTTGGTGATCAGGATCAGGTACGTCGCCGAGATGGTGTCGTCGCCTAGGCCGCTTGCGCCGGGATCGCCCGAGAAGCCGATGATCGACTTATCGACCGACAGGTCCGCCGCTACGGGGGTGATCGTCACCGTGGCGTAGTCGTCACCCGTACCGTCGCCCGGCTCAGAGTCCGGGTCCGGCAGCGAGGCGGCGATTACTTCGGCCGTGTTGGTGATGGGGCTGATGGTGTTGACCTGTACCTCGATGCGTAACGTGTCGCGCTCGCCGGGTCCCAGGCTGACGAACGCCCACTCGCCGGTTTCCTGCTTGTACGTGCCGTCGCTCGTTTCCGTGGAGAGGATCGTCAACCCGCTCGGGATGAGGTCTTTCACGGTCACCTGCGTGGGTCCGGACGGCCCGTTGTTCGTCACCACGACTTCGAATGTGAAGGCGCCCTTAAAGTCGGGGGCGGTCATCGACGCGGTCTTGGTCAGTTCTACGTCCGCGAGGATGTGGATGGGCGTGACCGTCGGGTCGAGGAGGGCAGGCGTGGCCGGATCGTCGGTGAGGGTTTGTTGCGGCCCGCCGCCGTCATCGAAGTCGATCGTGCCCTGTGTCTCCACCTGGATCGTTCCTGCCGGCAAGGGTATGTTTACCGTCACGTCGAACGTCACGGTGGCCTGGGCCTGAGCAGCCAGCGTGAGCGGCTGCCCGGAGATGGTCGTCAGGTCTACCTCGACGGTGGTATCGCCGCCGGTGTTGCCGGTGACGACGGTGCCCTGCGTAGTCGTCACGGAGCCGACGACGAGCGTCGTGTTGGCATCCGGCACGTCTTTGAAAACCACGTTGGAAGCATCCTGCTGGCCGTTGTTGCTGATGACGGCGGTGTAGCGAACCGTGTCGCCGGGGTCTACATGGCCGTCGTTGTTGGTATCGACCACAAGCGCATCGTCGAGGGTGCCGTTCACGGTCGCCATCGCGTCGATGGCCGTCGTGTCGCTGGCCGTGTTGTCGCCGGGGGTCGGGTCGGGGCCGCCGGCGCCGTCGTCGAGGATGGACGCCGTGTTCACGATCTCGATGACGCCGGAGCCGACGGGGTTGTTGATGACCACCGCGAAGTCGACCGATGCGCCGGCGCCTCCGGCCAGGGTGCCGACGTCGTAGACGCAGACGGTGCCGGGGGCCTGGCTGTCGCAGGCCGTGCCGGAACCGACGGATCCGACTTCCCAGCCGGCGTTGGTGCCCGAGGTGGTATGGGCCGATACCGTCTCGGTGATCTCGACGCCGGTAGCTTCCCGGTCACCCGCGTTCTGGTAGGTGAGGGTGTAGGTAAGGGCCTGGCCGGGTACCGCCGAAGTGAGGCCGTCGTCCTTACCGAGCACCAGGTCGGGCATAGCGACGACGGACGTGCAGGTTGCATCATCGGGATCGCCGGGACCGGTCTCGTCCGGGTCGCCCGTGAGTGTGGTGTTGAAGTTGGAGCCGCTGGCGTTACCCTGGTTGCAGACCATCGTCGTAGCCGTGGGGAAGGAGGGGGCGATAATCACCTCGAAGGTGATCGTCACGACGCTGCTGGCGGCTATGTCTCCGACGGCGACGGCGACCGACGTGTCGCCCCCGGTGTTGCCGGTGGTGACGGTGCCTTGGGAGGTTGTCACCGAGCCGACGCGGAGTGTCGTGTTGGCATCGGGCGTGTCGGTGAAGACGACCGCTGACGCGATCCGCGTGCTGATGTTGGTGAGTTCGATGGTGTAGCGGAGGGTGTCGCCGGGCTGGGGTACGGCGTCGGCATCGAGGAGCGTGTCGACCTTCGTAGCGACGATATCGGCCAGGTCGACGACTTCCAGGTCATCGGTGGCGGCGCCGCTGTTGCCCAGCGAGGACGTCAGGTCGCCCGTGACGTTGGTGTGCGTACCCGGCGTGCTGCTCGTCACGTCGACGGAGACGGTGCAGCTGGCTCCCGCCGTCACCGTGCCCCCGGTATAGCTGACGACGCCCGTTCCCGCCACGGCCGTCAGTGTGCCGCCGGTGCAGGTCGTCGAGGCGTTGGGTGTGCCGGCGACCGTCACGCCCGCCGGCAGGTTGTCCGTGAAGTCGAGGCCGGTGGCGTCGTTTGCGTTGGGTGTGTTGTCGATGGTGAACGTCAGCGTGCTGGTGGCGCCGCCGTTGATCTGGTCGGGGACGAAGGTTTTGAGGAAGCCCGGCGGCGTGTCCTCGACGATCTCCAGGTTGTCCGTCGCCGGGTCGAGGGAGACGGGAGAACCGTTCACATCGGCTTGCAGATTGCTGGTGGTATTGATGTAGAAGTTGGTCGTGGCGGTGCCGGGTACCTGGAGCGTGACGCTGAACGTGCAGGACGTTCCCGCCAGCAAGTTGCCGCCGGTAAAGGTCAGGAGGGAGGTGCCGTTGATCTGCGAGCCGGCGCCGCAGACGTCGTTCATCGGCAGGCCGGTGGCTGCCAGGCCCGAGAGGACGGCATTGAGGTCGTCCGTGAAGGTCATGTTGGTAGCATCGTCGGCGGCCTGCGTATTGTCGATCGTGAATTCGAGGGTGACGGTGCCGTTGGGAGAAGCCGGGTCGTCGGTGAACGACTTGGTCAGCATCAGCCCGGCCACTAGCAAGTTGTCCTGGGCGGGGCCTCTCGTCGCCGCCGCCCCGTCCACCGTGGCGGTGATGTCGCTCGTCGTGTTGGTGTAGGTGCCGGCGAGGGTCCCAACGGGCACCTGGAGCGTAACGCTGAACGTGCAGGAGGCGCCCGGCGCAAGGGTGCCGCCCGTCAGGGTGAGGAGGCTGGTGCCGTTGATCTGCGAGCCGGCGCCGCAGACGTCGTTCATCGGCAGGCCGGTGGCTGCCAGGCCCGAGAGGACGGCATCGAGGTCGTCCGTGAAAGCAATGTCGGTAGCGTCCGTGGGGGCAGCGGCGTCGTGGGCGATGGTGAATTCGAGGATCACCGTGCCGCCGGCCGGGGTAGGATCGTCCGTGAATGCCTTCGTCAACGTCGGCGCATCGACGACGTTGAGGATGTCGGTGGCCGGGTTACCGACAGCCGTCATGCCGCTCACGGTGGCGGTGATGTTGCTCGTCGTGTTCACGTACGGGCCGCTCGGTACCCCGGCAGGAAGCTGGAGATCTACGGAGAAGGTACACGTCGATACGCTGGGGCCCGAGTCGGCTGACTGGAGGTTGCCGTTCGCCATCAGGAGGGCCCGTTCTCCTCCGATGAGGGGCGCCGTGAGCGAGGACCCTGCTCCGCAGAA
>Ga0299906_10005051_pt1 | contig 10773 bp, 5 predicted proteins | sample RVTome_14_FD_200259 | JGI IMG/M metagenome (GOLD analysis project Ga0299906, IMG submission 200259) | Soil microbial communities from uranium-contaminated site in the Upper Colorado River Basin, Wyoming, United States - RVT145D125 (version 2) ... | reverse complement strand
TGGCAGAGATCATGGAACGGACCCTGTTCGCCCGCCTCACCCGCCCCAAGCACGTCCTTGCCAGCCTTCTCGTCATGGTCGTCCTCGGCGGCGGCCTCGTCGTCGCCGTCGCGAGCACCGACGTCCCCGTGGAGACGCCCTTCGTCGTGCCGGTGCCCCACGAGGGGGACGCCGGTGTGTACCGTTTGCGCGAGGCCGGCCTGGACGACGACGCGCGGCGCCGCGGCTTCGCCGAGGACCGTGCCCTGACCATCGCGTTCGCGTTCGGCAAGGGATCGTACCGGTACGACGACCAAGGCATCGTCCGGTGGACGCACGCGGTCCGGCTCAACGTCACCGACGAGCGGGGCACGGACGACCGCGTCCTTTGGCTCGGTCCCGCCGGCGAGGTGGTGGCCACCTACGCCGAGAGCGTCAGCCCCGATGAACCCCGCACGGACGAAGGCATCATCCCCGGGACGACCCGTAACGACACGGGCGCGACGACCTGGGGCGCCCTCGCCTTCGGCGGCGGATCCCTCCTGCCGTGCGGACTGCGCGACCCGCTCCAGGGCGACGCCGCCCCGGCGCCCGGCGAGGCCGTTCCCTACCCCTCCTGCATGTGGGGCCCGCATCCGCTCGACCCGAACCGGCACCACCGCGTCGTGCTGGGCTTCACCGACTCGGAGCCCCGTCTGCTCGTCGTCGACCACTACCGGACACATCCCGCCGACGCCCCCAAGCCGGGGGACCGCCCGGACTGGCGCGCCTGGTACCAGGAAGGCGTCCCCTACCCCATCCGCATGGAGGACGTCGTCGGCGCCCACTTCGGCGCGCCCGGCGACGTGCTTGAACTGACGGGCCTCGTGCGGGGCGGGACGCCGCTTGCGCCCCCCTCGGGCGACGCCCCCGCCGACCTGGAGCCCCTGCGGACGGCCCCCCTGCGGCCGTGGCTCGTCGAGGACGGGGACGCCGAGCATCCGTGGCCTCTCAGCGCCGCCTACGCGTACGCGCTCCACGACCCGGCGAACCGCTCGCTCGCCGGCTTCATGGCAGAGCATCCGGACGCCTACGTCGCCCAGGCCGGCCACGCCGCCTTCGACATGGACGGACAGCACACGGAGCGGTGGAGCTTCACGGTCACCGACGGGGAGGCGAGGCACTTCGTCACCCTCGCCCAGGACCAGGGCCCGGCCATCGGGCTGCTCCCCGGTGTGGGGGCAGGGGAAGCCGTCTCCTACCGGTACGGCTCCCCCTGGACCGCGCCCGTGGACGGGAAGGAGCTGCCCCCGCGGGACGCGCTGCCGGACCGCATGCCGAGCGCGGGCTCCCTGCTGCGGTGGTGGGAGGCCATCATGGAGGGCACCGGGCATCCCGACGCCTCGCCCTCCTGGGGGTTCCTTGTGTCCTGCGCCGAGGACTGCGGCAAGGTCGAGGTGGACCTGAGCGCGGGGCAGGTCTACTACCACCGCGAGGGCGGGACGCTGTACCCGGTGGTCGACAACCGCAACGACACCTGGGAGACGTCTGAGCTGTGGTGGCGCGACGGCACCGTCCAGCAGGGGGGGACCAGCCACCAGGCGCATGAGCGCACCCAGGAGGTCCCCCTCCTGCCTGCCTCCGTGCCCGACGAGGGTCCCGGCGCGACCGCGACCGACGCCGATCTGCCGGCACCGCCCGGCTGGACCTGGCCGACCCCGGCGCAGGCTGCGGGCATCGGCGGCATCGCGCTCCTGGCCGGCCTTCTTTACTGGCTGTCGCCGCTGGCCAAGACCGCCTTCCTGGGGCTCTTCAGCCGCGTGCGCCAAGACGCCCTGCTCGACCACCCCTCGCGCCGCGCCGTCTTCCAGGCCATCGAGGCCCAGCCCGGCATCCACTACCGGGAGCTCCTCCGGGTGACCGGCCGGTCGGACGGAGCGCTCCAGCACCACCTTGGCAAGCTGAGCCAGGGCGGCCTCGTCACAGCCGTGGACGGCCCCGGCCATACCTGCTATTTCGTGAAGGGCACCGTGGACCATGGGGCCATGCGGGCGGCCCCGGTCCTGAAATCCGAGGGCGCGCGCCGGCTCCTGGACGCGGCCCGCGCCGCCCCCGGAGCCTCGCCCGCGGAGCTCGCGCGCCGGGCCGCCATGAGCCCGCAGACAGCCCATTACCACCTGCACCGACTGGAGGAGGCGGGACTCCTCGCCACGACCAGGGCGGACCGTCATGTTTCCGTGCGCCCCACGGCGCTCGCGGAGCAGGCGGGCGGCTTCGCATGAGCCGGGCCTTGCCGGCCCGGAGGCGCGTGCATCATGCCCTCTCCGTGATGGCGCCACGGGCTAGGAAGTGCCCCAGCCGGGCAGCGCCGCGGCCTGGCGGATCCACAAGGCCACGAGCGTCTCATCGAGCCCGTCGCCTTCGCGAAGGTCGAGCGAACGACCCTGCTCGTGCTCGCCGGACGGTGGCACCGGCTTAAGGCTCGTGCCGCGGAAGAAAGTGATCTTGACGTGCTTCGAGAATCCCTTCGTGGACGCGAACCACGCCATGCCGGGTACGCCGTAGAAGGGGGCGCTCCACTTCACGGCGCGCCGTGCCCCGGGCACTTGCCGCAGGACGAGGTCGTCGAACCGTTTGAGCAGCTCCCCCTGCCAGGCCGGCAGCTTCGGGATGTACGACCGGACGGGCTCGGCCCCTTCCGCCTTGGCGACCTTGACGGGGGCGTTACCGGCGGCGCTTGGGCCGCGGTCGGTCCTCCCGCTTCCCTCCTGGGCCATGCGGACCCGTCGACGCTGGCCGGAAAAGACATGCGCGGGCGCCTCATCGGTCCGAGCGGCAGCGGAAGGGCGGGCTTCTTTGCAGGCCTGCGCCAGTCTCTTCATATGCGTCGCACCCTCCTTCCGCCGCATGGAGCGGCCTTCCGCCAAACGGACCTTCGTGGCGTCCCTGCTCATCTTCTTGGCCGGCCTGGGCGCGGCGGCGGCCGGCGGGGTGGGAGGCGCCGGCGACGAGGTCGCCACGGTGTTCACGATCCCGGCGCCACGCGTCGGCGACCGGGCCACCTACGGGTCGCACCCAGCCCTGGGCATCGAGGTCCTTGAGGATGCATGGGTCCCCGACGGCTCGGGCTCCCTCGTCCTCGCGAACCGCCTCCTTGCCTGGGCCGGCGACGGGGACGAGGTGGGAGGCGGTGTCGTGTACCATTTCCGGCCCGGCGAGGACACCGTGCTGGCCACGACGGGCTTCCTGGGCCCGCAGGAGAACCAGGAGCCGGTCTGGAGCCTGCACCATTTCCCCTTCACGCCCGGCTGCTACCGGCACCCCTTGCGCGGCGAGGTCCGCGCCGTGCCGGCGCCTGCATGCATACGCATGGAGAACGCGACGCCGGCGCCGCCGCGGCTCGTGGAGACGCCGGCGGGGAACGAGCTCGTCGTCGCGTGGTCGGACGGCGACGACGCCGTCGAGCTCGCCTTCGCGCCCGGCATCCCGTTCCCCGTCGAGATCCGGAGCACACGGGACGGTCTGTCGACGACGAACCGGCTCGAGGCCTTCGGGCCCGGAAGCGGTCCCCCCATCACGGATGTGCCGCGGGAGCGTGACGCGTCGGTACCGCTGGAGCGCGTCGACCGGCCGCGATGGACCCTGGACGACGCCGGCGTCGACCATCCCTTCCCGTTCTCGGAAGCGTTCCGTCGGGCCCTCGAGGATCCGGCGTCGCCGGAGCTGCGGGATTTCCTGGCCGCCCACGAGGATGCCTACGTGTCCGAGGCCGATGTCTTCCAGGTCCGGCACAACGACCAGGAAAGCGTGACCTGGCGCTTCCACGTGGCCAGCCCGCCGGACGGGGCGTCGTTCCAGTCCACCATGGAGCGTGGCACAGCGTACACGAACGTCGGTCTCCGGGGACCCCCGGTCTACTCCTCGCGACCTGTCGAGGGGGGCGATGCCGTCCCTGCGCCCCCGGCCGTCCTGCTGCCCGGGACGATGCCCACGCTGGCCTCGATGTACGGGCGGTTGGAGGACTACCCGGTCGACTGGCGCGACTACGGGTCCCCCGACTGGTCCTTCTCGGTGTCCTGCCATGAGGACTGCACGTCGGCACGGATCGAGGTGCGCGTCGGCGCGCGGGTCCTGACCCACCAGGACGGGGGGCCGGTGGCTTGGCCGCCCCTGGAGTCCTCGGCTTGGAACATGGCCGACTTCAGCGCGACGCTGGACGCCGACGGACGCGTCCAGTGGCTCGGGGTGAGCCAAGCATCCGGCACCGGGGACCCCGGGCTCCTGGAGCTTGGGCCGCGGGAGGCAGAACCGGCGACGGAAGCCCCCGCCGCGGCGCCGTGGCCCCCCGCCGTCGTCCGCGGCACTTGGGTGGACCCCGCCGTCCTGGCCGCCACGACGGGCCTCGCCGTGGTCGCCGCCCTCCTGTATTGGGCTTGGCCGGTCCTGAAGGTCGGACCGCTTGCATTGTTCACGCGCGTGCGCAGGGACAGCCTCCTGGAACACCCGATCCGGCGACGCATCCAGGACGCCCTCCGCGAGGAACCGGGCCTGCACAAGAACGCCCTTGCCCGCCGGGTCGAGGTGCCGCACGGCCAACTGGACCACCATCTCACGAAGCTCCGCGAAGGTGGCCTTGTCACCGATGTGGTCTCCGGCGGCTACCGCTGCTGGTTCCTGGCTGGCAGCATGGATGCGCCGCGCATGCGCGCCGAGGCCGCGGCCAGGTCACGGGGCGCCCGCGCCGTGATGGCCGTCGTGCGGGACCGGCCCGGCCTTTCGCTCTCGGAGGTCGCCCGACGTGCCGGCATGAACCCCGGCACCGTGCACTACCATCTGCGCCGCCTGGAGAGTGCGGGTGCGGTCCGAGTCGAGGACGTCGGCGGCGCCCAGCGGATCCTGCCTGCTTCCTGATACGCCGCATTTTTCATGCGGACCCGCCTCGCCGGCGCCATGACCGAGGGCAGCTTCGAATCCATGCAGGGCCCCCAGACTCGCACCGAGGCGGACTCGATGGGCGAGATGGAGGTGCCCATCGACGCGAAATGGGGCGCCTCGACGCAGCGCGCCGTCCTGAACTTCCCCGTGAGCGGGATGGCGATGGCGCCGGAGGCGGTCCAGGCGCTGGGACTGGTGAAGTGGGCCTGCGCCTTGGCCAACAAGGACCTCGGCACGCTCGACCCGGGGATGGCGGACGCCATCGCGGAGGCGGCGTACGCGGTGTACGAGGGCGAGCACGGCGACCAGTTCCCCGTCGATGTGTTCCAGACGGGCAGTGGCACGTCCTCGAACATGAACGCGAACGAGGTCATCGCGACGATCGCGAGCGGGACCCTCGGCAAGCCGGTCCATCCCAACGACCACGTGAACCAGGGTCAGAGCAGCAATGACGTCATCCCCACGACGATGCATGTCAGCGCAGTGCTGGTCGCGCACCACCATCTCATCCCGGCGTTGGAGCACCTGGGCGAATGCCTTGAGCGCAAGGCGCAGGAGTTCGACGACGTCGTCAAGGTCGGCCGCACGCACCTCATGGACGCGGTGCCGATCCGCCTCGGGCAGGAGTTCTCCGGCTACGCGCGCCAAGTGCGGCTCGGCATCCAGCGGATCGAGGCGGCGTCGGAGGGGCTGCTCGAGTTGGCACAGGGCGGCACCGCCCTCGGCACGGGCCTCAACGCGCACCCGGACTTCGGCAAGGCCGTGGCGGCCAAGCTGGCGGAGGCCACAGGCTTCCCGTTCCGCGAGGCGGAGAACCACTTCGAGGCGCAGGCGGCCCGCGACGCGTATGTGTTCATGGCCGGCGCGCTCGACACCGTCGCGGCGTCGCTCATGAAGATCGCCAACGACGTGCGGCTCATGGCGAGCGGACCCGACTGCGGCCTCGGGGAACTGCAGCTGCCCGCGATCCAGCCCGGCAGCAGCATCATGCCCGGCAAGGTGAACCCGGTGATCTGCGAAGCCGTGGTGCAGGTCGGGGCGCACGTGACCGGCAACCACCTCGCGGTGCGCCTGGGTGGCCAGTGGGGACAGATGGACCTCAACGTGATGTGCCCCATGATGATGCACAATCTCCTTGAGTCCATGCGGCTCCTCGGAAGCGTCAGCCGCGTCTTCGTGGACCAGTGCCTCGACGGCACGACGGCGGACGTCGAGCGGGCGGAAGGATACGTGGAGCGCTCCATCAGCATGGCCACGGCCCTGAACCCCTTGATCGGCTACGACAAGGCGGCGAAGATCGCGAAGCGGGCGCACAAGGAGGGGCGCACCGTCCGCGAGGTGGCCTACGAGGACTCCGGCCTGAGCAAGGAAGACATCGATGCGGCGCTTGAGCCGAGGAAGCAGACCGAGCCGCAGCGCCCCGGTTGACGAGTGTGTTCGCCTCCCGTCCAGGCCGTTCGCATTCCGCCCCGATCTGCTAATATCCGTACGTCCATGGTCCTGGGGCCGAGGACCATGAAGCCCCATCGGATCCCTTCGACAAGACGTTTCCTGACCGCACGACGCCTCCTGGCCGCCTGCTTGGTCGCAGCCTTGGTCGGCGGCGCCGGCATCGGCATCGTCGGCATCGCCCAGGCCGGCGACGAGCCCGGAGCCGTGGACCTGGCGCCGCGGCACGTCGGGGACCTCGGCGTCTACGAGCGCCGCTCCGACGGATCGCCGCCGGCGGAGATGCGTTTCGAGTGGCTGCCCGTGCAGGTCCTGTTCGACGCGGAAGGCCGCCCGCACGCGGCCGAGGCGCTCGAGGTCGCCGAGGAGATGGGGATGCCGGAGGGGCCGGACTTCACGATGCGCCGGATCACGTACTTCGACGCGGAGACCGGGGAGCCCCTGGCGGCCAACCTCGGCTCCTCCATGTCGGCGGGCACCGCCGGCGACACGTCGTCGAGCCGGGAGGTGCTCCACTTCCGCTTCGGGGCCATGAACGCCCCCTGCGGTTTCGTCGTCGGGCGCGATGGGGAAGGCCATGCAGCGTGGGGGTGCGGCCCGGAACAGCTGCCGCTGCGCGTGGAAGGCAAGGTCCCGTGGGACGGGGGCGAGGCGCTGGTCCTCCTTCATGAGGGGGATGGCACCACGGTGCGGATCTGGTTCGTCCCCGGCGTCTCCATGCCCGTCCAGGTCGTCCATCGGACGGACGGCCATGAGGAGGGATCGCGCCTCGTCTCGTTCGCCCGCGGTGATGCACCCGCGCGGCCCGTGCCGCTCCCGGAGGCGCGTTCCATGCCGCCGGTCGGCCACGTCGCCGTGGACCGCCTCGGGCCGGACTCCACCGGCGTCCAGCATGAGTACGGTTGGCGCGATGCTTTCGCGGAGGCCCGCGACGACCCCGACCGCGACGAGGTGCGCGCCTTCCTCGCCGCGCATGACGACTGGTACGTGCAGCAGGCGCAGGCGTTCGAGACGCGGTACGAGGACAGCCGTACGTACGGCTGGTGGTTCGTCCTCGCCGCGCCGGACGGAGGGCTCTCCGTCATGAGCGGGCACCACGAGTACGACCGGGCGCCGGACCTCGCCGGCATCCCCGTCGTCGGGGGACTCCAACGGGCGGACGAGCGCGTCTGGCACGTCCACGAGCGCCAGGCGCCCTACGTGGCGCCCGACGAGCGTCCGGCTGCGCTGCCGTCGCCCGCCGATGCCCAGCAGGCGTGGGCCGCGTACACCGGGACCGCGCCCGAGGACGCCCGGCTGTGGGGCTTCACCCTCTGCGGCACGTACTGTTCCGGTGGCCAAGTGACGATGGGCAACGCCTCGGAGGCCTCCGCGATCCACAGCCGCATCCAGCTCCGCCCAGCCGATTCCGAGGACGTGCGCGAGGAGACCTCCGGGGTGAGCCTCGTCTTCGAAGACGGCCCGACACCTGTCGGTTTCCAGGCGATGAGCCAGACCTACGAGCGAAGCGCCCGGCAGCCCGTCCCGTTGGGCGGTCCGAGGGAGCCTGCCCGGGCGCCCTCGGACGACGATGGCATCCCGCTGGCGGCCGACGTGGGCTGGCGCGTTCCGTCCGCCGAGGCCGCCGCGGGGCTTGGGATCGGAGCCGTGCTCCTGGGCGTCGCGTACTGGGCGTGGCCCGCCGTGAAGGGCCTGCCCGCCTTCGGGCTGTTCAGCCGCGTGCGCCGATCCCGCCTGCTGGAGGACCCCCTGCGCGCCCGCATGGCGGAGACCATCGCGACCGCGCCGGGCATCCACTACAAGGAGCTCGCCCGGACGGTGGGCATCGGCCACGGCGCCATGGAGCACCACGTCGCCAAGCTCGAGGAGGGCGGGCTCATCGTCGTGCGCCGCGCCGGCGGCTACACATGCTACTATCCGCGCGGGACGCCGCCGTCCGTCATGGCCGCGGCCGGCGTGCTGAAAGCCACGGGCGCGCGGGCGCTCCTCGAGGCGATCCGGTCAAGCCCCGGGTGCACGCTGCGGGCCGCCGCGCGGGCCGCCGGGCTGGCACCGGCCTCCGCGGCGCACCACCTGCGACGCCTCCGTGAGGCAGGCATCGTCGAGGCCCAGGCGCGAGGCAGCGCCCTGAGCCTCCACGCGGCGTAGGACCACGGTCCGCTCCGTGCCCCAGGGAGAGGCCCCACGGTTCGCTCCGTGCCCCGATCTCTTCTTATCGAGCGGGCCATGGTCCTTGGCCGATGAACCCTTTGGCACGTCCCCGGCGCATCGTGACCGCGATCCTCATCGCTCTCTTCCTCTCCGGAGGGGGGATCGGCGTCTTCGGCCTGGCCGCCGCAGACCAGGAAGAGACCACCTTCCAGATCCCCGCGGCACGGGAAGGCGACCGCTGGCAGTACGCCGTTCGCTCCGACTATTCCCTGCCCTGGGCCGGCACGGGGACGGCGGAGGGCGAGGTCGGCTACGTCATGCTCCCGCTGGAGCGGTGGCGGGACGGCAACGGCACCTGGCGCGACGTGCAGGTGCTGCACGCCGACCACAGCGGTGACGAATACGATTCCTTCATCGACCACCTGCTCGAGCCCAGCACCCTTGAGCCGCTCGGCGCCCGCGGGTCCCTGCGCTTCGAGTTCGGCTATACGTTCAGCACGCTGCTCCTGCAGGAGAGCGGCTCCTGGTCCCACGACGGTCTCACGGAGGTCTTCACGCCCCTCCCTCCGCCTTGCGGCATGCTCGAGGCGGCCTGGGGCGCCGAGCGTCTGCCCGAGACGATGCAGGGGCCTGGGTGCCCCGTCCCGCTGCGCCTCGAAGGCGTCGAGGACCTCGATGGGTGGGAGGCGGCGCGCTACGGGTTCGTGGAAGAGCATCTTCGCGTGCAGGTGTGGTTCGCGAGCGGCTACCCCTACCCGGTGCGTATCGTCGAGTCCCTGGACCATGCCGAAGCCGGGCTCCACTTCGAGCAGGATGCGCGCCTTGTCGGCTTCGAACCCGGCCATGCTCCTCTTGCGGCCGGCGGCGCCCCCGAGACGGACCCCTTGCCGCCGGTGCTGGCCGCCGAGCGCGACCGGTTCGGGCCCCGGCCGATGGACACGCCCTACCCGTTGCGGGAAGCCTGGGGGAACGCCATGGCGTCGCCTGTCTTCAGCGGCCTGCGCGACTTCGTCGAGGAACACCCCGACGCCTTCATCGTGGGCGCCTGGCCGCAGGTGATCGACGAGGGCGATGGGACGCGCCACCAATGGGCCATCCAAGTGGTCGGCGAGGACGAGGAGTTCCACCTGCAGGCCGAACGGCAGGTCCGCCAGCCCCTGCGCCTCCTGGGCCAGACGGGGCCCGACGGTCCGGCCACCGAGTCGTTCCACGGCCAGACCACGGGGCTCCTTCCCTTCCGGCCCCGCGCGGACGACCTGCCCGGGCTGCTGCCGACCGCCGACAGCGCCGCGGACGTCTGGCGGGAGCTCACGGGCGAAGGAGTGCCCGACGCCTACGGCTTCGAATACAGCTGTTCCCCGACCTCCGAGGGCTGCGACGTCGGGTTCCTGCTTGAGGTCGGGACCGGCACCATCCCGCGGCCATCGGGCCTCGCGGCGGCGGTGCCCGGCCGATCGGCCACCGTCACGGGGGGCTCCTCCACGATCGTGGTCGACCTCGATGGACGCCTCCTCATGGCGAAGCGCACGGAGGAGACGCACAGCCGCAGCACGGGGCCGACCATGGTGCCCGAGCCGGTGGTGACCGCCACCGAGGAGCGTGGACCCACGCTTGTCGCCGCCGTTCCGTGGTCGCCGCCCCCCACGGCGGCCGTCGCCGGCTTCGGTGTCCTCGCCGTCCTCGTCGCGTTCCTCTACTGGCTCTGGCCCGCGTTCGGCGGCGCGCCCTTCTTCGGCCTCTTCTCCCGGCTCCGCACGCACCGCTTGCTCGACCACCCGGTCCGCGCCAGCCTCATGCAGCGCATCGAGGCCCGTCCCGGCACGCACTACCAGGAACTCATGCGCGCGGAGGGCAAGGGCAAGGGCGCGGTCGAGCACCACCTCCGCAAGATGGAGGACGCCGGGCTCGTCCGCGTCGAGCGCGGGGGCGGACGCACATGCTACTTCCCCAAGCGCACCGACGGACGCGCCGTCGCCGCCACGGTCGCCCTCAAGTCCGATGGCGCCAAGGCCGTCCTCGCCGCCGTCCTCGCCCGGCCTGGCTGCACCGCCAAGGACGCGGCCTCGCGCGCCGGCCTGGCCCCCGCCACCGTGAGCCAGCACATCCGGAAGCTCGCGGACGCGGGGCTCTTGCAGGCCCGGCGCGGGCCGCGTGGAGCCCTCTCCCTCTACCCCGGCCGCGGCGCGGCGGCGTAAGCGGGGCGGCGCCGGGGCCCGGATCGTTCCTATCCTTGCTCCAAGCACCCTATAACGCTTCGACCGATGGTAAGGGCATGCATCC
>Ga0299906_10005050_pt1 | contig 10774 bp, 5 predicted proteins | sample RVTome_14_FD_200259 | JGI IMG/M metagenome (GOLD analysis project Ga0299906, IMG submission 200259) | Soil microbial communities from uranium-contaminated site in the Upper Colorado River Basin, Wyoming, United States - RVT145D125 (version 2) ... | reverse complement strand
CAATGTCGGGCTTCACCAGAGGTTCCTCATGGGCCGTCTGACCGTTCCAGAACGGATCATTCGCTCGGAGCATCACGCGGCCTCGCGAATGATCCGGACGAGCAACCACCCACCGACCAGATTCGTGCCTGACAAGAATATGGTCTTGATTGGTCGCCCAACGCTCTGTTCCCCGGAGCGAGCGACTCGAGGCTGGTGCTACCCATGGATATACCGAGGTATTCCTGAGTATGCTACCCTGGACGTGCATGAAGCTAGGGGTGTCCCTTCCCGAGGACCTCATCCTCTTCGCCGACCGCGAGGCGAACCGTCGCGGCACGACCCGTTCGGGGCTGTTGGCCCAGCTCCTGAAGGCTGAACGGGTGCGGGAGCAGACGCGCCGCTACATCGACCGGCATGGCTGGGACGTCGCCGAGGACGAGTCGGCATGGCGCGCGTACCAGAGACGCCGGACGGCGCAGGAGTATGCCGACGACAAGTGGTGAGCCGCTGCCCGCCCGGGGCGAGGTCTGGTGGGTGCGAGTCGACAAGCTGCGTCCCGCCGTCGTGGTCCAGACCGACGCGGTGCGCGAGCCGCGGGTCCGTTCATTCCTCGTCGTCCCGCTGACGAGCCGCCTGCACCTCGAAGGGTTGCCTGGGAACCTGCGCCTCGAGCGGCGCGCGACCGGCTTATCGAGGCCGTCGGTGGCCAACCTCTACGATATCCAGAAGGTGTTGAGCGCCGACTTCGTCGAGCGTGTCGGGCGCCTGAGCCCCGAGCAGCGGCAGGCGCTCGACGACGGCCTCAGGCTCGTCCTGGACCTGTAGCGGGCCCGGGGGTCTCATGCGCGCCATCAAGCTCGTCGCCGGCTGGCTCGCCGCTCTGGCTCTCTCATCGGCTGTCTCGGTCGGGGCTCGTGAGAATCCGCCCGCCGCGGATCCGGCCGCGACCTACCGTCCGCGGCTCGCGACCCCCGAGATGCTGGAGCCGTTCCTGAAGCACCTGACGCCTGGCGGCGACGCGTTCCAGGACGAACGCGAGGCCGAGGATATCCGGGCGCGGCTGCTGGAGCTCGGCGCGCGAATGAAGGCGACGCCCGGGGGTGCTTTCGACCTCTCGGACTCGCTCCTCTCGCCGACGTTTCGCGGCGGCCGACTGCTGCCCGCGGCACGCGGGCCGGCGGCGGACGGTCTGCTCGAGATCCGCCGAACGAGCTCCCTGCCACAGGACCTCGTGCACGACAGGCGCTCGTTCGACTCCGAGTGGCGGCGGATGCTGGAGGGCGTCCGTCAGGTCGTCGTGGCGGAGTTCCTGATCACCTCGATCGACGTCGAGCGGGACAAGGGCCTCGCGAGCACCGAGGTTCGCTACGACGTCGTCGGACGCGGAAGGGACGCGTGGCGCGTCCAGCACGTGGGCGGCTGGCGGATAAAGTGGCGACGCGACGCCTCGGGGTGGCGCGTGGTCGAGTGGACCGCGGCGTCTCATCTGCAGAGCCGCGCCAAGGCGCCCGTATTCACCGAGGTCACCGCGGCCGTGCTGGGCGGGAACGACTCGTTCCGCCGCCAGCTCGACGTGCCTCTCGACGCCTGGAGCGCCAGCTTCGACTCGGTGCTCACGCGTGACTCGAACGGGCACCACGGCGTCTCGGTGGGAGACGCCGACGGCGACGGGCTCGAGGACCTCTATGTGGCCCAGCCGGCGGGGCTGCCCAACCGTCTCTACCGCGCGCGGGGCGACGGCAGCTTCGAGGACGCGACGGAAGCCGCGGGCCTCGCGGTGCTCGACGACACGGCGCAGTCGCTCTTCGCCGACGTGGACAACGACGGCGACCAGGACCTGGTGCTCGCGACAGGCACGAAGCCTCTCCTCTTCGTCAACGACGGCAAGGGGCGCTTCAGCCACGCCGCGGACGGTTTCCGCTTCGAGCGGGCGCTCCAGGGCTCGCTCACCTCGATCGCGATGGGCGACTACGACCGCGACGGGTTTCTCGACCTCTACCTGTGCGTCTACTCCTACTTCTACGGCGCGGGCGAGGACAAGGCGGGCACGCCGGCGCCCTACTACGACGCGCGCAACGGCCCTCCGGGCGTCCTCTTCCGCAACGACGGGCGCGGGCGCTTCGTCGACGCCACCCACGAAGCAGGCCTCGACGCCGGCAACGACCGCTACCACTTCGCGGCCGCCTGGGCGGACTACGACGGCGACGGCTGGCAGGACCTGCTGGTGGCGAACGACTTCGGGACCAAGAACCTCTACCGCAACCGCGGGCTCCGCGACGGGAAGGTGACGTTCGAGGACGTGGCAGCGGAAGCCGGCGTGCTCGACCACGCGGCCGGGATGAGCGCGGCCTTCCTCGACTACGACAACGACGGCCGGCTCGACATCTACACCGGCAACATGTGGAGCGACAACGGCCGGCGCGTGACGGCGTCGGCCGCGTTCATGCCCGACGCCCCGCCCGAGGTGAGAGCCCTCTACCGCCGCCACGCGCGCGGCAACTCGCTCTTCCGGAACCGCGGCGACGGCCGCTTCGAGGACGTGACCCTGGCGGCCCGGGCCGAGATGGGCCGCTGGGCGTGGTCCTCGGACGCGCTCGATTTCGACGGCGACGGGTGGGAGGACCTCTACGTCGTCAACGGCATGCTCACGCGGGAGTCCGGACCCGAGGACCTGGACGGCTTCTTCTGGCGCCAGGTGGTGGCTCGCTCCCCGCTCACCCGCGCCACCGGCACGCCCTACGACGACGCCTGGCGCGCGATCAACCAGCTGCTGATCCGAACCTCGATCGCCAGCCGCCAGCGCAACGTGCTCCTGCGCAACGACGGCCGCGGCGGCTTCGACGACGTCTCGGGCGCGATCGGCCTCGACCTCGACCAGGACGGCCGCTCGTTCGCGGTGCTCGACGTCGACCGGGACGGCGATCCGGACCTCGCGGTGATGGCGGCGCGGCAGGCGCCCCAGCTCCGCGTGTTCCGGAACGACTTCGAGGGGCGCGCTGCGTCGCTCGCCCTCCGCCTCGTCGGCACGAGCAGCAACCGTGACGCGGTCGGCGCGCGCGTCACGGTCGAGACCGACAGGCTGCGACGAACGAAAGTGGTGCACGCCGGCTCCGGCTTCCTCTCCCAGCACTCGAAGGAGCTGCTCTTCGGTCTCGGCGGCAGCGAGCGGGTGCTGAAGCTCACGGTCGACTGGCCCAGCGGCCGGAGCCAGGTCGTCAGCGACGGGATTCCCCTCGACCACCGGCTCCAGCTGATCGAGGGAGGCGAGCTGCGGAAGCAGCCCTTCGTGGCGGCGACCGGCGCCAAGGCGTCCGCCGCCGCGCCGAAGGCCGCCGCACCGCCGAGCGCGACCTGGCTCTACGAGCCCTTCCCCGCCCCGGACTTCTCCGTCCCGGACCTGCGCGGCGAGGCGCGCTCGTTGTCCGCGCTGCGGGGGCGGCCCGCGGTGCTGCTCTTCTGGGCCGCCGGTGTGAGCGGATCTCGCAGCGCGCTCGAGGCGCTCTCACGCGGGCACGCCGCCCTCACGCAGGCCGAGGTCGCCTCGCTGGCGATCGCGCTCGATCCGCCGGCCGAGCTCCCACAGGTCCGCGCCGCCGCCGCCGGCGTGACGCTCCCCGTGGTCCACGCGAGCGAGGGGCTGGGCCTGAGCTACGCGATCCTCAACCGCCACGTGTTCATGAACCGGCAGGACCTGCGCCTGCCCACCGCGTTCCTGATCGACGCCGCGGGAAGGGTGGTCAAGGCCTACCGCGACCGCGTGGACGTCTCGGAGATCCTGCGCGACGTGCCGCGGATCGAGGCTCCAGCCGCCCTTCGCCTCGCGCGAGCCATGCCCTTCCCGGGGACGCTCTATTCCCCGGCCGGGCTCCGCAACTACCTGCCCTACGGCCGCGAGCTCTTGGACCAGGGCCTCGAGAGTGCGGCCCTCGTCGCCTTCGAGCGGGCCGCGCAGGCAAGCCCGAGCGCCCCGACGCTCTACCGCCTCGGCACGCTGCTGGTGAAGGGCGGACAGCCGGCACGCGCACGCATAGCACTCGAGCGCGCGCTCGCGATGCAGCCCGACCTCGCCGAGGCCAGCAACGATCTGGGCGCGCTCCTGGCGCAGGAAGGCGACGTCACGCGAGCGATCGAGCGCTTCCGCGCGGCCCTCGCCTCGGCGCCCGACTACCCGGACGCGCTCAACAACCTCGGCTACGCCCTGCTCCTGACCGGACACGAGCCGGAAGCCCGCGAGCTCTACGAGAAGGCCCTGAAGCTCCAGCCCGACTTTCCCGAGGCCCTCAACAACCTGGGACTGCTCTTCGGCAGGGCCGGCGAGCTGAGTCGTGCGGAGCCCTATTTCCGGGACGCGCTCGCGCGGCGCCCGGACTACGGGGAAGCCGCCAACAATCTCGCGCTGGTGCTGGTGGCCCGCGGGCAGCCGGACGAGGCGGTCCGGCTCCTGGAGGGGTTCATCGAGAAGGCGCCGGAGTTCGAAGGCGCCTACGTGACGCTCGCCAAGATCCACTTGAGCGCCGGGCGATCGCAAGAGGGACTCGCCGTCCTCGAGCGCCTGATGCAGAGGAACCCCACGCATCCGGTCGCGCTCGAACTCGTGCGCCAGTGGAAACCGCGTTGATACTGCGGCTTTCGAGCCCCCCGGTCCGCCTCATGGACCCGGTGATCGGGCCTGTCATCAAAATCCCTCACGAAGGGGATTGACAGGCGAACCGGTCCGGCGCTATAAGTTCACCACATTTGACCCCATGAGGGACGAATTAGCATCCGCGAGGGTGCAGAGGAGAGGATCTATGCGTTTCACGCTGATTTCACGCTTGGCGGTGGCGATGGCCCTCGTGGGGCTCGTGTGCCTCGCCGGCTCCACGCCGCTGCTGGCGCAAACGACCAGCGCCTCGGTATTCGGCTCGGTGAGGGACTCCCAAGGCGGAACCTTGCCCGGCGCGACGGTGACGCTCACGAGCCGCACGCAGGGCAACACGCTCAGCGTCACGGCGGATGAGCAGGGCCGCTTCGTCTTCCCGATCGTCCGGCCGGACGCTTACACGCTCAAGGTCACGATGCAGGGCTTCAAGACCGCCGAGCGCACCAACGTCGTGGTGAACGCGAACGACAAGTTCTCCACGGGGATCCTGACGCTCGACGTGGGTGGCATCGAGGAAAGCGTCAGCGTCTCGGGCCGCGTCAGCGAGCTGCAGACGACGAGCGGCGAGCGCTCGTTCACGCTCGAGAGCGAGGCCCTCAAGAACATCGCGAACAACGGACGCTCGGTCTTCACCTTCGCGACGCTCGTGCCGGGCGTGGTCTCGAACCTGAACAACGACGGCGCCCCGGGACAGGCCAGCGACCTCTCGGTGAACGGGCAGCGGCAGAACTCCAACAACATGACGATCGACGGCGTTGCCAACATCGACACCGGCAACAACGGCGGCAACATGGCCACGACCAACATCGACGCCGTGGCGGAGTTCAAGATCCTCACGAACTCCTACCAGGCGGAGTACGGCCGGGCGGTCGGCGGACAGATCCAGCTCGTGACCAAGAGCGGCACCCAGTCGTTCCACGGCTCGGGCTACTGGTACGGCCGGCGCTCCGACTGGAACGCGAACACCTGGACGAACAAGCGGGCGGCTGCTCCGCCGCCGGTCGGAAGCGGCAAGCTCATCGAGCCGGCCGAGTCCTCGCGCAACGACTACGGCTACACGCTCGGCGGGCCGATCTACATCCCGGGAGTGTTCAACGAGGACAAGAAGAAGCTCTTCTTCTTCTGGAGCCAGGAGTACCAGCGGAGGACGGACCCGGCCGCCGAGCGGCAGGCGCGCGTGCCCACAGCCCTCGAGCGGGCGGGTGATTTCTCGCAGAGCGTCGACGCCAGCGGCAACCCCTTCCCCTACATTCGCGACTACACGACGGGCCTTCCGTGCAGCGCCTCCAATACCAGCGGCTGCTTCTCATCCGGCGGCGTCCTGGGGCGCATCCCCGCGAACCGCCTCTACGCGCCCGGCCTCGCGGCGCTGAACATCTACCCCTCGCCGAACTTCACGGCCGGCAGCGGCGTCAACTTCACGAGCCAGAATCCCAACGAGTCGCCCCGGCGGGAGGACCTGCTGAGGCTGGACTTCCAGGCCACGGACAGGTGGCGCTTCACGGGCCGCTACATGAAGACGAAGGAAGAGATCCTGCAGGCTTACGGCACCACCTGGGCCGGCAACGGCAGCGACCACCTCCCGATGCCGGTCCTCTTCCTGCATCCCGGTTCGAACTACATGCTCTCCGCCACCGGCATCCTGAACACCTCGACGTCGCTCGAGGTGAGCGTCGGCCGCGCGAACAACTCGCTCGACTACGCACTCCAGAGCGAGGACTTGTTCCGCGGGCCGGCGGGGCTCTCGGCGATGCCGCTGCTCTTCCCGGACGCCGTGCAGGCGGACTACATCCCTGACTTCCGCTTCCGCGGCGGACGCACCGGCAACGCCGGCTTTTACCAGACCGACCGCGGCCCCTTCACGAACGTCAACACGACGTACGACGCCCTCGCCAACCTGACCAAGGTCTGGGGATCTCACTCCGCCAAGTTCGGCGTCTACTTCCAGAGCAGCTACAAGCCCCAGAGCATCTTCGCGAGCTTCAACAGCCAGATCAGCTTCATCGACGACGCGAACAACCCCTTCGACACCGGCTACGGCTACGCGAACGCTGCGACCGGCGTCTTCAACACATACACGCAGGCCTCCAAGTACGCCCTGCCGGAGTGGCGCTACAAGAACTTCGAGTGGTACGCCCAGGACAACTGGAAGCCCAGTTCGCGGCTGACGCTCGATTACGGCGTGCGCTTCTACTACTTGACGCCACAGTGGGACACGACGCTCCAGGCGTCGAACTTCCTGCCCGACCAGTTCGACCCGAACAACGCCGCGACGCTGTACGTCCCGGCCTGCGTCGGCGCCTCTCCGTGCTCGGGCAGCGCTCGGGTGGGATTGGATCCCAAGACGGGCGCCACCGTGGACCAGCGGTTCATCGGGCGCCTCACCCCAGGCTCGAACCGCTTCAACGGCTCCTTTCAGGCAGGCGAAGGGATCAACGACCAGTTGCAGGACGGGAGCGCCTTCCGTGTCTCGCCACGCTTCGGTTTCGTGTACGACGTCTCCGGCAGCGGGACGACCATCGTCCGCGGCGGCGCCGGAGTCTTCTACGATCGCCCGCAGGGCAACATGGTGTTCGACATGATCTCCAACGCGCCGGGCGTGCTCGTGTCGGGTCTGCAGTGGGGACGGCTCCAGGACCTCACGTCCGCGACCGGCGATCCCAGCCCGACGCTCGGGCTGAGCCCGACCGCATTCGACTTCAAACCGCCGAAGGTCTACGCTTGGAACGTCGGCGTCCAGCACAAGGTGTGGCACGCGATCACGCTCGACGTCGCCTATGTCGGCTCTTCATCGAAGGATCTGCTGCGCCAGGAACAGATCAACGCGGTGCCTTACGGTGCCAAGTTCCAGCCGCAGAACCAGGACCCGACCCGTGCGCCGAGCACGACGCCTGGAGCGACGGCACTTCCTGACGACCTGCTGCGCCCCTACTCGGGCTACGGCAACATCCGCATGTGGAACTACACCGGGTATTCCAACTACCACGCGCTCCAGACGTCGCTCAACCGCCGGTTCGACAACGGGTTCATGTTCTCGGTGTTCTACGTCTGGAGCAAAGCACTGACCATCAACAACGACGACTTCACCACCGGACGTCCGAACGCCAGTGACGCGGAGATCCGCAGGGCCGATTACTCCTACGCAAGCCAGGACCGGCCGCACAACTTCGTCGTCAACTTCATCTACCAGACGCCGAAGGTCGCGAGCGGCGCGCTCGGCGTCCTCGCGAACGACTGGCAGATCTCGGGCATCTACCGCTGGACGAGCGGCCGGCCGTACGCGATCAACTTCTCGATCCCGGGCATCGGGGCCTCGAACCTCACGGGGTCGGACGGCAACCAGAACGCGCGCGTCGTGCTGAAGCCCGGGTGTGACCCGGGCGGCGGCTGGAGCAGCGATCCTTACAAGCAGATCGACACCTCGTGCTTCGCTCCGCCGCAGCCCGGCAGCGACGGCACCGAGTCGGCTCGCTTCTTCCTGCACAATCCGCCAATCGTCAACCTCGACCTCTCGATCTCGAAGGTCTTCCCGATCGGAAAGAGGGTCAGGCTCGAGGTGAGGGCGGACGCCTTCAACGCGCTCAACCACACCCAGTTCAACCTGGTCAACAACACCGTGAACTTCGCGAGCCTGAGCGACCCGACGATCACGAACCTGCCGTACGATGCGAGCGGCAACCTGGTCCGGAACAACGGCTTCGGGAGCGTCAACGGCGTGACTCCTCCCCGCACGATCCAGCTCGTGACCCGCCTGACGTTCTAGGTCGCAAGGCGGGCCACTCGGGGCCGGCGCTCCGCACGGGCGCCGGCCCTCTCCTTTTCTGCGGCACTCGCGCGCGGTAGGATCGCCGCTCTCACGAGGCTTGATCATGGACATCGCCCGCTGGCGGGTCGCTCGCCGCGCGGCGCTTGCCGCACTTGCGGCGTCCGGAGCGCTGGCTACCGGCCTCGCGTCCGCCGAGGACGGTTACGAGCTCTGGTTGCGGTACCACCCGATCGCGGACGTCTCGCTGCGCGACGGCTACCGCAGCGTCGTGACCGGGCTGCTGGTCGAGGGCTCGTCCCCGACCCTCCGCGCGGCGAGAGGCGAGCTGAGCCGCGGGCTCACGGGCCTCCTCGGCGCGCCCGTTCCCCGCGTGAGCGAGCCGACCCGCGACGGCTTGCTCCTGGCCGGCACGCCCACGAGCTCTCCTCTCGTGGCGTCGCTCGGCCTCGGCGCCGAGCTCGCTCGCGCCGGCCCGGAGGGTTTCGTGCTCCGCGCGATGCCCGTGCGCGGGCGTCGGGCCATCGTGATTGCGGCGAACCGCGACGTTGGCGTGCTGTACGGCGCCTTCCATCTGCTCAGGCTCCTGCAGACGCAACAGCCCATCGGCGCGCTCTCGCTCGTGAGCGCCCCGCGCCTGCAGCATCGGGTGCTCAACCACTGGGACAACCTCGACCGCAGCGTCGAGCGCGGCTACGCGGGCTTCTCGCTGTGGGACTGGCACAAGCTGCCCGACTACCTGGATCCGCGCTACACGGACTACGCGCGCGCCAACGCGTCGCTCGGCATCAACGGGAGCGTGATCACGAGCGTGAACGCGAACGCCACCAGCCTCACCCCCGAGTGGCTGGCCAAGGCCGCGGCGCTCGCCGACGTGTTCCGCCCCTGGGGCATCCGGGTCTACCTGACGGCCCGCTTCAGCGCGCCCCTCGAGATCGGCGGGCTCAAGACCGCCGACCCGCTCGATCCCGAGGTCGCCGTCTTCTGGAAGCGCAAGGCCGACGAGATCTACGCGCTCATCCCCGACTTCGGCGGCTTCCTGGTGAAGGCCAACTCCGAGGGCCAGCCGGGGCCGCAGGACTACAAGCGCAGCCACGCCGAGGGTGCGAACGTGCTGGCCGACGCAGTCGCTCCGCACGGAGGCATCGTGATGTGGCGGGCCTTCGTCTACTCGAACGAGGCGCCCGACGACCGCCACAAGCAGGCCTACAACGAGTTCAAGCCGCTCGACGGCGCCTTCCGCGACAACGTGCTGGTCCAGGTCAAGAACGGCGCGATCGATTTCCAGCCGCGCGAGCCGTTCCACCCGCTCTTCGGTGCGATGCCGAAGACGCCGCTGATGATGGAGTTCCAGATCACGCAGGAGTACCTGGGGTTCGCCACCCACCTCGTCTATCTCGCCCCGCTCTTCGAGGAGTCGCTGCGCGCGGACACCCACGCGCGTGGCAAGGGCTCCTTCGTCGCGAAAGTGATCGACGGCACGCTCGACGGCTACCGCCGCACCGGCATGGCCGGCGTCTCGAACACAGGCACGGACCGCAACTGGTGCGGCGCCGTGTTCGCCTGCGCCAACTGGTACGCCTTCGGGCGGCTCGCCTGGGATCCGTGGCTCGGCTCGCGAGCCATCGCCGACGAGTGGGTCCGCTCGACGTTCGGCAACGAGGGCAGCCTCGTGACGCCCGTGACGGAGATGATGCTCGGCTCACGCCAGGCCGCGGTCGACTACATGACCCCGCTCGGGCTTCACCACCTGATGGCCCGCGGACACCACTACGGCCCGGGCCCCTGGGTGGCCGGCGGGCCGCGCGCGGACTGGACGTCGCTCTACTACCACCGCGCCGACGCGACGGGCATCGGCTTCGACCGGACCGCCACCGGCAGCAACGCGGTCTCCCAGTACTTCCCTCCCGTGGCCGCGCGATTCGGAAGCCTGGAGACGGTTGGAGACGACTACCTGTTGTGGTTCCACCACGTCGCGTGGGACCACCGGATGGCCTCTGGCCGGACGCTCTGGGAGGAACTGCTCCATCGCTACCAGGCCGGAGTCGACGGCGTGCGGCGGATGCAGGCCACGTGGCGCTCACTCGCGGGGCGGATCGACGCGGAGCGCTACCAGCAGGTCGAGGCGTTCCTGAAGATCCAGGAGCAGGAGGCGCGCTGGTGGCGCGACGCGAGCGTCCTCTACTTCCAGACCTTCTCGAAGCGAGAGGTACCCGACGCGTACGAGAAGCCGGAGCACGACCTGGACTACTACATGAAGGTCGACAAGAAGTACGTTCCAGGCATCTAGCGGGGGGCACGGCGGGTGCTCAAACCCCCGTGAGCTCAGTCCGGAGAACTCCTGCTGGGCTCGTCTGCTTTGCTGTTCGCTCTTCCGGTCTTCGGCC
>Ga0299906_10005049_pt1 | contig 10774 bp, 10 predicted proteins | sample RVTome_14_FD_200259 | JGI IMG/M metagenome (GOLD analysis project Ga0299906, IMG submission 200259) | Soil microbial communities from uranium-contaminated site in the Upper Colorado River Basin, Wyoming, United States - RVT145D125 (version 2) ... | reverse complement strand
CGTTCAACCTGCTGGTGGCCCTGCGCCGGCGTCTCGTCGACACCGATTTCTTCACGGAAGGGGCGGCGCCCGATCTCAAGGGGCTGCTGGACATCGTCGCCCTCGGCACGATCGGTGATATGGTGCCGCTGGTGGACGTGAACCGCGCGTGGGTGCGTCGCGGGCTACAGCAGATCAATCGCCGCCAGCGCCCCGGTTTCCGCGCCCTGACACGGGCGGCGGGCATGCCGGTCAAGCCGCTCACCGCCGGCCAAGTCGCTTTCCAGCTCGCGCCGCGGATCAATGCCCTGGGCCGGCTGGGCGATCCGGCGGCCGGGGTCGAGCTGCTCACCACGCCGGGACTGGGCGAGGCGGACCGGCTTGCCGACCTGTGCGAGGGGGAGAACCGGCGGCGGCGCGCGATCGAGGCGTCGATCCTGGAGGAGGCGATCGCCCAGGTAGAGGGTCGCGGCGGGCCGCGACGGGGGATCGTGGTCTCCTCCCCGCAGTGGCATCCCGGGGTCGTGGGGATCGTCGCCTCGCGGCTGGTGGAGAGGTACCACCGGCCCGCCACGGTGCTCGCCGAGATGGGTGATCAGGCGCGCGGGTCGGTGCGGACCATCGCCGGGGTCGACATCCACCGGGTGCTGACCGGCTTCGCCCACCAACTCGACGACTTCGGTGGCCATCCGTACGCCGCGGGGCTCTCCATCCGCACCTGCCGCATCCCGGCGCTCGCGGACTTTCTCCATGACGCCCTGGAGCGGGGCGTGGCCCCCGAGCGGTGGCAGCGGGCGGTGCGCGTCGACAGTGAGCTGGGCTTCGGCGAGATCGACTTCCGTCTGCTGGAAGAGCTCAAGGGATTGGAGCCGTTCGGCGTCGGTAACCCGGAGCCCATGTTTCTCACCCGCGGGGTCGGCTTGCAGCGAGTGCGGCGCATCGGCGACGGCAGCCATCTGGCGATGGGGGTGACGGCGGACGGCTTCACCTATCCCGCGGTCTGGTTCCGCCAGGGCGACCGGTGCGAGGAGCTTGGAGGTGGCAGCGCGTGGGACCTGGTCTACCAGCTCAAGCTGGACGACTGGCGCGACCAGATCCGCATCCAGTTGCTGGTCAGGGAGGCGCGGCCTCGCTAACCCGCATCTCTTGCCCCGCCGCGTGCTGCGCTGCGGCACCGGTCGATGATGCGCAAGGGGATGGGGATTGGGGCATGCGGGGAGGGGTGGGCGCCGCGGGCCAGCCTGGCGGGTGGACTGCCCGCACCGCGACCGCGGCGGTTGGGTCGGGTAGCTAACAGACGCTTTTATGAATAAAAAAGCATCTTTATGTCGATAAATTGTAGTTTTTTGTAATTGTGATTCATGGGAACCATTCTGTAGCCTGTCGGATGTGATAAATTGGTATCCATTCTTTCGTAGCCATGTACAGCGACGACTTCATACCCAACCACCGAGAGCGGGGCACCACGCTGGTCGAGGTGATGGTGACTCTCGCGATCCTCGTCGTGCTCGCTTCAGCGTTCGCGGCCGAAATCCGCGACGTGGGTCCCACCTACCGCTGGGAGCAGGGGACGCAGTCGGTGGTGGAGATCCTGCGCGCGGCGCGGCAGCAGGCGATCGCCACCAACCGCAGGGTGGACGTGAATCTCAGCGCGAATCGTGTGGCCGTACCCACGGACCCGACCCTCGCGGCGCAGCTCCCGGCCGGCGTGTCCCTGAGCCGGATCCCGAACCAGGACGACCTGGGCGTGGGCATCGTGAGCTTCTTTCCCCGTTCGACGTGCAACACGGTAGGCCCGATCGAGGTGAGCATCGCGAGTCACCACGAGGACGAGCCCCCGCGGACGCGGACGATCACACTGGTGATGGCCACCGGCCGGGTGTTGGTGCGATGAGGCGGGCCGCGGACACAGCCGCTGCCGGCTTCACGCTGATCGAGACCCTGGTCGCCATGGGGGTGTTCACCATCGGCCTGGTGGGGGTGAGTGGCATGCTGGTCCAGGCGGCGCGCGGCAATGCGGTCAACGAGGCCCGTACCCAGGCCGGCATCCTGGTGGAGTCGATCCTCGAAGAGGTCGAGGCGCTCGCCGCCGATCCGGCCAACTTCGCCGCCGACGGCGCCTTCGTGATGCCGGAGGGACAGATTGCCCTCTGGAGCGACGCGGCGGCCACCGCCCTGCCGCGCGGCGCGCTGTACGTCACCGCCGCCGACTATCTGCTGGCGGGGGAGTTCAGCAACCAGCTCGTGGTGGATGTCGGCTGGGGAGAAAACGCCGACTCGGGTGCGGCGACGAGCCAGCGCGTGCACCGCCGCGGCGCCGTCAAGAGGTTCACCGCGCGATGAATCCGGCGCCGCCGAGAGCGGCGGGGGAGGGGGGGTTCTCTCTCGTCGAGTTGCTGGTGGCCATGGTGCTCTCCCTCGCCGTGGTGGGGGGTAGCCTGATGATCTTTACCAGCCAGCGGCGCGGTTTCGACCGCCAGCAGGAAGTGGTGAACGAGCAGCAGATCGGTCGCTTCGCCCTGTCGACCATCACCGACGACATCCGCCAGGCGGGCCTGTGGACCCGTGTGACGAGCCCCGCGACGGTGATCGGCAGCATCAACAATAGTCTGGGTGACCCGCGGGCGATCGACGGCACCGACACCCTGAGGCTGCGCTACGTGGGGGAGATGGGGCAGGGGACGGCGATCACCATTGCGCCGCCGACGATCACGGTCGCGAGCCTCGATTTCGACGGCGACCTGGCCCCCGATCTGACGGCCGCCGATTTCGCGAACAACGGCACCGTGCGACTGGCGGTGAGCGAGGGACCGTACGGCACGGTGGTGGAGGAGGTCGACGCCATCGGCCTCGCCGGCAACGTCCTCACCCTGCGCGGGCCCGGCCTGGTGAACAGCTACGATGCCCCCATGGTGGGGATCGTTCACCAGGTCGAGTACACCCTCGACACCCCCCTTGCCGATCTCGACATGCCCAGCCTCTACCGGGAGCGGGTGCGCCTCGACGTCGACGGAAACCGCATCAGCCTCCGCCAGCAGCTCGCCAACTTCATCGACGACTTCCAGGTGGAGTTCGGCAGCGGCATTCCGGATCAGGCGAATCTGGGGGCGGTGGGCGCCGCCAATGTCCGTGCCATTCGCGTGGCGGTGGTGACCCGCAGCGAGGAGGAGGTGCTGCCGGTGGATGCCGCCTTCCCCTTGGTCCAGGACAGCGCGCGTGGCCTGGCGAACGACCGCTACTTGAGGAGGGTCTATGAGCAGACGGTGGCCCTGCGCAACTGATCGGCGGCTGTACCGGGGGGACTCAGGGCGCGCGGAGCGCGGCGCGAGCCTGGTCACCGCCCTCCTGCTCCTCCTCACCCTGAGTCTCCTGGGGGTGATGGCCCTCAATTCCTCGCGCATCGACACCCGCATCGTCAGCAATACCCTCGGGCCGCAACAGGCGCGGCAGACGGCAGAGATGGGGCTGGGATGGGCGCAGGAGCAGCTGCGCCAGCAGCGCGGGGAATGGAATACTCTGCTCGCCAGCCGGCCACCCGGCGCCGATGGCTGGATCCAGCTCCTCGCCGCGGCCCTGCCCGCGGGAGTCACCATTCCAGCGGGGGTACAGGTGTTCCTCCGGGACGACGACGATCTCGACAACAGTGCGACCCAGGATACCAACGGCGTAATCCTCGTGCGCGTGCGCGGCGCATCGGGGAATCCCACCGATCGCGACTACGTGCTCGAGACCCTCGAGGCTGCATTTCAGCGGCCGGGATTCGACACCTCCTACGCCCAGCAGGGTGGCGACGCCGGCAACACCGGGGTCAACTAAGGGTCTGCCACCCGTCACGAGGCGACAGCTATATGAGAAATGCAGGGCTTGAAGCACATGCCATGGATGGCCTACTAACACCTACCGCCGTTGGGCAAGGCCCGGGCTGGGCCGATGCCGAACGCCATGAGACCATGAAACCAACCCTCCGATTCGCTCGCCGCGCCGTTGCGTTAGCGGCCCTGGTCCAGGCTCTGGTTGTCGACTCGGCGGTTGCCGGGCCGTTGATGACGTTCCCCGCCGGGACCTTCATCGTCCCCGTGCAAAGATCGGTCTACCCCTCAGGGGCGGGCGATGCTGTGCAAGCGGCGCCCGGCATGCTGTACCGCTTTCTGCAGCGCGACGGGGTCGTGACCTACCGGGCCATCGAGCCGGAAAAGATCGGTCCCGGCGCGCCGGACTTCACCGTGAGCGCGGCCGCCGGGAGGGTCGTCGACAACTATCGGGGGACCACGGCACCGGACGGAAACCGGGTGTCCTACATCGGCGGCGCGTGGCTCATCGCCCCGCAGTACCAGGCAGACCTCGACGCGGTCCTGGCCGACTCGACTTGGTCGGCGGTGCAGGTCCATCGGGCGGCGGTGCCGTTCACGGCACCGGTCACCGCGGTGCATCAGATCTCCGGCCGTGGCATCGCGTTGCTGGTGAGTAACGATGCGGTGGAGGCGGCCCGGGCGCGAGCCGTGATGGAGTGGTTCCTGCAGCCGAGTGGCCTTGCGGGCGCCCTCGCCACGTTGACCCCCGACCAGATCGTCGCCGGGGCCCTGACCGGTGCGGATGGGCCGGCCGTCTTGCTGGTGCCATACGCGCGCCCGCTTGCGGAGATCACGGCTACGGATCTGACCGGAGTGCTCGGTGCAGTGCACGTTTGGCTTCAGGCGGGAAATACCCTCATCGCCCAGGACGACGCCGTGGCGTTTCTGGAAAACCAGGCCGGCGGGCGATTCCTCACCACCGGTGGGCTGGGGATCAACGGCGTGACCCACGACGACTTGAGTCAGAATCTCACGCCGGCGACGGCCAAACAGACTTCCCTGGAACCGGGCCACTTGGTTGCCCAGACCGGCGATATCGGTGTTTCCGCCAGTTATTGCGCCGACGGACAGCCGTGCGTACCGGGGTCCGGCGGACTGGTGGTCACCTTGCGCCCCTACCAGACCGGAGATTTGACCCTTGCGGGTGCCGGCGACCCCGTTGCTGGCAGCGCGTACCGCCCGACGGTGCGGCGCCTCTATTCCTGGAATACGGACGGCTCCGGCTACCATTGGGACCTTGCGGTGGTGGGCCATGCGGATGGTGGCTGGGCGAACGGTACCGTCGCCTATCTTGGCGGGCGCGTCATTCCCGAGGAAGGCACTGCCGGGTCCCAGATTTCGACGTCGTTGCGGTTGATCTTCCTGAACAATTTCTACTCGGTGGAGGTAGCCTCACAGGTAGCGCGGGTGACCCATGCCGGGGTGACGGTCGACCACGACCTGATCCTCTTCAAGGGCAGCACGTCCGCGGACGGCCGTGGCCATCTGGAGGCGTACGATGCCGCGACGGACCTGACCACGCCGCTGTGGGACGCTGCGGGCGAGATCCCTGGGGACGGCGGCCGCAGCATCTTCACCCACGACGGTTCCGCCGATGCAGCGCATTCACCGAACCTCGTCGCTGTGACCGCGGATGACCCCGTGGTGGCCGGTCTCCTCGCGCGCCAGGAGATTGAGCGCCTGCGGGGTAGGGTCCTCGATGCGACGACGGGTTCCTACCTCGATCTGGCCAACCGCCTGGGGCCGATCGACCACTCCACCGCCGTCGCCGTAGGACCGAGCCTGCTGGTGGAGGGCGCCGGGGAACGACCCCGCAACGCCTACGTAGGCACCCTGGACGGTTTGTTAGAGGCGGTGGATGCCGCCGCCGCGACCGGCAGTCCGGCGGGTAGCGGCGTGGAGCAGTGGGCCCTGGTGCCACGCTCGCAGATCGCCCTCCTCGCCAAGGACGGGTTGGACGCCGACTTGGGCGTGGACGGGAGCCCGACGGTCGCAGACCTCTGGCTCGACCACGACGGCGACGGCGGTGGCGAGTTCCGCACCGTGCTGACGGTGCCGATGGGTGCCTCGAGCCCGCATCTCCTGGCGCTCGACGTCACCGACCGGGCGACACCGCGCGTGCTGTGGGAGCTGACCGACCGTGGCGCCGTCTCCATGGGCTTCGCGGCCAAGACCGCGATGGGCCACATCGTTCAGCCGGACACCGGCGGCAATCCCGTGCGCACCGCGGTGGTGTGGGTTGCCACCAGCAAGTACCGCCAGACGGACAGCGGTGGCCTGTCGGTCTACTGCTTCCGCGTGGCAGACGGCCAGAAGCTCTGGGAGTTCCACAAGCTGTACACCCGCGGCGTGAACGACATCCCACCGCCGGTGGTCGCCGTCGACCCGGACGGTGACGGCTTCGTGGAGACCCTGATCGCGGCGGACAATGAGGGGCGGCTGTGGGCCCTCGCAGCGCGTACCGGCAAGAGCCTCTACTGCAATGACGACCCGAGCTTCTGCGCCGATCCCAAGCCTCTCTATCCGGCGAACAACGGCATCGACGTCGATCGGCCGATCGGCGCCGCCCCCGCGGTCGTCACCGGGGGTGGCCAGCTGATCGTCCTGTTCGGCACCGGCGGGTACGACTGGGCGCCCGCCGAGGACGTCGCGCAGCGCTTTGCGGGCGTACTGGTGCCGGCCCACGGCGAGGGGATCGAGCTATTCGACATCGCCCTCGAGCCGGGTGAGCGGGTCTATGCTTCGCCGGTGGTCGATCGCAATGCTCATTTCCTGTTCCTCGGCAAGAGTCAGGGCCGGGTCGGGGGTGGTGCCACCCCGCCCGATACGGGCGGGACGGCTCGGATCCAGACCTACGACATCTCCGATGCCCTCGCCGGCGATGACGTGGATCCCACGACGGATCCCGGCGACGACATCGTCCTCGGTCAAACCCTGCCGGGCGGGCTGCAGCTTGAGCGCGGCGCCCTGTTCGGTGCGACGACCGATGGCGCGCCGTTCCAACACGGCGACGTCGGTGCTGCCGGGGCGGAGCCGCGTCCCGAGCCCCTGGGCCGTCTCTACTGGCGCGTGGTGTTGCTAGCCACGCCATGAAAGGCGTGGCGTATGGCGCTGCGAGCCAGGCTGTGGTTGGCTGACGAGTAATGGCAGTCGATCTCAGTCCCAACGGTGGCTCCGAGGAAGTGCGCGTCCCCGTCGCGGGCGACAATTTCCCGGTGCTCGCCGGGGAGCATGACCGCAACCTCAACCTGATCGAGAAGCACTTCGGAGTGCGCCTGGTCACAAGCGGCAACGAGATCATCGTTCACGGCGATCAGGCCAAGCGGGTTGCAGGGTTGTTGCGTGACCTGGTGGGGAGCCCCACGACCTGCACGGCGCCGACCGGTGAGCTCGAGCAGTTCCTGCAGCGCCTGGCGCGCCAGCCGGAGACCACCCTCCACGAGCTGCTGCGCCATGAGATCGCGGTGGGGCGGCGGCGGGTCGTGCCGCGCAGCCAGGGGCAGGTCGCTTACCTGGAGGCGATCGCCGATCACGACATGGTGTTCGGGATCGGTCCCGCGGGTACCGGCAAGACCTACCTCGCCATGGCCATGGCGATCCACGCCCTGCGCGAGCGCCAGGTCAACCGCATCGTCCTCACCCGCCCGGCGGTCGAGGCGGGGGAGTCCCTCGGCTTCCTCCCCGGCGACCTGCTGGAGAAGCTCAATCCATACCTGCGTCCCCTCTACGACGCCCTCTACGACATGGTCCAGGCCGACAAGGCGGCGGGGATGCTGGAGCACGGCACCATCGAGATCGCGCCCCTGGCCTTCATGCGCGGTCGCACCTTGAACGACGCCTTCATCATCCTCGACGAGGCCCAGAACTGCACCTCCGAACAGATGAAGATGTTCCTCACCCGCATGGGTTTCAACTCCAAGGTAGTGGTCACCGGCGACATCACTCAGATCGACCTGCCCCAGGGCCAGGTGTCGGGGCTCAAGGAGGTCCGGGAGGTGATGGGACAGGTGCCGGGGGTCGCGTTCGTCTATCTCGATCATCGCGACGTGGTGCGCCACCCCCTGGTACAGCGCGTGATCCAGGCCTACGACGAGCACCACGCGCGCCGGCACGGCCATCGTTGAGCGAGGTGCTGGTCAGCCAGCGGGCGACCCTGGCGCTGGACGAGGCGGCGGTGCGCGACCTCCTGCTGCGGGCCATGGCATTGCTCGCGGTCGACCACGAGGTGAGCGTGCTGGCGGTGGACGAGGCAGAGATGGCGCAGCTCAACCACACGTACCGGGAAAAATCGGGCCCCACCGACGTCCTGTCCTTCGCGCTCAACGAGGGGGAAGAGGGGGAGGCGCAAGATTATTGGCTCGGTGATATCGTGGTGTGCCCGGCGGTGGCGGCGCGCCAGGCGGCCCGGGCGGGTCACGCCGCGGAGCGCGAGACCTGCTGGCTGCTGATCCACGGCCTGCTTCATCTCCTGGGATACGACCACGAGCGCGGTCGCGACGAGGCGCGGCGTATGCGTGACCAAGAGCAATGGCTGCTGAGCAACCTCCTGAACGAACCAAGCTAGCTCGCCCCACGGGCGAGCGGCCCGAGCGACTGGTGCGCGACAGCCGTTACCGGCCCGGCACCTGGCTGGAGAGCGCCAACTACGCGGTCGACGGGGTGATCGCGGCGGTGCGCTCCGAGCGCCATCTGCGTATCCACCTGCTGATCGGCGTCGCGGTGATCATCGCCTCGCTCTACCTCCAGGTCACCCTGCAAGACTTCTTGATCCTCGCCATCGCCATGATGCTGGTGCTGTTCGCCGAGCTGATGAACACCGCCCTGGAGGTGGTCGTCGATCTGGTGACCCTGGAGCGCGACCCCCTGGCGAAGATGGCCAAGGACATCTCCGCCGGCGCCGTCTTGGTGACCGCTTCGCTGGCGGTCATCATGGGCTATATCACCTTCTCCCCGTACCTGCGGAGCTGCTTCGCGATGACCATCGCCAAGATCCATGTGGCGGACGAGCACCTGAGCATCGCCGCCCTCCTCCTGACGATCGTGGCGGTGATCTTCCTGAAGGTGAAGTCGGGCCGCGGCCGTCCCCTGCGCGGCGGCCTGCCGAGCGGTCATGCCGCGGTCGCCACCTGCGTGTGGGCCGCGGTCACCCTGATCACCGCCTCGCCGCTGCTCTCCATCCTGGTCGCGGCGCTGGCTGTCATGGTCGGTCTGAGCCGGGTTACCCTCGGGGTCCACACCCGCGTCGAGGTCCTGCTCGGGGCCGCGGTCGGCGGGCTGGTGACCCTGGCCCTGTTTCAGATGTTGGGATAGCCGTGCGGTTTTTTCGTCGCCACAAGCAGGTCGGTCCAGAGGGCGAGGTACCTGCCGAGCAAGGGGTAGTCGAGGTGGAGGTGCAGGTCGCGGTGGACGAAGCCGCCGAGGCCCCCGACGAGCAGGTCCCGCCCGCAGCCGAGCCCGAGGTGGCCGCCGCGGACGCCACGCAGCGGGAGGTGAGCGAGCCGCCGGAGGGGGCATCTCCCACGCGCAGCGCCGCACCGGCCGCGCCGCGCCGCGGCCTGTTCGCGCGCCTGCGCCAGGCCCTGAGCCGTGGCCTGTTCGGGGCGCTGGGCGACCTCCTGCGCGGGCGCAAGGAGATCGACGCCGAGCTGCTGGAGGAGCTGGAGGCCCTGCTCATCGGCTCCGACCTCGGGGTCCAGACCACCCTCGACATCCTCGGTACGGTGGAGGAGCGCGTCGCGCGCAAGGAGCTTAGCGACCCGGTCGCCATCCGCGGCGTGATCCGCGACCACCTCATCGCCACCCTCAAGGCCAGCGAGGCGCCCCTCACCCTCGCCGCCGGGTCGGGGCCGGCGGTGCTGCTGATCATCGGCGTCAACGGCTCGGGCAAGACCACCACCATCGGCAAGCTCGCCCACCGCCTGCGAGAGGAGGGGCGCAAGGTGGTGATCGCCGCCGCCGACACCTACCGCGCCGCCGCGGCCGAGCAGCTCGGCATCTGGGCCGACCGCGCCGGCGCCCCCCTGGTGCGCAAGGACGCCGGCGCCGACCCCGCCGCCGTGGTGTTCGACGCCCTGCGCTACGCCCGGGACGAGGCCAGCGACGTGGTGATCATCGACACCGCCGGTCGCCTCCACACCGAGGTCAACCTCATGGAACAGCTCGCCAAGATCCGCCGCGTGGCGAGCCGCGAGTTTCCCGGTGCCCCCCATGAGACCCTCCTGGTGCTGGACGGCACCACCGGCCAGAACGCCATCTCCCAGGCCGAGTTGTTCCACCGCTACACCCAGATCACTGGCCTGGTCCTCACCAAGCTCGACGGCACCGCCAAGGGCGGCATCGTGGTCGCCATCTCCGCCAAGCTCGGCATCCCGGTCAAGCTGATCGGCCTCGGCGAGGGCCTGGCCGACCTGCGCGACTTCGAAATTGAACCCTTCGTCGACGCCCTCATGGGCAACGACTGACTACCGTCCTCCGGCGAACTGCTCAACGCAGAGGCGCAGGGACAACCCACACGCTTGGCCCCACGTTCCCTCTCCCTCCGGGAGAGGGCCAGGGTGAGGGCGCTCGGGGCCACATCACGCCTGGGGTCGGCACCCCTACCAACGCCGCCCTTATCCTGCTCCCCCTGGAGTAATAGATAGGGGGCCGCGCATGGCCGCGGATGGGGCACGGCCCGTCGCGTCCGAGTCCCTCCTCCACTGGCGTGAGCCTTGCCTTCCCTCCTTATCCGCCATCCAGGCGCGGTGACCGATTCCACCCCGCATGAACGAGCGTTCCTCCTCGTCCCGTTTGAGATCGACCAGTACTTCCGCCACCGCTTTTCGGCCCCTACTCGTCGCCGGAGCACGGCGGCGGACATCTCCCACTCCAACCAACGAGTGGGGAAGAACGAGGTGATTTCGTGGGGCCAGTTGCCAGGCCCGATCCGTCTATGGTCTGCTTAA
>Ga0299906_10005048_pt1 | contig 10777 bp, 8 predicted proteins | sample RVTome_14_FD_200259 | JGI IMG/M metagenome (GOLD analysis project Ga0299906, IMG submission 200259) | Soil microbial communities from uranium-contaminated site in the Upper Colorado River Basin, Wyoming, United States - RVT145D125 (version 2) ... | reverse complement strand
GTCTGAGGCAGTGTCCCGGGGTGTAAGATGGGCACCTGATGCCGAATTTGAATTCAATACGGTTCCGCAGACTGCGCGTAGTGCTCGCGGTATTCCTGCTGGCCATGCAGGGCGTCGCCATGGCGCACCAGCTCAGCCACCTCAATGCGGGAGATGTCCAAAGCTGCGCGATCTGCTCCATGGGCGCGCAACCGGGGGCACCGGCAACTGAGGCCCCGACGTTTCCAGCTCAACCCGAAGCGGCCGCGCCGCCAGGCCCGCAAACCGAACCCCCCGCACGCACCAAGACGCGCGGCCCGGGCGCAGCCCGCGCGCCACCTACCTTCCAATAATCCACTGCTTTTTGGGTTTACCCGAGTGCCGCCTTGCCGGGGCACCCAACCGGATATTGGAGCGCACAGACCATGAAGTACAGTATCGTTTTAATCGCCTGCCTGGCAGCCTGGCCACCCGCCTGGGCACAGGATGAAAGTGAGCAGAAGCCAGACCGCATCCACGGTGAGGCGCACGAGCACACCGTGCTCGAGGAAGTGCGCGTCACCGCCGCACCTCTGGCGAAGGACGCGCTGGAGATGACGCAATCGGCCAGCGTGCTGGCCGGCGAGGCCCTGAACCGCCAACTCGGCAATTCGCTTGGGGAGACCCTGAAGAACATGCCCGGCGTCAGCAGCGCCAGCTTCGGAGGAAACGTGGGGCGGCCGGTGATCCGTGGCCTGGACGCCAGCCGCGTGGGCGTCATGGAAAACAACGTGGCCAGCAATGACGTTTCCAAGGTCAGCCAGGATCACGCGGTGTCTATCGAGCCTTTTCTGGCCGACCAGATCGAGGTCTTGCGTGGCCCCGCGACGCTGTTGTACGGCTCCGACACCATCGGCGGGGTGGTGAATGTGCGCAGCAACCGCGTGCCGGTTGATCCGGCACAGAAGGCCACCGGGCGCGCGCAGATCCAGATCGACAGCGCGGCCAGTGAACGCTATGGCGTGGCCCGCATGGACTGGGGTACGCGGGACGCGACCTGGGGCTTCCACGCCGACGCCTTCCGTCGCGAGACCTCCGACTACGACATTCCGGGCTTTGCTGAGACCGACCCCGAACCGGGCGAAGCGCCCCCCGGCAGTCTGTTCAACAGCGCGCTGGACAACCAGGGTGGCGCGCTGGGCGCAAGCTGGTTCGGCGAGAAATGGCGCATCGGCCTGGCGGCATCGCTGTACGACTCCGACTACGGCATTCCCGGCGAAGCGCACGGGCACGAAGATGACCACGAAGAAGAAGGGGATCACGGCGAAGAGGAAGAAGCAGCGCCGGTCACCATCGCGCTGACCTCCAGGCGCATCGATTCCGAGGCCCAGGCCTCCAACCCGTTTGCGGGATTTTCGGATCTCAAGCTGCTGCTGAGCCACAGCGACTACGAGCACACCGAGTTCGAAGGCGCAGAAATCGGCACGGTGTTTTACAACGACACCCTGGACGGCCGCCTGGAGCTGACCCATCACGCAATGGGCGCCTGGCGCGGCGTACTCGGCCTGCAGTACCGCGACCGTGATTTCTCGGCCTTGGGCGAAGAAGCCTTCGTGCCGCCCACGGTCACCGAGTCCATCGGGTTGTTCATCCTTGAAGAGGCTCAATTCGACGCCTGGCGGCTGGACGTCGGCGCACGCATCGAGGACACCGACACCCGGACTGCAGACGGCCGCCGCGCATCCCATGCGCCGCTCAGTTTTTCGGCGGGCGCGCTGTGGCACGTCACCGAGGCCAGCCATTTCGCCATCAACCTGGCGCGCGCCCAGCGCGCGCCCGGAGACCAGGAGCTCTACGCCGACGGGCCGCACCTGGCCACGCAGACTTTTGAGTTGGGCGATGCCAGCCTGGAAGAGGAAACCTCGCGCTCCTACGAGCTGAGTTTCCGCCGCCATGCCGGACGACTGACCGGCACGGTCAGCGTGTACCGCAACGAGTTTGACGACTTTATCTACCTCGCCGATACGGGCCACGTGGAAGACGGCCTGCCCTTGCGCCAGTGGACCCAGCACGATGCCCGCTTTACCGGCGCCGAACTGGAGCTGCGCTATGACTTCGGGGCCGCTGCCAGCGGCCACTGGCAGGCCACGCTGTTCGCCGACACGGTGGACGCGGAGCTGACCAGCGGCCAGGCCTTGCCGCGCATCCCGCCCAGGCGGATTGGCCTGGGCCTGGAGTGGGACCAGGGCCCGTGGGCGGCCGGGCTATCCTGGCTGCACGCTGCCGCGCAAACAGACATTGCCGACTTCGAGACGGCGACCGCGGGCTATGACGACCTGGGCCTGGAGCTGTCCTACCGCTTTGGCTCGAAGCCAGCACGCAGCTGGGAGCTGTTCGCCCGGGCGGCCAACCTGCTGGACGAGGAGATTCGCAATCACGGCTCTTCTCTAAAGCACCAGGCCCCGCACGCCGGGCGCAATTTCACGCTGGGCGCGAGACTTATCATGGAGTAAGCACTGAAGGCGGGCTGAGCAGGGTCAAGGTGTTAGCCGCCAGTCAATGCGATATAATAGGCGGCTGGCCCGCAGAGGGCGCCCGTATGCCAGATTCAGCCTGAACTGAACCGATCCAAGCCACTGGAATTCGAGCGTGTTTGCCAGGCTGCGCATGGCGCCCGGGCAAGCACGCGCCAAACAAAATGCTTCTAAAGGAGCGATTGATGGAACTGTTTGACTCAATCCACGCCTCCGGGCACGAGCAGGTGGTGTTTTGCAACAACTCAGAGGTTGGCCTGAAGGCCATCATTGCGATCCACAACACCACGCTTGGGCCGGCGCTGGGTGGCCTGCGCATGTGGCCCTACGGCTCGGAGCGGGAGGCCCTGGACGATGTGCTGCGGCTATCGCGCGGCATGACCTACAAGGCGGCGGTCTCGGGCCTGAACCTCGGCGGCGGCAAGGCCGTCATCATCGGCGATCCGCGCACCGACAAGTCCGAAGCACTGTTCCGCGCATTCGGCAAATTTATTGATACGCTGAACGGGCGCTACATCACCGCGGAAGACGTCGGCATTGACGTCAACGACATGGAATTCATTTTCCAGGAAACCAACAATGTGGTCGGCGTGCACCAGGTGCACGGCGGCTCCGGCGACCCTTCTCCGTTTACCGCCTACGGCACCGTGCAAGGCATCCGCGCAGCATTGCAGTACAAGTATGGCAACGAGGACGTGGGCCAGTACAGTTTCGCGGTTCAGGGCGCGGGCCACGTCGGTTTCCACCTGGTGCGGCTGTTGCGCGAGGAAGGCGCCAAGGTGTTCGTCACCGACATCAACCAGGAAGCGATTGACGCCTGTACCGCGCTGGGCGCCGAGGCAGTAGGCCTGGACGAAATTTACGACGTGGAAGCCGACGTGTTCAGCCCCTGCGCATTGGGCGCGGTGCTCAACCAGGACACCATACCCCGGCTGAAGGTCAAGATCGTGGCGGGGGCGGCCAACAACCAGCTGGCCGATGACGCGGCCGGGGACGAACTGGAACGACGTGGCATCGTGTACGCGCCCGACTACGCCGTCAACGCCGGCGGCCTGATGAACGTGTCCATCGAGTTCGAGGGCTACAGCGAGGAACGCGCGTACAGAATGTCGCGCACAATTTACTACAACATTGGCCGCATCTTCGCCATTGCGGATCGTGACGGCATACCAAGCTACCAGGCCTCCGACCGTATGGCTGAAGAGCGCATCGCCATACTCGGCCGGCTGAAAATGCCACACATGGGCAAGCCGCATCGCTTCCCCGGCCGCGAACGCAGCGCGAGCTGATCGCGATGAGCATGGAATTCCGTCTCGGCGAGGAGTTGGACCTGCTGCGCGATACCGTGCGGCGCTTTGCCGAGCAGGAACTCGCGCCGCGCGCGGCGGAGATCGACGAGTCCAACGCATTCCCGCAGGAGCTTTGGCCCAGGCTGGGCGAACTGGGCCTGCTGGGCGTTACCGTGCCGGCTGAGCTGGGCGGTTCGGGCCTGGGCTATCTGGCGCACGTGGTGGCGATGGAGGAGATCTCTTGCGCCTCGGGCTCGGTGGGCCTGTCCTACGGAGCCGACAGCAATTTGTGCATGGACAACCTGTACCGCAACGCCACGCCGGAGCAGCAGCAGCGCTACCTGCCCGGCCTGTGCAGCGGCGCGCAGGTGGGCGCCTTGGCCATGTCTGAGCCGGGCGCCGGATCGGACGTGGTCGGCTCGATGGCCTGCCACGCCGAGTTGCGCGATGGCGTGTGGGTGGCCAACGGCAGCAAGATGTGGATTACCAACGGGCCGGAAGCCGACGTCGTGATTGCCTATATGCGCACCGCCCCGCGCGAAGCCGGTTCGCGCAGCATTACCGCGTTTATCGTGGAGAAGGGCATGCCGGGGTTCTCGGCAGCGCAGAAACTCGACAAGCTCGGCATGCGTGGATCCAACACCTGTGAGCTGGTGTTTGAGAACTGTGAAATTCCCGCCGCCAACGTGCTGGGCGAGGTCAACCAGGGTGTGAAAATCCTGATGAGCGGCCTCAACACCGAACGCCTGGTGCTGTCGGGCGGCCCGCTGGGCCTGATGCAGGCAGCCATGGACCTGGTGCTGCCCTACGTGCGGGAGCGGCGCCAGTTTGACCAGCCGATCGGATCCTTTGGCGTCATGCAGGCCAAAGTGGCGGATATGTACACCGCGCTGCAGTCGTCGCGCGCCTTCGTGTACCGCGTGGCGGAAGACTACGACGCCGGAAGAACATCCCGGATTGACCCCGCCGCCTGCCTCCTGCACGCCTCGCGCTGCGCAGTGGAAGTGGGCCTGGAGGCCATCCAGGCGCTGGGTGGCAACGGCTACATCAATGAATACCCGGCGGGCCGCATCCTGCGCGACGCCAAGCTGTACGAGATCGGCGCCGGCACCAATGAAATTCGCCGCATGCTGATCGGGCGGGAGCTGGTGGAAGGTGACTAGGTGGCCAGGAGGCTAGGGGGCCAGGAGATTGGGCGAGCCGGTATCGTGATGCGAGACACGCTGCAAGTACATCCCTGTAAGCTCTTCGTCGACGTCCTGTCTCCGAAGGTCTCGCATCACAACACCCGGCTCCCCCTGGCGATCGGGTGTGCTGATCACGATTCAGCGGACGGGGAGCTGCCCGGCGCCCGACAGCGCCTGGCTGGGCTCGCTGCAGGGCCGTATGCAGCAGGGACGCTGCATCCGAGCCCCCAGGGATGGGTTCACGGCGTGCCCTGCAGTGAGGCCGGGCAGGCGTTGGCGGCGTCGACCGTCTGATCGCGCTGGAACGCCGCTCTTGCAGTTTTCCGTTAAGGCCAAACATACGATAGAGATGATCAACAAAGGACAGGACACATGAGTAAGGTTGTAATCGTCGGCGCCAGGCGCACCGCCATCGGCTCCTTCCAGGGCCAGTTCAGCGAGGTGCCCGCAGACGAACTGGGTGCCGCCGCCATCCGCGGCGCGATAGCGCATGCCGGCATCAGCCCGGATGCCGTTGACGAGGTGCTGATGGGTTGCGTGCTGACGGCCGGCATCGGGCAGGCGCCCGCACGCCGCGCTGCGCGCAAGGCCGGCGTCCCGGATAGCGCCGGTGCCGTGACCATCAACAAGGTGTGCAGCTCCGGCCTGAAGGCCATCATGCTCGGCGCCGACGGCATCCGGGCCGGCTCGGCAGAAATTGTGGTCGCCGGCGGTATGGAATCCATGACCCGTTCGCCGTACCTGATGCCCAAGGCCCGCAGCGGCTATCGCATGGGCCACCAGGAGGTGCTGGATCACATGTTCACCGACGGGCTGCAGGATCCGGACGACGGCCTGATGATGGGCGTCTACGGCGAACAATGCGCCGACAAGTACGGTTTCACCCGCGAACAGCAGGACGCCTACGCCATGGAAACGGTGAAACGCGCGCAGCGCGCCATGGACAGCGAGTTCCCGGCCGAGATCACGCCCGTGACGGTCACCTCGCGTCACGGCGCAACCGTGGTGGATCGCGACGAGGAGCCGCCGCGCTGTGACATCGGGAAAATTCCCACGCTGCGGCCAGCCTTTCGCAAGGACGGCACGGTCACCGCCGCCAATGCTTCCAAAATTTCCGACGGGGCGGCCACCACCGTACTGATGAGCGAGGAGAAGGCCCGGGAACTTGGGGTCACGCCGCTGGCCACGGTCATCGCCCACGCCACGCATTCGCAGGCGCCGGAATGGTTTACCACCGCGCCGGTGGGCGCCATTGCAAAAGTGCTGGAGAAAGCGGGCTGGGCGGTCGCCGACGTGGACCTGTTCGAAATCAACGAGGCCTTTGCCGCCGTGACCATGGCAGCCATGCACGAGCATGGGCTGGAGCACGCGCGGGTCAACGTCAATGGCGGCGCCTGCGCGCTGGGACACCCGATCGGGGCGTCCGGGGCGCGCCTGGTGGTCACGCTGATCAACGCGCTGCAGCAGCGCGGAATGAAACGCGGTATCGTCAGCCTGTGCAATGGCGGCGGTGAAGCCACCGCGCTTGCCATCGAACTGCCATAATGAAAGCTGCGAATTGCGTGAAGGCAGACCAGCAATGAGCGTCATCACCAGCCAGGCGGAGACCGCCAGCAAGGAATTCAAGGCGAACGCGGACGCCATGCGTGCGCTGGTTGCCGACCTGAAGGAGAAACTCGGCGAGCTGCGCCTGGGCGGCGGCGATGACGCGCGCATCAAGCACCTGAAGCGCGACAAGATGCTGCCGCGCGATCGCATCGCCACGCTGCTGGATCCGGAGACGGGTTTCCTGGAGCTGTCGCCCATGGCGGCCTGGGGCATGTACGACGACATGGCCCCCTGCGCCGGCATCATCACCGGCATCGGGCAGGTCGAAGGGCGCGACGTGATGGTCGTGGCCAACGACGCGACGGTCAAGGGCGGTACCTATTTCCCGCTGACCGTCAAGAAACACTTGCGCGCCCAGGAAATCGCGCTGGAAAACCACCTGCCCTGCATCTACCTGGTGGACTCCGGGGGCGCGTACCTGCCCCTGCAGGACGAAGTCTTCCCCGACCGCGACCACTTTGGACGCATCTTCTACAACCAGGCGCGCCTGTCGGCGGCCAACATTCCCCAGGTCGCCGTGGTAATGGGATCGTGTACCGCTGGCGGCGCCTACGTGCCGGCCATGAGCGACGAATCCATCATCGTCAAGGAACAGGGCACCATCTTCCTGGGCGGTCCGCCGCTGGTCAAAGCCGCCACCGGCGAAGTGACCGACGCCGAATCCCTGGGGGGCGCGGAGGTGCACTGCACCAAGTCCGGCGTGACGGACCACTTCGCGGACAACGACGCTCACGCGCTGGCGCTGGCGCGCGAGGCCATCGCCCACCTGAACCGGATACCGCCCCGGGAGCTGGAAATGCGTGAGCCCGCGGCGCCCCTGTACCCGGCCGAGGACCTGTACGGCATCATGCCCAGCGACACGCGCTACCCGCTGAAAGTGCGCGAAGTCATTGCGCGGCTGGTGGATGGCAGCGCATTCCACGAGTTCAAGGCGCGCTACGGCAAGTCCCTGGTTTGCGGTTTCGCCCACCTGGAGGGTTACCCGGTCGGCATCGTGGCCAACAACGGCATCCTGTTTTCCGAATCCGCCCTGAAGGGCACGCACTTTATCCAACTGTGCAACCAGCGCAATATCCCGCTGGTTTTCCTGCAGAACATCACCGGCTTCATGGTCGGCAAGCAATATGAGAACGCGGGCATTGCGAAAGACGGGGCCAAGATGGTCATGGCGGTCGCCACCAGCCATGTGCCCAAGCTGACGGTGATCATCGGCGGCTCTTTCGGCGCCGGCAATTACGCCATGTGCGGGCGCGCATACCAGCCGCGCATGCTGTGGATGTGGCCCAATGCGCGCATCTCGGTCATGGGCGGCGAACAGGCGGCTTCGGTGCTGGCCACGGTCAAGCGCGACGGCATCGAGGCGCGCGGCGGCACCTGGCCGGAGGACGAGGAAAAGTCCTTCAAGGCGCCGATCCGCAGCGCCTACGAGCGGCAGGGCCACCCCTACTACGCCTCGGCCCGGCTTTGGGACGATGGCATCATTGATCCGGTGGACACCCGGGCGGTGTTGGCGCGCGCACTGAAGGCCTGCAGCAATGCGCCCATCCTGCGTGGCCAGCACGGCATATTCCGCATGTAAAGGGCGCCATGCACCGAGCAGAATCCCCAGGTAAAGACAGCGTGCCCAGCCTGACGACGCAACTGGACGAGCACGGCGTACTCCGGCTGACCCTGAACCGGCCGGAAGTCCACAATGCATTCGACAGTGGGCTGATCGCTGCCCTCACCGCGGCCCTGGAACGGGCGGAGGAAGACGCGGACGTGCGTATCGTCGTGCTGTCCGGCGCCGGAGCGTCCTTTTCCGCCGGCGCCGACCTGAACTGGATGCGCAAGCAGGTGCACGCCTCGGAGCACGAAAACGAACACGATGCGCTGCAACTGGCGCGCCTGATGCGCCGGCTGAACTATCTGGATCGCCCCAGTGTGGCGCGCGTCAACGGCGCGGCCTTTGGTGGAGGCGTGGGGCTGGTGGCCTGCTGCGACATCGCGATCGCCGCGGACGACGCGGAATTCGGGCTGACCGAGTCGCGCCTCGGCCTGGCGCCCGCGGTCATCTCCCCTTACGTGCTGCGCTGCATCGGAGAGCGCCATGCGCGGCGCTATTTCATCAGCGGTGAGCGCTTCACAGCACGCCAGGCGCAGGCCATCGGCCTGGTGCACGAGGCCGTTCCGGCGGACGCGCTCGATCAGCGTGTGGACGCCCTCATTGGTGAACTGCTGAAGGCGGGTCCTGCGGCGCTGCGCAGCTGCAAGCGCCTGGCGTTTTCCGTTGCCGGCCACGACCGGGACGCACAACTGGCGCTGGATCAACAAGCCGCCAGGCTGATCGCCGCCTTGCGCGTTTCCGCCGAGGGCCAGGAAGGCCTCACGTCATTCCTGGAGAAACGGAACCCGGGATGGCTGACAGGGAAGTGACGGGGGAATTGCTCCGAATCGTGGAGGTGGGTCCGCGCGACGGACTCCAGAACGAGGCCATGATCGTGCCGACGGCGACCAAGCTGGAACTGATCATGCGCCTGGCCGAATGCGGCCTGCCCGTGGTGGAGGCGACCAGCTTCGTGCACCCAGGCCAAGTGCCGCAAATGGCCGATGCCGAGGCCGTCATGGCCGGCATCGAGCCGTACCGCGGCACCCGTTACCCGGTGCTGGTGCCGAACCTGCGGGGTTTCGAACGCGCGGTGGCGGCCGGCGCGGCCGAGGTTTCGGTGTTCACGGCGGCGTCGGAGTCGTTCAGCCAGCGCAATACGAACTGCAGCATTGACGAGTCGCTGACGCGCATCGGCGAGATCGCGGTCAAGGCCCGTGAACGCGGGTTGCCGCTGCGCGCCTACGTATCCTGCGTGCTTGGCTGCCCCTACGAAGGCCAGGTGCCGGTGCAGGCCGTGGTCGAGGTCTGCCGCAAACTGTTCGACCTGGGTTGCGGCGAGATTTCGCTGGGCGACACCATAGGCGTGGGCACGCCGCGCGCCGCGCAGGCCATGTTGCTCGGCGTGGCAGCGGAAGTCCCGATGGATCGGCTGGCCGTGCATTTCCATGACACCTATGGCCAGGCCCTGGCCAATGTATTGGCCTGCCTGGAAGCCGGCGTGCGCTGCGTGGACGCCTCAGTGGCAGGGCTGGGCGGCTGTCCGTTCGCACCGGGCGCCACTGGCAACGTGGCGACCGAGGACGTGGTTTACATGCTGCACGGCCTCGGCTTTGGCACCGGCGTGGATCTGAAGCGACTCGCGCTCACCGGGCGCTGGATTTCCGAGCGGCTTGACCGCCCCAACGTGAGCAGGGCCGGGCAGGCCCTGTTGAACAGAACGACAGACTGAGGAGTACACATGAAACTCGAACGGGTCAAAGCAGTCATCAGCGGCGGCGTGTCCGGCCTCGGACTGGCCGTGGCGCGCAAGTTCGTCGCGGCCGGCGGGCAGGCCGTATTGCTGGACATCAATGACGAAGCCGGCGCGGTCGCCGAGGCGGAACTGGGCAAGGCGGTTCACTACTGCCGCACCAACGTCAGCGATGAGCAGGCGGTGCGCGAGGCCGTGACCAGCGCCGTGCACCACATGGGCGCCGTCAACGTGGCGGTGAATTGTGCCGGAATTATCGGCGCAGGCCGGGTGCTGGGGCGTGAAGCGCCGATGGCGCTGGATTACTTCAGCCGCGTGATACAGGTCAACCTGATCGGGAGTTTCAACGTCTGCAAGGCCGCCGCTGCCGCCATGGAACACAATAAACCAGGCGCCGACGGCGAACGCGGCGTCATTATTTTCACTGCCTCGGTGGCGGCGTATGAGGGCCAGATTGGGCAAGCCGCCTACTCGGCCTCCAAGGCGGGCATCGTGGGCATGACGCTGCCCATCGCCCGGGAGTTCAGCCGCATCGGGGTGCGCGTGATGACCATTGCGCCCGGCATCTTCCACACGCCGATGGTGGATGGGCTGCCCGAGCACATCCAGCAAGCACTGAATGCGTCCGTCCCCTTCCCCGGCCGGCTGGGGAAACCGGAGGAGTTTGCTGAATTGGCGGCGCATATCGTGGAGAATGGTTATTTTAACGGCGCGACCATCCGCCTGGACGGCGCCGTGCGCCTGCAACCCAAATAGGCCGGGACAGAAATATGAAAACATTTGCCGAAATACGGGACCACGTCGTCCAGAACCACCAGATGATGATTGACGAGCCGTTCCTGCTGGGATTCGAGTGCCGGGTG
>Ga0299906_10005047_pt1 | contig 10777 bp, 8 predicted proteins | sample RVTome_14_FD_200259 | JGI IMG/M metagenome (GOLD analysis project Ga0299906, IMG submission 200259) | Soil microbial communities from uranium-contaminated site in the Upper Colorado River Basin, Wyoming, United States - RVT145D125 (version 2) ... | reverse complement strand
TTGGTTGCACGACCGCCGGATCGCTTCCTCGAAGCGCGATCTTAATCGCAGCTTCCACCTCGCCGAGTGTTGCGCTGAAACTCAATTTATCCATCACGCTCTGGCCGGGCGGCGGTTCGTATTCGCGATGGATTATCATGAGGACTCCGATGCGCCGGGTTACTACATCTGTGAGATCAAGACGCGAGCGCCCTTTGCGGGCGAAAAGGTGATTGCCGCGGTCGAGTCCGTCCTTCCGATTTGGGATGCTCCCAAACTCGATGGGCGCAAATCCGCCGCGCGGGGTTGCGTCCGGCGCTCACCTGCGACGCGGGCCGTGCTGGCACGCCGCCGACTCTGGCCGCTGGAATTTCATCTCATCCGCCACCACACGGCGCATACGTATTGCAGCGAAACGCCTCTAGCGTTTCCGATGGCGCAGAGAGTCCGCGCCCACCACATCGCTCTGGAGACGGCACTTGCGCACGCGTTGCCCGATTCCGTTCAGCCGCGGGTCTCGCGACACCGGAGGCAGCGGGCGTAGCGTCGGGCTGAATTGATGCTTGACGTTTCTCGCCAACTGCCAAGGAGAAGCAACTCATGAATGAAACGATGATCATCAGCCTCGGCTTGGCCATCCTGTCTATCGCCTCCGGTATGCTGGGCCTCGGCGTCGCCTTCGCGGCGGTGCCGTTCCTCGGACTGTTTCTGCACGATCTGGTGCATGAGGTGCAGCCGCTCTCTCTGTTCCTCAACGGCATCACGGCGCTGTTCTCGCTGTTCGGCTTTGCGCGTAGCGGGCTGGTGGCGTGGCGGCCGGCGATCCTGCTGGCCATCGTCACCACCGTGGTGGCGCCGGTCGGATCCTGGCTCGCTCAGATCGTGGATTCGCGCTGGCTGTGGGCGTTTTACTTTGCCGCTGTCGCCTTCCTCGCCTGGCGCATGTTCCTGCCGGACAAGCCGGGTGCCGTAGTCGCGGTCGAACCGAATTTGAAACTTGCTCTGCTGCTCGCCGTACCGATCTCGGTGGTTGCGGGCATGCTCGGCGTCGGCCCGGGTTTTCTGCTTTTGCCGACGCTGATCCTGGTCGGCTTCGAGCCCAAGCGCGCTGCGGCGGTCAACGCGCTCGCGGTCACGCCTCCCTCATTCTCGGCCCTCATTCCGCACATCGCCACGGCCCAGGTCGATCTCACGCTGGCGCTGGTTCTGGTCATCGTGGGCGCGGTGGGCTCCTTCCTCGGCGCGCGCATCACGAGCCTCTACGTGCCGGGCAAGCGTTTGAAGCAGGGCTTCGGCGTGCTGATCGTGGTGATGACCGCTTACAAACTGTTCCAGATTCTTTCCAACTAAGGAGATGACAATGAAAAAGGTCGTGATTCATATTTTCCACGATGATGCGAGCAGCCTTGGCACCGGTTCCCATGTGTCCGAGCGCATCCGTCAGGTGAAAGATCAACAGGGCGTGGCGCTGGAAGTGTACGTCTTCGGCCCGGCCGAGAAGGCGCTCGCCGATCCCGCACACACCGAATACCGCGACACGCTGGTGTCCCTTGCCAAGAACGGCGTGCCTATTCATGTCTGTCGCAGCATCGCCGAGGACATGGGCAAGGCAGAGGAATTCACGCGGCTGGGCTTCACCCTCGAATACGCGCGCGACGCCTTCGTGCGCTACGCCGTGGAAGGTGCGACGGTCGTGAGCTTCTGAGGAGCATTCATGAACGAACCGCGCGCGACGGTCTGCCCGAGACCGCTGCCCCACGCGCGTGGAACGGCGCAGGATCGACCTTGCTGTTTGGCAACGAATTGTTGAATGCGCCCATAATGAACGAGGAAGCGCCGCCGTGACCTCCGCGCAGCGGTGTCGCGGCGGTTGATCGGGAATCACGTAAGGGGAAAGACAGCCGTGGAATTCAAGGACTGCTACCGCATTCTCGGCGTGCCGAAGGACGCCAGCGCCGAGGACATCAAGCGCGCCCGGCGCAAGCTGGCGCGCAAGTATCACCCGGACAGGAGCAAGGAGCCGGATGCCGCCGAGCGCATGAAGTAAGTGAACGAGGCCTATGAAGTGTTGGGCGATGCCGAGAAGCGCGCCACTTACGATTAGCTGGGCGAGCGCCACCGCGCCGGGCAGGAGTTCCGCCCGCCGGCCGACTGAGACGCGGGCTTCGAGTTCTCGGGCGCGCCGGGCGCGGGTTATGGCGGCAGCGACTTCTTCGAAACGTTGTTCGGTGGCCTCGACCGCCGCGCCGCGGCAGTGCCGGTGCGGCCCATGTCGCGCACGGCGAGGACCACCACGCCAAGATCGTCATCGACCTCGAAGACGCGTGGCGTGGCGCCAGCCGGCAGATCAGCCTGCGCGCGCCGAAAGTCGACGCCTCTGGGCATGTGCATCTCAAGGAACGCGTGTTCAACGTAACCATTCCGAAAGGCATTCGCGCCGGCCAGATGATTCGCCTCGCGGGCCAGGGCCATCCCGGCCTGGGCGGCGCGCCGGCGGGCGATCTTTATCTGGAGGTGTAGTTGCGTCCTCACCCGCTCTATCGCGTCGAGGGACGCGATCTCTATCTCGATCTGCCGGCGGCACCGTCTCGATACCGTGAGCTTCCCCCTCACCACGCGTTACCAGAAGCGCATGACGCTGTTGCAGTTCTGGCTCACCATCGTGTTCGGCGCCACCGAGATCGGTTTCATCGCCTCCGGCATCGCCACCTGGTATTGCGAGACTGACCTGCCCGCGGTGCTCGCCTGGACCGTCGGCGCGAGCGTGGTGTCGGGGCTGATCCTCGTGTTGCTGTTACGGAGGAAGGTCGAATGAATAACGCTGTGGCCGCTTTGCCCCACACCCATCGGCCACGTCGTCGAAGTGCACGGCCCGGTGGTGGACGTCGCCGGTGATGTGCTGCCGCCGCTGCACCGGGCGCTGCGCGTGGGAGTCGAAGGAGCATCTCGGCCCACTGTTCATCGGGCCGACGGTGCTGACCACCTGGCTGCTCATGGCGCTGCTCGCCGGTCTCGGCTGGTTCGGCACGCGCAGACTGAGCGTGGAGGCGCCGTGCTCGCCCTGGAATCCGCCATCGAGGCCGTCGCCCCCGGCCTCGCCGCGCGGTCCGGCCGGTGCAGGCCGCAACGGGCAGCCGCCCATGAATCTGCCTTGCGGGATCATTCTGCTCTGCGGGCTGGGAATTTCGCCAGCGCCTTATCCCGCATCCGCTCAGCCACGCCATCGGGATGCTGCTTGGCGCAGCTGCCGGAGGAAGATCGCTTCAGCCAGCTGCGCAGCGAGAAGAAGCGACCCGGGGAGCGATCAGTTTGATAGTATCGATGAAGTGCGAAACCGCCATGGCTGGGCTGGCGCACGAACACATGGCGCGGGGCGACGACGCGCGTTCGCCTATGCGTCAGCCGAAGAACTCACTGCGACGGAAACCGTCTTTCCAGGCACCGACCTGCGGCTGATTTTTCAATTGGTCGGCTCATGGTAATCCCGCGGATCAGGATGTCGAGGCTAGATGGCCGGGCGACTTCGATCCTGCGCGATTTTGATCTCGCCAGCCTCAACAAGGCCCAGCGTAGGCTGTGGTTTGGGGTGAGCCGCGACACGGCCGCGTTCCTGATTCAGACCTTTTCCACCTTTACCCGGGTGTCGAGGAAGACGGTGGCGCCCCCAGCGTTATCGACCAGGGGAGTGCCGGCGAGATCGGTGTTGCGGCGCATGGCGTTGTTGACGTTGAAGCCGCGGCTGCCGCGCCGTTTGTCGGGCCGGACCCACCGGCCGTCGGTCACGGGCTGGCGCATGCCGTGGAGCACTTCGCTCACGAAGCTGCCGCCCGTAATCACGCCCGCGGCATCCTCGATCTCCCAGGGACTGTTGCCCTGCTGGGTGTGCCCAAAATGATGCGTGCCGGCGATCACCCCGCGTCGGCAGCGCGGCGACAGTTTCACGAATCCTTCGGCGCTTCCGCTCGGGGAACTGATGCGGACGCGGTCGCCCCGCTCGATCCCAAGCGCGGTGGCGTCCTCGGGGTTCATTTCGACGTAGTTGAGCGGATGGGTTTCCAGCGCCCAGTAGTCGTAAGCGGTGCGCGCCTTGGTGCGCGTCGCCAAGCGGAAGGTGACGACGTGGAAGGGGTAGTCGGCGTCCATCTCCTCGATCTTTCTTCCGCGGCCATCCTCGGCGGGACGGTAGGTGGCGGTGCCGAAGTTGGACAACCCGCTGCCGGGCTGGATGGTGGTAGCGAGCCGCTCGTGCCAAATGTGGAGGGGAATGCGCGGGTTCAGCTTGAGCCCGCTGGCGTGGCGTCCCCGGTCGTCCCAGGCCTTTTCAGGCGCCGCGAAATAACCGCCCCGAGCGAGCAGGTATGCGCTTCGGCGCCATTCGGCTTCGGTCAGCACGGAGCGATACGATGCGAGCAGCGAGTTTTTTTCCACCCAGGCGGTTTCCTCGGGTGAAGCCTCCGGCGTCTTTGCGTTGGCGGCGATGTTGGCGATGGCGCGCGCGTAGTAGTCTTCGGCTTTGCGAAGCGGGAACGCGCGGCCCGCGTGCCCGCCCTCGCCGGGAATCGCGTCGTCACCGTAACCCGGCAGCCCGAGCTGCACGGCGAGATCGATGAGGAATGTCTCAAGCATGATTGCGCGGCCATCGGGCAGGCGATCGGTTCGTGGCTCGACGGCGGGCGTCCGGATTGCGGTGTGCGGCGCGGAACAGGCGCCTACCGGCTGGTCCATGAATCCGTATTGCCCGTCGAGATACATCACGTCGGCGATGATGTAGTCGGCATAGATACTCGTCTCACTGATCGTCGTATCGACATAGAGAAAGAGCGGGATTTTCTCCGGGTCTTTCAAGGTCTCGATATAACGGCTGCCGCCCGGGATGCTGTGAACGCTGTTGATGTAATAGGCGATGTAACATTTCACCGGATACGGGTAGGCCGTGTCCGCGGCTGCCAGCGCCTCGGTGGTGATGCCGGCATGGGTGAATGGATACCAGGGGCGCGTGGCCGGGTAGGGGTTCTCTCCGGCGGCGACTTTGCGCTTGTATTCAGTGCTTTCCTCGTAGGTGACGTCGGATTTGCCGCCGATGCGGCTGATATGGACGCCTTTGACTTTCGGCGCGCCGGTGAGCGTTTCGAGATTGTAGAGGCCCTTTTTCCAATCCGGCCCACCGGCGTTCTTAGTGACACCGCCCTTCCAGTTGATGTTGCCGATGAGGGCGTTGAGCATGTTGATGGCGAGTCCGGCATAAATGCCGTTGGAATGCATCGTCGCACCGCGATAGCAGGACGCGCTGGCCTGTTTTCCGTGGCTGGTGAATTCATCGGCCAGCCGGGCGATTGTCGAGGCGGGCACGCCGCAGATTGCCGCCCAATCATCAAGTGAATGCTTGCCGGCCTCGTCCCGAAGAAGCTGCCATGCTGATTTCACCCGCAATGCTCCCCCGGCGATGGGCACGGTTCGTTCGACGAACAACTCGCCGGCAGCGCTCTGGAGGAACCCCGTCAACTCGCCTGTGGCTGCATCCACCACGACGAAATCATTGCCTTCGATGCCGATGTCGGCCGATCGCAGAAAACGGCCATCACGTGGATGCCCCGGTTCCGCCACGACCAGATAGGCGCCGTTCGTCCACGTGAGCTCGCCGTCGGCGTGGGCCGCCTCCTGGTTCGGGTTTTCCATGTAGGCGCGGCTGTATCGTTCGTTGTCGAAAATCCAACGGATCATACCGAGCGCGAGCGCAGCGTCGGTCCCGGGGTGAATGGCGACCCATTCGTCCGCATAATGGCGCCCGTGCGGCACGTAGGGGTCCACCAGCACGAGCTTGCACTCGCCGGCGGCATGCCGGTTGGCAAGGATCGGCGCGGAAGTGTTGACGCCAGGCTTCCAGCCCCCGCCGAGGTTCACCCCGAAGAAGATCATGTATTTGCTGTTGACGATGTCGCCGAACAACTGGCTGGTGGGCTTGATGCTCTCCTTTGTAAATTCGTCGTCGTAGCGGCCGGTGAAAATGTAATTGGTCACGTACCAGTTCATCTGGCAGAGGTCGGTGTGGCTCACGTAGTTGGCTGAGCCAAACGCTTTCATCCAGCGCTCGATGAATTCCTGCCGGCCCGGCTGTCCGCGCCCGGTATTCCAAACGAGCTGATACGCTTTCGGCCCCAGTTCGGGTGCTTCGGGATCGACGGGATCAAAGCTGCGGATCGTACGCAGGCCGTCGATGTGGCGGTCCTCGCCGATGCCAGCAAAGAGTTTCCCGCCCTCGGTGATCTCGCGGATGAGTTGCTTCCATTCGATCGGCTCGAAACGGCCTGAGCCGCGCGGCCCGGATCGTTTGAGCGGTTTCTTGATCCGGTAAGGATCGTAGAGGTACTGGATGCCTGCGACACCTTTGAGGCAGAGCGTTCCGGTGGCGCGCAGGGAGTCAACCACGGGCGTCTCCATCGCGATCGGGTTGTTGCGCGTCGATGCCGGATGGTATGGGTTGCCAAACAGATTGCGCACCATGCCGTCGCGGATGACGGCGCGATTGCCGCAGCGGGCGTCGCACGATAGGCAGATGCTGTGAACCACGCGGTCCGCGCTCAGCGGAGTCGGGCCGGGTGCGTGTTTCCTGTAACGCGGGAAAAGCAGCGTCTGCAGCGTGGCGTAACCGGCCGCAAACGCCGCCGCCGCACCTGTCATAAGAAACAGCGCCTCCCGCCGCCCTCTGGCAAGGCCGAGGCTAGGCGGACCAGTCCAGCTCATCCCTGGGCCGCTGCGCCGGGGCAGGAACAGCCAAAGCGCAAACCCAATAACCAGCGCCCAGAGGATGAGCCCAGTCGCTGCCACGACGCCTTCCCGCCCCAGGATGTGGAGTTCCTCGAACACAAACCCCTGCCCGGTGCGGCTGATCGATTGGCCGCCGATAATGATGTTCCAGCGGCTGGCAAAGAGGCTGATCAGACCGAGGGCGCCCCCGGCGAGCGCAAGGCCCCGGTTCGGTCGCCGGCAGACCAGCGCCATAATCACGATGGCCGCAAGGCTGCCGAGCAACTCGAGCACGATGTGGCTGAACCAGTAATGATCGAAGATCAGCTCGCGCAACGCCGGCCAGATGCGGTTCTCGACATAAAATTGGTTGAAGATGTCGTAAATCCGGGCCGCCAGAAGATTGGTTAGAAACAGGATCGCCCCGCCGGCCAGCAGCCGCAGAGCGCTCAGGTTGTCCTTCATCTGCCCTGACAGCGACGCGAACACGAGCATCCAGCAGAAGCCCGATCCCAGGGCCGCCAGCGCAAAAGCCACGGCTATCATCGGCGTGTACCAAAGCCCGAACGACATCATCGTCCCAAGCAGAAATCCGGTGTAAGCGACGAACGCGATGCCTGCCACCACCGAGACGATGGCGACGCATTGGTTGAAGAGGCGTTCCAGGTGACTTTCTTTTCCCTCGGAGTAACCGAGTGCCAGCAGCCGGTAGAGCTTTCCCAGCAGATCACCCCGGTCAGCCGCCGCCGCTGCGAATCCGGGCCGGTAAATCAGGAGCAGGTTCAGGAAGATCAGCCCGGTCAGAATCATCAGGACGTAGCTGCCGTAGGGCATCGCCGATGTGAAATGCGGCGCCAGCACGACGCGCCACATTCGCCAGGGCTGGCCGAGGTCGGCGAGGATCGCCAGCGGGATCACCACGAAACAGGCTGCCGACGTGATGATCGCCGCCCGGCGCACACTCAACAGCGCGGGATGGTCGTAGAGCCATGGCAGACGGGCCGCCACCGAGATGATCAGACTCCCGGTTCCGACGCCGGAGAGGAACATGTAAGTGACGACGATCAGCCCCCAGCGGATGTGTTCGTTTACGAGCGTGTAGTCCATGGTTCCTCCTCCTCAGCGGTCGAGTTCCGCGGGCAGGCCCAGGTAACGGACGTTTGGGCCGAGACCAAGTTCCTGGCGCAACACCTGGTGTGGTTTGCCCCTCAATGCGAGCGACGGAGGGCTCTCCGGATCGTTCAGATCGCCGAAAATCCGGCAACTGGTCGGGCAGATGTCCACGCACGCCGGGTTCAATCCTTCATCCACCCGGTGCGTGCAGAAGTTGCACTTGTCGGCCGTGCCACGCACCGGATCCATGAACGGCACGCCGTACGGGCACGCCTGATTGCATGCGCGACAACCGATGCAGATGTCGTGATTGAGGTCCACGATGCCATCGGGGCGCATGTAAATCGCTCCGGTCGGACAGGCGCGCAGGCAGCCCGGGTCGCTGCATTGATTGCATAGCTTCGGCAGAAAATACGGCTGCGCGTGCGGATACTCGCCCTGAACGTGTTCCTCGACCCAGTCGCGGAACACCCCCAGCGGCACGTGATTCTCCGCCTTGCACGCGGCGGTGCAGGCGTGGCAGCCGATGCAACGCTCCAGGTCGATCACCATCCCGAGCCGTTTGGTCAGTTTCCGCGGAGATCCTTCTCCCGCGAGCGCGGAACATTCGGCCTTGCCCGCTGCCAGCGCAGTGAATCCCCCGATGGCCACCGAGAGGTTGCCGAGAAAGCTGCGCCGGCTCAGCCCGGACGCCCCTGCCGGTTCGGGCCCGCGTGATTCGCCCTGGCCACCGCAGCCGCACTTGCCGCTCCCGCAACCGCTTTTCTGTTCGCTTCGGACAGGGACCTCGTCGGCGGCCACGGAGCGACAGCTGGGGCAGAGATCGATCTGCCGCGTCGATGCCGTCTGTTTCCCGCTCGCCGTGGAAAGGATCTTGCGCGAATGCTCCAGCAATCGCTTTGGCAGGTGCGGCGCCCCGCACGTGCGGCACGGAACCATCTCGTCCTTCACCAGGATCTGCCGTTCGAAGACCCCTGGACCGAGACGCAGTCCCGGTGTCAGGGTCAGCACCTCCTCGGGGCAAGCCTGCTCGCAGAGGTCGCAGCCGATGCAATCGATGCCCTTGAAGGAGAGCCGGCCTTCGGTCCCATCAAAATCCAGCGCAGCGGTCGGGCATACGCGCGTGCAGGCGCCGCAGAGCGTGCAGCCCGGCTCCATGACCGTCACCTCGCCGAAGGGCACATCCTCCAGCCGCGGAGCCGCTGCCGTCCGAGCCCAATTTGCAGCCGCCAACGCCGCGAACCTCTCCCGGTGATTGCCCTCGATGTCTCCCGGTGCGTCAGGTTCCGGAGCAACCGGCAATCGGAGCGACCGGACGAGCCCGTCGAGCAGTTCAAGCGGCTGAGATCCGCCAGTATCCTCCACGTAAGCCAGCCGGGCGCCCTCCTCCGGTGGAAGTGCGGCGCGAGCCAAACGCAGCGGCGTCTCGAAAAGGTGCGGCGCGCAATGATGCCCTGCTGGATGCCCGATGATCACCACGCCGCGGGCGCCGCACCGGAGCGCATGGAGCAGATGCGTTTCGTTGAGAATGAGCAGAGAAGGCAACTCGACCGTCGCAACCCGCAGCTCTGGAGAGACTGCTTCGGCCAGCGCCCGGCTCGCCACGTGCATGAAGAGAATCACCGGCCTGTCCCCGAGCAACGCCACCGCATCGGCCACGCGCGCGTCGATCTCATCGTCCCGCATAAATGCCCGCTCCAGGGCCGAAGATGGGCAGGCGCTGGTGCATGCGCCGCAGCGCTGGCAGATGCCCGGGTCGATATGGATCCGAAGTCCGGCTGACGTGCCCAGCGGCCGGATCGCTTCATAGGGACAGGTTTCCACGCAGGCGCGGCACCCCGTTTCCCCGTCGAAACCCACGCCGCAGCGTTCGAGCGACCAAGCAGGCGGCGGTAAAACTCTTTCGACAAGGCTCGAAGACGGCTGCTGCGCTCTGGCGAAGTCGGTCAAATTCATGGGAGACTCCGGGTCGACTGCGGAAACGGCAAACTGGGTGGACGAATGCGATTATAACTCCCACTAAACGCGTGACAATGCATTCTTGGTTTACGTTCGCTGCTTCCCCACCGCGCTACCATCTCTGGGAACGAGGCTGTCCGAGTCCCTATCGGAATTAGGGACCGCAGCTCTCCAACCTAAGAGGCTCAATCTTCCCTTTCACTACTTCGATCCCGGGTGAACGTAACCGGCAGGCTTGGACCGGGCGTCTGCACGTCAAGCAGATCTCCAGCAGCCTTGCGCAAGATGACTTCGGCAACGTGGCTCCGGCACGAATTACCCGTGCAGGAGATAAAGAACGGTCCAGAAGTTAAAGACCGGCAACCAGCGGAACTGCGATTTTGGATTTGATCTCTCTTGGGTCAACGCGCTGCCAGGCAGCCTTGGCAGTCCGCACGCTGCTCATGAATCAAGCTCCGACACTAAAAAGATATGCTTATCCACAATCTTCTGGACAAGCTTATCCTTTTATGCTTATTGTGTGTTCATGCAGGCGTTCTCGAGCAGCACCGGCTATGCGATTCGGGCGCTCACGTGTCTCTGCGAGAAGGATTGTTCGTCCCGACTCATCCGCGAAGTCGCGGAGTGCTCCGGCGTGCCCGCGCCTTATCTGGCCAAGCTGGTGCGAAAACTCGCCGAGGCCGGCATTGTCCACTCAAAGCGGGGTTACAAGGGCGGGGTGCAGCTCGCACGTTTGCCGGAAGAAATCACGCTGTTGGAACTCGCGGCCGCAATCGATGGGCCGCAAGACTTCGACCGTTGCCTCATAGGGCTGGAGGCGTGCAGCGATGCCAGAGCGTGTCCTGCGCATGCATTCTGGAAGAAAACGCGGGAGGACATCCGCGACACGCTTCGCCGCACCACCCTCGCCGGAGTGATCGAGTTTGAGGCGAGGAAAAGGCAAGCAACGAAAAGCAAACCAGCCGGGGACAAAGGATTTTCG
>Ga0299906_10005046_pt1 | contig 10777 bp, 10 predicted proteins | sample RVTome_14_FD_200259 | JGI IMG/M metagenome (GOLD analysis project Ga0299906, IMG submission 200259) | Soil microbial communities from uranium-contaminated site in the Upper Colorado River Basin, Wyoming, United States - RVT145D125 (version 2) ... | reverse complement strand
GGCGACGAACTGGGCACAGGCGGTGGCGAGGACCCACTCGCCGATTTGCTCGATCAGGCCGGTCTCCTCCGCGAAGCCGATGAACGGACCCGGCGCGACGAGGCCCCGCGTGGGATGCCGCCACCGGATCAGCGCCTCGGCGCCGACGACGCGATTGGTACGCAGGTCGAGCTGCGGCTGGTAGTAGAGCACGAACTCCTCGTTGTCGATCGCGTGCCGCAGCTCGCGATCCAGGGCGAGGCGCTGCTGCGCCTCGCGGTTCATCCCTTCCTCGAAGAACGCGTGGCTGGCGCGGCCCTTTGCCTTGGCGCGATACATCGCCATGTCGGCGTGGCGCAACAGCTCCTCGGCGTCGGCGCCGTCGATCGGGAACAGCGCGATGCCGACGCTCGCGGCGACGAAGGTCTCGCCGTGCCCGATGTCGTAGGGCTGCGACAGGGCCTCGATGACGTGCTGGGCGACGGTCGCCGCGTCAGCGGCCTCGCGCAGGTCCGGCAGGACGACGGTGAACTCGTCGCCGCCGAGGCGCGCGACCAGGTCCGCCTTGCGCATGCAGGCGCGAAGCCGCGCGGCCGCGTGGACGAGCAGCTCGTCGCCCGCGGCGTGGCCGAGGCTGTCGTTCACGTTCGAGAAGCCATCGAGGTCGATGAAGAGCAGTCCGAGGTTCGTGCTCTGCCGCTCCGCGCGCGCGAGCTCGCGCGCGAGCTCGTCGAGGAAGAACGCCCGGTTCGGGAGCTGGGTGAGGGCGTCGTAGTGCGCGCTGCGATAGAGTGCCTGGTCGCGGGCGGCAGTCGAGAGGGCGACGGCGAAGCGGTCGGCGAGGTCCCGCAGGAGCCGCGCCTCGTCCGGGTCCGGCGTCCGCTCGTCGCGGTGCCCGAGCCCGACCAGGCCGGCGAGCCGGCCGCCGAGGACGATGGGCACCGCGAATAAGCCATGCGCGCCGACCTCGGCGAACGGCAAGAACGCGCGATGTGCCTGATCCCCCATGACGATCCGCGTGCCCTCGGGCCTTGCGGCGAGCCGCCGCGCCTCCTCGTCGGTGAGGATGATCGGCGGGCCGTGCCAGGGTCCGGCCTCCCGCTCGAGCGCATGGATCCGGAAACTCCCCGGCGCGGCCGGGTCGGCCAGCAGGAGCAACCGCCAGTCCGCGCTCACCACCTCTTTCATGCGGTCGAGGACGATGGCGACGATCCGATCGATGTCCACCTTCGAGAGGATCACCGAGTCGATCTGCGCGAGCGCTCCGAGCGCGTGGAACTGGCGGCCCAGGCGCTCGGACATCGCGTTGAGGGCCAGCGCGAGCTCGCCGAACTCGTCGTCGCGCGCGACCGGCACCCGGGTCCCGAACTCGCGTGCCGCGATCCGCTGGGTCGCCTCCGTGAGTTGCCCGAGCGGGCCCATGGTGCGGCGCACCTGCACGAGCCCGAGGAACGCCGCGAGCAGCAGGCCGAGCGCCACGACCGGGATGACGAGTCCTTGCACGCCGCGCATCGGCGCGAGGACGTGCTCCTCCGGCTGGCTCGTCACGATCGGCCAGCTCGACGCCCGGAACTTCGCCTTCAGGAACACCTCGCGATAGCTGCTGATATGGCGCTCGCCGCCGCCCTCCCACGTATGGTGGCCGGACGGACCGCTCGCGAGCTGCGCACGGATTCTCGCGAGCGCGGCCTCCGGCAGCGGGTCGGGGCAATGCAGCGGCGCGTGCGCGGCGTCGAGGACGCATACGCGGGTGAGGTAAGGCAATTCATCCGCGTGACCCCAGAGGTAATCGGGGTTGATCTCCGCCGCGAACAGCCCGCGCGCCGGCTCCCCCGGCGCGACCGCGCGGATCAGCCAGACGCTGCGCCGGCCGCCGGGCGCCGCGGTGACCGCCAGGACTGCCTCGCCGGCGGCAAGATGCGCCGCCCGCGACGCGCCCGAGTCGAAGCGGGCGGAGATGCCGGGCCCTTCGCCCAGCAGCATCCGCGGTGGCGCGCCCGGGATGAGCACCGCGATCGAGCGGAAATGGCGCGCTAGCGCGGCGTCGGCGCCAGCCGGCCGCTCGAGGGACGACGCAATCGAGCGCGTAAGCTGCTCCGCAAGCTGGAGGCGCTCGAGGAGGGTCGTGCCGTAGCTTTCCGCGGCGTGCCCGAGCTGCGTGATCCGTTCGCCGACCAGCGCGCTCTGGACGCGCCCGTACGACACCGCCAGCACGACCGCGACCGGCAGCAACGCGCACAGCAGGAACAGGCCCACGACGCGCCGCGCGACCCGCGTTCCGAGCGTTCGGCGACGGGTCATGGGTCGAAATCCGCGGCGAGTCCGACGAAGCGGCCATCGCTCGCCCGGACGATATCGTCCCGGCTCGGCTTGGCGTTCAGCGACGGCGAGCTCGCGCCGTCCTTGCCGAGGCTGTAGAGATCGAAGTCGGAGTTGATCGGGACGAGATTCTTGTCCTTGCGCGCTTTGCCTTTGCCACTGATGTTGCCGAGATTCGTGTACTGGTAGGGCCGGCCCCACGGATCGAGCCTGCCCGCCATGCCCGCCGGGGCCAGATCGTCGGGGTACGCGCGGTTGTCGAGGTGGTAATGCTGGAGCCTGACGTCGATGTCCTTGATCTCCGTGATCGCTTGCGCGATCCGGACGCGCTCCTTGTAATTCGAGTAGGCGGGCGCGGCGATCGCCGCGAGCACGCCGATGATCGTGAGCGCGATCAACAGCTCCGGCGCAGTGAGTCCGGGCGCCGGCCGCCCCCGGGCGAACGGGCCGGCCTGGAGGCGCGTGGATCGAATCTGGCGCCGGGGGAGTATCGGGTGGGACGTCATCGCCCGGAACGCACGCAAGACCCGTTCCAAATCGCGACCGGCGCGGCCGGATCGGGCCCCGCCCGGGCGTGGAAGAAGTCTCACCCGGCGACGCGTGGCGGCCACGCGCCGGCGACCTGTCCACGGTCGGGGGAAAGCCGTCTGGCCCACGCTGTCGGGGTCGCCCGCGTCGTGTCGCGAGTCCGACGACGGCGTCCGGACACGTTGGTCGGCCGCCCTTGGTAAAGTTCAGTCCGTTCGGCGCTCTTGCGGCCACCTTGAGGAAGCAAGTCATGACGATTCACTTCGTAGTGCACGAGGAGGGCGACTCGGTCGGCGTCGTTGTCGTCGAGGGCGTCAAGGCCGGCGACGCGCTCACCGGCTGGATCATGGAGCAGGACAAGACGCTCGCCATGAAGGCGCTGAACGACATCCCGATCGGCCACAAGCTGGCGATCAAGGACCTGAAGAACGGCGACACGGTGATCAAGTACGGCGTCGACATCGGCCGCACCGTCGCGCCGATCCGGACCGGCGAGTACCTGCACGTCCACAACGTCAAGACCAAGCGCTGGTGAGAGGAGCGACGCCCATGGCGACGGATCTGAGCAAGGCGACCTTCCGCGGCTACCGGCGCCCGAACGGCCGGGTCGGCGTGCGCAACCACGTGATCATCCTTCCGGTCGACGACATCTCGAACGCCGCGGCGGAGGGCGTCGCGCGGAACGTCATGGGCACGATGGCGCTCCCGCACCCCTACGGTCGGTTGCAGTTCGGCGCCGACCTCGACCTCCACTTCCGCACGCTGATCGGCACCGGCGCCAACCCGAACGTGGCGGCGGTGATCGTGATCGGCATCGAGCCCGGCTGGACCAAGCGGGTCGTGGACGGGATCGCCGCCACCGGCAAGCCGGTCGAGGGCTTCTGGATCGAGCACAACGGCGACACCGCGACGGTCATGAACGCCTCGCGCAAGGCGAAGGAGTTCGTCCACTACGCGACCGCGCTCGAGCGCGTCGAGTGCCCGCTGCAGGACCTGTGGGTGTCGACGAAGTGCGGCGAGTCCGACACCACCTCCGGCTGCGGCGCGAACCCCGCCGTCGGCGACGCCTTCGACAAGCTCTACCGGCACGGCGTGACGCTCGTGTTCGGCGAGACGACGGAGCTGACCGGGGGCGAGCACCTGGTCGCGGCCCGCTGCCGCACGCCCGAAGTGCGGGAGAAGTTCAAGATGGTGTTCGACCGCTATCAGGAGGTCGTGAACCGCCACCGGACCGACGACCTCTTCGAGTCGCAGCCGACCAAGGGCAACATCGCCGGGGGCCTCACGACGATCGAGGAGAAGGCGCTCGGCAACATCCAGAAGATCGGCAAGCAATGCAAGGTGGACGGGGTCCTCGACAAGGCGGAATCACCGACCGGTCCCGGCCTGTGGTTCATGGATTCCTCCTCCGCCGCGGCCGAGATGGTCACCCTGTGCGCCGCGGCGGGGTACGTCGTGCACTTCTTCCCGACCGGCCAGGGCAACGTGATCGGCAATCCGATCCTCCCGGTGATCAAGCTGGGCGCGAACCCGAGGACCGTGCGCACGATGGCCGAGCACATCGACGTCGACGTCTCCGGGCTGCTCCGCCGCGAGTTGACCATGGACCAGGCCGGCGACAAGCTGCTCGAGTGCATGTTCGCCACCGCGAACGGCCGCTGGACCGCGGCCGAGGTGCTCGGCCACCGCGAGTTCGTGCTGACCCGCCTGTACGAGAGCGCCTAGTGCCTGCGACCCTCGAAGCTCCGGGGGGCAGGACCGTGCTGTTCGATCTGCCCGAGGACCTGAAAGCGTTCCAGGAACGGGTCCGGCACGTTGCGCGCTCGGAGATCGCGCCGCACGCCGCCGAGACCGACCGGACCGAGCAGTATCCGTGGCACTGCGTCGCGGTCCTCAAGCGCGAAGGCTTCATGGGGATGACGATCCCGGTCGAGTACGGCGGCCGCGGCGCGTCGTACCTCCGGGCGGTCGTCCTCATCGAGGAGATGGCGAAGGCCTGCAGCGCGACCGGCCGCATCTGCGTCGAGTCGAACATGGGCGCGCTGGGCGCGATCATGAAGTACGGGAGCGAGGCGCAGAAGCGCCTCGCCGCGGCGCTCGTGCTGTCGGGCGACAAGCCGGCGATCCTCATCACCGAGCCGGAGGCCGGGAGCGCGGCGACGGAAATGACCACGCGGGCCGACCACAAGGGCGACCGCTACGTGCTGAACGGCCGCAAGCACTGGATCACCGGCGGTGGCGTGTCGCGCCTGCATCTCGTTTTCGCCCGGCTGCATCGCGACGGCGCCGCGCCGGGCATCGCCGGCTTCATCGTGGTGCGGGACCCGGACTCGGGCTCGCCCAGGGGGCTCGTGATCGGCAAGCGCGAGCCGGCCATGGGCGTGCGCGGCATCCCGGAAACCGAGGTCCTCCTCGAGGAGCTCGAGGTCCCGGAGGACATGGTGCTGACCCCGCCGCAGGGCGTGCGCAAGGGCTTCGCCGGGCTCATGGACGCCTACAACGGGCAGCGGGTCGGCGCGGCGACGGTGGCGCTCGGCATCGCCGAGAGCGCCTACGAGCTCGCGCTCGACTACGCCCGCAAGCGCCGCCAGTTCGGCCGGCCGATCGCCGAGTTCCAGGGGATCCAGTGGATGCTCGCCGACATGTCGATCCAGCTCGCCGCGGCCCGGGCCCTCATCTACAAGGCGGCGGCCGGCGCCGGCGACGGCTTCCCCGACAAGCGGGAGGCGGCCGAGGCGAAAGTGTTCGCCGCCGAGGCCGCGGTGCGTGTCACCAACGACGCGCTGCAGATCCACGGCGCCATGGGTTATTCGCGCAACCTCGACCTCGAGCGCAAGGTGCGCGATGCGCGCATGTTCCCGATCGCCGGGGGCACGGCCCAGATCCTGCGCACCCAGGTGGCGGGCGCAATCCTCGGCATCCGGACGCCGCAGTCCCGCGGCGGCTATCTCAAGGCCGGCGGCGAGTGACCGGGCGAGACCCGGGCTGCCCCGACGCGAGGCCGGCGAGGGGCGGCCCGAGAACGCGACGCGAATGAAGATCGTCATCACCGAGTTCATGGACGCGGCGGCGGTCGCTTCGCTCAAGGCGAGGTTCGACGTCCGACACGATGCGCAGCTCGCGGACCGGCGGGACGAGCTGCTCGCCGCGGTTGCGGACGTCGATGCGCTCATCGTTCGCAACCGGACGCAGGTCGACCAGGCGCTCGTCGCGAGCGCGCCGACGCTGCGCGTCGTCGGGCGCCTCGGGGTCGGGCTCGACAACATCGACGTCGAGGCGTGCAAGGGGCGCGGGATCCAGGTGATCCCGGCGAGCGGGGCGAACGCGCTCGCTGTGGCCGAGTACGTGATCTGCACCGTGATGCTGCTGCTGCGCGGCCAGTACCTCGCGTCGGCCGTGGTGGCCGCGGGCGAATGGCCGCGGGGCGCGCTCGGGGAAGGCCGGGAGACGGCCGGGAAGACGCTCGGCATCGTCGGGTTCGGCGGAATCGGCCGGCTGACGGCGAAGCTCGCCCAGGGTCTCGGGATGCGGGTGATCGCCGCCGACGCGATGATCCCGGCGGACTCCCCGGCGTGGCGCGACAACGGCGTCGCGCCGCGCGAGCTCGACGCGCTGCTGGCGGAGTCGGATGCTGTCACGCTCCACGTACCCCTCACTGCGCAGACGCGCCATCTGATCGACGCCGGCCGGATCGAGCGGATGAAGCCGGGTGCGGTACTGGTGAACAGCGCCCGTGGCGGCGTGGTCGACGACGCCGCACTCGTCGCGGCATTGCGGGCCGGCCGGCTGGGTGGCGCGGCGCTCGACGTCTTCGAGCACGAACCCGTCCCCGCCGGGTCGCCGCTCGCCGGCGTGCCGAACCTCGTGCTCACGCCGCACGTGGCGGGCGTCACGCGCGAGTCGAACGCGCGCGTGTCGTCGATGATTGCCGAGAAGGTCGCCGAGGCGCTCACGCGCCGCTAGCGATGCCGAAGGTCCCGACTGACGAGCTGACGCGGCTTGCCGCCCGGGCGCTCGAGCGCGCCGGTGCCAGCGCGGCGATGGCCGAGGCGACCGCACGGGCGCTGGTCGCCGCCGATGCGCAGGGCCTCGCCTCGCACGGCGTCTCGCGCGCGCCGCAGTACGCGGCGCACCTCCGGGCCGGGCGCGTCGACGGCAGCGCCGCGGCGAAGGTCGTGGCCGCGAAGGGCGGCGCGGTGCTCGTCGATGCCGGCGACGGACTCGCTTTTCCGGCGTGCGCGCTCGCGGTCGCCGAGGCCGTCGCCCGCGCCCGGGCGCACGGCGTCGCGTTCGCCGGAGTCACGAACAGCCATCACTTCGGGGTGGCCTCGCACCACCTCGCGCCGGTTGCCGAGGCGCGCATGGTCGGGCTCGCGTTCGGCAATTCCCCGTCGGCGATGCCCGCCTGGGGCGGCAAGCGCGCGATCTTCGGCACCAACCCGATCGCCGCGGTGTTCCCGCGCCGGGGGAACCCGCCGATCGTCGTGGACCTGTCGCTCTCCGAGGTCGCGCGCGGCAAGCTCATGGTCGCGGCGCGGGAAGGCAAGTCCATCCCGCTCGGGTGGGCCCTCGACAAGGCGGGCAACCCCACCACCGATCCGCAGCAGGGCCTCGACGGGATGATGCTCCCCGCGGGCGGGGTGAAGGGCGCGATGCTGGCGCTCGTCGTGGAGCTGCTCTGCTGCGCCCTCACCGGTGCGCAGCTGGGCTTCGAGGCCGACTCGTTCTTCGCCGACGCGGGCAACCGGCCGAAGATCGGCCAGGCGTTCATCGTCGTGGATCCGGGCGCGCTCGCTGGCGATGCGGTGTACGCCGCGCGCGTCGAAGCGCTGGTCGCGGCCATGCTCGAGGACACCGGAGTGCGCCTCCCGGGGGATCGGCGGCGGGCCCTCGCCGCGGGCGCGGCGGCGGACGGCATCGACATCCCCGAGCGGCTCCTCGGCGAGCTCCGCGCGCTCGCCGCGGCCTGACGCGGCCCGCGCGGCCGGCTACATGCCGATCGGGTCGAGGGGCGAGCGGCCCGGGACCGTCTGCCGCGGCACCGCGACCGCGGCGCCCTGGATGAAGAACGCGCCGCTGTCCCTTACGCGCCCCAGCGTCTCTTCCGATTCGACGTCTTCGGCGATGACGAAGATCCCCTGCATGCGGCACGCGCGGCAGATCAGCGGCACCTTGGACGCGCCGGCCTGGTCGCACTCGAGGGCGCGTACGAGACTCCCGTCGAGCTTCACGTACGCCGGCCCGAGTCGCAGGATCCGGTCGAAGCCGAACTGCCCCCGGCCCACGCCGGTTGCGGCGAGCGGGCAGCCGATGGCCTTGAGCGCCGCGGCGCCCATGCCCCAGCCCGCGGTATGGGCCGGGATGGCGTGCGGGATCTGGAAGCAGAGCCGGTTCGGAGCCACGTTGGTCGTGCGCAGGATGCTCTGCACGAACGGCGGGAAGAGGGCGTCGTCCAGGCACTCCTCGCCGACCGTGACCAGCACTACCGGTCGCGCCGCGGGCCGCAGCGAGGCGAGCCACTCGATCGTGCGCTTGACGAGCCAGCGGTCGAGGAGCGGGAGCATGCCGTGGTGCGCGAGGATCGGCAGGAACGCCCCCGGCGAGATCGAGTGGGTCTCTTCCTCGCGCAGCCGCACGAACGTTTCCACCATCTCGTGCCGGTCCGGCGCGTCGGCCAGCGCGACCGGCTGTCCGAACAGCACGAACTCCTCGCGCTCGAAGGCCAGGTCGAGACGCGCCTCCGGATCGTGCCAGCCGGTCACCCGGGCGGTGATGCTCTCCAGGCGGAACGGCGTCGGGAGCGAGAGCGCATGCATGCCGGCAGCATAGCCGCCGCCCGGCCCCGAAGCTGTCAAAGAATGTGACACACGGCGGGGTCGCGCGGCGGCGAATGTCAAAGAGTGTCAACGCCGCGCGTGGCAGAATGGGCGACGATGACACGCTTGCTCGTGAGAGTGTGGCGCGGCGGGGAGCAGGGCCTCTATCACCGCTTCCGGGTGCCGCGCGAGGCGAACCAGACCGTCCTCGACGTCGTCACCTACATCCAGCAGCGGCTCGACCCGACGCTCTCCTACCGCTTCGCGTGCCGCGTCGGCATGTGCGGCTCGTGCGCGATGACGGTGAACGGGATCGCGCGCTGGACCTGTCGCACCCACGTCGCGAAGGTGGCGCGCGACGACCGGCTCGAGATCGGTCCGCTCCGCAACCTGCCGGTGATCAAGGATCTCGTGACCGACATGAGCGGGTTCTTCGACAAGTGGGCGCGCGCGGGCGGTCAGCTGGTGCCGACGGCGACGCGCAAGGACGACGCGGCGCGGGTGCCGCCCGACTCGCACGCGCGCCAGGCCGTGGATGCCGGCATCGAGTGCATCGGCTGCGGCGTGTGCTACGCCTCGTGCGACGTCGTCTCCTGGAATCCCGACTACTTGGGCCCGGCAGCGCTGAATCGCGCCTGGACCCTGATGAACGACGTACGGGACGGCGCGCGCCTCGACCGGCTGCGCGCGGTAGCGGGTGACGCCGGCTGCCATGCCTGCCACACGCACCTGAGCTGCACCGAGCGCTGCCCGAAGCACATTTCACCGACTGCGGCGATCGCGGGCCTGAAGCGCGCGACGGCGCTTGCGGCGCTCAAGGGCGAGCTGTGAGCGCGCCGGGCCGCCCCAAGCGCGAGGGTAGTCCAATTTGCCCGCCGGACCGCCCCAAGGGCGAACCCCGAGCGCGAGCGCGAGGGTAGTCCAATGAGCGCCCGCACGGAGACGCGGCTCTGGATCGCGCAGCGGGCGAGCGCGGCGGTGCTGGCGCTGTGCGTGGTCGTCCACCTGGTCGTGATCATCTACGCCATGCGCGGCGGGCTGTCGGCCGCGGAGCTCCTGGGGCGCACGCGCGGCAATGTCGGCTGGGCGGCGTTCTACACCGTGTTCGTGCTCGCGGCCGCGGTGCACGCGCCGATCGGCCTGCGCACGATCCTCATGGAATGGGGCGGATCGCGCGGGCGATCGCTCGCGGTCGCGGCGGCGCTCTTCGCCGCCGCGCTGGCGGTTCTGGGGCTGCGCGCCGTCTGGGCGGTGTTCGCGTGATGCGCGGCGATTTCCGCGCGCGCAATCACCCCGCCTGGTGGGCGTTCCTCGTCCATCGGCTGTCGGGGCTCGCGCTCGCCGTCTTCCTGCCGATCCACTTCCTGGTGCTGGGCCAGGCGCTCGCCGGCGAGGCGGCGCTCGACGGGTTGCTCGTCTGGACCCAGCGGCCGCTCGTCAAGGCCGCCGAATGGGGCCTCGTCGTGCTGCTGGCCGCGCATCTCGCCGGCGGGCTGCGGCTGCTCGCGCTCGAGCTCCTGCCGTGGCGCGACTGGCAGAAGTCGCTGCTCGCCGCCGCCGCGGGCCTGACCATCGTCGCGGGCCTCGCGTTCGCCCTCGCGCTGTAGCACGGCCTGGGCGACAATATTGCCGGCGCCCCGCCTCGAGCGTCCGGGAGCGGGGCCGACCCATCGACCTCCGGAGGAGCAATGAAACCAATCCTGCAATCCCTCGCCCGCGCGCTGGTCGCCGGCCTCGTCGCCGTGCCGATCGCCGCGATGGCGCAGAGCTACCCGGCGAAGCCGGTGAAGTTCATCGTCCCGTTCGCCCCCGGCGGAGCGACCGACATCTCGGCGCGCATTCTCGGGCAGAAGCTCGGCGAGATGTGGGGCCAGACGATCGTGGTCGAGAACCGCGGCGGGGCTGCCGGCAACATCGGCGGCGCGGAAGCGGCGAAGGCCGCGCCCGACGGCTACACGCTGTTCTTCACGTCCGGCTCGGTCGTCACCGCGAACGAGCACATCTATCCGAACATGCCGTTCAACCCGGCGCGCGACTTCGTCGCGGTCACCAACGTGGTGCGCGGCGCGCAGGTGATCGCGGTGCCGGCCAATTCCCCGTACCAGAGCCTGAAGGACCTCCTCGCCGCTGCCAAG
>Ga0299906_10005045_pt1 | contig 10778 bp, 7 predicted proteins | sample RVTome_14_FD_200259 | JGI IMG/M metagenome (GOLD analysis project Ga0299906, IMG submission 200259) | Soil microbial communities from uranium-contaminated site in the Upper Colorado River Basin, Wyoming, United States - RVT145D125 (version 2) ... | reverse complement strand
ATAGTGGCCGAGGATGTGGAACAGCGGGTTTCCGGTGGTCAGGTCCTCATGGACCATGTCGGTGCACCAGATCTCCAGGGGCTTGCCCTCGCGCAGCATGAGCAGACCGGTAGTGTGGTCGATCTGCCCGTCCACCAGAACGATGGCCCGGATACCCGTATCGCGGATGCCGCGCCCCGGCTGCAGGGCGGGGAAGGCCTTGATCTGCGCCAGCACGTCGGGTGACGTGTTGAACAGCACCCAGTCCACCCCGTTGCTCGACACTGCTATCGACGATTGGGTGCGCGGCAGGGCCCGAACACCGCCGCTGCGCACGCCGGCGCAGTTGGGGCAGTTGCAGTTCCACTGCGGGAAGCCGCCGCCGGCTGCGGCGCCGAGTACGTGAATGCGCATGAGTGTGGTTTTAGCGTGGCCCAATAACGACGAAAGCCCCAGCGACCGGGGCTTTCGTCCCAACCGCGCTGCGCTTAGCGGTTGTAGATGTACATGGTGACTTCGAAGCCGAAGCGCATTTCGGTGAATTCAGGCTTGGTCCACATGAGTCTTCTCCAGAAAGGATATGGGTTATCATTTGCGATTCCAGTCAGCGCACCAGCGCCCCGACCGTTATCACCTGGTTCGAGCCCGCTCGCACCGCTGGGCGCGAGCACAGTAGAGCTGACAGGCTCCAGGCCATTGTCCGCGACGGGGACGCTGTGCTCACACAGCAATATCAGCAATTCCTGCTCATGATTTTCATGAAGTTGGAAAGAATCGTTAACCGCGACGCGGCGTTTCGTGTATCAGAATCCCGCGCATTTGCCGAAAACCACATTTGAGTCTGCGCCGATTCTGCCTCGCACGCCAGCGCTGCTGCCCATGAACCGTCCGCTTGCCCGTGTCCGCCGTCACCGCTGACCTGTCGCTTCTGAGGGACCCGCTGCAGCCGCTGTACCGCGAGCGGCCCGTGGTGGTCGCTTTCGTGGTGTCGCTGATGGTGCACGCGCTGGCTCTGCTGTTCGTGCCCGGGCTTCGGCCCCAGCTTCCCGAGCAGCAGACGCTTACAGTCGAGCTGGCCGCACCGGAGCCCGAGCCTGCGCAGGCGCAGGCGGCAGCTCAGGCCCGGCAGCCCGAGGTGCGCAAGCCTCTCGCACCGCAGCGCCCGGAGTTCGCGCAGAGCCCCGTGCCGGCGCCACAGCCGGAGATGACGCGTCCCGAACCGAGGCCGCAGCCGGTCCCGGTGCAGCCGACGCCGCGGCTCACGCCTCCGCCACCACAGACAGTCGAGCCGGTCGCCCGGCTCGAGGTTCCCCAGCCACGTCCGGATGCGAAACCCGCACCACAGGCGCGGCCGGAGCCACGTCCGGACCTGCCGGCCGTCGCGCGCACCGAGCCGCGCATCGAGCCGCGTCGCGAGGCCACGGTGGCGGCACCTCAGACGCGACCCGAGGTGCCCCCGCCGGTTCCGCGTGCCGAGCCGCGCGTCGAGCCCCGCGTGGAGCCCCGGCCGGAGGTGCGTCCCGAGCCGCGCGCTCAGCCTCAGATCCAGCAGCAGCAGGTGATTGCAGTGCCGCCGCCGCCGGGCGCGCGTCCCGAGGTGCAGGCCGAGGCGCCGCGCGCCGAGCCACGCCCCGACGCCCCCAAGGTCGAGCCGCGGGTGGAGCCGCGCCCGCAGACCCGGCCCGAGCCGCGTCCGCAGCAGCAGGCCAGTCCGGTCGCACCGCCCGTGGCGCGTGCGGAACCGCGCGCTGAGCGCCCGCGCCAGGAGCCGCAAGCCGAGGCGCCCAAGGTCGAGCCGCGGGTAGCACCGGCACCGCAAGCGCGTCCCGAGCCGCGTCCGCAGCAGCAGCCGACTCCCGTCGCGCCCGTCGCGCGCCTCGAGCCGGAGGTGGAGCTCTCGCGCGAAGCGCCGGCCATCGAAGTGCCGAGCCAGCCGGCCCCCGCTGCCACGCCCGCGCCGCGCACCGAGCCTACTATCCAGCCGCGAGCACGGACCGCCCCTGCGCAGCCGGCGCCACGACCCCAGGCGGCGGCACCTCCCACCGGCGAGCCCGCGCCGCCGGAGGCGGCCCCCGGCCCGCCTCGTCCAGGGGCTGCGCCCGTGACCGCCGCGGCGCCCGCGCCGCCCCTCAGGCCCGCCAGGGCGCGCCCGAGAGCCACCAGCGACGCGGATGCCATCTCGCGCTTTGCGCTCGAGATCCAGTCCCGCGTCGGGCGGCTGGTCAAGGAGCGCGGTGATGCAGCGTATCCGCGTCTCGCGCGCGAGCGGCGCTGGGAAGGCACCAGCCACGTGCGAGTGGAGTTCGGTGCCGGCGGCGTCGTGAAGAACATTCTCGTCAACACCGGCAGCGGCTACGCGGTGCTCGACCAGCGTGCGGTCGAGATGGTCAAGGAGGTGATGCCGAAGGTGCCGGACGATCTGCGTGGTCGCGATTTCACGGTGCGCTTCCCGATCGTATTCAAACTGGTGGAGAAGCGCTGACGGGTGTTCGAGCGCTTCTCGCCAGGGGCGTGTGCGGCCCTTGCCGCGGCGTGTCTGCATCCTCGCCTTGCCGGAAGGGCGGGGCCGAACGTCGGGTGAGCGGCGAATCCAGCACGCGATAGATGTCGCAATCCCCCGAGCGTCGCACGCAGATGGAAGACCTGTATCCGCCCATCGAGCCGGAGCACACGGGCTGGCTCGAAGTGGGTGACGGCCACCGGCTCTACTTCGAGATCTGCGGCAGCCCGCGTGGTGCGCCGGCGCTGTTCCTGCACGGCGGGCCCGGCAGCAGCAGCAACGCCAGTCACCGTCGCTTTTTCGATCCGGCGTTCTATCGCATCGTCCTGTTCGATCAGCGCGGCTGCGGCCGCTCCACGCCCGCCGGCGAAACGCGCGCCAATACCACCGCCCACCTGATCGAGGATATCGAGCGGCTGCGCCGGCACACCGACGTCGAGCGCTGGCTTCTGTTCGGCGGCTCTTGGGGGAGCACACTCGCCCTGGCCTACGCCCAGGCGTATCCGCAGCATGTGGCCGGGCTGGTCCTGCGCGGAGTATTCCTTGCCTCGGGCGCCGAGGTCGCGTGGTACCTGGAGGGCTTGAAGCGCTTCCTGCCCGAGGCCTGGGACACCTTCACGCAGGGCGTGCCGCAGCCGGACAGCGCAGGCCTGATCGCGCATTACGCTGCGTGCGTCGAGCGCGGCGAACCGGCGGCGGCACAGCGCTGGAGCGCGTACGAGAGCGCAGTCATGGCCGTGGGGGAGGCGGCGTCGAATGCCTCCGCGCCGAGCGCAGCGGCGCCGCTCGCGCGCGTGCGCGTGCAGCTGCACTACCTGTCCCGCGAAAGCTTTCTCGCCCCGGGAACGTTGATGGCGCACCTGCCCCGTATCGCCCATCTGCCCGCGACCCTGGTGCAGGGCCGCCGCGATCTGGTCTGCCCTCCGGGCACGGCGTACACTCTCGCGCAGGCGTGGCCCGCGGCTCGCCTGAGCATGGTCGAGGAGGCCGGCCACTCGGCCATGCACCCTGCGTTGCGCGCAGCACTGGTCCGGGCCACCGACGAGTTCAAGACTGTCCTGCGGCAACAGCCATGAGCCTGCGCGTTCGTCTCAACCTGATCATCACCGCCTTGATCGTCCTGTTCACGCTGGTGACCGGGAAGATCATCGTGGACGACATGCGCAACTCCATCCGCGAGGAGATCGAGGCCGGCACGCGCGTGACCCTGCAGCTGCTGACGGCGGTCCTCTACGAGAGCGACCTCGCGCGCCAGCGCACCGGGGCCGAGCATGTTCTGCTGCCGTTCCTGGAGAACCTGGGCCGGGTGCGGGCGCACGAGATCCGGTTCTACGACCGCCGCGGCGGTCTGGTCTACCGCTCGCCGCCGCCGGTGTACAAGGCCGGGCGTTCCGCCCCCGAGTGGTTCGCCCGCGTCGTGGGCCCGACCCTGCCCGAGGTCGAGCTGAAGACCGTCGAGGGCCGGGTAGTGATCGCGCCCGACGCATCGCGTGCGATCCTGGATGCGTGGGACGACCTGAGCCGGTTGCTCTGGCTTCTCGTGGGATTCCTCCTGGCGGTGAATCTCGCCGTGTTCTTCCTGCTGGGACGCTCGTTGCGACCGGTGCGGACCATTCTGTCCGGCCTGTCGCAGATGGAGCAGGGGCGCTTCCATGTGCGCCTGCCCGTGTTCGCGCTGCCGGAGTTCGACTCCATCGGCCAGACCTTCAACCGCATGGCCGACGCGCTCGAGGAAAGCCATGCGGAGAACCGCCGGCTGGCGCTGGTGGCCAAGCAATCCAGCGACGCCATCATCATTCACGATCTGGAAGGCAACATCTCCTTCTGGAACCCGGCCGCGGAACGCCTGTTCGGCTACCGGGCGGAGGCGATCGTGGGCCAGTCGGCGCGCCTGCTGACGCCGCCGGATCTGGAGGCGGAGTTGACCGAGAACCTGTCCATCATCCGTGCCGGCGGCCTGATCGAGCACCTGGAGACGCGCCGGGTGGCCCAGGACGGCCGGGTGGTGGAGGTCGCCTTGTCCGCCGCGCCGCTGGTGGACCCGGCCAGCAACGACGTGATCGGCGAGATCTGCAGCCTGCGCGACATCACCGAGCACAAGCGCGCGCAGCAGGCGGAGGCCGAGCTGGAGCAGAACCGCCGCTTCACGCAGCTCATCCAGACGCACCTGGAGGAAGAGCGGCGTGCCATCGCGCGCGAGCTGCACGACGAGATGGGCCAGAGCGTCACCGCCATCCGCACCATCGGTGCGGCCATCGCCAACCGGACCGAGCGCAGCGACGCGCAGATCCATTCCAACGCCCGCACCATCGTCCAGGTGGCCGGGCATCTGTACGACGTCGTGCACGGGATCATTCGGCAGCTGCGTCCCAGCGCGCTCGACCATCTCGGCCTGCAGGATGCGCTCGAGGGCTGGGTCGAGACCTGGGGCGGCCGCTACCCCGAGGTCCGGCTCGATCTGACCCTGGAGGGCGACTTGAGCGACCTGGGCGAGACGGTGAACATCACCGCGTACCGCATCGTGCAGGAGTGCCTGACCAATGTCGTGCGGCATGCCGGCGCCGACCATGCAAGAATCAGCGTGTGCCGCGACGGCGACGGTCTGGAGGTGGTGGTGGAGGACAACGGGCGCGGGCTGGGCGAGCGCAACGCGAGCGAGGCCGCTCGCTTCGGGCTGCTGGGGATGCGCGAGCGCGTCCAGGCATTGCATGGTGAGTTCGAACTGATCAGCCGCAGGGGCGAGGGCCTGCGCGTACGCGCCTGGATTCCGCTGGCGAGGTCCACGCGCCCGGAACCTGCCGGAGCCAACTGAGGAGAGGGAGGAGATGGGCGCGCGCACGCTTCGGGTCATGCTGGTGGACGACCACGCCGTCGTTCGCATGGGGTTTCGCCTGCTCCTGCAGGGGACGGCGGACATCGAGGTGGTCGCCGAGGCGGACAGTGGAGAGGAAGCCGTCCGCAAGTTTCCGGAGGTGCATCCCGACGTCGTGGTCATGGACATTTCCATGCCGGGCATCGGCGGGCTCGAGGCAATCGGTCGCATCCTGGCTCACGAGCCGTCCGCGCGGGTTCTGGTGCTCTCGGCCCACGAGGACGTCATGCACGCCCGCCGGGTGCTCAAGGCGGGTGCGGCCGGCTACCTCACCAAGCGCAGCGCGGCCGAGGCGCTGATCCAGGCGATCCGGCAAGTCGCCCAGGGAAAAACCTTTCTGGAGGGCAGCATCGCTCAGCAGCTCGCCATGCAGCAGCTCTCCGGGGAGAAGAGCCCGGTGGACATGCTGAGCGAGAAGGAGTTCAAGGTGTTCCTGGCGCTCGCGAAAGGGCAATCCGTCGCGGAGATTGCCGATGTGATGTCGCTGAGCCCGCGCACCATCGGCACGCACCTGTACAACATCAAGCAGAAGCTGAGTGCCTCGAACCAGGCCGAGCTGGCCATCATCGCCATCCGCGCCGGTCTGGTCGAGCCCTGAGAGGCGAGCCGCACAGGAATGCTGCGCCGCAGCGCCGCCAGCGGGGCGGATCTCATGAAAATCATGAGGCGCGATTCAGCGAATTGCGCTGGCCGGGGCGCCGGGCGATCTGGAGAATCGATGGCGAAGTTCGGCAACACCCCCGACCCGAGGACCGTTGTAGCAACTCTATCCAGCCAGGAGAAACGTGATGTGGAGCAAGCCTGAATTCACCGAAATGCGCTTCGGTTTCGAAGTCACGATGTACATCTACAATCGCTGACCACAGCGGTTTCAGTATCAGTCGAGGGCTGCCGCAGGCAGCCCTTTTTTTTTGCGCCGACCAGGTCGCACAGGACCGCAGCCAGGCGGGGGAGAACGCCGTAGCTTTCGACACCGGCCGCAGCCTGCGCAACCCGCAGGGCGGGGTGGTGTACGAGAACCGCCTGACCGACGCGGATACCCTGCGCGCAATCGCCTATCTGGGCAACCGCACGAACGTCGGCTATCTCGCGATCCCGCTTCCGCAACAGAACGGTGTGCGCAACGCCGGCGGCATCCCGGACCTGGATCGCGTTTTCGGCGGGCTGGGGATTCGCTGGACGCGCCAGGCCGAGCTCGCCGGCGGTCCGCTGACGTTCACAACCGGCCTGGACTACGACCGGGCCGACGAGGACCGCAAGGGCTACCGCAACGAGCTGGGCGTGCAGGGAGCCCTCAAGCGCGATGAGCAGAACCTGGTGGACAGCTGGGGCGGGTATGTGCAGGGCGAATGGCGCATCAGCGATCCGTGGAGCCTGAGCTTGGGGCTGCGCTACACCGAAGTGCACTTCGAATCGAGCGACGACTTCATCTGTACCGACACGGTCAACACGACAGGCACCGCGCTGGGCACCTGCAGCGGCACGACGAACGCAGTGACAGCAGCGTCGAACACGTGGAACCCCGACGACAGCGGCAGCAAGACCTACTCGGCGTGGACCCCGGTAGGCGGACTGGTGTACCGCGTTTCGCCCGCACTGAATCGGTACGGCAATCTCGGGCAGAGCTTCGAGACGCCCACGTTCATCGAGCTCGCCTATCGTCCCGACGGCAGCTCGGGCCTGAACTTCGACCTGGAGCCGAGCCTGAGCAACCACTACGAGCTCGGCATGAAGGCCTTTCTGGGGGCGATACGCGGGTGAACCTCTCGGTGTTCCAGATCGATACCCAGGACGAGATCGTGGTGGCCACCAATGCGGGTGGACGTGCGACGTATCGCAACGCGGGCGACACGCAACGGCGCGGAGTCGAGCTGCTGGTGGACAGCCGATTCGCCGCGGGCTTCGGCGGGTACGTGGCGGCCACGTATATCGACGCAACCTTCCAGGACAGCTTTCTGTCCTGCGGTCCGCCGCCCTGCCCGACGCCGACTCTGACAGTGGATTCTGGCAACAGCATTCCCGGCATTCCGGCCTACCAGGTCTACGCAGAACTGAACTGGCGGCACACGAGCGGCCTGACGGCGGCAGTGGAAGGCGGCTGGCGGAGCAAGGTGTATGTGAACGACCGCAACAGGGAGTTCGCCGAAGAGTTTTTTTCGTGCTGAACTTGCGCGCCGGGTTCCAGCGCAGCGTTGGCGCCTGGAAGCTGGGCGCCTTCGTGCGGGTCGACAACCTGCTCGACGAGCGCTACATCGGCGGAGTGATCGTCAACGATGGGAACGGCCGCTTCTACGCGCCGGCCCCGACGAGCACGCTGTTGGTCAGCGCGACGGCGGGCTACCAGTTCTGAGCGACCCGCAGTCGGAGGGAAGCGGCCAGCCGCGCCGCTTTGTCCTCCTTCCTGCGGCACCCGTCCGTCGCAGGCTGCGGCGTGCGTTGGCGATGTGGCCGCAGTGGCAGTTTGCTACGATAGCGCCCTCGCCACCTGCAAGGCTCGGTTCGACACATGGATAACAAGACAGGCGCGCAGCGCTACAGCAACTTTGCGATTCTTCTGCACTGGCTCATCGCCATCGGCGTATTCGTGATGATCGGGCTGGGCTGGTACATGACCGATATCCCCAAGGGCACGCCGGAGCGTGCCTTCTGGTTCAATCTGCACAAATCCATCGGCACTACGATCGGCGTACTCGTGCTGATCCGGGTGTGGTGGCGGCTGACCCATCGGCCGCCGGCTCTGCCCGCGTCGATGCCGGCCTGGGAGGTGACGGCGGCGAAGCTCAGCCATGGCCTGCTCTACGCCTGTCTCATCGTGATGCCGGTGGTCGGGTTCCTGGCGTCCAACTTCACCAAGTACGGAGTCAAGTACTTCGGTGTCCAGATCGGACCTTTCTTCCCCGAGAATCAGGCCCTGCGCGACGGCCTGCAGCAAGTGCACCAGTTCACTTCGTACATCCTGGCGACGGTGGTCATCGTCCATGTTCTGGCTGCGGTGAAGCACCTGGTGCTCGACAAGGACCGGGTGTTCGAGCGCATGCTGCCCGGGAAATAGGCTCAGGAGGCCGGGTCGAGCCTGGGGAAGACGATGATGTGATCGGCGGCCACCCGCACGCCGATGGCTTCGCCGAGCGGGTGGTCGTGGTGGCTGGGCACCAGCGCGAGCACTCGAGATCCGCTGGGCAGGCGCAGCGCATAAAGAATCTCGGCGCCGCGGAACGCCTTGCCGATGACTTGCGCTTTCACGGGGCTGGTGTCGTCGTGCACCACGTCGTCCGGCCGCAGGAGCACGTCGACCAGCATCGGTGCTTCTGCTTCCGGGCCGGCTGCACCCGCGAGGGTGATCTCGCCCTGCAGCGCTCCCAGCTCCAGCTCGACGGACCCGGGGCGTGTGACGCGTCCTGGAACGAACATGCCCTCGCCGACGAAGTCCGCCACGAAGCGATCGCGCGGCCGATGGTACAGGTTGTAGGCGCTGTCCCACTGGGCAATCGTGCCCTGGTGCATCACGCCGATGCTGTCGGCGAAGGCGAAGGCTTCGTGCTGGTCGTGCGTGACCAGGACCGCAGTGATCCCCCGGGCCTTGAGCAGGGTGCGCACCTCCAGCGCCAGGCGCTCGCGCAGGTCGACGTCCAGGTTGGAGAACGGCTCGTCGAGCAACAACAGGCGTGGATCCGGTGCCAGCGCGCGCGCCAGCGCCACGCGCTGCTGCTGCCCTCCGGACAGCTCGTGCGGGTACTTCCCGCCGTAGTCCGGCAGGCCCACCGCCTCCAGCAGCTCGCGCACGCGCCGGTCGCGCTGCGCACGCGGCAGCGCCGCCAGGCCGAAGCCGACATTGCCCGCGACGGTGCGATGGGGGAACAGGGCGAAGTCCTGGAACACCATCCCGATGCGGCGCTGCTCGGGCGGCACCCGGAAGCCCGGACGGCTCACTGTCCGGCCGTCGAGCACGATCTCGCCCCGGCCGATCGGCTCGAAGCCGGCGATACAGCGCAGCAACGTGGTCTTGCCGCAGCCGCTCGGTCCGAGCAGGCAGGCGATCTCGCCGGCCGCGAGCGCAAAAGAGATCGCGTTGCACACGGGCTGGTCGCCGTAGGAATGCGTGAGCTCGCGCACGGCGAGCAGCGGCACGGCGGATTGGAGCATTCTCATTCAGGCCGCAAGTATAGCGGGGCGGCACCCATGCCTCGGCGCTGAAGGCACGATGCGCGTCGAGGCCGATTCGCGACCACGGGCTGTGGCGGCGGTAGAATCCGGCGGGTCATCGCCACACCGGCGGGACCTGCCGCGCGACGACCTGCCTTGACGCCATCCTCGATCCTGCCGATCTCTGCTTTGCGCATCCGCACGCGCCCTGGCTGGCTTGCCGCTGCTGCGGTGCTGATCGCCCTCGTGCTAGCGCTGCCTTTGGCCGGCCTCGCGGTCGGTGTATTCGCGCCGGGTGTCCCGGGCGTCTGGTCGCATCTGGCGCAGACCGTGCTGCCGCGGTACCTGATCAACAGCCTGATTCTCGCTTGCAGTGTGGGTGTCGGCGTGGCCCTGCTCGGCGCTGCCACCGCCTGGCTGACTGCCGCATTCGAGTTTCCGGGACAGCGCTGGTTGAGCTGGGCCCTGGTGCTGCCGCTCGCCATGCCCGCGTACGTGGTCGCATACGCCTACACCGATTTCCTGCAGTTCAGCGGACCGGTGCAAAGCGGGTTGCGCGAGATCACCGGGTGGCGCGCGCGCGACTACTGGTTTCCCGAGGTTCGCTCGCTGCCGGGGGCCGCCTGCCTGCTCGTGCTGGTTCTGTTTCCCTACGTCTACCTTCCGGTGCATGCGGCGTTCATGGAGCGCTCGCCCAACCTCCTGCATGCCGCCAGACTCGCGGGCCTCGATGCCTGGCAGGCGTTCCTGCGCGTGGCTCTGCCGCTGACCCGTCCTGCGCTCGCGGCGGGCGTGGCCGTGGCCGTGATGGAAACGCTGGCCGACTATGGAGTGGTCTCCTATTTCGCCGTAGAGACGCTCACCACCGGCGTGTTCAAGGCCTGGTTCAGCCTGGGAGATCGTGCCGCAGCCGCTCGGCTGTCGGTCATGCTGCTCGGAGTCGTGATCCTCGTCGTCTGGTTCGAGCGCGCATCGCGTGGGCGGGCACGGTTCCAGGGTGCCGGGACGGTGAGCGCGCACAGGCGCCGGCTCGACGGTGCGGCCGGGTGGGCTGCGACACTGACCTGTCTTCTTCCGGTGGTGCTCGGGTTCGTGCTGCCGGTGGCGATCCTCCTGCGGCTCGCCTGGCGCGAGACCGACTTCGGCGCCTTCGGTCGCTACGCCGCGCTGGTCGCCAACAGCTTCACCGCCGCGGGCCTGGCCGCATGCCTGGCAGTAGCCGCTGCGCTGGTTCTCGGCTACGCCGCGCGCCTGCACCCGAGTGGTCCGGTACGCTCCAGCGCG
>Ga0299906_10005044_pt1 | contig 10780 bp, 10 predicted proteins | sample RVTome_14_FD_200259 | JGI IMG/M metagenome (GOLD analysis project Ga0299906, IMG submission 200259) | Soil microbial communities from uranium-contaminated site in the Upper Colorado River Basin, Wyoming, United States - RVT145D125 (version 2) ... | reverse complement strand
CGCTACCCGAGCCCCCGGGCCCTGGCCCGGGCGGACCCCGCCCAGCTGGAAGAGGCCATCCGCTCCACCGGCTTCTTCCGGAGCAAGGCCCGCAGCCTGCTCGGCTGCGCCGCCGCCCTGGTCGAGAGGCACCGCGGTCGCGTGCCCGGCAACCTGGACGAGCTGGTGAAGCTCCCGGGGGTGGGCCGCAAGACGGCCAACGTGGTGCTCGGGCACGCCTTCGACACCCCGGCCGAGGGGATCGCCGTCGACACCCACGTCTTGCGCGTCGCGAACCGCCTCGGCATCGCCGGCTCCGGCGATGCCGGGGAGATGGAGCGGTCGCTGATGGCGCTCGTCCCCCGGGAGCGATGGACCCGCACCACCGACCTGCTGATCTTCCACGGCCGGAAGGTCTGCCACGCCCGCCGGCCCGACTGCGGCAACTGCGGGGTCATCGACCTGTGCGCCTGGGAGGAGCGGGCCGCCGCGGCGCGCACCCCCCCGCGCCGCGGAAAGGCTTCCCGCCCAGGCAGTAAGCGTTGACAGGGGCCGGGGCCCACCCGTACAATCCAGGTTTGCGTCTTCATCCATCGGACGCTGAGGAGTTTCATGTCGATCAGTGCGTCGACCCACTTTCCCAAGGGCGCTGAGCTCGAGAGCGACTGGTTCGTCGTGGACGCCAAGGACAAGGTGCTCGGCCGGCTGGCCACGCGGGTCGCGGCCGTGCTCCGGGGAAAGCACAAGCCGACCTTCACCCCCTTCCTCGACACCGGTGACCACGTGATCGTGCTCAACGCGCGGCACGTCCACGTCACCGGCAAGAAGGAGACGGACAAGGAGTTCCATCGCCACACCGGCTACCTCGGCAACATGAGGACCGTGAACGTCTCCCGGCTCCGGGAGAAGCATCCCGCCCGCCTCGTCGAGGACGCCGTACGCGGGATGCTCCCGAAGAACCGGCTGGGGAGAGCCATGTTCCGCAAGCTGCGGGTCTACGCCGACGGCGACCATCCACACCAGGGCCAGAAGCCCAAGCCGCTGCCCGTGAAGTGACGGCGGCCGCATCGACGAGAGAGGCACATTGAGCGCGACGCAGACGGAGTACTACGGAACCGGCAAGCGGAAGACTTCCATCGCGAGGGTTCACCTGCGCCCCGGAAGCGGTGAGTTCAAGCTGAACCGCCGCAGCTTCGACGACTTCTTCGGCGGTCACGCCGCCCTGAAGCAGATCGTCCGCCAGCCCCTGGATCTCACCGAGACCGCCGAGCAGTTCGACGTCGTGGCCACGCTTCACGGCGGCGGCGTGGCGGCCCAGGCGGGCGCGCTCCGCCACGGCATCGCCCGGGCTCTCTGCGAGTACGACGTGGAGCTGCGCGGCAAGCTGAAGAAGGCCGGGCTGCTGACCCGCGACTCGCGCATCAAGGAGCGCAAGAAGTACGGACAGAAGGGAGCGCGCGCGCGCTTCCAGTTCAGCAAGCGATAGTCGTCCAATTTCGAGCCGCCTCGCGAGAGGGGCCGGGAAGCCCGGGCGCGCCCTCGGCGTGTACCCGGCTGCGATCAGGAGGCATGACTTGCCCACCACCGTAACCGTCAAAGAGCTGCTGGAGGCCGGTGTCCACTTCGGGCACCAGACCCGGCGCTGGAACCCGAAGATGAAGGAGTACATCTTCGGCGAGCGCAGCGGCATCTACATCATCGACCTGCAAAAGACCCAGAAGCGCTTTCAGGAAGCCCTCAGGTTCGCCGAGAACCTGGGCGCCAGGAACCAGACGCTGCTCTTCGTCGGCACCAAGCGCCAGTCGCAGGCCGTGGTCGCGGAGGAGGCCCGGCGCTGCGCAATGCCCTACGTGACCGAGCGCTGGCTCGGCGGCACCCTGACGAACTTCGTGACGGTGCGCAAGAGCATCGAGCGCATCCGCGAGCTCGAGATGCTCGCCGCGGACACCCGGCAGGACCGTTTCACGAAGAAGGAGATGGGACGCTTCGCGAAGGAGCGGACCAACCTCGAGCGCAACCTCTCCGGCGTCCGGGCCATGAAGGCGCTCCCCGACGCCATGTTCGTGATCGACACCCGCAAGGAGGCCATCGCCGTCCGCGAGGCCCGAAAGCTCCGCATCCCCGTGATCGGCGTCGTCGACACGAACTGCGACCCCGACGAGGTCGACTTCGTGATCCCGGGCAACGACGACGCCCTGCGGGCGATCCGGCTCTTCGCAGGACGGATCGCCGACGCGATCCTCGAGGGTGGGGGCCTGCGGGAAGGCCAGGTCCCCGCTCCCCAGGCCGAGCAGAGCGAGCCCGCTCCCCCGCGGCCCGCGGCTCCCGAGGCGTCGCCGGAGGCGACGCCCGAGGAGACGACGGCCCCGGCTCCCTCCGCGTAGCCGGGTCGCTGTCGCTGGTCTTCCGCAGCCCCGGGCCCCGCGGGTCCCGGGGCTTTTTGGCGAGCGCCCCCGCCCTGCGGGCGGGGCAGCGCCGCCGAGGTTCTGACGCATGAGCATCACCGCCGAGATGGTCAGGAAGCTCCGGGAGGAAACCGGAGCGGGAATGATGGACTGCAAGAGCGCCCTGGTGGAGTCGAAGGGCGACACCGAGAAGGCCCGGGACCTGCTCCGCAAGAAGGGGCTGGCTGCCGCGGCCAAAAAGGCCGGGCGCGCCGCCCAGGAGGGGCAGGTGGCCTCCTACATCCACCCCGGAGGCCGGGTCGGGGTGCTCGTCGAGGTCAACTGCGAGACCGACTTCGTCGCCAAGACCGACGACTTCAACGCTCTCATCAAGGACGTCGCGATGCACATCGCTGCCGGCTCCCCCGCGGCGCCGCTCTACGTCTCCAAGGAGGAGGTCCCGGCCGAGATCCTGGACAAGGAGCGCGAGATCTACAAGGAGCAGGCCAAGGCCCAGGGCAAGCCCGAGAAGGTGCTGGAGAAGATCGCCGAGGGCAAGCTCAAGGACTACTACGCCACGTTCTGCCTGCTCGAGCAGCCCTTCGTCAAGGACCCCAAGCTCACCGTGGGCCAGCTCGTCCAGGAGAAGATCGCCCTGATCAAGGAGAACATCGTGGTCAGGAGGTTCGCCCGCTTCCGCCTGGGAGAGGCCGGTGCCGCCGGCTCGGACGAGTAGAATCCCCGCAGCCCGACCAGAGGAGAGAGAGCCAGGGGATGCCCAAGCGACCGGCCTTCAAGCGCGTGCTGCTCAAGCTCTCCGGCGAGGCTCTCCTCGGCGAGAAGACCTTCGGCATCGACCGGGACTTCACCGACTACCTGGCCGCCGAGGTCCGGGGCGTCCACGCGCGAGGCGTCCAGGTCGCGGCGGTCGTGGGGGGCGGGAACATCTTCAGGGGCGTCTCCGATACCGCCACGGGCATGGACCGGGTCTCGGCCGACCACATGGGCATGCTGGCCACGGTGATCAACGGTCTCGCCCTGCAGGACGCCGTCGAGCGCGCCGGGGTCCACTGCCGGGTGTTGTCCGCGCTGGAGATCCGGGAGGTGGCCGAGCCGTACATCAGGCGCCGGGCCATGCGCCACATGGAGAAGGGGCGCGTCGTGGTGTTCGCCGGGGGCACCGGCAACCCCTACTTCTCCACCGATACCGCCGCCGCGCTGCGGGCGATGGAGGTCAAGGCCGACATCATCCTCAAGGGAACGAAGGTCGACGGGATCTACGACGCAGACCCGGCCAAGTCCAAGGCGGCCAAGAAGTTCGCCCGGCTCAGCTACCTGGAGGTGCTCCAGAAGGGCCTCAGGGTGATGGACACCACCGCCATCTCCCTGTGCATGGAAAACCGGCTGCCGATCATCGTGTACGATCTCAAGCGACCCGGGAACCTCAGACGCATCATCGACGGCGAGGAGGTCGGGACGATCGTCGAGGAGGGCCGATGATTCAGGATCTTCTCAAGGACGCCGAGCACCGCATGGACCAGACCGTGGACACGATCCGGCGCGAGCTCGCCGCCATGCGCACCGGCCGAGCCTCGCTGGCGATGCTCGACACGATCCGGGTGGACTACTACGGGACGCCGACCCCGCTCAACCAGGTCGGCAACCTCGGGGTGCCCGACCCGACCCTGATCACGATCCAGCCCTGGGACGCGTCGGTGCTGCCCCTGATCGAGAAGGCGATCCGCTCCTCCGATCTCGATCTCAACCCGCAGAACGACGGCAAGATCGTCCGGATCCCGATCCCGCCCCTCACCGAGGAGCGGCGCAAGCAGCTCGTGAAGCACGCCCACAAGCAGACCGAGGAGGGGCGGGTCGCCATCCGCAACGTGCGCCGCGACACGAACGACCACCTGAAGAGGCTGCTCAAGGACCACGAGGTCAGCGAGGACCAGGAGAAGCAGGCCCTGGCCGAGGTCCAGAAGCTCACGGACGCCCACATCGAGCAGATCAACGAGATCTCCAGGACCAAGGAAGCGGAGATCCTCCAGGTCTGATCCGACTCCCGGCCCCCGGGTCGCCCCGATGACCCTGCGCCTGTACCGCGACGACGCCTACCGGCTGGTATTCGAGGCCCGGGTCGTCGAGCGCCGCCGCCATCAGGGAAAGCCCGCCGTCGTCCTCGACCAGACCGCGTTCTTCGCCGCCAGCGGCGGCCAGCCCTGCGACACGGGCCGTCTCGGAGGCGTACCGGTCCTCGACGTGATCGAGGACGGCGACGACGTCCTGCACGTGCTCGGAGGCGAGCTGCCCGACGACACGCCCCGGGGCGAGGTGGACGCCGTGCGTCGCCGCGACAACCGCCAGCAGCACCACGGACAGCACCTGCTCTCCCGGGCCCTGCTGGAGCTCCACGGGGCGCGCACCCTGAGCGTCCACTTCGGCGGCCAGGAGAACACCCTCGACGTGCACCGCCCCGTCGGCCCCGAGCAGCTCCGCGCGGCCGAGGCCCGGACCTGCGAGGTGATCTGGGAGGCCCGCCCCGTCCGGGTCCGCAGCGTCCCCCGGACCGAGGCCGCGGCCCTGGGCGTGGAAGCCGCGGAGCTTGCCGGAGACCGGGTGCGGCTCGTGGAAGCCGAAGGCTTCGACCTGCAGGCCTGCAGCGGGACCCACCCCCGCTCCACCGCCGAGGTCGGCCTCGTGCTCGTCCTCGGCTCCGAGCGCTACAAGAGCGGCACCCGGCTCCGCTTCCTGTGCGGGCAGCGAGCCCTCGACGCGGTCCGGGCGCGACTGGAAGCCGTGGACCGGCTGGCCCCGATCCTCTCCGCCCCTCTGAGCGAGCTGCCCGAGGCCGCCGAGCGGCTCAGGAACCAGCTCGCTGAGTCGGAGCGCCGCGGCCGACTGCTCGCCGCCCGCGCCGTGAAGGGCGAAGCCCGTGAGCTGCTGGCCGCCCAGAGCGCACGCCCCGCGCGAGTCGTCGCCACATTCGAGGACCGTCCCCCGGGCGAGCTGCGCAGCCTCGCCGACGAGATCGTGGCCCTGGAGCCCGCCGTGGCGCTCCTGGCGAGCCGCAGAGAGAAGGCGCACCTCGTCTTCGCGCAATCGCCGGGGCTCCCCCACGACATTCCCGCCCTCCTGCGCAGCTCACTCGAGATCCTGGGAGGGAAAGGCGGCGGCCGCGGCGACGTCGCACAGGGAGCCGGCCCGAAGCTGGAGCGTCTCGGCGAGGCGCTGGAAGCGGCCGTCGCCGCCCTCGAACGCGCCACCGGCTGACCGAGCTGGGGGTTCCACAGGACCTCGACAGGCCATCCACAGCTTCTTCGATCTGCCGGGGACGGTCTTCCACAGGAGATCCGCCAGCGAACTCGGGCTTCTCCACAGGGCGTCCACAGCCCATGCCACCGCCCGACCCCGACCCGTGAACAGGATTCCCACACCGGGCGGGCCTGTGGCCCACAGATTCTCCACACCGGTCCCACAGTCGCCGCCCCGCTCTTCCACAGCTTTCACACCGGCCCGAGCGCGTTCCCCACAGCTTTCCCACGCGGGACCACGCCGCTATCCACAGGTTCTCCGCAGCATTTCGCCGATCTTCCACACGCGATCCACCGCCGTTGCGCGGATTCCCACAGCTTTCGCGCACACAGCCTCAACCCACGCCATCCACAGCGGATCCGCAACCTCTCCACAGGAGGCGCGACGGGTTTTCCACAGCTTCTCCGCAGGCCGCTGTGGAAAGCCGGAGCCGACGACTACACGCGCTCCTGCGGGTCGAAGAGCCGACTGTGCTCGTCCAGGGCGTAGCGGTCCGTCATCCCGGCGATGTAGTCGCATACGGCCCGGTGCACGCCCTGCTCCTCCACGCGCGTCTGGTAGCGGGGTGGGAGCTGCAGAGGCTCCGCCACGAAGGCCGCGAACAGGTCCCGGAGCACTCTCTGCGCCTTGTGTCCCATGCGGACCACCCGGTGGTGCCGATACAGGTTCGCGAGCAGGAACGACTTCAGCTCCTTCACCCGAGCCGCCATCGGCTCGGAGTACGCTACCAGGCGCCCCCCCGCCCGGCGCACCCCCTCCACCGAGTCCGCGCCATGGCGCCGGAGGTTCGTGAGGGTCGTCTCGATCAGGTCCTGGGTGCAGCGGTCGATGATGCGGCGGACCACCGCGTAGCGCTGGATCCGGCCCTCGTCCAGCTTCGCGGCCAGCACCTCGTCGTGGGCCTCGGCGAAGAGCGGCACGCCCCGGAGCTGCTCGGTCGAGATCAGGGCCGAGCGCAACCCGTCGTCGACGTCGTGGTTGTTGTAGGCGATCTCGTCGATGAAGTCGACGAGCTGCGCCTCCAGCGTCGGCGCCTCTCCCGGCCGGTACTCCTCGGGAGCCCGGTCGTCGCTGTCGGCCTGGTGCTTGATGATCCCCTCCCGGACCTCCCAGGTGAGGTTCAGCCCCGGGAAGCGCGGGTAGCGCTGCTCCAGTGTCTCCAGGATCCGCAGCGTCTGCCGGTTGTGCTCGAAGCCCCCGTGCTCGCGCATCAGCTCGTTCATGACGCGCTCCCCCGAGTGTCCGAAGGGGGTGTGCCCCAGGTCGTGACCCAGCACCAGGCACTCCACCAGCTCCTCGTTCAGCCCCAGCACCCGGGCCACCGTCCGACCGATCTGTGCCGCCTCCAGGCTGTGGGTCAGCCGGGTCCGGTAGTGGTCCCCCTCGTGGTTCACGAAGACCTGGGTCTTGTACTCCAGGCGCCGGAAGGAGGAGCTGTGGATGACCCGGTCCCGGTCGCGCTGGAACGCCGTCCGCAGCGCGTGCTCGGGCTCCGAGTAGCGCCGACCGCGACTCTCGGAGCTCTTCATCGCGTAGGGCGCGAGCCGCTCCCGCTCCCAACGCTCCTGGGTCTGCCTGTCGACCGGGCGGAACACCTGGCGATTGTACGCCCCGGCACCGGGGCGACCGACCATTGCGCGCCCCAGCGACCCTCTGCTACGCTTTCCTTCTCCAGCCTGCCGCACCGTGGGCCGCTAGCTCAGCTGGGAGAGCGCCTGGTTCGCAATCAGGAGGTCGCCGGTTCGATCCCGGCGCGGTCCACCACCTACTCGAGCACTCAGAGCTGAAGTGGGACACCCGAGAGGAAACCCCTGGCTGCCCGGGGCGGGGCGCCGTCGGGACTCATTCCGAGGCGCGGTTCGCGGCGTTCGCGCGCACCAGGCAGGTGGTCCGAATCGGTGCGGTCACGACCCGCGGCCGTCCGGAGGGTGTCGCCGCACCCGTCAGGGCGTGCGATGCCCCTCGCACGTGTCACCGTTGTCGTCGCTGCTGGTGCCGTCCGGACAGGTCGTGTTGCCCCAGTAGGAGCTTCCCGGCAGGATCGCGCCGGTCAGGTCGGCGCCGGTCAGGTCCGAGTTCCAGAGCGACACGCCGGTGAGGTTCGCGTCTCTGAAGGTCACGTTTCTCAGGTCGGACCGCTGCAGATCGGTGCCATAGCTCGCAAAGGGGCTCAGGTCCGCCCCCTGCAGATTCGCGCCGGCCCATGTCGACGAGTCGCCGGCCAGGGTCAACCTCGCGCCCGACAGCCTCGCGCCTGTCGCGTCCCCGGAAAGGAACGTAACGCGGAGCAATGTGGCGCCGCAGAGGTCGGCGTCGATCCACTTCGCGCCATTGAGGGCGAGGATCGTCCCCGTCGCGACGGCCAGCCTCGCGTTCGTGAAGTCCGCGCCGCCCGCAGTCACGTCGTTCAGCTGTGCGCCGATCAGCTCGGCGCCCGTGAGGTTCGCGTTCGAGAACACGGCACCGTCCAGCGTGGAGCCGGCCAGGCTGGCGCCCGTGAGGTCCGCCCGGACCATGCGGATGCCGGTCAGATCCCGCACGCTGAGATCGCAGTTGCGCAGGTCCGCGTCGAGGCCCAGGTCAGCCCCGGCCTCCACCAGGGCGCAGTCTGCTCCCGTCTCGGGTCCTTGAGCACCGCACACCGGGAGTCCTCCAGCGATCGCAATGAGGAACTCCCCCGGGGGGCACGAAAAATCGCCGATGGCCCCCGGCTCGCCCTGAGGCCCTGCAGGACCCTCCGGCCCTGTGTCCCCTCGCTCGCCCCGCGGCCCGACGGTTCCGATCGTCAGGTCGAAGGAGTCTTGCCGCTCCCCGTCGCCGCCTGAACGGCGACCTCGCGTCACCGTCAGGAGATAGCTCCCCGGCGAGATGTCAGGTGGCAGCACCGCGAGAATCTCGTCCGGTGAAAAGGGATTGACGACCTCCAGCTCCACTCCTGCAAGCGAAACCCGAGGGGGGCGCCAGGTGCTGAGGTTGCGGCCACGGATCTCCAGGAGCTCGGCGTCCAGGTCCGCAAATGCGCTCGTGATCACGAGTTGGCGACGCTGTCGATCACCCCTGCCGTGTCGCTCAGCGACGGAGTGGTTCGCTTTCTCCCCCCTTCCGGCCGCCGCGGTCGCGGCCCGGGTGTTCGTCATGGACAGTCCCAGGCACATGGCTATGCCCACGACCGCCGCCACGCGTGGATCCTTCATCTCTCACCTCCGCTTCTCCGGACCACCCCGCCCCTGTCCGCGCCCCGACGCGTTCGGGGCCGCAAGGAACGCTCTAGGCGCGCGAACAGCAAGGGTCGAGGTCCGGCGGCCCGCTCCCTTTCTGAGAAGGCGCAGGATGCGCCCGGATCGGACCACTCTTTCTGGGGTTGCGGCCAGATTGCCGGAGGGACCGACGGCCGAGGCACTTGGCCGGATCGGCCCGGGACCCGAGGTCCCGGGCCACGACCCCGCGACAGAGGAGGCCGGCCCATGCGAGCCGGCCGGCGGGCGAGATCAGGCAGGAACGTAGGTCAACCGGATCACATCCTCGCCGATCCGATCATTGGTCACGAGGCGGAGCGGCGGCCGGGCTCCCGCGAAGTATGGCTTGCCGTGGCCCAGCACGACGGGGTGCAGGTAGATTCGATACTCATCGATCAGGTCCAGCTCGGTGAGGCTTCGCGCCAGGTCCGGGCCAGCAACCTCGATCTCCCCGTCGCGCTGCGCCTTCAGCTCGCGAATCGCGCCCTCGAGATCGTCCTCGACGAGGCTGGCGTTGGGGCCGACCGACTTCAACGAGCGCGAGACGACCCATTTCGGCTGGTTCCGCCACGCCGCCGCGAAAGCGCGTTCCTCTGCATTCCACTCAGGATGATCGTCGTCCCAGTAACGCATGATCTCGTACATCCGGCGACCGTACACACTGCCCGCCTGCCCCTGAGCCTCCTCGATGAAGTGGCCGAAGAGCGTGGGGCTTGGCGCAAACGCCATGTGGTCGACGTAGCCGTCCAGGGACTGGTTCATTCCGAACACGAGCCTCGCCATACCACTTCCTTTCGTCACGCGGCACATGCTGGAGGCAGAAGGCCACGCGACGGAGTCCAGTGGTACGCGAGTTGCCGAGACCCGATACTCGCCATCCCGTTGATCCATGTCGTCGCTGCTGACATCATCCTCGCCAGTGATGTTGCGCTGACGGGGGGTGCGAAGCAAACGGTCCCCCTGGAGACGACGGAGCTGCTGGAGCTCGGGATCCACATCGCCGACGCGCTGGAGGCGGCACCGGGTCATCCGCATGCAGCGTGAGTCGGTCTCCCCCACTCTGGACGATGCTCCGGGGGCGAAACCGCGAGACTTCAGCGACCTTCGATCGGCCTGGGCCGCCTCATCTGCCCGCTCGGGTCGCCTCTTGCGAGAGCTCCGGGCCGGCCTCCGTCCACCACGTGACCGCCAGCGCGGCGAGGGCGAGGACGCCGAAGCCAGCGACCAGGTGCACGACGCTGCCGTCGTAGGCGCGGCCGATGATCGTCCCCCCCAGCATCGAGATGAAGAGCGAGAGGGCCCCCACCACGGCGGACCCCACGCCCGCGAGGTGGCCCAGGGGCTCCATGGCCAATGCGGTCATGTTCCCGTACAGCGTTCCCTCGCAGAGGAACACGGCCAGGAGGTAGGCCATCAGGGACCAGAGAGGCGGCTGCCCGCCGCTCACGTACACCGGCACGAGCCACGCGCCGGAGAGCGCCGCGATCGCCCAGAGCGCCGTCCGGACCAGGGGCCTCATCCCGAAGCGCATCACGAGGCGGGTGTTGAGCAGCGACGCCACGCCCAGGGCCATCGCGAGGGCCGCGAAGTAGAGCGGGAACCGGCTTCCCAGCCCGTACAGCTCCTGGAACACCTGCTGGGCCGTGCTCAGGTAGCCCACGAAGGCGCCGAAGACCAGCCCCGCCGCCACGGTGTAGCCGAGGGCGCTGCGGATCCGCACGACAGCGGCGAAGCCCGCCGCCACCCGGGACGGCGAGAACGGGATGCGCCGCTCGGCCGCGAGCGTCTCGGGCTGTCGCAGCGTGAACCAGGCGCTCGCCGCGACCGCGATCACGAGGAATGCGCCGAAGATCGCCCGCCAGCTCGCGA
>Ga0299906_10005043_pt1 | contig 10781 bp, 9 predicted proteins | sample RVTome_14_FD_200259 | JGI IMG/M metagenome (GOLD analysis project Ga0299906, IMG submission 200259) | Soil microbial communities from uranium-contaminated site in the Upper Colorado River Basin, Wyoming, United States - RVT145D125 (version 2) ... | reverse complement strand
CATCTTGACACCGACGACGGTCTGCACCTTCTTGTCGGCGGCGATGTCCAACAAGCGCTGCGTGATGACGCCGTCGAAGACGACGGTGTGGACCTTGTCCTTGCCGGACTTCAGGGTGTCCGCGAGCTCCCGCACGGCGAGGTCCTCCTTGAGGGGCTGGCCGGCGTCGTCGAGCAGGACCGCCTTCAGGGTGCCGGAGAGGCCGCCGAGGTGGTCCTTGAGACCGGCCCGGGGGTCCTCGCCCTTGGGCTTCTCCTTGAGCATCTCCTTCGGCGCCTCCTTGGGCGTCTCCTTGGGTTCCGCCCTGGATTCCGTCCTGGGCTCCGGCTTCTCCTCCTTCGCCTCGTCGCGACCCCCGCGGCCACGGCCTCCGCGGCGGCCTCGGCCACGACCTCCCTCGCCCTTCTCCTGGGCGCCCTGCGGAGCGCCACCCTGGGGTTGCGGTTGGGCGGGCTGGCCGCCCTTCGCGACCTTGTCGTCCTCGTCCTTCCTGATCGTGATGCCCATCTGGCTCACGAACTGCTCGGCGGTGAGCTTGTTCTTGAGGCACTTCATGACGAGCTTGTGCGGCAGCTCCTCGACCTCGCGCGTGTTGGGGGCGCGGGCGACGAAGTCCACGTCGCACGTCTGGAGCAGTTCGCGGGCGATCAGTTCGCCGCCGCGGTCGCCGTCCACGAAGATGACGGTGGTCTTCTCCTTGGAGAGGTCCTTGATCTCCTGGGGGATGTTCGTGCCCTCCACGGCCACGGCGTTCTTGATGCCGCACTTGAGGAGGTTCAGGACGTCGTTGCGCCCCTCGACGAGGATCACGGAGTCGCTGAGATCGACGTTGGGTCCGGCGGGGAGCTTCGTGTTGCGGAAGCGCGTCATCTCCGCGACCTGCACGGCGCTGCGGACCTCGTCCGAGATGCGCGCCGAGTCCTGCGACGGGTCCTCGTTGAGGGTCGCAAGGAGCTGCTTGGCGCGGTCCACGACCGCCTTGCGCTTCGAGATGCGCATGTCCTCGACCTTCTCGACCTTGATCGTGGCCTTGCAGGGCCCGATGCGGTCGATGGTCTCGATGCCGGCCGCGAGGATCGCGGACTCCACCTTGTCCATCGCGGAGGGGAGCAGGATGTGGCCGCTCGTCTTTCCGCCTTTGTTGTCCACCTCGACCTCGATGCGGCCGATGCGGGCCGACTTCTGCAGGTCGCGCAGGTCGAGCTCGTTGCCGAGGAGGCCTTCGGTCTGGCCGAAGATCGCGCCGATGATGTCGGGCTTGTCCACGACTCCGTCCGCGTGGATGGAGGCTTTGATCAGGTACTTCGTCGTCGTAGGGTCGATCGCCATGGAATCGCGTCCTGGAACGGGGCTGCCGTCGGCCGGGTCGGGCCGTTCCGCGTGGCCGCGCTGCTGCCCGGCCAATCGAGCGCCGGGGGCGGGTCAGGCGGGTGAAGGAATGAACGTAAGGGTGATCGGCTCGCGCCGGGGGACGACTCGGTCCCGTTCCTGCCCTTGTACTGCGGCGATCGGCATTTAAGCCTTCACAAGCGGGGCGGCGGCCGGGCGGCTTCAGCGCGGCGCAGTCACCGGGCGGCTTCCATGGCTGGCCTTGTCGAAGCCCCGCGCGAAGGCTCCCAACCGTCGCTCCAGGTCCCGCGTCGCCTTGCCGGCGAAGAGAAGCGCGAGGAATCCGAAGACAAGCAACCCTACCGGGACGTGCGGCGCGGCCGCGAACAGGCAGCCCCGCTTCGTGGCCTTGATCGTGACGTCGACGCGGCCCCGGCCCTGCTGGACGAGGAAACGGGATCGGCTCTTCTGCTTCACCGCAGGGCCGAATTTCTGCTTGAGCGCCTGGACGACCTGGGGAGCAGGCGCAGCGAGCTTGAGTCGGAGCACCGGCGGACAGAAATCGATCGCTACATGAAACCGTCGGTGCCCGACCCGTGTAGTCCCCCCTGACCACGCGCCGCGCCGGTACGCGGTCCGCGCGTCCTGCTCCGCGGGTCCGCCCCGCGGCGGATAGGGCTGCCTCATAGCAGGCCGACGGGCGCCGGGCCGGCGCTCTGGACAGACCTCCCACCAGACGCTGGCTCGCCGTCTTGTTTTTGCGTAGGTACGCAGAGAAGGCGCGCTTTTCCGGAGAAAACCCCCGAAGATATATATCGACCGATTTCGTTTCCCCTGCTGGGATGCACAAAGACGAGCTGCTACAGCTGCACAGCCTACTCTGCCAGATGAAGCGGTTCTTCGAAGAGAGCGGCGTGAACCTGGAGGGTCCTTTCCGCGAGTACGATGACCTGTCGGTGTCGCCCCAGCACATCCACAAGTCGAAGACCGACCACAAGCGGGCGGTCTTCCTCTTGGGCAAGGGGCTCTCGGAGGTCGTCATGACGGACAACCTTCAGACCCAGCGGCGGATGCGGGAGCGCTTCCTGCGCTTGGCGTCGGTGGCGACCGAGGAGGAGGCCAACGGCCTCCACGCGGCCGAGCCGAAGCCTCGCACGGAGCACCTCCCCGCCTTCGCCCTCGCCGCCCTCTCCGGTTGAACCCTCAGAGCGGACAGGCCAGCCGCACCGCATCGGCACCGTCCCGGTAGGCGCCCGGCTGCAGCCCTTCGGGGTGGAAGCCGTGCCGCAGGTAGAACGCCTGCGCGGCGCCGTCGTCGGCGTCGACCTCCAGCGAGAGCCGGAACGCGCCATGCTGCGCCATGTCGCGGCCGACGCGGCGGAGGAGCGCCGAGCCGATGCCCTCCCGGCGATGCCGCGTGTCGACAGCGATGGCGAGCACGTGGCCCAGACAGGGGCTCTCCCGCTTGGCGAGGGCGAAGCCGACCACGGCGCCGGACTCCACGTGCCGGCACACCACGAAGCTGTCGTCCGCCCCGAGCCGGTTCTCGCGGAACCAGGCCAAGCCGCCCCATTCCTTGAGCGAGGCGGAGGCGACCCGGTCGATGCCGTCCAGGTCACGACCCCGCGCCGGTTCGACGACGAGCATGCATCCAGAAACCGCAACCCGGGCTTATCTGGCTTTGCCCCACGGCGCCTGGGACGCCCGGACATCCGGCCCTGCGGCCCGCCGAGGACATCAACTTTGGAGCCCGAGAAACCCAGCGAATCGTTGAAGTGCGGCGCGGGGCTCGCCAGCCTGCCCTTTTCGGGGACCACTATGGCCGGATCCGTCCCGACCCAGTCCCGCATCGCCGTGCGAAGCCGCACTAGGCCCCTTCCGGCCACGGACGCCCGGAGCGTGCTCGAGTCTGGAAAGGGGGGCCCGCGCGCGGCCTGGAACGAGCAGGGCGAGGCCTGGGTGGCCCTCGGCGCGGTGGTCGTGATCACCGGCCACGGCCCCGAGCGCTTCCAGATCGTCCGCCGCCAGGCCGAGGCGCTCTTCGCCGGGCTGACGCACACGCCGGAAGGCGACGTCCCCGCCGGTGTCGGCCCGCGGCTCGTCGGCGGCGGCTCCTTCCATCCCCTGCACGCTGCGGAAAGCGTCTGGAGCCACTTCGAGGGTGCGCGCTTCTGGCTGCCGGCACGGCAGGTCACGTGGGTGGAGGGGCGCGCCTACGAGACCATCAACGAGGTCAGCGAGCCCGCTCGGACGCCCCCGCCGGAGGGGGCGGCCATCCCGCGCCGCTCCGCCGAACCGCGCACCGTCTGGACCGGGCGCGCCGCCCGCGCCCTGCGCTCGATGGACGCCCTCTCCTTGCAGAAGGTCGTCCTCGCGCGGAGCCTCCACCTGCCGCCCGCGCGGCCGGTCCCCGCCCTGTATGCGCTGGCCGCGCGGGAGCCCGGCACCACGCGCTTCCTGTTCGAGCCCGTCCCGAAGGCGGCCTTCGTCGGCGCCACGCCGGAACGCCTCGTGCGCCTGCGTGGCGGCGTCGTCGACACGCACGCCCTCGCAGGCTCGGCGCCGCGCGGCCAAGGCGACGACGACGCGCGCCTGGCCCGCGCGCTTGCCACGAGCCGCAAGGACGAGCTGGAGCACACCTTGGTCGTCCAGCATATCCAGGCCCGCCTCCGCGCCGGCGGCGCCCAGGGCATCCAGACGGGACAGCGCCGCATCCGCCGCCTCCGCAGCGTCCAGCACCTGGAGACCCCCATCCGGGCCCGCCTCGAGGGCATCCACGTCCTCGACCTGGTCGCGCTCCTCCACCCCACGCCGGCGACCGCGGGCGCCCCCGTGCAGCCCGCCTTGCGCCTCCTGGAGTCCATCGAGCCGTTCGACCGCGGCTGGTACACGGGCCCCGTGGGCTGGTTCGACGCCCGCGGGGAGGGCGAGTTCGTCGTGGCGCTCCGCTGCGCCCTCATGCGGCCGGACGGTGCATGGCTGTACGCCGGCGCGGGCCTCGTCGCCGGATCCGACCCGATGAAGGAATGGGAGGAGACGGAGAGCAAGCTCGACGCCATGCGCGCCGTGCTCGCCAAGGCGGAATCCCCTTGAGGCGGCGGCCGTGAGCCTCAACGGCCAGTGGGCCGACGGCATCCTGACCGGCCTGCGCGACGGGGGCGTGCGCCGCTTCGTCGTGTGCCCCGGCAGCCGAAGCGCGCCGCTGGCCCTCGCCGCGTGGCCGCTCCTGGACGACGCCGACCGCGACGCCGTGGTCGACGAGCGGAGCGCCGGCTTCTACGCCCTGGGGTGCGCCCTGGACGGCACGCCGGCCGCCGTCATCACGACGAGCGGGACGGCCGTCGCGAACCTGCTGCCGGCCGTGGTGGAGGCCCACCAGGCCGACGTGCCGCTCGTCCTCGTCACCGCGGACCGGCCGCCCGAGCTGCGGGACACGGGCGCCAACCAGACCATCTTCCAGCCCGGCCTCTTCGGGCGCTTCACGCGCTGGGCGGCCGACCTCCCCTGCCCCGCCCCGGACGTGCTCGGCCAGGCCCGACGGTGGGGGGCCCGCGCCGCCCTGGCCGCGATGGGGTGGCCTCCGGGGCCCGTCCACCTCAACGTGCCGCTGCGGGAGCCGCTTGCGCCCGACCCCGAGGACGCGGGACGTCCACGGCCGGCAGCAAGCCCGCAGCCCGGGGCGGATCCCCCCGCCGCGCCGACGTCCCCCCCGGGCCCTCCGCCGCGCGGTTGGGACCGGGCCCTCCGCGGCGGCCGGGGCGTCGTCGTCGTCGGGCCCCTTCGCGCGGGCCGCGACCGGGTGCGCCAGGCCGTGCGCAAGGTCGGCCTCCCGGTCCTCGCCGACGCGCTGTCGGGCCTGCGCTGGACAGGACCGGCCGACCCCGCCGGCCCGGCCATGCCCGTCACCGCGCACGACGCGTTCCTGGCCGACGGGGACGTCCGGGCGACCCTCCGGCCGGACTGGATCCTGCAGGTGGGCGGACTGCCCACGTCGAAGCACCTCCAGAGGTGGATCTGCGACCACGCCGACGTGCCGCGGGTCCGCATTGACGGCACCGGGCGGCGCTGGGACGGCATCGGGACCCCCTGCACCCTCGTCGTCGGTGATGCAGCCACCACCTTGGCAGGCATCGCGTCCCGCGACGCGCCGGCGGGGGATGCGCAGGACGCGTGGGGGGCCCTTTGGCGCCGCCTCGACGAGGCCGCTTGGACGGCCACGGCCGACGCCTTGTCGACGCGGGCGGGCCGCGCCTCCGAGGCCGCCGCCGTCGGGGCCGTCCTCGACGCCGCCCCACCCCGCGTCCTCGTCGGCAACAGCCTCCCCGTGCGGGACGTCGAGCGCTTCGGGCGGCCCGGCCGGGGACCCGGCTCGCTCGTGGCGAACCGGGGCGCAAGCGGCATCGACGGTCTCGTGGCGACCACGGCGGGTCTCGGCGGCGTCGGCCTCATCGGGGACATGGCCTTCCGGCACGACATCGGATCCCTGCCGCTCCTGCGGCGGCGCCGGGCGCGTCTCGTCGTCGTCGACAACGGCGGCGGCCGCATCTTCGACCGGCTCCCCGTCGTCGGCGCCCCGCTGCCGGAAGGCGCCTACGAGCGCCTGTTCCTCGCGCCGTCCACGACGGACCTGCCGGCCGCCTGCCGGGCCGCGGGGCTCCGCGCGGAGGCCTGCGCGCCGGACGGACTCCGCGATGCCATCTCGGACCGGCCCGGCGACGGCGCGGACGTCGTCATCGTGACCGTGGACGGCGCGGCCTCCACAACGTGGCGCGAGCGGCACCTCGCGGCCGTGGCCGAGGCGGTGCGTCCCCTCGCGGCCGTGGCCGCCCCCGGAAGCCGGTCGTTCGGATCCAGATGAGCCCGGCGGCATGACGGCCGGTGCAGCCGGCACATGAAATGACAACACCGCGACGGTTTTTCATCGATGATCGCCGATTCTCAGGGCCGAAGCGCACCCCGCGCTCCGCGATCCACCATGGCATGAGCCTCCTGAGCCTGATCGACCTGATGCCGCGGCAGGAGACGCTCGAAGCACTCGATAGGTCGCGAGAAAAACCCACGAGCACGGCGCGTGGCCGATTCCAGGACCGCGACATGCGCCAAGCGTCTGGCCCCGGACATATGCCGCCGTCCGCATAACACGAGGGTACGGGCGAATGGACGTACGGTAGCAGGAGGGACGCCGGACCAAGGGGGACCGCCAGGCTCATGCGCGGCCGGCACGTGCCCACTTCAGCGGAACCGCTGAATAAGGAGTTGGGCGTCGGTAGACATTCCTCGTCGCTTAGGCAGCAAACGATCTGCTCGATGATCTCGTCGGGAATCACGTCATCCACGTTGCAGGATTGGCGTTGGCCGAGGCGGTCCACCGCCTTGTTGATGATGCCGACCATGCCCAGCGGGTCTACTTCGGGTAGTTCAACGCAGTTCTCAAGGTTGATGAGATCTCACTTCAAACCCGAAATGTTCGGAACTTGGGCGTTCGACGTCCGTAGTCCGGACGCTGCCGGAGCCTGAAGCCGTCGTTGGCATGTTGCTTGGTCGTTCTTTTCCGCGGTTCTGATTCACGGAGAACGCACGCCCTGGACAGACCATGGCATCGGAGCAATGGAGCCGTCGGTAGTCTATTGGATCTGAGATCACGAGCGGCGAAGTGTCATTGCGGATTCTGTTCGCGTCGCTGAGGCACGGACCGCCGCACGCAGGAGACCCAAAGCACATTCGACCTCGCCAGCTTGTTCACTTCCGCGCCAGGACCGCCTGCTGACCCCTATGCCGGCGTTCCAGGGGAATCCCGCGGTTACCTCGTGGACGGGGCCCACGTTCAGATCCTGTTGAATCTGGGAAAACCGGTATCCCCCAGTCCAGGTAGTCCAAGCCATGAACACGATCCTGGTCGCCGGAAGCGGTTTCTCCACGTCGGGTCCGGACTGGGTCCGCCGGCATGGTACAGGTCACCGCCTGCCACCACACGAACTGCTCCCCGGCCGCTGGCTTCGTCGGCATCGGGACGCCGGGGCCGAGGCAGTGCTGGCGGTCCACTGCGTCGGATCCCTCCAACTCGGCCTGGAACCGGGTCGGCTCGTGGTCCCGGACGATGTGCTGGACCTGACAGGCCTCCCCTACGCTGAGTCAGGTGGCCCCCTGCTGCACGTCGCCTTCGACGTACCGTTCTGTCCCCGTTTGCGTCAAGCCCTGCTTGAGGCGGCCCGGGGCTGGCCCCGCGGCTGCGTGGACGGCGGCGTCTACGCGGAGACGCGGGGACCCCGGCTGGAGAGCCGCGCCGAGATCCGGTTCCTCGCCGGGCACGCCGACGTGGTGGGCATGACCGCCGCCCGCGAGGCGTCCGCGGCGCGAGAACTGGGCCTCTGTTACGCCAGCCTGTGCGTCGTCGCCAACCACGCCACCGGCGTCGCTCGCGGCGAGGCGCCCGCCACGGCCCGGGACATCGTGGCGCGCATGGAGGCTTGGGCGCCGGAGGTGACACGCATCGCGGAGGCGGCGGTGCGCGTCGTTGACGGGAACGGGAGCGCTGGGAAGTGCCCGTGCGCGGACGCGGCGGGTCCGGCGGACGTCTCGGCCCCATGGTCCGGGGCCAAGCGTTGATGTGGGGCCGAGGCAATCAGCAGGTGGAGCAAATGGAAAGCAAGACGCACTGGGAACTGGTTCATGGAGAGAACTACGCCACGGACGTGAGTTGGTACCAGGAGTCGCCAGCGGTCTCGCTGCGCCTCGTCGAGCGGGCCGGAGGTCCTGAGGTGCGCGTCCTGGACGTTGGCTGCGGCCAGTCCGGCCTGGCGGGTCCCCTGGTCCAGCGGGGTTACCGGCACGTCACGGCGTTGGACATCTCCCGCGAGGCGATCGAGCGGGCGCGTCAGCGGTTGGGATTGGACGCCGACAAGGTGGAGTGGGTCGAGGCGGACGTTCTGGATCTGGAGGCGCCGGAGCCGTTCGACCTCTGGCACGACCGCGCCGTGCTGCACTTCTTCCTTGGCGGACCGGAGCGGAGACGGTACGTGGAGTCCCTGCGACGTAACCTCGTGCCTGGGGGCCGCGCCATCATCGCCACGTTCGCGCCCGACGGACCACAGACGTGCAGCGGCCTTCCGGTGCGCCGCCACGGCGCCGACGATCTGTCGGACCTGCTGGGCCCCGACTTCGACCTCATCGACGCCGAACACGAGGTCCACCGCACGCCGTGGGGCAAGCCGCAGGCCTTCCAGTGGACCCTGTTCCAGAGGCGCTGACTCCTCCCCTCCCCGGTCTCCTCCGCTTCCCGGTCCCCACGAAACATTCGGGAAAAAGGTTGTATTGAACCGCCGAGCGTCGGGGGGTATGAAGGGACTCCTCCTGGGCGTCCTCGACCGCGGCGACGACGCGACCGCTGTCTGGCGGCGCATCGCACAGCACGTCGGGGGCCGGGCCGCCCTTTCCATCCAGGTCCGCCGGTTTCCGGACGAGGACGCGCAGTGCGAGGCCCTGCTCAAGGGCGCCGTTGACGTCGCCTGGAACACGAGCGTGGCCCACGCCCATTGCCGGAACGCGAGCGGCCACGGCTGCCGCGCCCTCGTGCAGCGGGAAGCCGACGCGGGGTTGGCCCAGGTCGTCCTGGGCTTGAGGGGCGGGACCGTCAACGACCTCGCCGACGTGGCCGGAAAGACCCTCGCCGTCGTGGAGGCCCGGCAGGGGCCCCGGGCGCTGCTGACGTTCCACCTCCTGGCTGCGTTGGGGCTGCGGGAAGAGTCCGACTTCACTCCCCTTTGGCTCGCACCCGGTGCATCCCCGAGCGACGACACGGAGGCTGCCGATCTGGAGGTTCTCAAGGCCATGTTGGGCGGACGGGCTGAGGCGGGCCTGGTCGACCACCGGTTTTGGGACGTGATCGTCGCCGGGCGCCGGGTCCCCAAGGGGGCCTTCGACGTGGTGTGGACCACGCCGAGCCACTCCGGTTTCACTCTCGACGCCCGACCCGGATTGGACAGGGAGGTGGCCGATGCGCTGTCGCAGGCGTTCTGCGAGGCGCCGACGGACGATGTGGACCCAGGCGGCGGGCGGGCTTCCGTCCGGTGGATCTTGAGCGACGAGAGGGGGTACGACGCCCTGTGCGCCGCACTGGAGGCCTCCCCTGCCCCGGCGTTCGAGGGGGCGGTCGCGTGAGCCCCGCCGAGCATGCGCTCGATGCCGGCACACGCGGCTTCGTCCAAGGTCTGGCGGTGGACCTGGCGGCCGTCCTCCGGCACGCCGAGCCGGGCGACACGCTGGCGCTCCAGAGCCACCACCCACTGCTCGATCCCTCCCTCAACGCCTGGGCGACGCTCCTGGGGCACGCCATCGTCGAGAAGACGCCCCTGCCAGGCGGCGGCTTCCGCTACCTCTTCCGGCTCGGCGGTCACCCCGACGTCACACAGGAGGACGAGGCGCCGGCGGAGCGGGTCTGGATCTACACCAACCTCCACTGCAACCTGGCCTGCGACTACTGCTGCGTGCGCTCCAGCCCCAAGGCCGACCCGGCCATGCTGTCGCTGGAGTCCATCCGCCGCATGGCCGCCGAGGCGCCGGAGCTCGGCCTGCGCCGCATCATCCTCACCGGCGGCGAGCCGTTCCTGCGCGCCGACCTGGATCAGGTCGTAGCCGCGTGCGCCGAGCACCTGCCCACCACGCTCCTTACCAACGGGATGCTCTTCGACGGTCCCCGCCGCGTGCTGCTGGAGCGCATGCCCCGCAACCGCGTCACGCTGCAGGTGAGCCTCGACAGCCCGACGGCGGAGTTGCACGACGCCCACCGGGGCACGGGTTCGTGGGAACGCGCCCGGGCCGGCATCGCTATCGCGCGCGAGCTTGGCTTCCGCGTCCGCGTCGCCGCCACGACCCACACGGCCGAGGCGGCCAACGCCATGCTACGCTTCCTGGAGCAGGAGGGCATCGAGCCCCACGACCGGCTCGTGCGCCCCGTCGCCAAGCTCGGCGAGGCTGAGGAGGGCATCCCGCTGCTGCGCCGGGACGTGCAGGCCGAGGTGACCCTCTGCGCCGACGGCGTCTACTGGCACCCCGTCGGTGCCGTGGAGCCAGAGTTCCGCGTCCGCGCCCCCGTGACGTCGCTGGCGGATGCCGTGGCGGCGATCCGGGCACTCGAGGCGAGGGACGCCCAGGACGGGCACCACCTGCCCGCGGTCTTCCACTGCACCTGAGATCGGGGACCGCGGCCCCTCTGTTCCTCCCCCGACCACTGGTGTGGTGGAGCAGTGGAGGCGCGGACTGGGGTATCGGGAATGGACGGGATGTGGGCGCACATGGAGGACGCGGCGCCCGCGCCCAGAACCCCTCCACTTCACCTGAAGACTTGGCAAAAGGGTCTTCTTCACTTCACCATCGCCTGCAACGACATGGGCGACGCGGAACCCACCGTCGTACGCGCACCCACCGACCCGTTCTTCAGAGTTGGCCACGCCCAC
>Ga0299906_10005042_pt1 | contig 10783 bp, 7 predicted proteins | sample RVTome_14_FD_200259 | JGI IMG/M metagenome (GOLD analysis project Ga0299906, IMG submission 200259) | Soil microbial communities from uranium-contaminated site in the Upper Colorado River Basin, Wyoming, United States - RVT145D125 (version 2) ... | reverse complement strand
TACTCCTATCTGCGGCCCACCGACACTTTCTTCTACGCCCAGGACGTGCCGTCGACCGATCCCTGGGGCGGGGCTTACCGGTTCGCCATGGGGGCGATCAGCGGCAACCGCGTCGACAGCCTGTTGGTCTGCTCGCCGGGGCGGGGCCTCGTCTTGGAGTACTGCACCGACACCAATATTCCGGTGGCGCCGTTCCTCAGCACGGACTACAACCAGGACATCGTGTGGGCCGACGGGTACTTCGTGCGCTGGCCGGCAGGCCGGGCCCAGTGAGGGCGGCCGGCTAGGTCCCCACGGCCCTCGCGCTGGGCACCTCTTCGGCGACGAGCCTCAGGAAGCACCTGGCGGTCTCCTCGGGCTTCTCGACCGCCGGCAGGTGCCCGCAGTCGGGGATCTCGACCGCTTGCGCGCCGCGGACCATGTTGGCGACGATCTTGCCCGTGGCGGGGTGCGTGACTTTGCTCTTCGCGCCCTGGATCGCCAGCGTCTTCACCTTGATCTCGGGCAGCAGGAGATCGAGGAGATGGGCGCGCTCGCCGCCCCGGATCTGCGGCCACATCTTCAGGTAGAAATCGCGGTGGGCGGCCGTCTCCTCGGCGCGGTGCCGCTTGACGGCCTCGGACATCGCCGGCGGCGTTTCGAAGAGAAAGCCGAGCAGGTTGTCGTAGGCTTCCGGCGTCGAGATGGTGAGCGGGTTGACGCCGCGCTGCAGGTACTGGTCGAGCTGGCTCTCGTAGGGTACCCGCACGCCGAACGGCTCGATCAGGGTCAGGCTCGCCACCAGGTCGGGAGCCCCGTAGGTCAGGGCCGCGGCGATCGAGCCGCCGAGCGAGCTGCCGACGAGGTGGAAGCGCCGGAGCTGGAGCGCGGCGGCGAAGGCGCGGACGCGTTTGGCCTGGCTCGTGACCTCGTAGCCGAGATCGGGCGCCTTGGCGTTCTGGCCGAAGCCCGGCAGGTCGGGAGCGATCACGTGCAGGCCCGCCTGGAGGAGGGGAGCGGCGAAGCCGTTCCAGTCTTCCTTGCGCGAGGCGAAGCCGTGCAGGAGGAGCGCCGTAGGGCCGCGGCCGGTGATCCCCCCTTCGAGATACCAGATGTCGAGGCCCCCGGCGCTCACCGATTTCTGTGCCAGACCCTGAAGGTCGAGCTTCAGGATCTGCGACGTGCGGCGCGCGCGCGCCTCCTGCTCCTGCTGCGCCCGCGAGTTGGCCTGGTGGGCCTGGGTCTTCCTCTGGGCCAGGGCTGCCTGCTTGCGCTGCTTCTCCCGTCGCTCCTTGATGAAACTCCTGATGCCCAGCCGCCAGGCGGCGAAACCGAGGATGAGGACGACGGCGAGCGCCAGCCGGATAAACTCTGACGTGGTCATGACATCGGTCTCCGTGGATTCGACTTCCAGACTCCGGCTGCGAGCCGGCACCTCCGGCGCGAGTATACCGCGCCGCCGCCCGACGCCATGAGCTCGACCTACGCCGAAGCCCTCGCCGCCGGCGAGCGCGCCGCGCAGCGCTACCTGCTGACCGTGCCGCGGACGCTCACCGCGGGGCTCGGCGGCGTGCGCCTGGGACGCCGCGCCGGCTCCTCGCTCGAGTTCCAGGAATACCGCGACTACCATCCCGGCGACGACCCGCGTCACCTCGACTGGTCGGCCTACGGGCGCAGCGACCGGCTGGTCGTGAAGCTCTTCCGCGAGGAGGTCGATCCGCACGTCGACCTGCTGGTGGACGGCTCGCGCTCGATGGCCTCGGACGAGCCGGTGACGGCGGACGCGGCGGCGGGTCCGGCACCGAGCGTCAAGGCGGCGGCGGCGGCGGGCCTCGCCGCGCTCCTGGCCGCGGCGGCGGCGCGCGCCGGCTTCTCGCAGTCGGCCTGGCTGCTCGCCGCGCCCTGCCGGGCGCTGGGGCCGGCCAACGCCCGGCCGCGGACCTGGGACGGCCTCTCCTTCGATTTCCGCGCCGCCCCCCGCGCCGCCTTCGCGAGCGCGCTGGCCCGCTCGCCGCCGCCCTGGCGGCGGCGGGGCGTGCGGGTGCTGCTCTCCGACCTGCTGTGGGACGAGGAGCCCCGCTCGATCCTCGCCCGGCTGGCGCGGGGAGCGGCTGCGGTGGTGGTGGTCCAGGTGTTGTCGGCGGACGACGCGGCGCCGGAGCCCCACGGCTTCGTCACCCTCGTCGACGCCGAGAGCGGCGAGACCCACGACCTGCTCGTGGACGCCGCCGCCGTGGAGCGTTACGCCGCGGCCCTCGCCGAGCACCAGCGCGCCTGGCGCGAGGCCTGCCGCGAGATCGGCGCGGTGATGGCCACGGTAACGGCGGAGCGCCTCGTCGACGGCTGGCCGCCCGAGGAGCTCGCCGAGCTGGTGGAGCTGCAGGTGCTGGAGCCGCGATGATCTTCGCGTGGCCCCTGGCGGTGCTCGGCCTGCTGGCGGCGCCGGCGCTGGCGGCGCTCTACTTCCTGCGCCAGCGTTCGCGGCGGCGCCGGGTGTCGAGCCTCCTGCTGTGGCGGGGCGAGCCGCCGCGCCGCGACGCCGGGCGCCGCCCCGAGCGCTTTGCGGCGCCGCTGCCGTTCTGGCTCGAGCTCGCCGCCATCCTGCTGCTGGTGACGGCAGCGGCCGGCCCCCACCTGCTGACGCCGGACTCGCGGCGTCCCCTGGTGGCAGTGCTCGACGACTCCTATTCGATGCGCGCCGGCGGCGCCGCCTCGCCCCGCGCCGCCGCGGCGGCGGCCCTGCTCGAGGAGCTGGGCTCCGGCCGGCATTCGGCGGTGACCCTGGTGCTGGCGGGCGAGCGGCCGCAATTGCTGAGCGCGGACCTGGAGACGGCCGAGGTGGCGGCGGCGCTCCACGGCTGGGGCGCGGCGGCGCCGTCCGCGGATCTGGAAGGGGCGGTGGCGCTGGCGCTCGAGCTCGCCGGCGAGCGTGCCCGGGTCCTGGTGGCCAGCGACCGCGCGCCGCGCGCGGCGGCCGAGGTCGAAGGTCTCGCCTGGCGGGCGTTCGGGCGCGCGCGGGGCAACCTCGCCGTCGTCCACGCCGTTCGCGGCGGCGCCGACGCCGGCGGCCGCGACGAGGGCGACCACTGTCTGCTCGAGATCGCCAATTTCTCAGACGAAGCCGCCGAGACGACGCTCGGCGTACGCTACGAGGGCGCGAGCGCGACGGACAGGCCCCTTCGGCTGGCGGCGTCGTCGACCGCCACGGTCCGCCTCCCGGTCCCCGCCGGCGCCGCCGTCGAGCTCGAGCTCGCCGGCGACGAGCTGGCGATCGACGACCGCGTCGTCCTGCTGCCCGAGACGGCGCGCCCGGTGCGCGTCGCCAATGGGCTGCGGGACGGGACCTTGCGCGACCTGGTAGGCGCGACCCTGGCGGCGACCGGACGCGTTCGCACGGTGACGGACGACGCCGAGCTCGTGGTACACGACCGGCCCGAAGCCGCCGGCGACGCCGTCTGGACCGTGAGCGTCCTCGGCGGCGCGGGGTCGGTGCCCTACCTCGGGCCCTTCGTCCTCGACCTCGGCCACCCGCTCGCCGAGGGCCTGTCGCTGTCCGGGGTGATCTGGGCCGCGCCGCCGTGGCCCGAGAACGCGGCCGCCGCCGTGGTCAGCGCCGGCGACGTCCCGCTCGTGGTCGACCGCGAGCGCAGCGGCGCCCGGCGCGACGGCGCCCACCACGTGACCCTGCGCTTCCACGCCGCGCTGTCGAACCTGCAGCGGACGCCCAACTGGCCGATCCTGTGGTGGAACCTCCTCGAGTGGCGCGCGGCCTCGGCGCCGGGCCTGCGGCGGCACAACGTGCGCCTGGGCGAGACCGTGACGGTGGCGCTGGCGCCCGGCGACGACGAGCTGCGCTGGCGTCCGCCCGGCGGCGTCGAGGTGGCGTTGCCGGCCCTCGCCCCCGGGCGCGTAGAGATGCGCGCCGGCGCGGTGGGCGTCCACGAGGTGGCACACGGCGCAGGCGTCGAGCGTTTCGCCGTCAACGCCCTGGCGGCCGCCGAGTCAGACCTGCGGCAGGCGGCGAGCGGCCGTTGGGGCGGCTGGGAGGAGCCGGGCGGCGAGCGCTGGGCCGAGCGCCCGGTGGGCTGGGTCTTCGTGCTCGCGGCCGCCGCCCTGATGCTGGCGCACCTCTACGTCGCGGACGGCCGCCGGAGGACGCCGTGACGCTGCTCGAGCCGGCCTGGCTGGCGATCGCCATCCCGCTCGCCTTCGCTCTGGCGCGCTGGCCGCCGGCGACGCGCTTGCGGCGGCTGCTGCGCGCCGCCCTCTTCGGCGTGCTGGCTCTGGCTCTGGCGCGGCCGGCGGTGCTGTTGCCGCGCCGCGGCGGCACCCTGGTGGTGGTCGCCGACCGCAGCGCCTCGATGCCTGCCGAGAGCGCCGAAGTGGAGGACGAGGTCCTGCGCCGGCTGGCGTCCGCGCGCGGCGTCCACGACCGCCTGGCCGTCGCGGCTTTCGGCGCACGCGCCGCGGCCGAAAGCGCCGGCGAGGGCTTTCACGGCTTCACCGCCGACGTGGGGCGGGAGGCAAGCGACCTCGCGGCCGCCCTCGACCTGGCTCTTGGGCTCTTGCCGGCGGGGGACGCGGGGCGCCTGCTGGTGGTCAGCGACGGCCGCTGGACCGGGCGCGACCCGGAGGGCGCCGCGGCCCGCGCCGCGCTGCGCGGCGCCGCGATCGACTACCGGCTGCTCGAGCGCGCGGCCACCGCCGACCTCGCCGTCGAGCGTCTCGAGGCGCCGCACCAGGCGTCGCCCGGCGAGGGCTTCCTGGTCTCGGCCTGGGTGCGCTCGCCGGCGCGCCAGGAGGTCGAGGTCGAGCTGCGCCGCGGCGGCCGGCTGGTGGCCGCGGGGCGCCGGCAGGTGGCGGCCGGGCGCAGCCGCTTCACCTTCCGCGACCGGGCCGGCGCCGCGGGCGTCGAGCAGTACAGCGTGACCGTGCGCGGCGTGACCGTCGCTCCGGCGGCGGCCGGCGACCCGGCGGCCGGCGACCCGGCGGCCGGCGACCCGGTGCCGGAGAACGACGTCGCGCGCTTCCTGCTGGAGGTGCGCGGGCCGCGGCCGGTGCTGGTGGTCAGCGGCGCTGCCACCGGCACCGCCGAGCTGCTGCGCCGCGGCGGCCTCGACGCCCGCGCCGCGGCGCCCGGAGAGGCGGCGTTGACGCTGGCCGAGCTGGCGGGCTACTCGGCCGTCGTGCTCGAGAACGTGCCGGCCGGCGATCTCGGCGAGGCGGCGCTCGAAAGCCTCGCCGCCTGGGTGCGCGGCGCCGGCGGCGGCCTGATGATGACCGGCGGCGAGCACTCCTTCGGCCCGGGCGGCTACTTCCGCTCGCCGCTCGAGGAGGTGCTGCCGGTGTCGATGGAGCTGCGCCAGGAGCACCGCAAGATGGCGCTGGCCATGGCCGTGGCCCTCGACCGCTCGGGCTCGATGGCGGTGGCGGTGGGCGGCGGACGCACCAAGATGGACCTCGCCAACCTGGCGACCGCCGAGGTCCTCGGCCTGCTCTCGCCCTTCGACGACTTCGCGGTGGTGGCGGTCGACTCGAGTCCGCACATCGTGCTGCCCCTCGAGCCGGTGGGGGAGGCCACGGCGGCGAAGCGCGAGACCATCCTGCGCATCGACAGCGCGGGCGGCGGCATCTTCGTCTATGCGGCCCTCCACGCCGCGGTGGAGCAGCTCCTCAGGTCGCAGGCCGGGGCGCGCCACGTGCTGCTCTTCGCCGACGCCGCCGACGCCGAAGAGCCCGGGGCCTACCGCGAGCTGCTCGAGCGTTGTGCTCGCTCGAACATCACGGTGAGCGTGGTGGGCCTGGGCACCGCCGCCGACGTCGACGCGCCGCTGCTGCGCGACGTGGCGACGCGCGGCGGCGGAAGGGTCTTCTTCACTGCCAGCCCCGAGGCCCTGCCTCGGCTTTTCGCCCAGGACGCCTTCGTGGTGGCGCGCAGCACCTTCGTCGGCGAGCCGACGGCGTTCGCCTTCACCGCCGCCCTGCGCACGCTCGCCGGCCAGCCCTTCGACGGGCCGCCGCGGCTCGGCGGCTACAACCTCACCTACCTGCGGCCCGAGGCCCAGCTCGCCGCTCTCACCCGCGACGACCACGAAGCGCCGGTCGTCGCTTTCTGGCAGGCGGGCCTGGGCCGCGCCCTCGCCTGGACCGCCGAGCTCGGCGGCGCCCACGCCGGCGAGCTCGGCGCCTGGCCGCGGCTCGGCGAGCTGGCGGCCAGCCTCGTACGCTGGACGGCGGGGGAGTCGGACGCGCTGGGCGGCGACGTGGCGGTGACCCAGGAGCTGCGGCGCGGCACCCTGCGGGTGGCGCTCCACCTCGACCCCGAGCGCCAAGGCGACCCGTTCACGGCGCCGCCGCGCCTGGCCGTGCTCAGCGGCGTGCCCGGGCGGCCGCCGGCGGCGGCGGAGCAGGCGATGCGCTGGCGCGATCCCGACACCCTCGAGGCGGTGGTGGAGCTCGCCGGCGAGGAGGTGGCGCTCGGGCGGCTCGAGGTGCCGGGGCTGGGCAGCGCGGCGCTGGCGCCGGCGCGTCTGCCGTACGCGCCGGAGTACGCGCCGGCGGAGCCGGGAGCGGGGCACCTCGCCCTCGAGCGTCTGGCGCGGACGACCGGCGGCCGCCAGCGCATCGACGTGGCCGATGTCTGGGACGACTTCGAGCGCCGGCCGCGCACGGTGGAGCTCACGCCCTGGCTGCTGGCGCTGGCGCTCGTCCTGCTTCTGCTCGAGGTGCTGGAGCGGCGTACGGCGCTCTTGTCGAGCCGCTGGAGAGTGGGGTGGAGGTTGCCGCGTTGGCGACGGCCGGCGGCAGAGCCGCGGGCCGAGACCGCCGCGCCGCGTCCGCAGGCTGCTGTGGCGCGGCAGCGAGAGACGCCGCAAGAGCCAGGGGCGGCGGAAGCAGGGGAGCCTTCTGGGATCCTCTCGGCTCTCGAGCGGGCGCGGCAAAGGTCCGGACGTCGGACCCGGCGGTGACGCAGACGAGAGCCAATCGGCGGTAGTGCGCGGTCTCCCGCAGAATCTGGATAAACTCGCTTTTGTCGACGGCGCGACCGGTCTGTTCGAGCACCAGATCCGTCGACGCGGAGGCGTGCAGGGAGTTGGCGCTCGAGGGCGCCCTTCACCCGATCCGCAAGAACCGCGTCCCAAGGACGCCGAAGAGCGCCGCGAACGCCAGCAGCGCCAGCGACGGCAGCGCCACGGCCTCGACGCCGCGGCCGAAGGAGATGAGGGCGTGGAAGCCGTCCATGGCCCAGGCCGTGGGAAAGGCGTGGGCCGCCGTCTGCAGCCACTCGGGCATGACCTCGCTCGGCCACCAGCAGCCGCCGAGCCCCGCCATCACCAGGCTGGCGATCCAGCCCACCGTGGACGCCTGCTCGGTGGTGGAGAAGACCGCGCCGAGGAAGATCGAGGCGCACGCCACCGCGAGCGCGTAGCTTGCGGTCAGCAGCGCCAGGCCCGCGGGCGAGGAGCCCAGCGACAGGCCGAAGACGAAGCGAGCCACCGCCAGCAGCAGGACGATCTGCAGGCCGGCGATCAACAGCCGCCCCAGGAGCTTGCCGGCGACCACCTGGCCGCGCGTTACCGGCAGGCTGAGCTGACGCCGCAGCATCCCTTGTTGTTTCTCGATGATCAGGAAGACGCCGCCGTAGATGAGCGTCATCATCAGGACGATCATGGTCAGGATCCCCGGCACGCTCTGGCCGAAGCCGCTCGGCACCCCCTGGCCGGCGCCCGCCGTCGACACCGCCAGGCTCACCGGCGGCGCCGCGGCGGCGAGCGCCCGGTAGCGCTCGGAGCTCGCCGCGTCGGCGGCGACGAAGTCGGGGTCGAGCTTCATCTCGAGCAGCCGCCCGAGGACGCGGAGCTGGGCTCGCCGCACGTGGACGACGGCGCCCATGTCGAACTGCCGGTCGGCCTCGGGATCGAGCTCGAGCCGCAGCGTCCGGGGCGTGCCCGCCAGGACGTTTTCGGTGAAACCTTCCGGCACCACCAGCGTGCGCAGGCGCGGCACGTCGTCGCCGCTGCCGACCTCGGCGAGGTTCACCTGCTCGCCGCGGAGCTCGTCGACGAAGGCGCGCGCCAGCCAGCCGCCGTCGCGGTCGTCGACGGTCAGAGAGATCCGCGGCGGTCCGCCCGAGCCGCCGGCGAAGACGGTGCCAAAGAACCACATCATGGCGACGGGCATGGCGAGCATCCACACCAGGGAGCTGCGGTCTTTCGACGTGAGGCGCACGTCGTTCCAGGCCAGCAACGCCACGCGGCGCCAGGCGTTGACGCTCATGCCGCACCTCCGCGCAGGACCTTGCGCTTGAGCAGCACGGAGCCGGCGGCGAGCAAGGCCAGCCCGAGCCCGCCGAGGACGCCCACCGCGCCGGCGACGTCGGCGAGGCCGGCGCCGTTCTGCACCAGGTCCTGGAAGCCCCGGGTCCCCCAGTAGAAGGGCGAGAAGGGAGCGGCGGCGCGCATCGCCGCCGGCATGTTGTCCACCGGCACGAAGCTGCCGCCGCCGAACGCCAGCACCAGGTAGACGAGGGCCGAGATCGTGGCGCCCTGGCGGTCGGTGCGGGCGACGCCGTAGATCAGGGCCGCGAAGCCGGTGACCGCCAGCACCAGGGCGAGCGCCAGCGCGGCGAAGGCCGCGGGGTCGACCGGCGTCCTGGCGACGAAGCCGGCGATGGCCGCCAGGATCAGCAGCACGGCCGCGGCGACCACGCCGGTGAGCAGTACCTTGGCGGCGAGGATCTGTCCGGCGGTCACCGGCGCCGAGAGCTGACGCTGAAGCGTCCTCAGCCGACCTTCCTCGAGCAAGTCGCGCATCATCTGATCGCCGATCAGAAAGAGCGCGTAGACCGAGATCCCCGGCAAGACGAAAAGAAAGATCAACCCCGTCTGCGAGCCATCTTCATCTTCATCTTCATCTTCATCTTCATCTCTCTTCTCCTCCCCGAGCGTCACCTGCTCGAAGGCGATCGGCGGCGCCGCGACAAAGCTCCCGGCCTCGGTGAACGTGTGCCGCAGCGCCACCGAGATGGTGGCGAAGTCCTGATCGGTCAGGTCCCGAAAGCTCTCGAGCTCGGTGAGATCGGGCAGGTCGAGGACCTCGACCTGCCGGCGCACGAGCCGGGTGAGGATGGACATGACGTCGGCCATCGTCGCCGCGACTTGCTCGGCGATCTCGGGGAGGATGCTCTGGGCGGGATTGCGCACCAGCTCGAGCTCCACGTCCTCGCCGGCGAGGAGGCGCGAGGTGGCGTCCTCGGGGACGCGCAGCAGGGCGGAGGCCTCGTCGTCCTCGAGCATCTGCCGGCCTTCTTCGCCGACCTCCACGAGTTCGATGAATTCGGCGATCTGCTCGGCGGCGAGCGCCTGTTTCACGAAACCGCCCACGAGGCCGTCGTCGCGGTCCTCGAGGAGCAGGCGGGCGCGGGGCAGGGCCGTCTCGCCGCTGAAGGCCAGGGCCATCATGCCGGCGAAGACGAGCGGGAAAGCGATCATCGCCAGCACCCCCAGGGGCGAGCGCCGGCGCCGCAGGAGGTCTTTGCGGAAGAGCAGCAGCACGCGGTTCGGTGAACGTGCCATCAGTCGCGCAGCTCCCGTCCGGTGAGCTTGAGGAAGAGACTGTTGAGACTCGGGGGCTCGATGGACACCGAGTCCATCTTCACGCCTTCCCCGAACAACGCCGACAGCAGCTCGACGGCGCCGCGGCGTTCGCCGCCGCCGGCGGTGGCGAGCACCAGCCGGCCGCTCTCGCGGGCCAGCAGGCGTACGCCCTCGCGCCCGAGCAGGCGCTCGACGAGGACATCGTCGAAGTCGCCGGCGAGCGTCACCACCTCCTCGCCGCCGACCATGTCCTGCAGCTCCGCGAGGGTGCCCTCGGCGAGGAAGGCGCCGTGGTCGATGACCGCGATGCGGTCGCAGAGCTGCTGGGCCTCCTCGAGGTAATGGGTGGTGTAGAGCACGGCAGCGCCGCCGGCGGCGACGCCGCGCACCACGTCGAGGACGTTGATCCGCGCCTGCGGGTCGATGCCGGTGGTGGGCTCGTCGAGCAGCACGATGCGCGGCGAGTGGACGAGGCCCATGCCGAGGTTGAGGCGGCGCTTCATGCCGCCGGAGTACTTCTTGACGGGCTCCTTGGCGCGTCCGCCGAGGCCGATCTCGCCGAGCACGCGGTCGACGGCGGCGTCGAGCTCGGCGCCGGAGAGACCGTAGAGGCCGCCCCACAAACGCAGGTGCTCGCGGGCGTTCAGGTCTTCGTAGAGGGCGTTCTCCTGGGGGACGACGCCGAGCGTCGCCTTGACCGCGAGAGGGCGCTCGGCGAGGTCGACGCCGTCGTAGCGGATGCGTCCCTCGTCGGGCGCCAGGAGCCCGGCCATCATCGACAGGGTGGTGGTCTTGCCGGCGCCGTTGGGGCCGAGCAGACCGTAGATCTCGCCGCCGGCGACCTCGAAGCTGACGCCGCAGACGGCGCGGACGTCGCCGTAGCTCTTGCTGAGGTTTTCGACCTGGATCATGAAGGGACTATACGCGGAGGACGCCGAAAGTTCCTCGAAACCGGCGAACGGCGGCTCGAGGTCGGTCATCGACGGTCGAACATACCTCGCCAAGCTCGCCAACGTTCTTTAGCCCGCAGGGCGACAGCCGGTAGCCGGGGGTTTCAACCCCGGATCCTGCGCCGGCCGCCGCCGGGGATTGAAATGGGTGCAGTTGATTTCAATGCAGACTATACAGCCAGGGAGAGGGTCCAGTGTAGAAACGACCCCGAAGGACGACCGGATATAGCCCCGGGTTGCCCGAACGGTCGCTGAGCC
>Ga0299906_10005041_pt1 | contig 10784 bp, 13 predicted proteins | sample RVTome_14_FD_200259 | JGI IMG/M metagenome (GOLD analysis project Ga0299906, IMG submission 200259) | Soil microbial communities from uranium-contaminated site in the Upper Colorado River Basin, Wyoming, United States - RVT145D125 (version 2) ... | reverse complement strand
GATCCTCGAGTATCTCGGCTATCAGGCTGACACCGCCCTCGATGGCGAGGACGCCCTCGCCAAGTTTCGCCGGCAACTCGAGCTCGGACATCCCTACGCCGCGGTGATCCTCGACCTCACGATGGCAAAGGGTCTTGGAGGGGCGGACGTCCTTCACGAAATGCAGCAACTTCAACCCGAAGTGAAGGCGATCGTGTCGAGTGGCTATGCGACCGAAGAAAATGCCCCCAGGTACCAGGAAATGGGGTTTACCGCTATTCTCGCAAAGCCCTACCGATCGAGCGACATGAGCCGGGCTTTGCGGGAGATCATCGCGCCTCCGAGCTGATCGGACGAGAGCACGGCGCGCCTCGTCACTACCGACAGCCGTCGCTTCCCAGGCCCGCTTCGATCAAGACTTCGCGCAGGAGAGGAGCCATTGGCGAAATCGACCCACGCGACAGGAGTGGTCGTGTCAAGCGGCGCATCGAACGTCCTGGCTCCAACCGGACTCATCACGACCCCACCTGCCTCTGGAAGGAGCAACGACGTGCAGATGTCATAGGGGTGAGAGGAAAGGGGCACTTCATAACCGAGAGAGCGAAAAACCAGTGGTCGCAGATCGGCCACCATCCGATCGCGTCCGGCAAGCAGTTCGTAGATCTGACTGCCAGTGGAGGCGTATTGATCCTCAGTCAGGGTTTCACCACTCTCGAGCCCCTCCATCACCACTTCCACCGGCAACGTGCCCGGCCAATGTCTCTTCAGGAAGGAAACGAGCGCCTCGTCCCCCACCCGATCGATCGCGAAGATCGTGTCAGCAGCGGTCTCCCGGGCCACTGCGGCCAACTCGTCGACGGACTTTGCAACGCGCGCCGCCTGGACCTGCGTGCGAAGGCAGTCTCCCAATCGACAGAGCAGCACTCGAATGGCCTCGTGCTTGTGGTTTTGCATGCATCACTTCATTGCTCGAAAAAGTCCGCGTGCAATCCGGGGAAAAACAACCTGAATGCACGCGCCCATGCTCGATCTGCTTTTGAAATCCGCCGCACTGCTGCTACTTTCATTGGATGAGTGCCCGTTTGCACCTGACCAGAAACAACCTCTCCATCCCGGTACGCGAGAAGATCGTGGCCCTTCTCAATGAGCAACTCGCCATCCTGCTCGATCTTCAATCGCAATGTCGTCAGGCCCATTGGAACGTGCGCGGCCGGTCGTTTTACTCCTATCACAAGCTGTTCGAGAACCTCGCCGATCTGGTGGGCGAGCATGTCGACCCCACGGCCGAGCGGGCAACTGCCTTGGGCGGCAGTGCCAACGGCACGGTCAGGATGGTGGCCGCGCGTTCTCCCCTACCGGAGTATCCGCCGAAGCTCGACAACGACATCGAACATGTCGCTGCGGTGATGGAGCGCTTTGCCGAGGCGTCCACGCTCGCCAGGAACGCCGTGGACGCAGCCACCGAGGCGGGAGACGCTGGAACGGCGGATCTTCTGACGGCGATCTCCCGCAGTATCGACCAAGGCCTCTGGTTCCTCGAGGCGCACCGACCCGAATAGCTCGGGCGTGTCAGCGCCGTTTGCGGATCGCCAGTTGTGCCACTGAGAATCGAACGACGCTTTCGAGTCGTTCGATCTCGGTGGGGTCAAGCTCCTGAGGCTGCTGCAACGCCTCCTGTGCGCGCTGCATTGCCTTCTCCACCGCGTCGGGATCGACCTTCGCCTCCTCGATCGCGTTCTCTGCCAGGATGGAAACCTTGTCTCCCTGGATCTGGGCGAAACCGGATCCAACAACCAGACTTTCCGTCTTTCCGCCGCGCTGGATCCGCAGCTCGCCATCCGCCACCTGGGTAAGGAGCGGGATGTGACCTGGAAGAATTCCAATCTCACCTTCGACCGTGGGTATGACAACGGATTCGACCGAATCCGAAAAGACCCGTGCCTCTGGCGTGACAATCTCGAGTGTGATGGTCATGGCGACTATTCCAGTTTAAGAGCCTTCTACCGGCGGGCGCTTGCGCCTTATCGCTTCCCGGCAGCGCTCGTGACTTCGTCGATTCCACCCTTCATGTAGAAATCACCCTCGGCCACATGGTCGAGTTCGCCGTCGAGGATCATCTTGAATCCACGAACCGTGTCGGCGACCGGAACGTACTTGCCCGGCGTGCCTGTGAATACTTCGGCCACCGAGAACGGTTGGGAAAGGAAGCGCTGGATCTTGCGTGCCCGGTAGACCGTGAGCTTGTCCTCCGGCGAGAGTTCATCGAGACCGAGAATCGCGATGATATCCTGGAGATCCTTGTAGCGCTGGAGCACCCGCTGCACTTCTCGGGCCACGCTGTAATGTTCGTCCCCGACGACATCCGGGGAGAGGGCCTTCGAAACCGAGGAGAGCGGATCGACCGCCGGATAAATGCCGAGCTCCGCGATCGAGCGTTCGAGCACGATGGTCGAGTCAAGGTGCGCAAACGTGTTCGCCGGCGCAGGGTCGGTAAGATCGTCCGCTGGCACGTAGACCGCCTGGACGGACGTGATCGACCCCTTCTTCGTGGAGGTGATGCGTTCCTGGAGCAGGCCCATCTCGTTCGAAAGTGTGGGCTGATAACCGACCGCCGACGGTGAGCGTCCCAGAAGCGCGGATACCTCCGAGCCGGCCTGCGAGAAACGGAAGATGTTGTCGATGAAGAGCAACACATCCTGGTTTTTCTCGTCGCGGAAATATTCGGTCATCGCGAGCGCCGCGAGCGCCACCCGCATGCGCGCGCCCGGCGGCTCGTTCATCTGGCCATACACCAGCGCCACCTTCGACTTGGAAAGGTCCTCCTGCACGATGACTTTCGCGTCCGACATCTCGTGGTAGAGATCGTTTCCCTCGCGCGAGCGCTCCCCGACCCCCGCAAACACCGAGTAGCCACCGTGGGCCTTGGCGATGTTGTTGATCAACTCGAGGATCACGACAGTTTTCCCGACGCCAGCGCCGCCGAACGCGCCGGCCTTGCCTCCCTTCAGGAACGGGCAGATGAGATCAATGACCTTGATGCCGGTTTCGAGGATTTCAGACTGCGTTTCCTGTTCGGAAAGGAGGGGGGATGGCCGGTGAATCGGATATGTCTTCTCGAACGTCACGGGGCCGCGTCCGTCGACAGGCTTTCCTGTGACATCGAAAATGCGACCGAGCACGCCGTCGCCCACTGGAACCGAGATCGGTGCGCCGGTATCGACCACGGGCATGCCTCGCTTCAACCCCTCCGACGAGGACATCGCGATCGTGCGGGCGACACCGTCACCCAGATGCTGTTGAATTTCGAGCGTGAGGAGTTCCGCCCTCCCCGAGACTTCGTATTCGACAGTCAGTGCCTGATAAATCGGCGGGATGGTGTCCTTCGCAAAATGAACGTCGACCACGGGGCCGATGACCTGGGCTATCTTTCCGGTATTACTCATGACGATGGGTCGCGAGATGCTGGGGGTTGCTGCAAATGCTCAAGAGCTGGCGAACTGTGCGGCGGCAATCTCGAGAATCTCCTGCGTGATCGCTGCCTGCCGGGCTTTGTTGTATTCGAGGGTGAGATCACCGAGGAGGCTCGTGGCGTTGTCCTTGGCGGTTTTCATCGCGACCATCCGGGCGCTCTGTTCGGAAGCCTTGGCTGAGAGCACGAATTGATAGAGTTCGCGGTTGAGGAAGAACGTCAGGAGTGCCTCGAGGACGACGTTCGGGCTCGGCTCGATGAGCATCTCCCGGGTGTCGTTGAACTCCGCCTCGACCGCCTCGGAGTGCCCGCGGATGCGGGCAACGAACTCGCGGAGGCTGATCAACGGCAGGATCGGCTGGGTAACCGGCTCCTGGACCAGGGTGTTCTTGAACCTCGGGAAGATGACTTCGATCGTGTCGATCGTGCCTTCAAGATAGAGCTGGGACATGAACTTGCCGATGACCTTGACCTCGGAAAACGGCACGCGATCGTGCACCCCGAAGTCCGCGACCACATCCCTCTTGGTGCGGGCGAGAAACTGCGCGCCCTTCCGGCCGATCACCACGAACTTCGCCGGCGTCCTGATCTCGCTGACGACCTTGAAAAGGTTGGCGTTGAGCGGCCCGCAGAGACCCTTGTCGGTCGTCACCAGCAGGATGCCGCGCGTATGGACGTCACGCTCCTGCAGGAACGGATGCAGGCTCGCGTCTATCCGCGGCGCCAATGCGGCCAGCATGTCGGCCATGAGCTCGGCGTAGGGCCGGCCGGCCAGGGCGGCGGCTTGCGCCTTCTTCATCTTCGAGGCCGCAACCAGTTCCATCGCCTTGGTGATCTGGCGGGTGTTCTTGACCGACTTGATGCGCCGGCGGATGTCGCGGGTACTGGCCATGGGCTAGAATCCTTTGGGATGCGCGGCGTGCAGGAGCACCCCGCTCACGCGGAGAAGGTCGGCTTCCACTCGTTGCAACCCTGCTTGAGTTCGGCCTCGAGTTCGGCGTCCAGTGCCGCCTTGTTCCGGATCTTCCCGAGCAGGGCGTCCTTGCGATTGGCGAAGAACTCGCGCAACGAGGCGGCGGCGGCGGCAACCTTGTTCATCGGAATCCCGTCGTAGAATCCATTCTGCATGGCCCACAAGGTGGCCGCCTGCAGTTCGATCGAAATGGGATTGAATGCAGGCTGCTTGAAAAGTTCGACGATGCGCGCGCCTCGATCGAGCTGGTTCTTGGTCTTGGCATCGAGATCGGAGCCGAACTGCGCAAAAGCCGCGAGCTCACGGAACTGGGCGAGTTCCCCCTTCAGCTTGCCGGCCACCTGCTTGGTCGCCTTGACCTGGGCGGCGGAGCCGACGCGCGAGACCGACAGGCCCACGGAAACGGCCGGGCGGATGCCTTGATTGAAAAGGTCGGTCTCGAGGAAGATCTGGCCGTCGGTGATCGAAATCACGTTGGTCGGGATGTAGGCGGAGACGTCCCCCGCGAGCGTCTCGATGATCGGCAGTGCGGTCAGCGAGCCCTTGCCGTCCAGCCGGGCCGCGCGTTCCAGCAGGCGGCTGTGCAGGTAGAAGACATCACCCGGATACGCTTCGCGACCGGATGGCCGCTTCAGGATGAGCGAGATCTGGCGGTAGGCGACCGCGTGCTTGGAGAGGTCGTCATAGACGATCAGCGCGTCCATGCCGTTCTCCATGAACCACTCGCCCATCGATGCCCCGGAATAGGGGGCCAGATACTGGTTCGCCGGGTTGTCCGCGGCCGGGGCGGCAACAATGACTGTGTATTCGAGGGCACCGGCAGCCTCGAGCGCGGACATCGTCCGAACGATGTTGGAGTTCTTCTGGCCGACGGCGACGTAGATGGAATAAACGGGACGAAATTTTGGATCACCACTGGCGAGCCCGACTCGATTGATGCGGGCCTGGTTGATGATCGTGTCGATGGCGATCGTGGTCTTTCCCGTCCCGCGGTCACCAATGATGAGCTCGCGCTGGCCGCGACCGATGGGAATCATCGAATCGATCGCCATGATTCCGGTGAACAGCGGCTGGGAGACGGATTTGCGAACGACGATGCCAGGCGCGATCTTCTCGACTGGATAAAACTCCTTGGCTTCGATCGGTCCCTTGGCGTCCACCGGGTTGCCAAGCGCATCAACCGCCCGGCCGAGAAGAGACTTGCCGACAGGAACCGAGAGGAGCCGGCCAGTGGTCTTCGCCTCGTCGCCCTCCTTCAGGCCTGAGACGTCGCCCAGCACGACGCAGCCCACATCGTCTTCCGTGAGATTGAGGGCGATGCCGATGGTGCCTCCCGGGAACTCGACCATCTCATTGTACATGACCTCGGAGAGGCCGTCACAGAGTGCTACTCCGTCGGCGACGGTGCGGATGGTGCCGACGTTTTTCCTGACCGTGCCGGCTTGAAGGCGGGCGATCTGTTGTTCGATTTGTTCCAATACCGTGCTCATGGGTCGCGGTCGAAGGGTGGTCTGGGGATGGAAGGAGTGATTAGGAGAATGCTCTGAGGATGCCGAGCTGGCTGAAAATCGAGTTCTCGAAGATGTCGCAACCGACGCGGACACGAACTCCCGCGATCAATTCAGGACGCGGCACGGGCACCGGCTCGATCGACCGGCCATAACGGCGGGACATGGCCTCGGCGATTTCCTCGAAGGCCGAAGGCGAGATGTCCCCCGCGAACTCGATCACGGCCCGGTTGCGGGCGATCTCTTCCTCGACCAGGCGCTTGTACTCGCGCAAAACCGCGGTCGCACGCGGCGGCATGTGCCGCTCGACCCAGGCAAGGACGGCACCAACGCGCTCGGATGAAATCCGGCCGTCCTCAAGGCTCAGCTTGAATAGCGTTCGTGCGAGTTCGGTGGCTTTTCCGTGACGCGACATGCGAGGCAGGAGAATCTCAGACGCTGGTCAACTCGCGTGTCGCCGCCTCGGCATAGCGCCTTCGATCATCGGAACTCAATTCGCGAACAAGGACGCGCTGGGCGGTGAGCGCCACCAGCCGCGAGATGTCCTCGCGCGCGTCGTCGAGCATCTTCTTGTGCTCGAGCGCGATGGCCTGCTCGGCCTTGGCCATCATCTGCTGGGTCTTTTCGGTGGCCGCCTTGGTCTCGCGGTCGGCCAGGTTCTTGGCTGCCGCCCGCGCTTCCTCGACAAGCTTCTGTGCTTCGAGGGACGCCTTCTTCAAGGTCTCCGCATGCTGCTTCTCGGCGTCGGCGAGCTTCGCCTTCATTTCCTCCGTGTAGCGGAGACCATCCGAGATCTTCTTCTGCCGTTCGTCCAGCGTGGCAAGGACCGGCTTGAACGCATAGCGGTAGAGAAGGAAGGCAACGACGCCAAAACTGACGATCTGCGAGATGAGATACGGCGGATCGATTCCAAACCGGTGAAAAAGCTCCTGGATGCGGTTATGCTCGGAGGCACCGGCGGCGGCGAGGAGGTAGAGCGCGTCGAACATGGTGAAAGAATCTGGGCGCCGGCGGGAGCCCGCCGGCGCGCCAGGCAAGGGGTGATCGAATCAGGCGAGGAAGATGACGTAGAAGGCAACCGCTTCCGCCAGCGCCATACCGAGGATGGACTGGACGAGAATCTTGCCGGATGCGCCGGGATTGCGGCCAACGGCTTCGACAGCCTTGGTGCCGATCATGCCCACGCCGACGGCGGCAGCGGCAGCACCAAACGCGACATGCAGGCTGCCCGTTACGCCAGAGGAGGTTTGTGCGAGGATCTCGATCATTTGTGATGTTTTTTTTTCAGTGTTTCTTGCCACCGCCCACGCAACTTTGGGCATGGTCCCGGTGGTCAAAGTCTACAGCTGCGCTCAGTGGGCGTGCGCCTCCTCGGTAGAGTGGGCGTGGTCGTCGTCATGGTTGCAGAGAAGTCCGATGTAAACGCTGACGAGCAGGGTGAAGACGAGCGCCTGAACGAACCCCACGAGCAATTCGAGGAGATAAAAAGGAATGGGCACACCCCAGGGGACCAGGTTCGTCATGTTCACCAACAGATTCTCACCGCCAAAGACGTTGCCGAAAAGACGGAACGGCAAGGAAACGTTTCGAAACATCACCGAAACCACCTCGATGACTCCGACGAAGAGAAAAATGACCGTGAGGAAATAGTAGATCACCACCGGAACCTCGTTCCGATCTGCCTTGTTGCCGAACCAGTCCTGGATGATGAGCTTCGGACCGGCGTATTTCATGACGAGAAAGAGCCACGCTGCGAAGTGGACGATCGTCAGGGCGAGCGTCCCGTTCATGTCCGCATTTCCCGGCCGGATCATCGGCACCCAGTGGCCGGTGGATTCAGAGTAGATGTAGAGGGAGCCCACTCCCGGGAGCAGGCCCGACCAGTTCTGGATCAGAATGAACAGGAACAGACTGGCCAGCACCGGGAAGGCCGCGAACACCACGCGCTTGCCGACGATCGGCTCGATCAGGCCGAGGATCCCCTCGACCGCCGACTCCACCATCGCCTGCCCTCGCGAAGGCACGAGGGAGGGGCGGCCGACCGCGAGCCGGATGCATGCGATCAAGATGAGCGAAATCACCCAGCTTGTCACCATGCTGTTCGTGACAGGCAGCGGCCCGATGTTGAATAGGTGTTCCGCTGCTGCGCCCCCCGCGGCCTGCACACGCGGCACCGCCATCAGGAAGAATGCAGCGCCGAGGACAGAGAATGCCTTGTTTGGGATCGAGCTCAGTCTGGTCACGGCGTGTTTTTTTGCTCCGGAAAACAGACTGTGTTGCAGAAACGATTTTCCTCCGTCAACTCCCGAAGTTGGCTTCCGTCAGAAGAATTGCCCGGAAGCGACGACTTGCAAAAGCTCGGCTCCACGAAGAGGTTAGGCAGGCTTATGAATTTGACGATCCGGAACATCGATCAGTCGCGCGGTGGCCGCATGGCGATGCCTCGCCCGATGCGCTTCGATTCGTTCACGGCTTTTGTTCAGGTTCTCGCGTGGGGTGCAGCCATGACCCAGGTTTTGCTTATTCTTTGGCTGACGGCGGTCTGATCGCGATCAGGGAAAAGTAACGGTCTGCTTTCTCCTGAAAAACAGACGCCTGCTCATACGGCCACGCCGCGTCGGAGGCATGCAACCATTCGGGATGCGCTCCCGCCAGCCGCAAGGCCTCGCCGATATAATCCTCCGAATCCGTTCGGAAGGACAGTGCGGCGCGGGGCTCGCAAATCTCCGCCAGACGGGTGAGCAGCCGCTCTGACAGCACACGGTATTTGCGGTGCCTGCGCTTCGGCCACGGATCCGGGAACAGGAGAAAGACGGAGGACACTCGCCGGCCGGCCGGCCACGCGGACAGGAACTCGAATACCTCGGCCCTGAGGAATTGAAGGTTGCCCAGTCCTGCGCTGCTCTGCTTCCGCTGCGCCCGCGCAATTCGATCCCGGCAGTAATCCACTCCGATGCACACGCTTTCGGGATGGTGGGCCGCAAAGCCGGCCAGAAAATGCCCGTGACCACAGCAAAGCTCCAGGACGACGTGACGAGAGCGGTTCCCAGCGAGAAAACGGGCAAGCCTTTCACCGAGCTCCGCGATGCGCTGAGCGCGGGCGCAGGCGAGCTTCAACCTTTCCGGACAGGATGTCTCGTCGCCTGGGGCACCGGGTGGGTCCGGTAGCGGAAGGCTTTCGTGCGCGCTGAGAATTGCGGCAGGACGCATCACGCACGATGGATTGCCTGCTCAGCGGAGCGCAAGGCAGAGCTCCCGCTCTCCATCAATGCCGGGATGGTGAATGCGACCCTCAGCCCCTTCCCAACTTCGCTTTCGGCCCAAACGCGGCCAGTATGCATCTGCACGATGTGTTTCACGATGCTCAGACCCAACCCAGTCCCGCCCTTTTCACGGGATCGGCCTTTCTCGACGCGGTAAAACCGCTCGAAGATGCGCGGAAGGTCCGTCGCGGGGATGCCCGGGCCGCGATCGAGCACCCAGATCTCCGCCCGGGTTTCGTGGCACTCCGCGCCGACCTCGATGTAGGTCTTCGGCGGCGTGTATTTCTGGGCATTCCCGATCAGGTTGGCAAACACCTGATGCATGCGCAGGGGGTCCACCGCGACTTCGCAATCCGAACCCGGGCAGCGGATGGTCAACTCGTGTCCGCTCTCTTTCACCGTTTGCGCGAAATCCGTGCGGACCGATTCGAGCAGGTCCGTGAGTTTCATCCGCTGGAAGCACGCGGCCGCAAGCGACGGATCATCCTCCAGCCGCGAAATGGTCAAAAGATCCTCGACGATCGCCGAGAGCCGCTCGGAGTGCCTGTGGATCGCGCTCGCGAACTGCTCCAGCTGTTCGCGAGGAAGCACCGCATGGTCGTCCACCAGTGTCTCGGCGTAACCCTTGATCACGCTGAGGGGAGTCTTCAACTCGTGCGAAACGTTGGCAACGAACTCCCGGCGCACATCCTCCAGGTGCCGCTGCCGCGTCACATCGTGGAGCACGAAGAGAATCCACGGACCGTTTCGCCTTTCTGTGTCAGGGATCGCGGTTCCGGTTGTTTCGAGCCAGATCGAGCGCCCTTCCCCGACAAACTCGATCAAGGTCTGGGCAACCGCCCGACCCGACCTTACAGTCTCCAGATAATCGAGAAACGCCGCGCTCCTCAGGACCGACTCGACGCGATGTCCCGGCAGCCCGCCCGACGCGGGAAACATCCGCTGCAACGCTTTGTTGGCCAACAGAATATAATTGTGGCGATCCACGATGAGCACGGCCTCCTGGAGATTGCCGAGCGTGGTCTCGAGCTGCGTCAGCTGGTCGGCCTGCTGGTGCGTCAGTCGTCCGAGCTCGGTGATCAGGGCGGATGTTTCCGCCGCAAGATCCGACCACGACGAGTGGATGGCGAGCAAGGCGCCATCTTCGTCAAGAAACGGCTGGCGGCGCCGCACCGATTCGGCGAGGAGCCTCACCCCTCGCCTCAGGATCCAGTATCTGCGACTCAGCCAGAGAAGCGCTCCCGCGAGCGCCACGATCGTCAGGTAAGACATGCTTCCGGATTGCGGTCCACCATGCGATAGCCCACTCCCCGGACGGTTTCAACGAGAGATGCCTCTGCCCCGAGTTTTTCCCGCAGGCGGCGGATGTGCGTGTCCACCGTCCTGGTCTCGATCTCGGCCTCGTAGTTCCAGACGTTCAACAACAGGTGGTCGCGTCCCTGCACCCTGCCCTTTCGCTCCATCAGCAGGCGCAACAACTTGAACTCTGTCGCCGTCAGTTCGATGGCGGCGCCGTCCACCAGCACCCGGTGGAGTTCGATATCAAGCACCACGCGCCCGACCCGAAGAACGCTGGCCGGTCGAGCCTCCTT
>Ga0299906_10005040_pt1 | contig 10786 bp, 10 predicted proteins | sample RVTome_14_FD_200259 | JGI IMG/M metagenome (GOLD analysis project Ga0299906, IMG submission 200259) | Soil microbial communities from uranium-contaminated site in the Upper Colorado River Basin, Wyoming, United States - RVT145D125 (version 2) ... | reverse complement strand
CAAGTCCTCCAAAACCAACGACTTGGAAGACTTATCGACGACTCCAGTGCCATCCCTTGAGCTTATCCGGCGCTGTAGTGTTAACTTGTCTGTTTTCAACGGAGGTTCGATTGTGCCCACGGCCTGGTGATGCGGGAATGACACGTCAGGGCTGATCGAATTACGGCACCCTTGTTGTGGTGCACGGGTCATGTTCAACCAACCCTGGCGAGCCCTGCGTGTCAACGTGCGAGAGATGAGGCATCGATGTGACCCATGACCTCCAACCACGTCCTCGACACCCTCCGCCGCTCCGGCTACAATGTCTGCATCGTGCGGATCGTGGACGTTGACACCAGCGCGACGCCTGGTGTGGCCTACACCGCCGGAATCTAGACTCATCTTGGTGACGTTCATGATCGTGCCAACGACCGAACACACGCTCGTATTGATACGACAAACCGATCATGCCTGGCTCTCAGGGCTGTTCGCAGAGCATTGGGGAAACAACACCTTTAGCCGACCCGAATCCTTCGACTCGGTTCTGTGCCGGATCCGCTGAAACAAATCAGTCCCCCCCCCGGTGGCTGTCCTTTCTTCGGCGTGTCATCCGATGCGACAGAAAGCTCAGAAGGGCCAGAAGATGCTACAATGATATCGCTACGGAAGTGGCTCGCATTTGCGTTGTTCGGCGTCGGCGCGCAATAGAACTCGTACCGATTCGAGCCGGATTCTGGACGTCCTTGGAACTGGGCGATACAGGACTCGAACCTGTGACCTCGCGGGTGTGATCCGCGCGCTCTAGCCAACTGAGCTAATCGCCCGGTGAACTCAGGCCGCAGCGTAGTTTGTGGTCGGTGGGGTGTCAAGGTTGCCCGGGTTTGACCGGAGAGTCGGCGAACGGTGACAATCGTTGATGCCATGGCGATAAAAAAGGTGTTGGTCACGGGCGCCACCGGCGAAGTCGGGCGGCTGGTGGTGCCGCGGTTGAGCGAGATGTTCGACTTGCGGCTGCTATCACGGCGGGATTGGCCGGACGAGCCGCGGGCGGTACGCGGCGACCTGCGCGATCTCGATGCGCTGCTCACCGCGGCACATGGGGTGGATGCGATTCTGCATCTGGCCATCGCCACCGGACAGGTCGGACCCTATGAAGACGACGCGTTCAACGCCGAGCGGTTCGCGGTCAATGTGACCGGTACATACCACGTGTTCGAATCGGCCCGGCGTCTCGGCGTCTGTCGGGTCATCAACGTTTCGTCCCTGATGGTGGTCTGGGGTTACGGTGCTGACGGGCTGGTGCCGGGTGACGCCCCGCCGCATCCGGTCGGCACCTATGCCCTGACCAAGGCGTTGGGCGAGCGAATCGCGCAGCACTATGCCCGGCCCGGGACGCTCGACGTCCTGACCATGCGGATCGCCGCGCCCCTGGACCCGTCCGATCCCCGCTGGCGGACGCAGCCGGTACCGCCGCAGCGCGTGCCCGTCGTCGACCTGGCGCAAGCGTTCCGGCTCGCACTTACCGCCGAGTTGGACGACTACGCGGTCGTGACCATCGTGGGCGACAGTTCGCGACGATGCTGGGACCTGGTCGCGGCGCGGCGCGTACTCGGGTATGAACCATCGGTCCGGCTCGATGATCTTCCACTGACGTTGGGCGACCCGTTTGAAACACCGCAGTAGCGTGAAGTCCAACGCAGTCGCCATGTGGCTTGTCCGCTTCGTGACCAAGACCCGTGCGCCGTCAAGTCAACCAATAGGAATAGCACTTGGCGCGACGCAGCAAGAATTGTAGGCGCACGGTGCGACCGGCCAGTGAGTCGCGTTGCGCCGCCGGCCAGGTAACCGCACGATCGAGATGATCACCGGTGACGATATCCGAACGCTCGAATCCGGGTAACGGGCGTTGGGACGCGTCCAGCACTCGCGCATAAACCTCGCCACGACGAGCATCGGCGTTGATGTGCAGCGATCCCCGCGCGGGCCAGGTGAACGAGCGAGTGACGACCTCTCCCGGTTGATCGCCGGCGTCCAGCGACACGAATCCGTCACGTCGCAGGGTCGCCACACCGATCGAGGTTTTGACCGAGTCCCAATAGTCGTCCCACGTCGGACTGCCTTCGGCCGGTCGTTGGCGGTAATCATGGTCATGCCGGCTCGCGGAGTAGTAGATATAGATCGTATCGCCGACGACAACCGGGCCGGGGCAGGCGGTGAAGAGGATGCCCGCGTCCCAGCGTCCCGCCGGACCGTTGGGGATGAAGGTGTGGCGATCCGCGACGCGCGTCCATTGAACGCCGTCGCGGCTGGTGGCCAACTGCACGTCAATCTTGTGGGTGGTCCCCTCCCGAAAGATCCACGGCAATCCGAGGTAGACCCCCTCGTACAAACCGATGCCCATCCCGTAGATCTGCGTGCCGGGGCCGTCGGCGGCATCGGCCTGAAACACGAGCTTGGACGCCGACCAGTTGACGAAGTCCGCGCTCTCGCTGCGGGCGACGCGCCGTCCACCGGCGCCGAACCGACCATAGACCACGTACTTGTTCAGGTGCGGGTCCCAGAGGATCTGTTGGCCCGTGTCACTGCCCTGCGCGATCACGGGGTTGCTCTCGCAGTTTGTCCAAGTGGTGCCGTCGGCGGAGAAACTGACCGACATGCCGTTGACGTTGACGCCGGGCGAGTCCCGGTAGGGCACGAAATGCTCCCAATAGAGCGCCTTGTAACGACGGCGCGGATTCGGATCATGCGGGTCGCGCAGCACCGCGATGCCCTCGGCGCATTCGCGCGCGATGCGGCACAGGTTGTTGCGGGTTGAACCGTTGAAGTCGACGAGACCCAAATCGGGCAACTCGAATTTCAGTCCGTCACGGCTGGTCGCGTAGCCCACGCACTGAAAGTTGGGACAGCAAAGTCGCCCGTTGATCCGGACCGGCTCGTCGAACGGTAAGCGCACACCGGCCAGGTACCAGATCTTGAATCGCTTCGCGTCGGCGTCGTACATCGCCGTGCCGTACACTTGGGCACGGAACGTCTGCCACGGCGTCTGGTCGTGTCGGATGATCGGGTTGCCGGCATGCTTGGTCGGTGGGTTGACGACACGACGCAGACCCGCGATCCGTTCGATCATCACGTCATCGAGGAAGAGCTGACGGTAGCCTGACGCCGGGCCGGTGGACCGATGCGCAGGCTTGGGGGTCGTTCCATGAACGCGCGCAGTATCACGCAAACCAGCGAGTGCAACACCGCCCACGGCAGCGCCCCGTAACCAGTCTCGTCGGGACGTGTATGGGTTCATGTGACAATTGTACCGGAGCGACGTCGATCCGTCTCGCGAGCAATACCATGGGATGCAACCTGTAGACTTCCGTCTACGATCCGACCGTCGGTGTCCATTGACATGCCCGGCTCCCGCCCGATAAGGTCTTTTGACGACAGCCTCACCCGGATCACCGCCCTAACCCCCGGTGTCGGCACGTGTCTTCTTCGATGGACGTGGAGTTTCCGCAGGACCGGTCTCGCACCCCACAGCCGGGTGACGACGACGCCGGGCTGGTCGCTCGCGTGCTCGACGGCGATCCTGCCGTCTACGATCGGCTGGTCGAGTCGTACCAACGCCGGGCCTTCGCGGTGGCGTACCGACTGCTCGGCAATCGCGACGACGCCCTCGAGGTCTGCCAGGAGGCGTTCCTGCGTGGGTTTCGGTCGTTGGCCACGCTTCAGGACCCGGCCCGGTTCGGCTCCTGGCTGCTGCGGATCGTCGGGAACTTGTCGCTGAACTACCGGCGATCCCGGGCCCGCCTCGTCGCGGGTTCGCTCGACGAGAAACGGCTCAATCAGGCCGACGAAGCCGATGCGGGTTGGACCGGCGGTCTCCGTACTCCGAACCGGCCGGACCAGAACGCGGTCGCCGCCGAAACCCACGAGCGTGTCCTCGAAGCCATGGAGCAACTGCCCGCCAACCAACGGCTGGCGCTCACGCTGTTTTCCATGAACGGTATGAGCCAGAAGGAAGTGGCCGAGATCCTGGACTGCACGACCGAATCGGTTAAATGGTACGTGTTTCAGGCACGCAAGACGCTGAAACAGAAACTCAAGGATGTACTGTAAACGTAGCAGATGATGACGCACGACGCCGACCACGAATTCGAGCTGTCACGTTGGATCGACGGTGACCTGTCGGCCGATGAAGCGTCGCGACTGGAAGCGGCAATCGCACGGAATCCGGAGTGGCAACGCGATTATACCGCGTTGGTCGGCGTCGATCAGCGGGTGCGCGAAGCGGCCGGTCCGCTGCCCGACGTCGATTGGAACGGTTTTCGCAATCGTGTCGCGCGCGGCGTCGAGGCTGAATCGCGGTCCCGATCGCGGCGTCGTCGGCTGTTCCGATTGTCCGTGCCGATCGCGACCGCGGCGGCGATGGCGCTGTACGTGAGCCTTACGTCGACGACGACCGGGCCGACACCTCCGATTGAACCCGAGTTTCAGGTTGCTTATGCACCGGCCGAGTCGATCGTGCCGACCGGTCCGGGAAGCGAAATCTTGATACCGATCGGACGGCCCGGGGCGGCGCTGCGATTTGAACCGCCTGCGCCATCGGCGACGCGTCGCGCGGCGGAGGATCATCGGCGTGTTTTAATGGTCGTTACATTCGGTGACGGATCGGGATCGGGGTCGTAAATGATGCGTTTTGTTCGGCGGATGATGATGGGATGCCTGCGTGCCTCGAGGCCTCGCCTGCGCTTCGGGCTGGTCGTGTGGGTGTGGCTATGCGCCGCGGGGTTGGTATCGGGTCAAGCGCCGGTATTGCGCGGTGCGATCGAACAAGCGTTGGATGGCAAGACCAACCTGGCCATTCAGCGCAAGCCCATCACCCGGGCCTTCGAGTTGATCAGCCAGCACACCGGCTTGAAGATCGTCGTGCCGCCGAGCACGCTTCAATTGTTGCCCTACGGCCCCGAGACGGTGGTGACGGTCACGATTCGGGACGTCAGTCTTCGCGACGGGCTCGCCCGCATGCTCCGACCGATCGGTATGACGCTGGTCGTGCGGAACGAGCATATCGAGATTCTGCCCACGCCGCCGCTGCGTCGGCTGGGTCGGCGACCGTCGCGCGACGAACTCGAGCGGCTCGAACAACTGCACACCACGGCATGGAAGCCGTCGGTGGCGAATTCGTTACCGTTGCAGTTTCAGGTGCCCGAACCCGCCGGCGCACGACCGGCTCTACTCGCCGCCGCCGCGAAGGTCGGTGCCGGTTCGGCGGGCGAAGTGCTTGAAGTCGCCACGCGCACGCTCGGGTGGACCTGGTTTCCCTCCGGCGAGCAGATCGTGGTGCTGACGTTCGCCCAACAAACCGAGCGGCAGCTCGATCGGCACGTCGCGGGCCGGTACGTCAAGCAGCCGGTCGGCAAGATCCTCACCGACCTCGCTCGACAGGCCGACATGACGATCAGCTTCGAGCCCGGCGTGATGGCCCTGCTGCCGACCGAGGCCCGCGAGAACTTCTCGCTACTGGCCGAGGGCGTCACCATGACCGAAGCCCTCAACCAGATCACCGGCGCGACCGGCTTGACCTATGCCGTGGAAGTCGACGGGCTGCACGTCTACGCGAGCCCGCAGCTTCGCAAAGCCCCCGCCCCGACGCCGGCCGATCCGGTCGTCGCCAACATCCTCGTACCGCTCGGGGACGACGGCACACTCGTCGAGATCCCCATACGCCGGTCCGAGTTGACGCCCGAACTCCGGACGTTCATCGAAGCCAGGAAAAAAGAAGGCATCGACAAACTTACCGTGCAACTCGATGCCGCCGCCAAGAATGAGTAGGCGACCACGACCGCGCATGAGCCGCGATGGGTATTCACTTCGGATACGTGACGGCGAAATGCTTCTAGACCTTGACCGTTCCGCGCCGCAATCGGTACACAACCGTTCCGACGAACGAGATCCCCAGCAGCATGACCAGCATGCCCGAACCCGATACGGTCGGGACGCGTGCGACCGATCCCGCCGGGCAAGCAACCTCGCACGCCGCCAACGTCAGAAAGTTGTTGGCGTTCCCGCCGCAGCAGCCGTAAATAAACGGCTCGCAACGCCCGGAATCGGTGTTGTAATAATACCTCGGGCAACTCCCGCGACACGGTCCCGGTTCAACCGGGAGCGAACAGATGTCGCAGTCGGATGGAGTGGCAGAGGCGGGCGATGTGACCACGAAAGCGGCAGCCATCATCATCACTGGGATGATCATCTTACGAAGATACATGGGCAGGCACTCTGAAGAATCGGCGGCAAGCGCCGATCGTATGACTTCATGGTAGATGAACGTCAGCAACGACTATCGCAAAGCACGAACATTGTAGCCGTCTACGATGGCGACGAAAAGGGTATGGCGCTTGGCCGGCGATTTCACATCTTATGCTGCCGCATATCTACACATTGATATGAATCAAAGGGTTTATTCATAACCTGGGGTACTAGGATTCGAACCTAGACTAACTGATCCAGAGTCAGTCGTGCTACCGTTACACTATACCCCATCAGGGCCGGGAGATCGGCCGCCGCAGTGTCTTTTCATCGGTATATCGCTGTTCGGTTCGTCGGTCAAGCGTCGCGCGGCGCTCACCGGTCTTTAGGCGGAGCGCTGCGACGGTAACGTCGGCGTGTCGGACGGCTCGTCGGCATGGGGGTGCTGCGCGTGGGTTCCGCGATAGCGACGGACGGCGTGGAAGAACGGACCGCTCGCCGTGAACAGGACCGCCAGGAGTGACAGCGTCAACTGCGGACGGATGAGGAACACGCCGGCGACGAACACCGCCCCCACCAGATTCGTAAACGGGCGCTTGCCGCGCAAATAGGCGTTGGCCAGATGCGTGTATCGGATGCGCGAAACCATGAGCAGCCCGAGCACCAGGGCGGTCATGGGCAAGGAACGCACCAACGCGTCCGATGCCCAGCTCAGATCGGTGCGCTGGGCTCCGCCCTCGAGACCCAGCAGGCGGAGCACGTCTTCGTGCAGGACGATCAGCGCGCAGATGGTGAATCCCGCGGCCGGGGTCGGCAACCCCCGGAAGCTCTTGTGGGCCGACTTCTGCTCGGCGGTCTCCACGTTGTAGCGCGCGAGACGCAAGCCGGCACAGGCGACGTACACCGCGGCCATGACCCACGACGCCCGGCCCCAGAACCCTTGGCTCACCGGGTGCACCGTGTCGCCGTCGAGGGTACGCGTGAGCAGGCAGATCACCATGAACGCCGGCGCGACCCCGAAGCTCACCACGTCGGCCAGCGAATCGAGCTGGGCGCCGAACTCGCTCGATTGCCGGGTCAGGCGTGCGAGCTGCCCGTCGAGGGCGTCGAAGAACATGGCCAGGAAAATCAGATACCCGGCAATGGCCAGATTCGACGGCAAAAACCGGGCCATCATCGGCCCCATCTCGACTGACAACTCCCGGCCCATGAGGTACATCGCGGCGAAATGGATGGCGGCGAACCCGCAGATCAGATTCCCCAGCGTCGCCATCGACGGCAGCATGGCGATGCTGCGCAGCCGCCGGCGACGTCGCCGATGCGAAGAACGCTTCGGGTCGTGGTCGTCGGTTCTGAGTATTTCCATAGCGCGATGCCTTCAATGTGGAGTTCGGAATTCGGAGTGCGGAATAACGAGCTACCCGAGGCTTACATTTCGCACTCCGAACTCCGCACTCCGAATTCAGCGGGTCTGCACCAGTATACTCTGCCCGGCCCGGACACGTTGCCGGAGATCGACCGCCACCTGAACGTCGTCCCGGCAAGGCACGATCAGCTCCGTGCGCGAGCCGAATTTGATCATGCCGAAACGCTGCCCACGGGCCAGGCGATCACCCGGTCCGCAATGGCACACGATGCGCCGCGCGATCAGGCCCGACACCTGCCGCACGATGATCGGACCGAGCTGCGGCGCTTCGGCCTCCAGCGTCACCGTGTTCGATTCGTTCTGTTCACTGGACGCCGCGTTCATGGCGTTGAGAAACCGCCCCGGCTTGTACGCGCACGCGATCACCCGTCCGTCGCACGGACTGCGGTTAATATGCACGTTGAAGATCGACAGGAAGATGCCGATTTTCCAGGCAGGTCCCCCGACGATCGGGTCGTCGTCCAGGCGCGTCACCTCGGTGATCGTACCGTCCGCCGGGGCCACGAGTACCGTCGCATCGTCGGGAACCGAACGCTCGGGGTCCCGGAAAAACGCCACGCCGAACACCCATAGCCCGAGAAACACCAGTCCCAAAGTCCAATGAACCAGGTAGACGCACAGCCCCCCGGCCAGCGCGCAGACCAGCGTGACCAGCAACATCTCACGCCAACCGTCTCGCGTAACCCGCATCCGCAGTCTGTCCCGTGACGTCCGTCATCGGCCACGTGCCGAATCCACCAACGCTACGTCGAGCCTGAGAATCTGTCAAACGGCGCTACGGATTGAACGAACATACGGGCGCATGACACAATCCGCGGGTCAGTCCCTGCACGTCGCGAGCGCACGCCAAGCCCACGGGTTGCATCCCGTGGGATTTCCACGAGCAACCCTGCATCCTACGCACGTGGTTACAACCAGGTTCACGGGAATCAGATCACAGTTGGTCCTCCCGTAACCTCGGGTTATGCTTTTGAGCGTTCCCGGTTTGCTTTGACCGGCGCCGAACAAGCTCGGCGGCTTACTTGGATCATGGGTTTTCGATGAAAGGGTCGTTCCTCGTGCGAAATCGCAACCGTCTGAGTTCGCTCGGTCTGATGTTTGTGCTGCTGGTCGGTGGTGCGGCGTGCCGGCAGTCTCGGTCGGGGGGGCCATACCCGTTGAGCCCGGAGATGGTGCTGCTGGCGCGGGACGCGCGGAGCGACGATTACGCCCGGATTCTCGGCGCGATGACCAACCCCTGGGACGTGACCGCCGAGTACGAGCGGCTCAACGTGACCGACAGCGCGGAGGCGTTCGCCCGACAACACGGCGGTGTCGACGCGGTGATGGCCGACCCGGAATTGCGGGCGGCATATGAAGAACGGCAAGCGACCGTGACGGCGTTCCGAGCCTTGCTCGATCGCGAGCTGGGCGATCGTGACAAGAAAACGTCGGTCGCGCCGCCTGCGATCACCGAGCATGGCCAGGAAGTCGCCGACAAGGGCGCCATCAGCATCACGCCGGTGCCGGTCGCGCCCGGTGCCGAACGATGGTGGCCGCAGTGGCGCGGGCCCTCGGGACAAGGCACCTCGACCGAGACCGACCCGCCCACCGCGTGGAGCACGCAGCAGAACATCGCCTGGAAAACCGTCATGCCCGGGTCGGGCAACTCGTCGCCCATCATCTGGGAAGATCGCATCTACCTCACGACCGCGTTCGACAAGGGGGCGCGGCGTTCCCTGGTGTGCCTGCGACGTGACGACGGCGAGACCCTCTTCGTCAAGGACGCGCCGCCGGCTCCGCCCGAACAGCGTATCAAGCAGAAGACCGGTTACGCCGCCGCCACCCCGGTGACCGACGGCGAGCGCGTGGTCACCTTCTTCGGCAACGCCGGGCTGGTTTGCTTCGACCTTGACGGCAAGGTGCTGTGGCATCACCCGGTCCCGCCGTTCGAGGGCACGCACGGGCTGGCCGCGTCGCCGCTGCTCTGGAACGACCTGGCCATCCTGATGCAGGAGCACAACGGCAAGCGTTCGGTCGCCCTGGCCGTCGACAAGCACACCGGCGAGCGTCGGTGGGGCTACGATCGTCCCAAGTCGCTGGGGTGGTGCACGGCCCGGGCGGTGCGCATCGCGGGGCAAGACCAACTCATCTACGGGGCGTCGAACATCGTGCTCGGCCTGGACCCCGCCACGGGCGACGAGCTGTGGCGCTGCGCCGGTCCGACGCACGAGGTGGTGCCGACGCTGGTGTGCGGGCACGGCATGATCTACTCGACCAGCGGCCGCAGCGGCCCCACGGTGGCGATCCGTCCGGACGGAACCGGCGACATCACCGACACGAACGTGGTGTGGCGGTCGTCGCGCGGCGGGCCGCACGTGCCCTCGCCGGTGCTCTGGGATGATCTCCTCTATCTCGTCAACGACACCGGCATCCTCACCTGCCTCGACGCGGTGACCGGCAAGACCGTCTACCAGCAGCGGCTACGCGGCCGATTCACCGCCTCGCTCGCCGCCGCCGCCGGCCGACTGTATTGCACCAACGAACGCGGCGACACCTACGTCGTCCGCTGCGGCCGCGAGCACGAGCTCATCGCCGTCAACCCGCTCGAAGAGAGCGTCCTCGCCTCCCCCGCCATCCTCGACGGCCGACTGTACATCCGCGGCGAAATGCACCTGTTCGCCATCGGGGCGTGAACACTTCGCGAGGCGCCTTGTTGTTCGGGAGTCATCGATGTTCGCAGAACCCGCTCGCTCGCGCTCGCGGCTCGGATCGTTCTCCTGGCCGTGTTGGCGTCGGTCAGCGATAAACGCCGTGTTTTTCCCTTGGACGCCGGACGGTCGTAAGTTACGATGAAGCGCGCTCTGAAAAACCTATTGACAGGAGACCGGCCATGAGCGACCTGACGCGACGCCACTTTTTGACCGCGACCACCGGAGCGGCGGCGGCCGCGGGTGCGCTTCGTCGGACCGCCGCGGCGGGTAAGGAAGTTACGCCACTGCCGCAAGTCCCGCTGGGCAAGACGGGGATCACGCTGTCCCGCCTGGGGCAGGGTACCGGCGCCCACGGGTACGACCGCAAATCCAACCAGACAAAGAAGGGGTTCTCTGCGTTTCTCGAACTCATTCGTCACGGATACGATCGCGGCATCACCTTCTTCGA
>Ga0299906_10005039_pt1 | contig 10786 bp, 8 predicted proteins | sample RVTome_14_FD_200259 | JGI IMG/M metagenome (GOLD analysis project Ga0299906, IMG submission 200259) | Soil microbial communities from uranium-contaminated site in the Upper Colorado River Basin, Wyoming, United States - RVT145D125 (version 2) ... | reverse complement strand
TCTGCTCGCGAGCACGCTTTCCGGCCTGTGGCAGTTCTATCTCTACGTCGGCCTTCTGATCGGGCTGGGCGTCGCGCTCGTCGGGATGGTGCCGGCGTCCGGGCTGCTCGTGCGGTGGTACCACACCCGGCTCTCCGCGGCGCTCGGCATCGCGTACTCGGCGGTCGGCTGCGGCACGCTGCTCTTCGTGCCCCTGGCGCAGGTGCTGCTCACCCACCTCGACTGGCGCGGGACCTACCGCGCCATCGGACTGGGGCTGCTCGTGTGCCTGCCGCTCGCGGCGCTCGCCGTGCCGTGGCGGAAGTTCGGTGCGGGGCACGCGGAGCAGCAGCGGCGGCATCTCCACGACCCGGCGCGGGCTGCCGGCTGGACGCTGCGGGCGGCGATGCGCACCCCCGTCTACTGGGGGCTCGTGGGGATCTTCTTTTTCACCGCGATGGGGATCTTCAGCGTGCTGCCGCAGGCCGTGGTCTTCCTGATCGACGCCGGCATCAGGCCGGTCGTCGCGGCGACCACATACGGCAGCGCCGGGATGCTCTCGGTGGCCGGGGTCGCCGGCATCGGCTTCGCCGCCGGGCGGTTCGGCTATCGCCGCACCGTGACCGCGACTTTCGTCGGCTCGGGGCTCGGCATCGCGCTGCTCATCGCCATCTCGTTCCACGCCAGCGGCTGGCTGCTCGCGGCGTACGCGCTCGTGTTCGGCCTGTGCCAGGGGGTCCGCGGGCCGGTCGTCTCGGCGATCTGCACCAGCAAGTTCGCCGGGGGGAGGGTGGCGACGATCTACGGGACGATCTACGCGGCGAACGCGCTCGGCGCCGCATTCGGCTCGCTGATGGGCGGCGTGCTGCACGATGCGACCGGCGGCTACCGGGCGGTGTTCGTGTTCGCGCTGGCGGCGCTCGCGGCGGCCGCTACCCCGATGTGGGTGGTGCGCGACCTGCGCGAGTTCCGCTAGCAGTTCGACCCTTGCGCGCGGCGTCGCGCTTGCGCGGCGCGCTCTGCTTCTGCAGCTTGGCGATCTCCTGCACCGCCAGGTTGCAGCTCCTGGTCAGGAAATCGAGCATCAGGGCGAGCTGGTCGTCGCGGTACTGCGACCAGAGCGCCGTCATCTCCCGTTGCAGCGAGTCGTAGAGCGGCGCGATCCGCCGGGTCATGGCCGGTCGCGCGCGGACGACGACCTTGCGCCGGTCGGCGGGATCGCGCTCGCGCCTCACGTAACCCGCCCGTTCGAGCCGGTCGATCACGCCGGTGATCGCCCCGGTCGTGAGGCCGGTCGCCTTGGCGAACTCGCCCGCGGTCGCGCCGCCGCTCAGGAGGGCGAGGTCCAGGCACTCGAGGTCGGAGCTGTTGAGCCCGAAGCGCTCGCTTACCGCCTGGCTGATCAGCACCGACTGCGCGGTCATCCGGCGGACCTCCCGCAGCACCCCGGCGAGCAGGGCGGCGCGATCGGGCGGGACGCTGGACATGTCCGGGCCATTATCTTAGGATGCGGTTATCTTAGCAACTAAGATATGTATTACACACACGCTACCCGGCGGGGGACGCGCGGCTGGTTCCGCGTTGCCCCCGTCGCTTCGCGCTCTTCGCCCCGGCCGGCTGCGCGCGAGCGCCCAGGCCCTCGAGATAGCGATCGACGATCCGCTCCGCCGCGCGCGCATCCGCGAAGTACTTCGGGTCGACCAGCCAGTTGGTGATCAGGCCGTCGACGAGCGCGTGCAGGCCGACCGCGGCCGCGCGCGGCTCGACGCTCGCCGGCAGCAGCCCGCGTCGGATCGCATGGCGAAAGCCGCTCTCGAGTTGGGCGAGGCAGTTGGCGCGCATGCCGTTGATCCGGCGGCGGACCGCTGCCATCTCGTCGACGTACTCGCACTTGTGGGCGACCACGTCGAATACCCGCCGGGCCCGCGCGTCGCCGGTGACCTTGCGCAGCACCGCGACCGAGCGGCCGCGGACGTGCGCCAGCGGGTCGTCGCCGGCCGCCTCGCTGGTGCGCTGGAGCATCTCCTCCATCGGCAGCGCGACGCGGGCGAGCATCGCGCCGAAGAGGTCGGCCTTGTCCTTGAAATGCCAGTAGATCGCGCCGCGCGTGACTCCGGCGGCGCGCGCGACGTCGTCGAGCGAGGTGCGCGACACCCCCCGCCGGCTGAACACCCGCTCGGCGGCGTCGAGAATCCGGCCGCGCGTCTCGAGCGCTTCCTTCCTGGTGCGTCGGGCCACCCCTACGCTCCTACACTTCCACCTGCCGCTGAGATTCCCATTACGCCGTCATGGCCTCCGGACCGGCACGGTCCGGGCCGTTACAAGCCGGTAACAAACCCGCACTTTACATACATTCATGGATGTATGTAAACTGCCGCCGTCGGTCGCCGCGCCGTTGCCGGCCGGCGGCCTGCACCAGGGGTTCCGCATGCACAAGCCAATCGTCCGCCCGGGCGCCGCCGCGCGCGCCCTCGTCCCGATCGCCGTTGCCGCTGCGCTCGCCGCGTGCAGCGAGGTGGGCAGCCAGCCGCACGGCCAGATGCCGCCGCCGGAGGTGGCGGTCGTGACCGTCGCGCCCAAGACGCTCCCGGTCCGCTACGAGTACGTCGGCCAGACCGCGGGCTTCCGCGAGGTCGAGGTGCGCTCGCGCGTCAACGGCATCCTCCTCAAGCGCAACTACCACGAGGGCGCGACGGTCAAGCGCGGGCAGTCGCTGTTCCTCATCGACCCCGCGCCGTTCCAGGTCGCGCTGGCGAAGGCCGAGGCGGACCTCGCGACGGCCGAGGCCCGCCAGGCGCAGGCGATGCGCGACGCGGAGCGAATGAAGTCCGTCGTCGACATCAAGGCGGTGAGCCGGAAGGAGTACGACGACGCCGTCTCGTCCGCGCAGATCGCCGCGGCGGAGATGAAGGGCGCGCTCGCGCGCGTTGCCGAGGCGAAGCTCAACCTCGAGTACACCCGCGTCGAGTCGCCGATCGGCGGCGTGTCGAGCCGCGCGCTCCGCTCCGAGGGCACGCTCGTGTCGGGCCCGGACGTGCTCCTCACCAGCGTCACGCAGGTCGATCCGATCTACGTGATCTTCGGCATCCCCGAGGCCGACCAGCTCCGCATCCGGCGCGACGTCGAGGCCGGGCGCCTGAAGCTTCCGCCCGACCGGCGCTTCGAGGTCAGCGTGACGCTCGCCGACGGCGTGGCGTACGGCACGCCGGGCAAGCTCGACTTCACCGACGTGCGCGTGAACCCCGCCACCGGCACGATCGAGGCGCGCGCCGACCTGCCGAACGCGGCGGCCGCGCTCCGCCCGGGGCAGTTCGTGCGGGTGCGCCTGAGCGGCGCTGTCCGCCCGGATGCGATCACCGTGCCGCAGCGTGCGGTGCTCGAAGGTCCGCAAGGCAAGTTCGTGTACGTGGTGAACGCCGAGGGCAAGGCCGAGCCGCGCCCGGTCGCGGTCGGGGAGTGGGCCGGCGACGCGTGGGTGATCGATTCGGGGCTCGCGGCCGGAGACCGGGTCATCGTCGACGGCGTGCTGAAGATCGGCCCCGGCGCGCCGGTGCGCATCGCGGCGCCGGCGGGCGAGGGCAAGGCGCCGGCCGCCGCGCCGGCGCCGGCCGGCGCGGGGAAGAAAGGCTAGCCCGTGTTCTCCCGGCTCTTCATCGACCGGCCGATCTTCGCGGCCGTCCTGTCGCTCTTCATCGTGATCGCCGGTCTCGCCGCGATGCAGCGCCTGCCGATCGCGCAGTATCCGGAGATCGCGCCGCCAGTGGTCACCGTGCAGGCGATCTACCCCGGCGCCTCGGCCGAGACGCTCGAGCAGACCGTCGCCGCGCCGCTCGAGAACGCGATCAACGGCATCGACGTCGGCGGCGAACGGCGTCGTGCAGATCCAGGTGACGTTCAACATCGGCACCGACGTCGACCAGGCCGCGCTCAACGTCAACAACCGGGTGAAGCAGGCCGAGGCGCGGCTGCCGCTCGAGGTGCGCCGGCAAGGCGTCACCGTCGAGAAGGGGTCCTCGGCGTTCCTCCAGGTCATCGCCTTCTTCTCGCCCGACGGGCGCTTCGACGACCTCTACACGTCGAACTACGTCACGCTGAACGTGCTCGACCTGATCAAGCGGATCCCAGGCACGACCAACGTCCAGATCTTCGGCGCGAAGGACTACGCGATGCGGATCTGGGTGCGGCCCGACCGGCTCGCCCAGCTCAAGCTGACGACCGGCGAGGTCATCGCGGCGGTCACCGAGCAGAATGCGCAGTTCGCGGCGGGCAAGATCGGGCAGGCCCCGGTCGACGGGCCGCAGGAGCTCGTCTACACGATCACCACCCAGGGGCGGCTCGCCGAAGTGGCGCAGTTCGAGAACATCATCGTGCGCGCGAACCCGGACGGGTCCAACCTGCGGCTGAAGGACGTGGCGCGCGTCGAGCTCGGCTCGAAGGACTACGAGTTCATCGGCCGCATCAACGGCCGGCCGGCGACGCTGGTCGGGATCTTCCTCCAGCCGGGCGCGAACGCGCTCGAGGTCGCCAAGAACGTCCGGAAGAGCGTCGCCGAGCTCGCGACCCGGTTCCCCGACGGGCTCACCTACTCGATCCCCTACGACACCACGCTGTTCGTGGAGGTGTCGATCCGCGAGGTGCTGATCACCCTGGGCGAGGCGATGATCCTGGTCTTCCTCGTGGTCTACCTCTTCCTGCAGAGCTTCCGCGCGACGCTGATCCCGCTGCTCGCGGTGCCGGTGTCGCTGATCGGTACCTTCGCCGGGCTCCTCGCGCTCGGCTACTCGATCAACACCCTGACGCTGTTCGGCATGGTGCTCGCGATCGGGATCGTGGTCGACGATGCGATCGTGGTGCTGGAGAACGTCGAGCGGATCATGCACGAGAGCCATCTCTCGGCGCGCGAGTCGGCGATCAAGGCGATGAAGGAGGTGACGAGCCCGATCGTCGCGATCGTGCTGGTGCTGTGCGCGGTGTTCGTCCCGATCGCGTTCCTCGGTGGCCTGACCGGCGAGCTGTACCGCCAGTTCGCGGTGACGATCTCGATCGCGGTGGTGATCTCCGGCTTCGTCGCGCTGACGCTCACGCCGGCGCTGTGCGTGCTGATTCTGAAGCGCGGACGATTGCAGCCCAACCGGGTCTTCCGGTGGTTCAACGACTGGTTCGCCCGGGTGACCCACCGTTATGCCCGCGGCGTGGCCTGGATGATCCGGCGGGCGGGCGTCGGGATCCTGCTGTTCGCCGGAATGGTCGCGCTCGCCGCCGGGCTCTGGCGCATCACGCCGGGGTCGCTGGTGCCCGACGAGGATCAGGGTTACTACATCGCGGCGGTGATCCTGCCGGACGGCGCAACCCTCGAGCGCACCGACAAGGTCGTGCAGCAGGTGGTCGAGATCATCAAGTCGAACCCCTACAACGAGGACGTGGTGGCGTTCACGGGATTCGACTTCCTCGGCGGCGCGTTCCGCAACAGCGCGGCGACGATCTTCGTCACCCAGAAGCACTGGGACGAGCGCCCGGTGCCGGTGCAGGCGCTGGTCGGCGAGTTCTTCGGCAAGACGGGGCACATCAAGGAGGCCCTCGCGCTCGCGTTCGCCCCGCCGCCGATCTTCGGCCTCGGCCTGGCGGGCGGGTTCGAGCTCTACATCCAGAACCGCGGCGAAGGCGGTGCGAGGCGGCTCGCGGAGGTCTCGCAGCAGTTCATCGGGCGCCTCGGCAAGGATCCGACCTTCGTCCAGGTGAACACGCTGTGGCGCGCGAACGCCCCGCAGCTCCACGTCGACGTGGACCGGGAGCGCGCGAAGGCGGCCGGTGTGCCGCTCGACGAGCTGTTCGGCGCCGTCTCGGCGACGCTCGGCACCTACTACGTCAACGACTTCAACAAGTACGGCCGCACCTGGCAGGTGCTCATGTCGGCCGAGCCCAAGTACCGCAAGACCCCGGAGGACATCGGCGGCGTGTGGGTGCGCGGCCGGCGCGGCGAGATGGTGCCGCTCGACTCGCTCGCCGGCGTGCGCTACTCGTCGGGGCCCGAGACGCTCGACCGGTTCAACAACCTTCCGGCAGTCAAGATCTTCGGCGCCGGCGCCCCGGGCGTGAGCTCCGGCCAGGCGATCGCGCGGGTCGAGGCCGTCGCGCGGGAGGTGCTGCCGGCGGACTTCAGCCTCGACTGGAGCGGCGCCTCCTACCAGGAGAAGGCCGCGAGGGGCACCTCGACAATCGCCCTGCTGATGGCGGTCGTCATGGTGTTCCTGATCCTCGCGGCGCAGTACGAGAAGTGGTCGCTGCCGCTGTCGGTCCTGCTCGCGCTGCCGTTCGGGACGTTCGGCGCGCTCGCGGCGGTGTGGCTGCGGGGGCTCACGAACGACGTGTACTTCCAGATCGGCCTCGTGACGCTGCTCGGGCTGGCGGCGAAGAACGCGATCCTGATCGTCGAGTACGCCGTCTACAAGCGCGAGGAGGGGCTGTCGACCGCGGCCGCGGCGGTCGAGGCCGCGCGGCTGCGCTTCCGCCCGATCCTCATGACCTCGCTCGCGTTCATCTTCGGCGTGCTGCCGCTCGCGGTCTCGACCGGCGCCGGGGCCGGCGCGCGGCATTCGGTCGGCACCGGGGTGGTCGGCGGCATGCTTTCGGCGACGTTCCTCGCGATCTTCTTCGTGCCCCTGTTCTTCAAGCTGATCAGCGACCGGCGCCTGCGCGAGCCGCGGTCGACCGACGAGATCCTGCAGGAGGCCCACCACGCGCACGAGGTGAGCCTGCGCGCGGCGCGCACGCCTCAGCACCACCCGGTTGCGCCGAAGGGAGGGGGGCATGCGTAGCGCCGTCGGTCTCGCGCTTGCCGTCGCGCTGACGGCGTGCTCGTTCGCGCCGCAGTACGAGCGCCCGCCGGCGGAGCTGCCGCAGGCCTGGCGCAACGCGGCGGACGGCACGCCGGCGCCGGGCGACCGGTGGTGGCGGCTCTTCGACGATCCCGCGCTCGAGCGGCTCGCCGAGGAGGCGCTCGCCGGCAACCAGGACCTCGCGATCGCGGTGGCGCGCGTCGACGAGGCGCGAGCGCTTGCCCGCGTGCAGGAGTCGCAGCTCTACCCGTCGGTGACCGGCAACGTTGGCGCCGCCCGCGAGCGCGCATCGAGCAGTACCGATTTCTTCTTTCCCGGGGTACCGGTGTACAGCACCAACTACCGGGCCACGCTCGACGTCTTCTACGAGATCGACCTCTGGGGGAGGCTGCGCAACGCGACCGCCGCGGCCCGCGCCGAGCTGCTCGCCACCGAGGCCGCGCGCGACACGGTGCGCACCGCGCTCGCGTCGGAGGTCGTGCGGTCGTACTACGCGCTGCGGGCGCTGGACGAGTCGGTCGCCGCGAGCGAGCGCGCGCTCGATCTGCGCACGCGCGCCCTCGAGATCGAGCGGCGCCGTGCCGCGGCCGGCCTCATCTCCGAGCTCGACGTGCGCCAGCTCGAAGGCGAGGTCGCGGCGGCGCGCGCGCTCCTGCCGGCGCTCGTGCGCGACCGGGCCGCCGAAGAAGCGGCGCTGGCGGTGCTCGTCGGCCGCAGCCCGCGCGCGATCATCGACGACACGATCGCCCGCGCCGCGGGCCCCGACACCCAGCTGCCCCCGCCGGTCGTTCCGGCGGGCCTGCCCTCGGAGCTGCTGCTGCGCCGGCCCGATCTGTTCGAGGCCGAGCAGCGGCTCCTCGCGGCGAACGCCCGGATCGGCGTTGCGCGCGCGTCGTTCTTCCCGCAGATCTCGCTCACCGGCTATTTCGGGACCGAGGCCGGGTCGCTGTCGGATCTCTTCTCCGGGCCGGCGGGGATCTGGCGGATCGCCGGCGGGCTCACGCAACCGATCTTCCAGGGCGGGCGGCTCTTCGCCGAGGCCGAGGCGGTCGAGGCCCGCCAGCGGCAGGCCGTGGCGCAGTACCAGAAGACGATCCAGAACGCCTTCCGCGAGGTCCGCGACGCGATCAGCGCACAGGCGCGGGCGCGCGAGATCTACGACGCCGAGGGCGCGCGGGTCGCGGCGCAGCGCGAGGCGCTGCGGCTCGCCGCGGCGCGCTACCAGGCCGGGCTCGTCAACCTCCTCGTGCCGATCGACGCCGAGCGCCGGCTCCTCGAGGCCGAGCTGAACCGCATCGACGCGCTGCGCCGGCAGCGGGCGGCGGTCGCCGATCTCATGCGCGCGCTCGGCGGCGGGTGGACGGCGCCGGAAGACCCGGCGGCCGGCACCGGTGCGGCGCCGGATCGCCAGGCGGCCCGCTAGCGCCGCGCCCGGCGGGCCCGCGCCCGCTCGAGCTGCTCCGCCCAGCGCCGGCGCATGCCGGCCGGCGGCGGATGCTCGCGCAGCTGCTGGGCCCGCCGCTCCATGCGGTCGCGCGTGCGGAGCATCCCCGCCTGACGCTTCGAGATGAGCGGGAAGTGCCGCAGCTCGTCGAGCCGCTCCGCGATCGCGAAGCAGTCCTTGCGGCTCGTGACCCACAGCGCCGGGTCGACGGTCCGCAGGTCGAACGCCCGCGAATAGGTGCGCAGCGTCTTCTGCCCGCGCCGGTTCGCGTACTCGTGGAAGTAGCTCATCGCGAGCTCGCGCAGGTTGCGGTACACCGGGTCGCGGTAGCGCAGCGGGACGTGGTTGGTCTTCGAGATCGCGCCCCAGCAGCCGTTGCGCCGGAACACCGCGACGACGTGGTCGTAGTCCTGCACCGCCTCGAGGTCGACGAGCAGCGGCGGCTCGCCGTGGATCCAGAGCGCGCATGCCGCGACCATCGCCCCCTCGATGCAGTGCGCGCGGCGGCGCTGCAGCACCTCGCGCACCGACAGCACGGTGTCGCCGTCGGGCTCGAAGTTCGCCGGGATCGCGTCGACGAAGGCCTGGATGCGCTCCGGCGAGTCGAGCCGCGCGAGGATCCGGAACTCGGCCTCGGTCAGCCCGAGATCCGCCCGGCGGGCGAAGCGCTTCCGCATGGCTCCTGCTCCTGGGGCGGGTGGGGTTGCGAGCCGGGCCCGCAGCGGCCGCGATGATACTGCGAGCGTCGCGCGGGCGGCTGTCGGGCCGTGGCGACGCTTCACGCCGCGCCAGCCTGTCGAGCTCTCGGCACTCGCGCGAAATGCGGGCGCGCGGCGCTGCCAGCGCGCCCGGGCTCTGTGATAATGGGCGCGCCTCCGGACGCGATTCCAATGTCATTACGGCCGGTCCTCTCCGCTGCGCTGCTCGTTCCCTGCCTGGCCGCCGCCGCCGAGCTCGGCCGGCTCACCGTGCTCTCCGGCGTGGGCGAGCCGCTGCGGGCCGAGATCGAGCTGGTCGCAGTGCGTCCGGGCGAGGCGGCGGCGCTCGGCGCGCGGATTCCGCCGCCGGAGGTCTTCTGGCGCGCGAACCTGGAGCCCGCGCCGGTGCTCGACGAGCTCCGCGTCGCGGTCGAGCGCCGGCCGCAGGGGCGCCACGTGATCGCGGTCCGGTCGAGCGGCCCGATCGCCGACCCCTTCGTCCAGTTGCTCGTCGAGCTCACCTCGCCGGCGGGGAGCGTCGTGCGCGAGTACCCGTTCCTCCTCGAGGAGCCGCGGGCGCGGCGGCCGCGCACCGGGACCGGACCGCTGTCCGCGCCGCCCGGATCACCGGCCGAGGAAGTGTCGCTGCCCGTTGCGCCGCCCGTCGATGGCTACGTCGTCAAGGCGGGCGACACGCTCGCCGCGATCGCCGCAGCGGTGCGGGTTGCCGGCGTCACTCTGGAGCAGATGATCGTCGCGCTCTACCAGGCGAACGAGCCGGCGTTCGTCGACCGGAACATGAACCGGCTCCGGGCGCGTGAAACGCTCGCGGTACCGGCGGACGCCGTCGCCCTGACGGTCGACCCGGCCGCGGCGCGTGCGATCATCCTCGAGCATCGCGCCGCCTTCGACGAGTATCGCCGCCGCCTTGCGGGCGCGGCGGCGGTCGGCCCGGCCGCCGGCGGTGCTCCCGGCGCGACCGCTGCCGCCTCGCGAGCGACGGGTGACCGGCTGCAGCTCTCGCGCGGCGACGAGCGCAAGCCCGGCGCAGCGGTGGCGACCGCGCGCGAGGACGATCTCGCGGCGTTGCACCACGCGGTCGGCGAGACGAAGGAGCGGATCGCGGCGCTCGAGAAGAACCTCGGCGGCATCACGACCCTCCTCACGCTCAAGAACCGCGAGCTCGCGCGGCTGCAGCGCGACGCGCAAGCGAGCGGACAAGTGCTCGTGTCGCTGTCCGGCGACACCGGATCGGACGCCTCGCCCGGGCCAGGCGGGCGCTCGGTGCTCGCCCGGCTGCTCGACGAGCACGGCGCGTGGCTGATGATCGCGCTCCTCGCCGGCTTTCTCTCCTGGATCCTGATGCCGCTCAAGACCCTCCGGCTGTGGCTGCGGAAGCGCCGCCGCCAGGCGCGCAAGGCGCGCAAGGCGGCCGAGCGTGTGCGTCGCGCGGCGCGGGACGCGGGGTTGCTGCCGTCCTCGGCCTGAGCGGCCCTCAGCTCGCCTGACGCGTCCGGGGCGCGCGTCCCGCGAGGCCCCAGGCGTGTGCGGTAGCGGCCAACAGGTCGCGCGCCGCCTGCTCGAGATCCGGGCTCGCCGCGCGGCGCGCCGGCCGGGGCGGGAACGGCCATTCCCGATCGGTCGCCGGCAGGCCGAAGGCGCTGCGCAAGCAGGGCGACTCCGCGGTGCTCGCGTGGTCCATGCGATCCACCTCACATCGAACTTGAAGCGGCGAGCTTCGCGCCCGATCATTGCAACCGTTCGCGGGGCCCGCGGGCGCTTGACGCTTCACATCTAGCGGGGCCCGGCGGCCCGGGCGCTGCCGAGCA
>Ga0299906_10005038_pt1 | contig 10787 bp, 13 predicted proteins | sample RVTome_14_FD_200259 | JGI IMG/M metagenome (GOLD analysis project Ga0299906, IMG submission 200259) | Soil microbial communities from uranium-contaminated site in the Upper Colorado River Basin, Wyoming, United States - RVT145D125 (version 2) ... | reverse complement strand
GCCGCAGACCAGGCGAATCGCTGGCGGCTCGCTCGCCGCGCCCGGAGCGGCAACGGCGACGACGGCTCGCCATGATGGCGCGCCCGCGGCCCCCGCGCCCAACCCCCGGCGTCACCACGTTTCACGAGATTCACTAGAACCCCGTGAACTCTTCCAGCCCCATGAAGCGGGCGATGCCGAGCACCAGGACGAGGGCGACGCCGATGGCGAACGCCGAGACGGCGGCGGCGGTGGGGTCGAACGAGTACTTGAGATACGCGAACAGCTCGATCGGCAGCGGCGTCAGCCGGGCGCTGGTGAGGAAGAGGGACAGCGTGAAGTTGTCGAAGGAGATCGCGAAGGCGAAGATGGCGCCCGCCACCACCCCGGGCTTGATGACCCCGAGGGTCACCTCGAAGAAGGCCCGCACGGGATGGGCGCCCAGGCTCTGGGCCGCCTCCTCCAGGGCGATGTCGAAGTGGGTGAGGGTGGCGGTCACCGTGCGGATCACGTAGGGCGTCGTCACCACGATGTGGCCGATGAGCAGCGCGGCGTAGCTCGCCTGCATGTTGAGCAGCGTGTAGAACTGCAGGAGCGCCACCCCGGTCAGGATCTGCGGCAGCAGCAGCGGCGAGGTGACGAACGCGTTGAGGAGGTCCCGGCCCCGGAACCTCCCGCGCACCAGCGCGAGGGAGGCGGCCGTCCCGATCACCGCCGACGCCAGCGCGGTCCAGAACGCGACCTCGGTGGAGAGCCAGAGCGCCTGCATGAACTCGCGCCGCTGGAAGAAGTTGGCGAACCACTTCAGGGAGAAGCCCTGCGGTGGGAAGGTGAAGTAGTTGCCGGCGTTGAAGGCGGCCAGGACCACGATGACCATGGGCACCAGCAGGAACGCGTAGACGAGCCCGACGCTCACGCGCAGGATCACACGATCCCCCGCAGGGCGCGCTCGGTCACCTTGATGTAGACCGCGATCAGCGCCACCGAGATCACGAGCAGCACGAAGGCGTTGGCGGCCCCGAACGGCCAGTCGAACACGGACAGCACCTGCTCGTAGACCACCATCGGCAGGACGTGCACCTTGAAGCCGCCGAGGAGGATCGGCACCACGAACGAGCTGATGGCCAGCGAGAACACCAGCAGCGAGCCGGCGAGGATGCCGGGCAGCGAGAGGGGGAGCGTCACCTCGAAGAACGCCCGCCGGGGGGAGGCCCCCAGGGTCTGGGAGGCCTCGACGAGCTGGGGATCGATGCGCTTGAGCACGCCGGTGAGGGACAGCACCATGAACGGCAGGAAGACGTGCACCAGCGCCACCGTGACGCCGAACTTGTTGTACATGAGGGGCAGCGGCTTCGTGATCCAGCCGTGCTGGCCGAGCGTCTCGTTGATGAGGCCGCGGTCGGCCAGGAGGATCATCCAGCCGTAGCAACGGATGACGATGCCGACCAGGAGCGGTGACAGGATGAACACGATCAGCAGCGGCTTCCACCGCGAGCGCGTCAGCGCCAGGTGGTAGGCGAGGGGATAGCCGAGGAGGAGCGAGACCGCCGTGACGATCGCCCCGAGCAGCAGCGTGTCGCCCAGCACGTCGACGTAGTAGGCGTCCGAGAAGAAGCGGACGTAGTGGTGGAGCGTGAAGGTCCACTCCAGCTGGCCGAACGACTGCCGCGAGACGCTGATGGCGAGCAGCAGCGCGATCGGCGCCAGGAAGAAGACGGCGAGCAGCAGGACGTACGGCCCGAGGAGGACGGCACGGGCGCCGCGGGTCACCGGGGCGGTCCGAGGCGTGTCATGGGCGGTCCGGGGGCACGATCCGGGCGTCTTCGGCCGACCAGCCGGCGTGCACGCGGGCGCCCGCGGCGAACCGGACCTCGCCGAGCTCGACGGCCTGCAGCTCGAGCCCGGTGTCGCCGCGCAGCACGTAGCGGACCGTCTCGCCCTGGTAGACCACGTGGGCGATGGTCAGCGCGTGGCGGTTGTCGAGGGACTCGTCGGCGGCCAGCCGCACGCGCTCGGGGCGCAGGGCCACGAGGACCGCGGCCCCGGCCGCGGCGGCGCCGGTGGCGGCGATCTTGACGCCCCGGCAGTCGACGGTGCCGCGGCCGGTGGCGTGCCCGGCCAGCAGGTTGATGTTGCCGATGAAGCCCGCCACGAAAGCGGTGGCGGGGGTCTCGTAGAGCCCGCGCGGGGGCGCGACCTGCTCGACGCGGCCCCGATGCATCACGGCGATGCGATCGGACATCGTCAGCGCTTCCTCCTGATCGTGCGTCACGTAGATCGTCGTGATCCCGACCTCGCGCTGCAGGCGCTTCAGCTCGATCTTCATGTGATCGCGCAGCTTCTTGTCGAGCGCGCCGAGCGGCTCGTCGAGCAGGAGCACCGCCGGCCGCGTCACCAGCGCGCGGGCGAGCGCCACGCGCTGCTGCTCGCCGCCCGAGAGCTGCCGCGGATAGCGCCCGCCGTGGTCGGGCAGCTGGACGAGCGCGAGCGCCTCGGCCACGCGGCCGGTGATCTCCGGCTTCGGGAGGCCCTGCATCCGGAGCCCGAAGGCGACGTTCTGCGTGACCGTACGGTGCGGGAAGAGCGCGTAGTGCTGGAAGACCATGCCGACCCGCCGCCGGTGCGGCGGCACCCCGGTGACCACCGCGCCGTCGATCAGCACCTCGCCCGCGTCGGGCGTGACGAAGCCGGCGACCGACCGGAGCGTCGTGGTCTTGCCGCACCCGGACGGCCCCAGCAGCGTGAAGAACTCCCCCGGCCGGATGCCGAGCGACACGCCGTCGAGCGCGGCGGTGGCGCCGTACCGCTTGACGAGGCCGCGCAGCTCGACGGTGGGCTCGGCGGCTCGGCTCAGCGCATCTCCTTGTTCCAGCGCTCGGTCCACTGCGGGCGCTGCTTGGCGACGCGGGCCCAGTCGAACAGCACGAGCTTGTCGACGTCGGCGGGGCCGTTGATGATCTTCTTCGCCACGTCGGGCGGCAGCTTCACGGTCCGGTTGGTCGGGCTCCAGAACAGCTCGGTGGCGAAGGCGAGCTGCACCTCCGGCGAGATGTAGGCGTCGATGAACTTCCAGGCCAGCTCCTTGTTCTTCGAGCCGCGCGTCACCTGCACGACCTGGTCGAGGATGGGCTGGCCCTCGCGAGGCGCGACCCAGTCGATCGGCAGGCCACGCTTCTGGAGGTCGTAGGCGGAGCTGTCGTGCAGCACGGCGATCACGACTTCCTTCTGCTCGAGCTGCTTCTCGACGGTGCCGGTGAAATCGGCCAGCTTCGGCTGGGCGCGCTTGATCGCCGCGACGCCGGCGTCGACGTCGAAGTAGTCCTTGCCGTAGAGCTTGGCGGTCACGAAGAGGAAGTTGATGCCGAGCGTGTTGCCGATGACGTAGGTGCTGCGCCGGCCCGCGTAGGCGTCGTCCCAGAAGTCCTTCCAGCTCTCCGGCTTGCGGGGGACGCTGTCGGTGCGGTAGGCGAGCCCGATGCGCCCCCAGAACATGGCCAGGCTCGTGTCGCCGATGAGCGCCTTCGGATAGAGATTCTTGATGTTCGGCGCCAGCGTCTCGTTGCGCTTCTCGAAGAAGCCGCGCTCGCGGGGGATGGGGAAGGGGGGCTCGTTGCCGAAGACCACGTCGAACGGCGGATTGTCGGGCCCGGCGGCCATCAGCTTCGCCACCCACTCGGTCGTGATGCCGGTGACGATCTCGACCTTCACACCGTGCTTCTTCTCGAAGGGCTCGACGAGCGCCTTCTTCATGACCTCCGACCAGCGCCCGCCGTAGCCGGTGACCACCAGCGTCTTCGGCTGGGCGCCGGTGGGCGGGGCGGGGGCGAGGGCGAAGGCCAGGACGACGAGCAGCAGCACGGCGGGCGAGCGTTTCATGGGAGCGACCTCCGGCCGGGATTATAACAAGCCGGCGCGCGGAGCCGGCGCCCGCGGGACGCTACTGCTGCTGTTGCTGCTGCTCGTCCTCGGCCTGCAGCCCGGGCCGGTCCGGCCGGCGGGCGGGCGGCTCGCGGAAGGTCTGGAGCGGGATCGGCCGTGTCTCGCTGGTGAGCTGGGGCATCGCCCCGGCCGTCGACTCCTGCGTGTGGACCTCGGCGTGAAGCGTCTCCCGGGCGCCGCCGCGGTAGATGCCCCGGTTGGGCGGCACGTCGTCGTAGTGGCGGCCGTGACCGACGACGGCGTAGCGCTCGTCGATGGCGCGGCCGTGAGTCGGATCGAACGGGATCCAGCCGTGCGAGGAGGCCCAGAACTCGACCCAGGCGTGGCTCTGCGAGGGCTCGCGGCGCTTGCGCTCGACGTGCAGGTAGCCGCTCACGTAGCGGCAGGGGATCTGGCTCAGCCGCAGGAGCCCCAGCATCAGGTGGGCGAAGTCCTGGCAGACGCCGGCGCCGAGCTTCAGGAAGTGCTCGGTGGTCGAATCGTACTGCGTCACGTCCTTGCGGTACTCGAACCGCGAGGCCAGGTGCCGGCCGAGCGCGAGGACGTGCTCGCCGAGCGGCGCGCTCCGGGGCGGCGCGGCGGCCTTGTGGGCGGCGCGGAGCGCCGGGGTGAGATGCACGGGACGGCCGAAGGCCAGGAAGTCGAGCAACGGGTAGGGCAGGTCACGGGCCGGGACCGGATCGGTGAGCGCGGCGATCGGCGGCGCCGCCGGATGGGTGCTGACGAGCGAGCGGCTGGCCACCTCGATCCGGTCGTGGAAGCGCGTGATCGTGAAGTGGTGGGTGACGTTGTCGTTCCAGTCGAGGTAGCGGTGCACCCGGGTGGGCGGCCCCACCGCGAGCGTGAAGGAGCGGACCGTCTGGTCCCCCGTCGACTTGGGTTGCACGCGCAGCTCCAGGAACGACTCGCTGATGTAGGCGTCGTAGCCGAACGCGAAGCGGTGCTCGATGTCGAGGAGCATCGTCAGGTGACGAAGTACTGCGCGGCCAGCGCCTCGTGGGTCAGGGCCACCGTGTCCACCACCCGGTCGAGGAACGCGGCGTCGGCGCCGGCGGCGGCCACGCGCGCGTCCTGGTAGCAGAGGTCGGCGTGCAGCCGTCCGACCAGGCGCATCGCCGGCGTCGCCTCACCGCCCCCGGCGATGCGCTCCAGGTAGCCCTTCACCGCCTCCAGCCCGTAGCGGAGCGAGCGCGGCGAGTGGGGATCGAGGAGCAGGAACGGCACGACCAGCTCGGGCTCCAGGCGGGCGCCGTACGAGCGCCGGTAGTTCTCGAGCGAGCCGAGCGCCCGCAGCAGCGTCCGCCACTGCGTGTAGTAGAGCGCCACGTCGGCGCGCGGCTCGGCGGCGGCCAGGCCCGGCAGCTTGACCCGGAGGACGAGCGCGGCACGGTAGATGCGCTCCAGCGACTCGCCGAGCTTGAGGAACAGCCAGCCCTGGTCGCGCGTGAAGGTGTGCTCGATGGCGCCGACGATGGCGAAGAGCCCCCGGTGGGCGCTGCCCAGCGCGTCGCGGTAGGACGGCGGGTCGCTGAGCCCGCGGCGGGCATGGGTCTCGAGCGCCCGGAACGTCTCGTTGAGCGCCAGGAACACCTCGACGGTCAGCGCCTCCCGCACCGAGCGCGCGTTGTCGCGGGCCCGGCGCAGGGAGTAGTGCACCGAGTACGGATTGGCCGGATCGAGGAAGAACCCGTGCAGGTAGGCCTGGGACAGCGGCGCGAACGCCGAGGCCGGCGGCCCCACCCGGGCCGACGGCAGGATGGCCAGCAGGTCCTTCCAGGCCGACTGCGCGACCTGCTCGGCCAGCCCCTGCGTCTCGGAGGAGAAGTCCTCGGTGACCAGCAGCAGCCGCGTGATGTTCTCGGAGCGCTCCAGGTAGCGCCCCATCCAGTAGAGCGCGTCGGCCACGCGCGAGAGCATCAGCTGCCCCGCGCCGCCAGCACCCAGGTGTCCTTGCTGCCGCCGCCCTGGGAGGAGTTCACGACGTAGGAGCCGGGGCGCAGCGCCACCCGGGTGAGGCCGCCGGGCAGGACCCGGATCGTCTCGCCGTAGAGGATGAAGGGCCGCAGGTCGATGCGGCGCGGCTCGAACCTGCCGTCGACCCAGGTCGGGTGGGAGGACAGCTCGATCAGCGGCTGGGCGATGTAGTTGCCGGGGGCCTTCTTCAGCTGGGCGGCGTAGGCGTCGATCTCCTTGCGGCCGGCGAAGGGCCCCATCAGCATGTTGTAGCCGCCCGAGTCGCCGGTCGTCTTCACCACCAGCTTGGCCAGGTGCTCGCGCATGTAGGCGAAGTCGTCTTTGCGCAGGCCGATGTACGTCGGCACCTGGCCCAGCAGCGGCTCCTGGTCGAGGTAGTACCTGATGAGCGCCGGCATGTAGGCGTACACCGCCTTGTCGTCGGCCACGCCGGCGCCGGGGGCGTTGACGATGGCCACGTTGCCCTCGCGGTAGACGTTGACGAGGCCGGGCACCCCGAGCAGGCTGTCGCGCCGGAAGGTGAGCGGGTCGAGGAAGTCCTCGTCCACGCGGCGATAGATCACGTCGACCCGCTGCCGGCCGCCGGTGGTGCGCATGTAGAGGTAGCTGTCCTCTACGATCAGATCACGGCCCTCCACCAAGAACACGCCCATCTCGCGGGCCAGGAACGAGTGCTCGAAGTAGGCCGAGTTGTGGATGCCCGGCGTGAGCACGACGGCGACCGGGCTCTCGCTGGCCCGCGGGGCCGACCACAGCAGCGTGTCCAGGAGCAGCCGCGGATAATCGCGGATCGGCCGCACCGGGTAGCGGGTGAAGAACTCCGGGAACACGCGGTGGAGGAGGTTGCGGTTCTCCAGCACGTACGACACGCCGCTCGGGCAGCGGCAGTTGTCCTCCAGGATCAGGTACTCGCCGCGGTCGTTGCGGATGATGTCGGTGCCGACGACGTGCGTGTAGATCTGCCGGGGCGGCGTCAGCCGCAGCAGCTCGCGCTTGTACTCCTTGCGCGAGAGGACCAGCTCGGCCGGGACGATCTTGTCCCGCAGGCACTTCTGCTCCTGGTAGACGTCGGCGATGAACAGGTTGAGCGCGGTGACCCGCTGCACGAGACCGGCCTCGATGCGCTCCCACTCGCGGGCCGGGACGATGCGCGGCACGAAGTCGAACGGGAAGATGCGCTCGATGCCGTCCTTCTCGCCGTAGACGGTGAAGGTGATGCCCTGGTCGACCAGCGAGATCTTCTGCAGCCGCTCGCGGCGGTCGATCTCGTCGAGGGTGAACGACTCGAGGGTCGTCACCAGCCCCCGGTAGTGCGGGCGGGGCGCGGCCGGCTTCTCGAAGGCCTCGTCGTAGGCGGTCGTCTCGGGCACCCACTTCACGGCGCCCCAGGATAGCACCCGCGCGAGCCGGGCCCGGCCGGCGAGGCATCCGACGGCCTTGCTTCCTCCGTATACTCGGGAGCGGCGATGACCACGAGGGGGGAGGATCTGATCCGGCGCATGGCAGCCGGCGACCGGGAGGCGTTCGGCCCGTTCTACGATCGCTACGCCCCGCTCGTCTATCCGCTCGTCGTCAGGATCGTGCGCGACCGGACGGATGCCGCCGACGTCCTCCAGGACGTGTTCTGGGAAGCCTGGCAGGGCGCGACGGCGTACGACCCCGCCCGCGGGAGCCCCGAGGCGTGGATGATCACGCGGGCGCGCGCCCGGGCCCTCGACCGCGTACGGGCCCTGCGGCGGCGGAGCGAGACGTTCGTGCCGGCGGTGGACGAGGCGCCGGCGCCGGCCGGGGCCGGCGGCGACGCCGCCGCGCTCGCCGGGGACCGCGGGCTCATCCGCACGGCGCTCGCGCAGCTCTCGGCGGTGCAGCGCGAGGCGATCGAGCTGGCCTACTACGCGGGGCTGACGCAGACCGAGATCGCCCGCCGGCTCGAGCAGCCGCTCGGCACCATCAAGACGCGGATCCGGCTCGGCCTCGAACGGCTCCGCGACGCGGTGCGGCGCGTGACATGACGAGTGACCACGACGTCTTCGCCGAGCTGGCGGCGGTCTACGCGGTGGGCGCCCTCGACGGCGACGACCTCGTCCGCTTCGAAACGCACCTGGCCGAAGGCTGCCAGCGCTGCACGCGAGTGCTGGCCGAGTCGCGCGAGGCGCTGACCCGGATGGCGCTGGCCGAGCCGCCGGCACCGCCGCCGGCCGAGGTCAAGACCGCGCTGCTCGCCCGCGTGAGGGAGGAGGAGCCCCGGCCGCCGCGCCGTCCGCACAGCCGGGCGAGCTGGGTGCCGTGGGCCGCCGCCACCGCCGCCGTCGCGGTGGTGGCGGCCATGCTCAGCGGTGGGACGGTGGCGTCGCGGTACGAGGCGCGCCTGGGGCAGATGGCGCGCGAGACTGCGGCGGCGCGCGAGCGCCTGCAGCGCAACGAGGCCGCCCTGCGCGAGGAGATGACCGTCTATCGCAGCGCCGTCGAGCTGCTGCGCGACCCGGCCACCCGGGTGGTCGAGCTGCGCGGCGCCGGCCCGAGCCCGGAGGCGCGTGGGCGCCTGGTCTGGCACCCGACGGCCGGCGGCCACCTCGTCGTCGCCAACCTGCCGCCCGCGCCGACCGGCAAGGGCTACGAGCTGTGGACGCTCGGCGGCCCGGCGCCCCGGCCGGCGGGCGTCTTCCAGGTCGACGCCTCCGGCCGGGCGATCCACCGCGTGGAGCCGGCGCCCGGTGCCGTTGCGAAATTCGCGGTCACGCTGGAGCCCGAGGCCGGGGTGCCCGCGCCGACGGGCCCGATCGTCCTGGCCTCGCGCTGAGTCGTCGCTCTCACCAGGGCGGCCCGTTGAGGTCGATGGTGCCGTCCTGCGGCGCTGGCCGCAGGCCGGACAGGACCATCGTGCGGTTGAGCGTGAACACGCTGCGGCCGGCCGGTTGCTCCACGATGAGCTGGCCCGCGAACGTGAGCCAGCCAAGACGATTGTAGAACGGCAAGAGGTGATCGCGGCAGACGAGCAAGGAGAAGGCGACCCGGTGCTCGTCGGTCAGGGACGCGACGGTACGGCGGAGGCCGGCGGACGCGTAGCCGCGGCCCTCGGCCCGCGGGTGGGTCTTGACGCTGCCGATACCACCGATCTTGACCGGCGTGCCGTCCAGCGTGCCGTCGCGGACGAGGATGCCGACGTGCGAGACCAGCTCTCCCGCCTGGCTCCACACGAGCAGACTGTAGTCGACCGGGGCCCACGTGAGGTGCCGGCCCGGGCTCGCCGCGACGACGTCCGGCGGATAGACCGCCGCCGTGAGCGCCTTCAGCGCGACGCGTTCGTCGTCGCCGAGCCTGGCGGCCGGCTTCAGGTCGAGCCGCACGCGGCCCCTGACACGGTGGCGGTGCAGAGCCCGTCTGCCGCCGGCATTGCTCAGCCGCGCAGCGGAGTGGTCGCCGGCGTCACGCTCCGAAGATCACCCGCGTCCCCGTGGACGGCATGACGAGCTTTTTCGGCATGGCCATGTGCACGGCGATGATCGTGTTCAGCCCCGTGCAGTGGCCGGGGATGATGTAGTCGGGGTCGATCTCCGGAGAGCGAAACTCACCGTGTCCGTGTCGAGCATGTACTCGGGCATCAGACAAAGGGATCACGCAGGTCCCGGACGCGCTTCTGCTTGGGGCGGGAAATCTTCCCAGGCCAGGCACCCAGGCAAGCTCTGAACTTGGCCGACCACTCGTCCACCACCTCGAGGATGACGCGGCGCCCTTCACGGCGGACCAAGACCTCGCCCTGTGCATCGAACCGACACTCCTTGGGGAGTCGGACGGCCTGACTACCCCCGTTCTGGAACAGCTTCGCACGGGCTGTTTTCATGCGGCAGTCTAGACTTGCGTCTAGACAGAGATCAAGTACCTCGCGCGGGCTGACGTTGGTCCGCCGAACGCCCAGGATCACCCGCGGCCGAAGGCCGTCGAATGAATCCTGTAGTTCGGCGTGCTCTATGCCGGCGCCAGCTTCGCAACGCGAAGTTGCTTCCGACGCTTTTCGGCATGCCAGAGGTCGTACTGCGTCTGCTGATTAAGCCAGCTCTCGGCAGACGTCCCGAAGGCGACGGAGAGCCGCACGGCCATCTCTGGGCTGATCCCGGCTCGGCCATTCAGAATGGCGGACAGCGTCTTGCGACTGACTCCCAGCGCTTCTGCGGCCCGCGTCACGGTGACGCCAAGCGGCTCAAGACAGAGGGCCTTGATAATCTCGCCCGGATGCGGTGGATTGTGCATGCGCATCGTTACAACTCCATTAGTGGTAGTCCTCGTAGTCAACAGCGCCCGCATCCTTCCCGATGAACTGGAACGTCACCCTCCAGTTGCCGCTCACCGACACGGCCCACGTCCCCTTGCGGTCACCCACAAGTTGATGAAGTTTCAGCCCCGGCAACGCCATATCGTGTGGCGAAGTGGCAGGTCGCCACGCTTCACCCGACGACGACCTTGTCTCGCCTCGCTGACGCAGGCACGCCTCGAAGGCCGTCCTTGCGCCTGTCCTCAAGGATGAGCGCGATCGCGTTGGCCAGGCTCTTCAGAGCTGCCGCCTTCGTCCGGCCCTGGCCGTTCGCACCGGGGATCTCGGGAGAGTAGGCGATATACCAGCGTCCGTGTCGTTCTACTACCGCCGTGAATTCGTTTCGCATGCGTCCTCCGGCATTTCCGGCAATCGTACTCCCTTCTGGCCGGGTCGGCCTCGCTCTGGCGAACGCTCAGGTTCAGCGGCGGCGCCGAGCAACGCGAGGTGCCGTCCGCTGGAACCTGAAGTTCAAGTAAGCCGCTTCGCGGCAGAGTGTCTTCGTCGCCCGCGTAGTGTCGCCTCCATCGGCGTGACCTGACCGCAGGGCTGGTCGCGCCCGCGCGTCTCTGGTCTCCTCGGGATG
>Ga0299906_10005037_pt1 | contig 10789 bp, 9 predicted proteins | sample RVTome_14_FD_200259 | JGI IMG/M metagenome (GOLD analysis project Ga0299906, IMG submission 200259) | Soil microbial communities from uranium-contaminated site in the Upper Colorado River Basin, Wyoming, United States - RVT145D125 (version 2) ... | reverse complement strand
CAGCGCCTTCATCGGCGGCGCAACAGGAAGAGGCCGAGCGCGCCCGCCGCGCAGGTGGCGGCCAGCATCAGCGTGATGGCGCGCACGCCGAAGCTCGGGATCAGCGCGAAGGTGACGAAGAGCGTGCCGAAGATGCTGCCGAAGGTGGAGACGGCATAGCTGAGCCCGGCAACGCGGCCGGCGTGCGCGGTGTCGGCCAGCGTGACGCGGATCACGAAGGGCAGCAGCGTGCCCAGCATGGTCAGCGGCACGGCGAGCAGGATGGCCGAGGCCAGGATGGTGACGGCGGCGCCGTCGCCCACCTCGGTCATCAACCGCAGGAAGATCGCATCGGCCGTCCACGGCAGCATGGCGATCCAGAGCGCGGCGACCAGCACCAAGAGGGCGGCGACGCCCAGGTTCTGCGTACGGTCGGCCAGATAGCCGCCGGCGAAGTAGCCCAGCATCAATGCGGCCAGGACCGTGGCGATCAGCGCGCCCCAGGTCTCGATGCTGCCGCCGAAATAGGGGTAGAGGTAGCGCGTCGCCAGCATCTCGAAACCCATGACCACGGCGCCGAGGGTGAAGACGATGAGCTGGATGGCGACGAGCCGGCCGAGACCGATCAAGGCTCGACCCACTTCTCGTTGTGCCGCTCGATCGCGCGCAGGGCCTCCACCGGGGCGAAGTCGTCGGTCAGCGGCTCCTCCTGCGGCAGCTCGGCCAGGAAGCGGCGCGCCTTCAGCAACTCCGGCAGCGGGTAGCGGAAGCCGTACTTCTCCTGCAGCGCCTCGCCCTGCACGCGCAACTCGACCTCGGTGCGCTGCGGGCCGTCGTAGGCGACGGTGACCACATTGCCGCCCGCGACGTAGAACTCGACGCTGTCGAAGACGGCAAGCAAGGTCGCGATCGAGGCTGGAAACAGCATGGTGCTCGGCTCGACGTTCTGCACCAGCACGCCGCCGGGCTTCAGGTGCTGGCGCGTCAACTCGTAGAACTCGACGGTCATCAGGTGGAAGGGCACGAAAGGTCCGCGGTAGGCATCGACCAGGATAGCGTCGAACTGCCGGCCGTCGGTCATCAGGAAGAGACGGCCGTCGCGGTTGACGATGTCGAGGCCGGGCTCGGCTTTGACGCCGAAGTACCTTTCCGCCAGCTCCACCACCTTGTCGTCGAGCTCGACGCTGGTGATCGTCGCCTCCGGCATGTGGCGGTGCAGGTAGGCGGCGGTGCTGCCGCCGCCGAAGCCGATCTCGAGGATGTCCTGCTGCTCGCTGACGTAGAGCAGCGCGGCGGACATGAACCGCGTGTAGGTCACCGGCAGCTCGAGCGGATCTTCGGTGTTCGCCGTGCTTTCGGTGTAGAGCCGGTCGTTGTAGCCGAAGGTCAGCGACAGGTAGGAGCCGCGCTTGTAGATCAGGATGGTGTTGTATTTCGACTCGACGCGCTCGACGAGGCCGTCCTCGGAGGCGGCGACCGCGGCCACCGAAAGCAGCAGCAGGAGGCCGAGTGCAAGGCCGGCAGCAACAGCTCGCAATGTGGGTCGGTCCATCATCCGGCTCCGCAAGGTCGAGCGACGCTAGTGGACAGAGCGGCGGCTCACAAGCCGGCCCCCGGCAGCCGCTGCGCCAGACGGCAGAACTCCTCCACGCTGAGCTCCTCGGGGCGCCGGGTCGGATCGATCGCGGCCGCCGCCAGCAGATCCTCCGGACGCGGAGAGACCTGCCGCAGGCTCTGCCGCAGCATCTTGCGGCGTTGGCCGAAAGCGGCGGCGGTCAGCCGCTCCAGCGCCGCCAGCGGCGCCGGGGCGAGCGGTGCCGGGCGCGGCGTCAGCCGCACCACCGTCGAGGTCACTTTGGGCGGTGGCACGAAGGCCGCGGGGTGGACATCGAAGGCCAGCTTCGCCTGGCAAAGCCACTGTGTCAGGATCGACAGGCGGCCGTAGTCCGGGCTGCGCGGCGCGGCCACCAGCCGCAGCGCCACCTCCTTCTGGAACATCAGCGTCAGACCGGACAGCAGGGTGCCGTCAGCGGCGATCGCGTGCAGCCAACCGACCAGCAGCGCGCTGCCGATGTTGTAAGGCAGGTTGGCGACGATGTGCCGCGGCTGCCGGCCGAGCCGCGCCGTCTCCAGCTTCAGCGCGTCGCCCTCGATGATGGTCAGGCGGCCGGGATGGGCGGCCGCCAGCTCGGCCAGCGCGTCCAGGCAGCGGCGGTCCTTCTCCACCGCGATGACCTGGCGGCAGGGGCTCTCCAGGAGCGCGCGGGTGAGTCCGCCGGGGCCGGGGCCGATCTCGACGACGTCGCAGCCGGCGAGATCGCCCGCCTGGCGCACGATGCGCCGGGTCAGATTGAGGTCGAGCAGGAAGTGCTGGCCGAGCACCTTGGCGGTGGAGAGGCCGTGGCGGCGAATCGTCTCCGCCAGCGTCGGCAGCGCGCTCAGATGCGGATCTCGATGTTGGCCTCGCGGCGCAGGTCGCGCATGTAGCGGCGCGCCAGCACCTCGAGCTTTTCGCGCACCAGGCGTTCCTCCACGAGCTGCCGGTTGATGCCGCCGTCCTGGCGCTCGCAGACGAAGAAGATGGCGATGCCGCCCGGCACCTGGATCGGCTCGCTCGCCTGGCCCAGCGGCTGCGACGTGGCGATCTGGCGCAGCTGTCCGGGCAGCTCGGCGGCGTTCTGCGTCCCGAGGTCGACGTTCTCGGCCGCACCCATCTCCTGGGCCACGGCTTCGACGTCGGCGCAGCCGGTGACCTTCTTGGCCGCGTCCTGCGCCTTGCGTGCGGCGGCCTCGACCGCCGCCCTGGAATTGCTGGCGGGCACGAAGAGGATCTGCTTCAGCAGCACGGTCACCGCGCTTTCCGGTGCCTGCCGCTGGTCGCGCACCAGGATGAGGTAGTAGCCGTTCAGCGTTTCCAGCGGCTCGGAAAGCTCGCCCGGCTTCAGCGCCTGGACCGCCTGCTCGAGCTCCGTGGGGAGCTGGCCCGCCTCCACCCAGCCGAGATCGCCGCCCGCTCCGGCGCTCGCGGCCTGTGAGAACTGCCGCGCCACCGCCGGGAAGCTGGCACCCTTCTTGATCTCATCGTGCAGGCGATAGGCCAGTTCGCGTACCTCGGCCTCCTGCTCGACGCTGTCCACGGCAAGAAAGACCTCGGCCAGGAGGCGCTGCGGCTGGTCGCTGGTCGCCGCGATGCGCTGCACCGCCTCGTCGATCTCTTCCGACGTGACCTGCACTTGCGGCCGGAGGCGCCGCGTCACCACGGCCTGCCAGCGCATCTGGGCGCGGATCTGGTCCTTCAGGTAGTCGGGCAGGATGCCGCTGCCGAGCAGCGCCTGCGTCAACTGCTCCTGGGTCAGCCCGTTGTTGGCGGCGACGCGGCCGAAGGCCTCCTCTACCCGCTGCTCGTCGACGTCGATGCCGAGCCGGCGGGCCTCCTGCAACTGCAGCAGCTCGTCGACCAGCTGCCGCATCACCTGCGGCTGCAGGCGCTGGCGGGTCTCATCGGACTCGCGCAGTCCGGCCGAGGCCAGCGCCAGGCGCAGGCGCATGATCAGCTCGAGCTCGCTGATCACCTCGTCGTTGACGATGATGGCGGCACGCAGGGTGTCCTGCGCCGCAGCCGGACGCAGCGGCACGAACGCCGTCAGCAACAGCAGTCCGATTGCCGTAGCGAGGCGCCACCAGGGGCAGGCAGGAAGATAACGAAGCATGTACGATCCTCGATGCTCAATACCATCTAACGGCCGCCCCCGGCCGGGTAAATCTCGGCAAAAAAGCGACGAAAGTTGGACGGACCCGACGACGCCCCGCCGGACCGCCTCAACGGAGATCGATCTCACCCAGATTGCGTAAAGCGATACGCACGAAAAAGACGTTGTCCGGCTCCACCTCGCGGTCGCGGTAGTTGGTCCTCTCGAAGATGCCCTGGATGGAGATGCACTCGTCCTCGTACTTCAGTCCGAAACGGGTCTCCAGGGGCCGGTCGTTGTCGAGGTCGCGACGATGCGAGCCGAAGGCCGACCAGTGCTCGGCGAACTGCGAGCCGACGCGCACGTAGATCTCCTCGCCCACGCCGTCCTCGTCGTCATCGCCGAAATCGTTCTCCGAAAAGATGTAGTCGACGCTGAGGTTGATTTCCGGCACGCCGGCGTAGAGCGCCACCTCGTGTTGCTCGAAGGTCAGGCTGTCCTGGTCCATGCGGAAACGCCAGGTGAGGTCGAGCCACTCGGCCGGGCTGGCATCGACGCGCCCGACGATGTCGGAGAGGTTCTGCTCCAGGCCGGAGCCGTCGGGGTAGGCGCTGTCCAGCAGGCGCCAGCTCTGCCCGACGAAGATCGAGGTGTAGCCGCCGCCGTCGCCGAGCGCGGTCCACTTCAGCCCGTAATCGATGCGCGGGCCGTCGTCGATCTTGTCGATGCCCGGGAAGCGATTGAGGCTGAACAGGTTGCTGTCGTCGAACTCGAGGTCGAGCGAGTCCTCGTTCGGGATGCCGCCAACCTTCCACTCGGGCGGCGCCAGGCGGACCTGCGCGATCGGCTCTATGATCTGCTGCATGGAGCCGGTGCGCCGCACCCAGGGATAGCGCCACTGCAGCGCCAACTCGGGAAAGAATCGGCCGGCGAACTCGTCGCCGTCGACGTCGCTGGGCGCGACGTCGTCCGGATTGGCCGGATCGAACTCGCTGACCCAGTAGCCGTCGGCCTCGACCCGACCGGTCAGGGTGAAGACCTGGCCGCCGCGCGTCGTGTAGGGCACCGACCAGGCGCCGGCGACCGCGAGGCGCCGCGTGTCGCGGCCGTCGATGCGGAACAGCGACAGCAGGCTGGCGTCGAGGCGCACGACGTCGCCCCAGGAGCCGGGCTCGCCGACGTAGTGATACTCGCCCAGCGGCGCCACGATCGGCAGCTCGTCGTCGTTCACGTCTTCGCGCATGCTCTGGAAGGCGTAGGCGTTGACGGCGCCGTAGCTGCGGCCGCCGAAGCCCTCGACGAAGGCGTTCGAGATCAGGGTCGAGTTGTAGCCAAAGCCGTAGACACGCATATAGGTGTCGTCCGTGGCGGCGTTGACGTTGAAGCCCCAACGATAGGTTTCGTCATAGTCGAAGGAGCCGCGCGCGTGCAGATGGCCGCGGAAGCGGTTGTCCTCGATGTCGCCGTCGTCGTCCTCGTAATCGGCCACGGTGGCGCTGCCTCTTAAGTACAAATCGCCCTTCTCGAAGAGCTGCCGGTAGTCGGCGGCCGCCACCAGGCCCTGCTTCTGCGTGATGATCGGCGAAAGGGTCACGTCGGAGCTGTCCGACAGCACGACGAAGTAGGGCACCTGCAGGGACAGCCCGAGCTGGTCGGAGCCGCGGAACGTCGGCGTCAGGAAGCCGCTCTTGCGCTGCACCGTGGGGTCCGGGTGCTCGAAGTAGGGCGTGTAGGCGATCGGCACGCCGAAGAACTCGAAGGTGACGTCGTTGTAGCGGATCACCTTCTCCGCCTGGTCCCAGACCACCTTGCGCGCCTTGATCTGCCAGAGCGGCGCGCGCGTCGGGTCCTTTTCGCAGAGCTCGCAAGGGCTGTAGACCGCCTTGGCGAACTCGTTGTAGGTGCCGCCGGCCCGCACGCCGCTCGCCGCCGCCAGGCGGCTGCGGTCCGTCATCAGCACGCGGATGTCGCGCACGAAGCCTTCCTTCAGGTCCCCGGTCACCTCCATGTAGTTGGCGAAGAACACGTCGCCCGTGGACTCCAGCAGCGCGACATTGCCGCTGGCGGTCACCACGTCGGTGTTGACGTTGTAGCTGATGCTGTCGGCGACCAGCACGCGGCCGCCTTGGGAGATTTCGACGTTGCCGCGGGCGGTGACGATGCCCAGGCCCTCGTCGTAGGTGATGCTGTTGGCCGAGATCAGCGCCCCGCTGCCGCCCAACTCGGGAAGCTGCGCGCCCGCGGGCAGCGCCAGCAGGACCATGGCCAGCAGTGCGAGCGCCAGCCTGAGGGGGCGGCAGGACAGGGCGCGAACCCGGCCAGCGGCGACTCGGCGCGCTACGCCTTCCCCCATCCCCGGTTCCTTCTGTCCTCTCGGCTCTAGCCGTCTTCCAGATGCAGCAGAGTCGTGACCCCGAGCATCAGGCAGACCGTGGTCGGCGTCCAAGCTGCCAGAATCAAAGGGAGTTTGCCAGACAGACCAAGCGCGAAGACGAAGTTAGACAGGAAGTAGAGAACGAAGCCGACGGCCACTCCGACGGCGATGACGAAGGTGACGCCGCCGCGCCGCGGCGGTCGCAGCGCGAAGGTGGCGGCGATCACCACCATCGAGGCGAAGAGCAGCGGCATCGCCAGCAGCCGGTGGAACTGCAGCTTCAGGCGTTCGGTGGGCAGGCCGGCCACCTCCAGAACCTCGACATAGGCCGGGATCTGCCAGAACCCGATGGTTTCCGGCGGAGCGAAGTTCTCACTCAGGCGCTCGCGGGTAAGTTGCGTCGGCAGCGTGGCTTCGGGAAACCGCTGCGTGCCTTGGCCGGGCGCCGAGACCCATACCTCGAAGAGGCGCCACTGTCCGGTCTCCAGGATGGCGCGATCGGCGTCCAGCCGCTGCTGAAAGCGGTCGCGGTCGTCGTAGGTCAGCACCATGACGCGCTCGAGCTCGCTGCCGTCGCCGGAGATCCGCTCGGCGTGGATTACGTCGACCCGCCCCGGCGACACCTGGCGCAGCCACAGGCCGGTCTCGAACACGCTGATGATCGAGCTCTGCTCGTCCAGCAGCTCGGCCTCGAGCTGGAAGTAGCGCTTGACCAGAATGACCGCGAGCGGGTTGACCACGGTGGCGGCGATCACGCCCAGCATCACCGCGACGGCGATCGGCGGCATCAGCAGCTGCCAGATGGAAACGCCGGCGGCGCGCGTCACTACCAGCTCGTGCGTGCGCGTAAGCCGCCAGAACAGGCCCATCGCCGCGCCCAGGATGGCGAAGGGCAGCACCTCGAGCGAGTACTGCGGCACGCGCAGCATGGAGAGCTCCAGCACCGCCGAGAGCGCGACCTCGTCCTTGCCGGAAAGGCGATCCAGCATTTCCACCGTGTTCGCGAGCGCGATCACCGCCACCAGGATGCCGAACAGCGCCAGGAACCAGAAGGTGAAGGCCTTGGCGACGTAGGCGAAGAGCGTCCCGGAAACCCGCCGGCGGGCGGCGCGGGGATGCAGCGCGTCGGCCCTCATGCGCTGGCCTCCCCGGTCGGCCGCAGCGCGCGGCGGAACCGCAGGCGGCCGCGGCCGAGCAGCATCAGGCAGATGATCGCGGGCGCCAGCGGACAAAGGTACATGAGCGGCCAGGTGCCGCCGATGCGGCTGGTGATGTCCTCCAGCGCCAGGCCCAGCCCCTGCAACGCGCCGATGCAGGCGACGGCGATGGCGATGCGCCTGGGCTGGCCGCGGCGGCTGAAGTCGCCGGTGAGCAGGGCCACCAGGCCGATCAGCGTGAAGGCAACGGGATAGAGCGGCATGGTCAGGCGCTGGTGCAACTCGGCCTGCAGCTCCTCGATGAAGCCCGACTCCTCCCGCTCCTCGTCGGTGGGATTGAGCAGTTCGTGGAGGTAACGCTCCTCGGGTTTGCGCCAGCGGCCGCTTCGGTCCGAGGAGAAGGAGGCCAGGTCGACGACATACTGGTCGAAGGACAGCATCGAGACCCCGCCGGCCTCGCGATCGATCTCCTGCCGCGTGCCCTTCAGCAACAGCACGCGCAGCCCTTCATCGCCTTCGCGCACCAGGGCGCCGCGCTCGGCGGTGAGGGTGACCGGGCGATCCTCCTCGCGCTGGTCGTGCAGCAGCAGGTCGACGAGCGCGCCCTCCTCGTCGCGGCCGCGGACGTAAACCATCACCTCCTTGCCCAGCGAGTTGAACACTCCCTCCTGGATCAGCACGCTGATGTAGGAATGCCGCGCGTCGAGCTGCATGTCCTTGAAGTTGCGGTTGGCGAGCGGCAAGAAGTAGGCGGTGAGGGCGTAGAGTGCTGCCATCGCGCCGACGGCGAGCCAGAGCGCCGGGCGTGCCAGCTGCAGCGAGCTCATGCCGGCCGCCCGCATGACCACGATCTCGCTGTCCTGCATCAGCTTGTTGTAGACGAAGAGCGCGCCGATCACCGTGCCGACCGAGATGGTGACGACGAGGAACTTCGGCAGCAGCAGCAGGATCAGCTCGAAGAACTGCGAGGCCGGCAGGCCGCGGTTCACCAGGTAGTCGAGCAGGCGCAGCGACTGCGTCAGCCAGAGCGCAAAGGTCAGCGCCAGGGTGACGAAGATCGCGGCGAAAGTGGTCTGTTTCAGTACGTAACGCGTCAGCGCCGCCATGCTCGATGTTCCGCTGTTGCCGCGGCGTTATACGGCCCGATGCCCGGACTTGCGGGCGCCTGCGCTTCGCTATAGGTGAGTGGGCGGAGCGCGTCCAGCCTCCCGCTGCGGCGCAGGGGCCGCGGCGCCGAGCCTATCCCGCATCACCTGAGGGGCCTCCATGCTGAAGATAAGCTTTGCCGCGCCGGGCCTGCCGAAGACCGGCGCGCTCGTCGCCGGAGTGCTGGCCAAGGGCGTGCTGACGGCCGCGGCGGCCGAGCTCGACCGGACCACCGACGGGGCGCTGAAGCGCGCCATCGATGCCTCCGGCGGCCGCTTCAGCGGCAAGAAGAACCAGATTCTGGAAGTGTTGGCCCCCGCGGGGCTGCCGAAGCAGCGCGTGCTGCTGGTCGGCATGGGCGACGCCAAGGAGCTGTCCAGCCACGACCTGGAAGAGCTCGGTGGCACGGCGGCGGGTCACCTGACCGCGAGCGGGGTGACGGAGGCCGCCGTGCTGCTGGGCGGCGACAGCGGCTTGCCGGGAGCGTCCGAGCGCGCGGCACGCTATGCCTTGGGCGCCCTGCTGCGCTCCTACCGCTTCGACAAGTACAAGACCACGGAGGCGGCCGACAAGAAGCCCTCGCTGAAAAAGCTGTCGATCCACCTGAAGGATGCGGCCGCGGCGCGACGCGCCTGGCAGCCGCTGGAGGCGCTGGCGCAGGGCATCTTCCACACGCGCGACGTGGTCTCCGAGCCGGCGAATGTCATCTTCCCGAAGAGCTTCGCTGCCGAGGCGCAGAAGCTCTCGCAGCTCGGCGCAAAGGTGACCGTGCTGGGCGTGCGCGACATGCAGAAGCTCGGCATGGGCGCGCTGCTCGGCGTCGGGCAGGGTTCGGCGCAGGAATCGCAGCTCGTGGTCATGGAGTGGCAGGGGACCAAGCCGACCAAGCAAGGTCCGCTCGCCATCTGCGGCAAGGGCGTCACCTTCGACACCGGCGGCATCTCGATCAAGCCGGCCGCCAACATGGAAGACATGAAGTGGGACATGGGCGGCGCCGGGGTGGTGCTGGGCCTGCTCGAGGCGTTGGCCCGGCGCAAGGCCAAGGTGCACGTGGTCGGGCTTTGCGGCCTGGTCGAGAACATGCCTTCGGCCACTGCGCAGCGGCCGGGCGACATCGTGCGCTCGATGTCCGGCCAGACCGTCGAGGTGATCAACACCGACGCCGAGGGGCGCCTGGTGCTGGGCGACGTGCTCTGGTACGCGCAGGAGACCTACAAGCCGCGGTTGGTCGTCGACCTGGCGACGCTGACCGGCGCGATCATGATCGCGCTGGGCACCTTCCATGCCGGCCTGTTCAGCAACGACGACACGCTGTCCGAGCGCCTGCTGGCCGCCGGCAAGGCGACCGGCGAGAAGCTCTGGCGCATGCCGTTGGGCGAGGACTACGACCGCATCATCGACAGCGACGCCGCCGACATGAAGAACGTCGGCAACCGCTACGGCGGCTCGATCACCGCGGCGCAGTTCATCCAGCGCTTCGTCAAGAAGGGGACGCCCTGGGCGCACCTCGACATCGCCGGCGTCACCTGGGCCGACAAGGCCAAGCCGACCGTGCCGAAGGGCGCTACCGCCTTCGGCCTGCGCCTGCTCGAGCACATGATCGCCGAGCACTACGAGCGCTGAAGCGATGACCGAGGTGCGCTTCTACCAGCTCGGCCGGCGGCCGCTGGCAGAGGCGCTGGCGGTCATGCTGGAGCGCATGCTGGGGCGCGGCCAGCGCGGCCTGGTGCTGGCCGCCTCGCAAGAGCGGGTGGAGAGCTTGGCGGAGGCGCTCTGGACCTGGCGCGAGCATTCCTTCCTGCCGCATGGCACGGCGGCCGACGGCCAGCCCGAGCGCCAGCCGGTCTGGCTCTCGACCGAGCCCGCCAACGTGAACGGCGCGCAGGTGCTCTTCCTGCTGGAAGGGGCGGAGGCGCCGCCGGAGGGCTTCGCGCTGGTGGCCGTGCTGTTCGACGGCGCCGACGCCGAGCAGCTGGGCCGCGCGCGGCGCCAATGGAGCGGGCTCAAGAGCTCGGGGCATGCGCTGACCTACTGGGCGGAAGACGAGCGCGGCCGCTGGACCAAGCAGGCCTGAGGCGTGCCTACCACTCGACCACGATCAGCTCCGGCCAGAGCCGGCGCCAGCGCGCCAGCTTCGCTTCGTAGATCGCCCGCGTGATCTGCGTCTTGTTCGGCCGGACGACCAGGCCCAGGAGATCGTCGAGCCCGAAGGGCGCGCAGAGCTCCAGTCCCGCGGCCGCGGGCCGCACGCCGACCGCTGTGGCGGTGGTGGGGAAGGTGGCAATGGCGTCCGCGACCGAGGCGTAGGGCTCGATCGGATAGCCGAACCTGGCCTCGTACCAGAGATGCACGCGCGCCTCGTTCTTCACGTCCATGCGGAGCGGCAGGGAGGCAAAGGCCCGCTGCACGCGACGGGCCGCTTGGGCTTCACCTTCCTCCGTGCG
>Ga0299906_10005036_pt1 | contig 10790 bp, 8 predicted proteins | sample RVTome_14_FD_200259 | JGI IMG/M metagenome (GOLD analysis project Ga0299906, IMG submission 200259) | Soil microbial communities from uranium-contaminated site in the Upper Colorado River Basin, Wyoming, United States - RVT145D125 (version 2) ... | reverse complement strand
TGGCACCGGACCTGAAGGACCTCGGCGGCGGCAAGCACGACTTCAAGGCCGACATGAAGGACAAGGTGGGCGCGCGGTTGGCGGCGGCGAAGATCGAGTATGTCTGCGCCGCCAGCCGGAAATTCACCAAGGCGCAGGCCAAGCCCGGGACCGTGGTGACCGGTGAGTATCTCGGTGAGCCGGGCCGGGACCGGCTGATCCTCGGGGGCAGGCTGTCGGAGGATGATCCGGTGGCCTTCGGCGCCGCGAATGACCGGACCATCCACATCAGCATGGCGGATCGCACCCTCAGCACGAACGGCGCGCTGAAGGCCGAGCGACCGCAGGTCGACAAGCCCGTCTTCGAGTTCGGCAATACCAAGTGCTTCGTCCCCCTGGAGGTCGACGTCAGCGGCTGCGAATGGGAGGCGCAGATCGCCAACCCCGCCACGTATCGCAAGAATCCCACGATCGAGTTCGCTACCGCGGACACGATGGATGTGGCGAACCGGCCGTACGTGATCACGGTGGAGGAGACGCAGCAGCGCAAGCAGCTCGAGCTGACCTTCGAGCGCGACAAGGGTGGTGAGGCGGCGACCACCCTCGCCGCGACGGAGACCGCCAAGATCGAGCCCTTCGTCGTGAGCCTCCTCGGCGCGGACGATCTGCGGAAGTTCGGCAACAAGGTCAAGCTGAAGATCGGTCGTCCCGCGCGCACCCCCGCAGACGCGACGCGCTTCAATCTCGTCAAGGGCGCACTCCAGAGCAGCTTCGATACCAAGAAGCAACCGATCTATACCCACCCGGGTTTGAACGCCGACGGCACGAAACGCAAGGGTCCCGTCGACGCGGCGTGGTTCAAGCCAATGGAGCTCCGAAAGCTGAAGATCGAGCTGCCGACCAGTGCCGGGGGCGCGCAGGCCCTGCCGGGCGATCTCGCCGCCGCCGCGGAGAGCGACACCCAGTGCCCCATCAAGGTGAGCTTTCAGGTCTACAGCACCTACCCCATCAACGGGAACAGCGGTGCGGGGCGGCAGCTCTTCCAGCTTCGGCCTCCACCGCGGACCCCGGGGGCGATGGCCTCGACCCTCTGTCACGAGCTGGGACACGCCATGGGAATGACCATCATGGCCGGTTCGAGCAAAGTGCCGCCCGGCATGGATCCCGCTCTCCATGTGGACTCGGCGCCGACCAAGGGCCCTTACTACATCGACGGGACACCACCCAACGGCAGACGCGATATCGGCGTGGGGGAACATTGCGGGACCGGCGTCCCCCAGCCCGACTGGGCGGATGCGAAGTTCAATGGCAAGAGCGGGACCTGCGTCATGTTTCATTCGGGCGGCGACGCAGATAGCCGCCCGAGCTACTGCCCGACCTGCGAGACGTACTTGAAAGGCCGGCGGCTGACCGACATCCGCTCGGGGTGGTCGGGACGCGCCGACGCGGAGTGTTGATTCATGAGTTTCTGGGCGGGAATTTCGCGTCTGTGGTGGTGTGGGGTCGTCGTCGGCGGGTCGTGCACGCTGGTAAGCTGTCACCCGACGGTGACGACTGCTGGACAACCTACCGCGGACAGTGGCCCCGCGAACGGAGAGAGGAACATGCACAACGACCGGTTTGGTCTTAGCGACGACGAGTTCTGGACGGCTCCGCGACGCACCGCGATGGCGGTGGCACAGCGGCTGTGGGGCGAGGGACGCGACGTCACCGCCATCGATGCGCCCAGATCCGTGCCCATCGACAAGCGCACCACCTTGCCCGTGGTGGTCTACCGGGCGGGGAGTTATCGGGATCTTTGGGCCTTGAGCTTCGCCGATCGCGCGTTGATCACCGCGGTCGACCTGGAGCAGAACCGCGTCTTTGCGGGGCCGGTCGTCAACGAGGCGGACGTCGAGCCGCCGGCGGAGCCGATCGACCCGGATCAGGCACCCAAGGGCGACACCACGGACTCGGCGGTGGTCGATCTCCGCGAGGTCGTCGATCTTCCTTGGCAGCCCTCGACCTACGTCGTGACGGTGATCCTGCGCGACATGGTGTCGAACCGGGTGCGGGTCGAGCTGGGCAAGTCCGCGAGCACTTATCACGACGACGAGGTCGCCAAGTTCCTCGCGGCGCACAAGGCGGAGGCCACGCCGCCGCACATTCACCCGGTGCCGGGGGATCCACTCCCGTCGTATGGCGCGATCGACGGCTCGCCTACGATTCCCGATCAGCCCGGGATCAACATGTCGGCAGACCGTGTGGTGGTCCTCGAACCGGGCGCCCGTTGCGTGCTGCGCGGCGCGTTCCGCCTCCCGGCCCGCAGCCATGAGATCGTGAAGCCGGAGGGTCTCAAAGAATCGACGGCCGGGCCGGGCACCACACCGCCACCGACGGCGGTGGTGGCGATCACCCTCCTCGCCACGGGCGGCGATGACGCGACGGCTACGTTGTTGCGTCTCGACGTGCCGATCTGGGACCCGATCGACCCGGCGAATCCCATCGTGACGGGCTATTTCGCCCTCGACCTCCTGAGCAGCTCGCTGCTACCGCATCGGGCCCAGACCTACTTCCTCTACGCCTTCTCGGGCGACGCGATGGTCGGCCCCGTGCCCGCTGCCCTGGTCAGCAAGGAGATGTTGCCCAGCCACCGTCAATAATCGTTGCGGCCCCGTTGAGGTTGGGTAGTGGTGGAGAGGTTACCCCCTGCCTTTACACGGCGGGATTGCCCCCTGATGCCACCCGCTATCCGGGCGGCTCGGGTCGGTTGAGCCACTCGATGTAGGCGATGATGGCGCTCAGCTCGTCCGCTGTCAGGTGGTCGCCGAAGGCCGGCATCTGGAGCTGCTGGCGGCGCAGAAAGAAGCCGATCACCGGGTGGCGCGCGGCGCGTTGCGACACGCCCTCGTGGATCCATTCGCGGAGCTCGGCGCGGTCCTTCACCAGCGCCGCGTGACCCCGGCCGCGCCAGCCCGGGATGTATCCGGCGAACGAGCCGGGATTGCTCACGCCCCCCAGTCCGGCCGGTCCGTGGCAGCCGAAGCAGCCCTTGGCCTCGGCCACATCGTAGCCACGGAGCGCATCGCCGGCCTCGGGTGCCGTCAGCCCGGCCACGGCCGCGAAGAGGCGTCGCAGGTCGGATAGTTGCCCGGTGCTCAGTCGCCCGCGATAGGCCGGCATCTGCAACGCCTGGGCGGCGCGCTTGCGCTGATAGGCAGGACTGTCCAGGAGGCGGCGCGGGGCACCGTCGAGGACCCACGCATCGAAGTCGTCCGGGGCGAGTATGTACATCATGGCGTTGCCACCGCCCCATCCCGGCACGCGCCCCTCCGCAGCACCGGGGTTGGGCGTGCCCGCCCCGCCCCGCGGGTCGTGGCACGCGAAACAGCCCAGGCGTTGCGCGAGACGGGCACCCTGCACCTCGGGTGGCGGCCGGCGCTCCGCCCAGTAGGCACCCGCGAGGGCCGCCGCACCGGCAACGAAGAGCAGGATCACGGATGCCGTGCGGCGACCCATCGACCCGCGGCGCGCTACTCGACGGCCGTGACCTCCAATGCCTCCATCCCGCCGCTCGACATCAGCCTGCCCTTCACGGTCACCACCTCGGCGGCCATCCCCTTCACCTTGTCGTAGGCATCGCGCGGCCCGTGCGGCGGCAGCAGGAGGTACAGCTTGCCGTCATCGGTGAGCAGGCTGGGGGGGATGCCGCTGGACAGGCAGTTGAGGGCGCATTGCCGGTGCTTATCGCCCCGAGCGCCTTTTTCGAGGTAGCAGGCGGTGTCGATCACCTCACCCTTGAGGGTGGTCGGGGTCGTGTCTCCTTCAGACGCCGTCGTAGCGAGCGGTGCGATGGCCAGCGATGCCACGATGCCGATTGCGGCGAGCGGTGCGAAATGCGTTTTCATGAAAATCTCCTTGGGGTCCGTGCAGGCTCCTTGGGGTCCGCGCAGGCCCCGATTATGCGCGAGAAAGGGGGCGTTACCCGCTGAGTGCAAGGTTGGCACCGGCCGAGGTCAATGCCAACCGCCTCCGCGCGGCCCATGATCATCGGCCCGCCGGAGGGCGATTCACGCGGGAACCCAGGAAACCAGGAGAACCACCCTTCTGAAGACCCTCTTCCTGGTTTCCTGGGTTCCCGCGTTCCACCATGGACAGGCGCTCACGGTCCGGGGCAGTACAGAATAGGGGCGAAGCGAGACTCAGGGCGCCGGCGGCGCGGCCACGGTCACCCTGTCCTCAGCCAGTTGGCGGCCCCACTCGTCTACTACTTCGATGCGCCACTCCCCGGGGTCGGTCGCGACCAAGGTGTGGTAGCTCCAGGTCCGCCAGCGGTGGTCACCCACGGCCAGGGTTACCTCCTGGATCAGGCGCTCGCCTCGGAAGTAGCGGTGGGTGATGGTGGTGGGTACCACCTTGGTGGCCACCTCGCACCACAGATAGAGGCGTTCTCCCGGCGTCGCGGTGAACGTCGTTGCAGCGTCGACTGGTTCCCGGTCGACGACGCCGCTACAGGCCACGTGGCGGGCGATACGCACCGCATCCTCGACACCACCCACATCGACGTCTTCGGTCGCGGCCGCCGGGCCGGGAACGGGGACAGCGAGCAAGACAAGCAGCCAGACGGAACGAAATTTCACCATGACCCTACCTCCAGTCTCTTCTCGAATGGCGGCGAGGCTACCAGAAAAGGGCCCGTGGTGGCTCTGGTATGCTTTCGGGTCATGGGGTCGATATGATCGCCGCTTCACATTCGGCCCCGGTCGCCCACCATGGACCACATCACCCAGCAGTTTCAGACTGCGTTGCAGACCTCGTCGGGTCTGGCGTTCGCATTCGTCTATCTGGGCGGGGTGTTGACCAGCTTCACGCCCTGCGTCTACCCGATGATCCCGATCACCGTCGGGTTCATGGGGGGGCAGGTGGGAAGCTCCCGCCTGAGGACAGTAACGCTGGTGGCGCTCTACGTTCTGGGGATCGCCGTCACCTATTCGGCCCTCGGGGCGGCGGCCGCCTTGACCGGTGCCACTTTCGGGACGTTTGCCAATAATCCGTGGGTTTACATCGGCGTGGCGGCGGTGATCGCCTTATTCGGGCTGGCGATGATGGACCTGGTTCACCTCCCCCTGCCGCGCTTTCTCACCACCGGCTCGGGCCAGGCGCGGCGCGGCTACCTCGGCGCGGTGGTGATGGGGCTCGCCGCTGGACTGGTGGCGGCGCCGTGCACCGCGCCGGTGCTCGGGGCGGTGCTGGTCTACGTCGCCAGCCAGCAGAACGTCCCCTTAGGCGTTGCGTTACTGTTTGTCTTTGCCCTGGGTTTGGGCACCCTGTTGATGATCGTCGGGCTCTTCACCGGCCTGGTGACCAATCTGCCGGCCTCCGGCCCGTGGTTGGAGAAGGCGAAGAAGGGGTTCGGCGGCGCCATGGTGGCGGTGGCCGCCTGGATCGCCTACGGTGGGTATCAGCGTTTTTGATCCGGATTTGCCCATGGAGCCCAAGCCAATGGAAGGCTACAACGAGTTCCGCATCCTCTCCCTGATGATGGTCCCCAACTCGGGCCAGTACGTCGTCTTCCTCGAGGAGGTGGGGGGGGGGCGTCTGGTCCCGATCTGGATCGGCATCTACGAAGGCAATGCGATTCTTCTCCACCTCCAGGGTGAGGAGCTGCCGCGGCCCATGACCCACGACCTGATGACCAACATCTCCCGGGTGCTGGGTATGGAGATCGAGCGGGTGGTGGTCAACGACCTGGTGGATAACACCTACTACGCGGTGATCGAAGCGACGTTCCAGGGGCAGAACATCTCCATCGATGCCCGGCCGTCCGACTCGATGGCCCTGGCGGTCCGCGCCGGGGCACCGATCTACGTCCACGACCGGGTGCTGGACAAAGGGGTGGCGGTGATGAAGCCGATCACCGAGGAGGACCTCGAGGAGTTCAAGGAGGAGCTCAAGCGGATGCGGCCGGAGGACTTCTTCAAGAACCTCAACGAGGAGGGCCCAGAGCCCGACTAATCGCCTTCGCTTCCCCACGGCCGCGGCGGCGCCGGCGGCTGCGATCAGGCGGGGCGGCCGGTATCGACCAACACCCCGGGCGCCTCGATGGTGGTGTCGGCGACGACCAGCGGCGTCGGTTCCGGACGCCGGTGTACGACGATGGGTCGCGGTGCGAGGCCGAAGGGGGTCGGGAGCGCCGGCTTGCGACTCACCCACCGCCATGGGCGTGCGGGGATGGCTACGGGCTCGCCCGCGATCACCGGCGGCGCCTCGGGCGTGTCGGCCACGGCGCGGGCCAGGAGGCGCCGCGAGACCGGAACCAGGGTCAGGATCGCCGGCAGCAGGAGTAGGTCCCCGAAGAGACAGAACACCATGGTCGCGGCGGTGAGCAGCCCGAGCATCAGGATCGGTGTGAACGACGACGCGGTGAGCACCGCGAAGCCCACCACCAGGGTGGCGGAGCTGTAGAAGATCGGCCGGCCCGTCTCCAGCAGCGCGACGCGCATCGCTTCCCGCTGGGCGGCGAGGCGATCACCCCGGCCCGTGGCGCCGTCGCCCGATCGCCAGTGGCCGCCGTGGAGCAGCTCGTGGTAGTAACGCAGGACCAGGTGGATCGTGTCGTCGACGGCAATCCCCAGCGAGATGCTGGCGATGACCGCCGTTCCGGTCGACAGGGGGATCCCCAGCCACCCCATCATGGCGAGGATCATGGCGATGGGCAGGATGTTGGGGACCATGACCAGGACCGTCATCGCCGGCGAGCGAAACAGGGCCAGCATGATGGTGCCGATGATCAGGGCGGAGACGCCGAGGCTGCGGAGCTGCGAGCGCACGATGCCCATGGAGCTCTGCGCCAGGTAGTAAGCCGAGCCGGTCTGCCGCGCCGTGATCCCGGACGGCAGGTGTTGCCGGCAGTAGGCGTCGATGCGCTTGACGAGGGCCACCTGCGAGCGCGAGCTGGTCAGGTGGCCGCGATAGGTGAGACGCGCCGCGGAGAAGTCGTAGTTGACGTAGGGGTTGAGGAGGCCGGTCTCCTCGCTCAGGGAGAACAGCAGCAGGAGCTGTCCGATCTCCGCGGCGGTGTCGGGGAGGCGCTCGGCCTGCGGCGCGTCGTCGTGCAACGCGCGGTTCATCACCTTGACGTAGTCGGCCAGGGAGGTGGTGGTGTCGATGCCCGGTTGGCTGGCGATGAATGCCTGCAACCCGCTGAGGAAGGCGAGGGCGTCCGGCTCCTGGAACCGGTTTTCACCCGCGCCTTCAAAGACCACGGTGAAGGTGTTGGCGCCGGCGAGGTGGTCGTTGAAGAAGTCCACCGCCTGGCGGATCGGCTCCCGCGGGGCGATGTAGCCGAGGTAGTCGGTGTCCGCCTCGATGCGCAGGATGCCCGCGATCGACAGCCCGAAGATCAGCGCGGCCGCTGCCGTGATTCCGAGCCGCTCGCGATCGGTGAGATCGCCCACGCGCCGCAGCCACCGCTCCAGGGGCCACGGACGGCGTTTCCGACGGCGTTCTTCCCAATCCTCCACGGGGAAGAGCCGCAGGGCGATGGGCACCACGGTCACCGCGGCAATCATGCAGAACAGTACCCCCGCCATGGAGAAGAAGCCGAACTCCTGCAGGGTGCGCACCTCGCTCAATGAGATCGAGCCGAAGCCGGAGATGGTGGTGAAGGCGGACAGTGCCACCGGCCACGCCACCCGGGTCAGGGTCCGGCGGCTCAACCCGCGCTCGCGGCTGCCGCTGCGGAGCTGACCCCAGTACGCCGCCACCACATGGACGCCGTAGGCGACGCCGACCGCGATCAGCACGGGGGGCAACGCCGTCGTCACCATCGACATCGGCACGTGCAGCAGGCGCATCAGGCCGAGGGTCCAGACCATGCTCGCCGTCACGGCCACGAGGGGCAGCACGACGGCGTGCACCCGCCGGAACAGGAGCCACAGGGTCACTCCCACCAGCACCACGGTACACGGCACCAAACGCAGGAGGTCCTGTGCCATGAGCTCGCGAAAGGCGTGGCCCACCATGGGCGCGCCAGCCACCACGATCTCTTCTGGCCCGCGGGCGTGATACGCGATGGTACGCACCGCATTGAGGGTGGCGTGGCGGATGACGAGACCGGCGGGAGAGGGGTCGAGGTCCACCACCAAGGCGGTGTACCGGCCGTCGGTGGAGATCAGGTTGGAGCGCAACAGGCGGTTGTCCAGGGCCTCGCGGCGCACCTCTGCAAGGGCGGTGTCGTCGTCCGGAATCTCCGCCACAAGAAAGCGAACCTCCAGCCCTTCCGGGCTTCCGCGGATCACGCCCACCTGGGTCAGGCTGGTGACCTTCGTTACCCCGGGGAGGGCCTCCAACTCGTGACTGAGCCGGTCGATCTTGTGGAGTACCGAGGGTTGAAAGAGATCCCCGCTTGGCGGGTGCAGGCCAATGAAGACCGTGTGGTCTCCCCCGAAGATGTCTTGCATCCGCGCCTGGTATGCCTGCTGTTCGGGCGTCTGGACGAGGATGCGCTGGGTGGAGCCGTCGAACTCCACCTGCCACGCCAGCCACCCCATCCAGGCGGTGAATAGGCTGAACATCACCAGGGTCACGCCGGGCTGGGCGAGGAGCAGGAGGAGCAGGCGTGGGGCGGGCGGGAGGCGGCGCATCGGGGACTGGAAGCTGGACGCTCCGGCGCGGATGCAGCGCGACGCCGGGGTCTGTCGAAGCGTATCGGCGCGCACGAGGTCAGAATTAAACCGCTGAAAATCCTGACATTTCCACGTACCGCTACGTACTTCGCACCCATACGACGCCTTTTTTGAGCAACGGGGAGAGGCAGAAAAACTTTGTCAGGCGACTCCGCGGGCCGCGTCAAATCTGGTATATCCGCTCTCTCCCACACCCCTTCTGCCGCCATGCTTGAGGTCCTCACCAAAGGTTTTCGTGCCGCCCGCCAGCGCCTGCGGGGCGAGACCGCGCTGACCGAGGCGAACATCGATACTGCCCTGCGCGACCTGCGCCGGGCGCTTCTCGAAGGCGACGTCTCGCTCGATGTCGCCAAACGGTTCCTCGCCCGGGTGAAGGAGAAGACCCTCGGTCAGGTGGTGAAGCTCAAGGCCGGCGGCGGGGAGGCGCAGGTGCGGGTGAGCGCGGGTGACCACTTCACGCGCATCTGCCAGGAGGAGCTCACCGAGCTGATGGGCGGTGGCGATCCCAGTCTCAACCTGGGGGGGAAGGTGCCGGCCGTCATCCTCCTAGTGGGATTACAGGGGTCCGGCAAGACCACCACCGCCGCCAAGCTGGCGCGCAACCTGAAAGAGGCGGGGCACAGGCCACTGCTCGTGGCCGCCGACATCTATCGCCCCGCCGCCATCGACCAGCTCAAGCTCCTCGGCGAGCGGCTGTCGATCCCGGTGTTCAGCGAGGACAGCGCGGACGCCCCCGGCATCTGCACCCGTGGCGTCGGTCATGCGCGCGCCAACGGGCATGACGTGGTGCTCCTCGATACCGCCGGCCGGCTGGTGGTGGACGAGCCGTTGATGCGCGAGTTGGAGAAGATCGCCGGCCGCACCAAGCCCAACGAGACCCTCCTGATCTGCGATGCGATGATCGGTCAGGAGGCGGTCACCACCGCCACCGCCTTCCACGAGCGCCTGGAGCTGACCGGCGCCATCCTCACCAAGATGGATGGCGACGCTCGGGGCGGCGCCGCCCTCTCGGTGCGCGAGGTGACCGGCGTGCCGATCAAGTTCGTCGGCATGGGGGAAGGGTTGGACCGGCTGGAGCCGTTCCGGCCCGACGCCATCGCATCGCGCATCCTCGGCATGGGGGATGTCGAGGGGTTGATGGACGACTTTTCGCGCGTCATCGAGGACGAGGCGAAGGCGGAGGAGGACGCCCGCCGCGCCCTCCAGGGCGAGTTCGACTTCGAGATGTTCCTCGACCAGATCCAGACCCTGCAGAAGATGGGCCCGCTGGGCGACCTGGTCGCCAAGCTGCCCTTCTTCCAGGAGGGCGGACTGCCGGAAGGGCCAATCGACGACAGCGAGTTCCGCAAGGCCAAGACCCTCATCCAATCGATGACCCGGGAGGAGCGGCGGCGCCCGAGCCTGGTGGAGCGGGACTCAAGCCGGCGCCGGCGGATATGCAAGGGTTCAGGGAGCTCTCCGAAAGAGCTCAAGGAGTTGCTGAATAAATATCAGATGATGCGCAACCTCATGGGGTTGCTCGGTGAGCAGGCGGGTGGGGGACTGATGGCGCGTATCCCGGGGATGAAACGGGCCGCGCAACTGGCCCAACTCCGCAACATGGATCCCGCGGCCCTGGCCGGCGGCGCAGGATTGGGACCAATGGGGCTGCCGGGGGCGGGTGGCCTGCCGGCGGGCTTCCCCGGCCAGCCCACCCCGCGGCGTTCGCCCAAGGTCGATCGCACCAAACAGAAGAGCAAGCGCAAGGCGGCGCGCAAGGCGCGCAAGCGCGGCAAACGATAGACCGACGCGCGGCGGCCGAGCCGGTTCATTCGATTCAGCCGCATTTCACCGGTCGTCTCCCATGCCTAGCCCGCATTTCTCACCATGAATCTGCTGCGACCGCGCAACCGCCCGCATCTCCTGGCCGGGTCCTCGTCCGAGTCCTCGACAACCTGCAAGGTTGCCTGCGGGCTCGGACTTGCGGGCCGACCAGGATCTACGCGCGTTTGCACGCTCGCGCGACGATCCCTGGTGAGAAATGCGGGCTAACGCGGCCATCGACCTGGGCACCAACTCGTGCCGGCTGCTCATTGCCGAGGCCGAGGGTGACGGTCTGCGGGTAATCCACGAACGTGTCGAGGTGGTGGGGCTCGGGCGCGGCGT
>Ga0299906_10005035_pt1 | contig 10792 bp, 9 predicted proteins | sample RVTome_14_FD_200259 | JGI IMG/M metagenome (GOLD analysis project Ga0299906, IMG submission 200259) | Soil microbial communities from uranium-contaminated site in the Upper Colorado River Basin, Wyoming, United States - RVT145D125 (version 2) ... | reverse complement strand
GTCCAGGTTGATGGTTTCGATGGCGGTGACTTTCATGTGCTGGTGGCGGCGGTCGTTGGCAGAGCGGGTCGCTCAATTCTAGCGGATGGCGGCCGGCGACGACTCCTCGAGCCGCACGCCGAGCGCGCATGAAGCTTGCTTATCATAAGCTAGGCAACTAAACTTTACCTTGTATGTTCCGCGAAGACCTCTCGCGCAACTTCGGCTTCATCTTGCACGATGTGTCGCGCCTGTTGCGCACCACCTTCGACCGTCGCGTGCGGGCGCTGGGATTCACGCGCTCGCAGTGGTGGGTGCTGACGCACCTGTTCCGCAACGACGGCATCACGCAGTCGGAACTCGCCGACATCCTGGAGGTCGAGAAGCCCACGCTGGGCCGTCTGCTCGACCGTCTGGAAGCGAAGGGTTGGGTACGTCGGGAGGCCGATGCCACCGACCGGCGCGTCAAGCGGCTCTACCTCACCGACGAAGTCGAGCCGATCATGAAGGCCATGCGCGTCGCGGCGGCGGACGTGCGCCGCGATGCCTTGGCGGGCTTGTCCCCGGACGAGCAGGAGCGCTTCGTGGACGCGCTGCTCGCGGTCAAGGCCAACCTCAACGGCGCAGAGAACGGCGCCGCCCGCAACGGCAACCGGCTGAAGAGGCGCTAGCCATGGCCGCCGGCAGCATCAGGGCCATCATCGCGGTGCGGCGCGTCACACGCTGGAGCCTGCTGGTGGCTGTTCCCCTCGCCGTGGTCGGCTTCGGGCTGTATCTCTACGCGCGCGGCGGCCGTCTGGTGGAGACGGAGAACGCCTATGTCAAGGCCGACATCGTCGCCGTCGCCGCCGCCGTGGCCGGGAGCGTCATCGAGGTCAAGGTGCACGACAACGAGCCGGTGGCGCAGGGCGGGCTGCTGTTCCGGCTGGATCCGGAACCGTTTCAGATCGACCTGGCCCGCGCCCGCGCGCAGATGGAAGTGGTGCGTACCGAGCTGCAGTCGCTGCGCGCGGAGTACCGCGAGACGCTGCTGGAAGCCGACGAGGCGCGCGAGCGCATCGGCTTCCTCACCCGCCAGCTCGAGCGCCAGGAGCGCCTCAAGGAAAAGGGCATGAGCCGCGGCGACGCCTACGACGAGGCGCGCCACAACCTGGAGATGGCGCGTGCGCGGCTGGCGAGCGTGGAAGAGCGCATCAACCGGGTGCGAGCGAGCCTCGGCGGCGATCCGCAGCAGCCGGTCGAGCGCCACCCGCGCTACGTGGAGGCCAAGGCGGCGCACAACGCGGTGGCGCTCGATCTCGAGCGCACGCAGGTCCGCGCGCCGGCCGCAGGCGTGGTGAGCAACATGAAGCTGCAGATCGGCGAGTTCGTGGAGGCGCGCCGGCCGGTGTTCAGCCTGATCCAGAGCGGGCCGGTGTGGATCGAAGCGAACTTCAAGGAGACCCAGCTCACCCACATGCGGGCGGGGCAGAGCGCGCGGGTGGTGGCCGACGCCTATCCGGACGTGGAGTGGCCGGCCGAGGTGGTGGCGATCGCGCCCGCCACGGGCGCGGAGTTCGCCCTGCTGCCGCCGCAGAATGCGACCGGCAACTGGGTCAAGGTGGTGCAGCGCGTGCCGGTGCGCATCCAGGTTGAGCAACCCGGCGGCCGACCCGAGCTGCGCGCCGGCATGACGGTCGCCGTGACGGTGGACACCGGCCGCAGCCGCGGGCTGCCGCGGGTGGTGCAGCGGCTCATCGACAAGGGCTGGCTGCCCCGCTTCCTGGAGCCGGCCGCCGCCCTGGCGCACCAGGCTCGGTGACCGGGACCGGCGCGATCGTCCCCGCCGGCCTGCCCCGGCACCCGGCGCTGGTCGCCGGGTCGGTGGTGCTGGCCTCGCTGCTGTACTCGATGGACTGGACCATCGCGGCAGTCGCGCTGCCGCACATGCAGGGGACGTTTTCGGCCACGCACGACCAGGTGTCGTGGGTCATCACCTCTTATATCGTCGCCTCCGCCATCATGATCCCCACGGCGGGGTGGCTCAGCACCCGCTTCGGGCGCAAGCGCGTGTTTCTGTACGCCGTGTCGGCATTCACCGCCGCCTCGGTGCTGTGCGGCGCCGCCGACTCGCTGACCATGGAGGTGCTGGCGCGCATCGCGCAGGGGATGGGCGGGGCGTTTCTCATCCCGCTGTCGCACGCCATCATTCTCGACACCTATCCACCGGAGGAGCACGGCAAGGCCATGGCGCTGTGGGGCACGGGCTCGGTATTCGGCAGCGTCATCGGCCCCACGGTGGGCGGCTACGTCACCGAGTACCTGTCCTGGCGCTTCATCTTCTACCTCAACGTGCCGTTCGGGCTGATCGCGCTGCTGGGCGCGGCCGCCTTCGTGCCCGAGACCCAACGCGACCCGCGCCGTCGGCTGGACTGGTTCGGCTTCCTGACGCTTGCCGTGGGCATCGGCGCGCTGCAGATGCTGCTCGACCGCGGCCAGCGCCTGGACTGGTTCGATTCCGGCGAGATCGTGATCGAGGCCGGCCTCGCGGCGCTTGGGCTGTATCTGTTCGTGGTGCACACGCTTACTGCCCGTGAGCCCTTCCTCGACCCGCGCCTGATCGCGCAGCGCCACTATTTCCTGAGCCTGTTGCTGATCTCCTTCTACGGTCTGCTGTCGGTGCCGCCGATGGTGATGATGCCGTCCTTTCTCGAGGGCTTGCGCGGCTACAGCATCGACCAGGTGGGGCTGCTGCAGACCCCGCGCGGGATCGGCATGCTCGCGGCCCTGGTGATCAGCGGGCGCATCACCGGCAAGATCGACCCGCGCCTGCTCATGGCGATCGGCCTGGTGTCCCTGGCTTGGGCGAGCTGGGAGCAGTCGACCTGGACCGCCGAGGTCGGCGCGTGGCCGATCGTGTGGACCGGCCTGGTGCAGGGTGCGGGCGCGGGCATCATGCTGGTTCCGATCCAAGTCATCGCCTTCCCCGCGCTGCCGCCGAATCAGCGCACCGAGGCCGCTGCCGTGTTCAATCTGGTGCGCAGCGTTTGCAGCAGTGTCGGCGTCTCCGTCACGCTTACGCTGTTCGTCGTGCAAAGCGCGGTGATGCGTTCGCGTCTGGCCGAGTATGTCTCGCCTTACCGCGAGGCGCTGCGCAGCGGCGGGTTCGACGCCGGCACGCCCGAGGGGCTTGCCGTCATCGAGCGCGAGATCGAGCTGCAAGCCGCGATGACGGGCTATAACGCTGCCTTTCGCTTTCTCGCGCTGGCGGCGCTCGCGGCGCTGCCGCTGCTGCTGTTCATCGGGCGCACGCGCGGCACGGCGGTGCAGGACCGGCAGAACCAGGTGGTCGTCGAATAGGGCCTCGCGGGCGGCTAGAATCGAGGTTTCCAGGAGGAACCATGAACCCGATCGATCGCGCCGTGCGCCCGCGGCGCAGCCTGCTGTTCGTGCCCGGACTGCGCCCGGATCGCTTCGCCAAGGCGCTCGATTCCGGCGCGGACATCGTGTGCGTGGACATGGAGGACGCGGTCGCGCTGCCGCGCAAGGACGAGGGGCGCGCGCTGACCCTGCCGCTGTTCCAGGACCCGGGCCATCCCCAGGTGGAGAAGATGGCGCGCATCAACAGCCTGTCCACGCTGCACGGCCTCAAGGACCTGCAGGCGATCATCGAAAGCGAACAGCCACCGCCCTCGATCATGCTCCCCAAGGTCAAGTCGGCCGCGGAGATCCGGCTCATCGAAGCGTTGCTGTCCACCGGGCCCGCGCGCGAGATCCGCTTCTGCGTGATCATCGAGACCAACCAGGGCTTGGAGCATGCGCTCCAGATCGCGCAGGCCAGCCCGCGCATCGACTCGATGATCCTGGGCGCGGTGGACATGTCCGCGGAGCTGCGCTGCCAGAAAGCGTGGGAGCCGCTGCTCTACACGCGCTCGCGGCTGGTGCATGCGGCGGCCAGCGCCGGCATCGATCTGCTCGATGTGCCCTACCTCAACCTGGACGACCCGGAGGGATTGAAGGCCGAGGCGCAAGCCTGCCAGCGCCTGGGGTTCACCGGCAAGGCCTCCATCCATCCCAACCAGATTCCGATCATCAACGCCGCCTTCACGCCCGACCAGAAGACGATAGACAAAGCGCGCAAGGTGTGCGCCGCTTTCGAGCAGGACGATACCGGCCTGGTGGTGGTGGACAACGAGCTGATCGAGCTGCCGGTGGTGCGCTCGTACTATCGCGTGCTGGCGATCGCGGAGCGATTGGCGAGAGGCTGACGGCCCGATCCGGAACCACGATGCGCGCACGCATGCGTGGTGTGGGTGGCGCGCCGCCGCCCGGCAGCCCCTGCCAAAGGCATACAATCGGCAGGACATGAACGACCTCGAACGCTTCGACCGCCGCGTCGGCATGATCGCGCTGGCGGCGCTGGTGGTCGGCTGCCTGCTGGTGCTGCGGCCGTTCGTGTCGTCCGTGCTGTGGGCGCTGGTATTGAGCTACAGCACCTGGCCGGTGTTCCTGCGCGTGCGGCATGTGCTGCGCGGGCACAGCTCGGCGGCGGCGCTGTCGATGACGGTGCTGCTGACGCTGGTGATCGTGCTGCCGGTGACGGTGTTGGGGTTCAGCCTCGGCGACAGCGTGGTGCCGGTGGTCGATGCCGTCCGGCGCATCATGGTCGAGGGCCTGCCCGACCCGCCCCACTGGGTCGCGAGTCTGCCGCTCATCGGCGGGCAGCTCGACGCTTACCTGCGCGAGATCGCGCACGACAGCGCGAAGCTCGCGGCGGTTCTCACCCGGCTGCTCGACCCGCTCAAGTCCTGGCTGCTGAGCGGCGGCCTCAAGCTGGGCGAGGGACTGCTCTACCTGGCGTTGAGCGTGGTGCTGGCGTTCTTCTTCTATCGTGACGGCGATGCGGTGTCGCGCGGATTGGACTCGGTGCTCAACCGCATCGCGGGCGAACGCGCCGCACGCTTGCGGCAAATCGCCGGTGACACGGTCACCAGCGTCGTCTACGGGATCCTGGGCACCGGGCTCGCGCAAGGCGTCATGGCTGCGGTCGGTTTGTGGATCGCGGGGGTCCCGGGCGCGCTGCTGTGGGGTACGCTGACGTTCTTTCTCTCGGTCGTGCCGGTCGGCCCGCCCCTGGTCTGGATCTCCGCCACGGTATGGCTCGTGTCCCAGGGCTCCATCGGCTGGGCCGTGTTCATGGCCGTGTGGGGCTTTTTCGGGATCAGCGGCATCGACAACGTCGTCAAGCCTTATCTCATCAGCCGCGGCAGCCGCCTGCCCTTCATCTTGACTCTCCTGGGCGTGCTCGGCGGCGCACTCGCCTTCGGCATCGTCGGCGTGTTTCTCGGCCCGACGTTGCTTGCCGTCGGCTTCCGGTTGCTGCAGGAGTGGATCGCGCGCACTGCGCGCACCGAGCCGGCACCGCTCAAGAAGTAGGAAACGCGCGGCCTCAGGCGCGCAGCGTCCGCGCCGTGCGCAGGCCCGAGAAGATGTCGTTGCGCTCGGGCCGGTAGAAATTGCGCCAGCGGTTGTGCACCAGGCGCGCGCCTGTGGCGAAGCACCCGCCGCGCAACACGCGGTGGTCATGGAACCACGGCTGCGAGTATTCCTGATAGGGGTCGGCGGCGAAGCCGGGATAGGGTTCGAAGGCGGTGGAGGTCCATTCCCAGACATTCCCCAGCATCTGACGCAGGCCGGTGGGCGTGTCGGCATCGGGCAGGCTCGACACGGGCACCGGCCTGCCGAACGCGCCGCCGAGATTGACCTCGCCGTGGCGAGCCGGCGCGCCGCCCCACGGATAGCGGTCGGCGCCTGGCGCCAATCCACTGCGAGCGGCGTACTCCCACTCCGCCTCGGTGGGCAGGCGGCGGCCGACGAAGCGGCAGTAGGCCTCCGCCTCGTACGCGTTCACGTGCACTGCCGGTTCGTCGGCGGCCAGCGCTTCCCAGCGATCGAAGCGGCGCACGAGCCAGGTGCCGTCCTCACGCTGCCAATGGGGTGGGCGATGCGCGTCGTGTTCCATGCGCCAGGTCCACCCCGCCTCGGACCACAGCCGCTGGTCCTCGTAGCCGCCGGCCTCGACGAAGCTGGCGAGGTCGGCATTGCTGACCTGGGTGGCGGACAAGGCGAAGGGCTCGAGATCGACCGCGTGCTCCCACTTCTCGTTGTCGAACACGAAATCCCCGGCGGGCGTTGCCCCGATGCGCATGCTCCCGCCGGCGAACTCGATCTCTTTGCCGCGCGCTGTCGGTGCGGCCGCCGGGCGCGGCAGCACCGGGCGCCGCAACTGCGGCTCGGGAAAGCCCAGCGTCTGCAGCGTCGTGAGCAGCGCTTCGCCGTGCATGTCCTCGTGAAACAGTGAGAGCAGAAAGAAGTACAGGCGGTCGGGCGGCGTGCTGTCGAGGGCCGCCAGCGTATCCTGGAATTCGTGCGCGAGATAGGCGTGCACCGCGTCGTGCGTGAGCTGCGGCAGTTCCCAGCGGGCGGCGTGCGGGATCAGCGCCGAGTTGAGGGTTGGATCCGCATCCGCCAGCCGTGCGGGCGGCAGCGCGCTGCCCTCGCGCCAGCGCAGGCACCAGTGCTCCTGGAACCAGCCGATGTGCGCCAGCTCCCACAGCGGCGGATTGACGATGCGCAGATAGGGGAAGCGCATCTGGCCCGGCGACAGGTGGGCATACAGGGCGAGCGTATAATTCCGCGCGTCGATCAGCGCCGCGCGCAACGCGCCGACGTCATACAGCTCCCGCACCGTCGTGCCCCTTCCTGTCGTTCGAATCGTCACGCCCTACGGCGCCGCCGCCAACAACGGCAACTGGCGCACCGCCGCGCGCTGGGCGCGCCTGCTGCGCGGGCGCTACCGGGCCATGGTACAGGTGGATGCGCTGCAGGGGGAAGTGCCGCCGGGGGACGTAGCGGCCGACTGCCTGATTGCGCTGCACGCCCGCCGCAGCTACCCTGCCATCCGCGCTTGGCGCGATCGCCTCCCGCAGCGAGCGCTGATCGTGGTGCTCACCGGCACCGATCTTTACCGGGACCTGCCGGACGATCCGCAGGCGCGGGCTTCGCTGCAGCTTGCCGACCGCCTGGTGCTCCTGCAGGAGGATGCCCTTCGCTATCTGCCCGCGAAGATCAGGCGCAAAGCGCGCGTGGTCTACCAGTCGGCGCCCGCGCTCGCGCCCGCCGACCGACCGGCCTCACGCCTGAACTGCATCCTGGTCGGGCATCTGCGCGCGGAAAAGGACCCTGCCACGGCGCTGCGCGCGTGGTCGCTGCTGCCGCCCGATCTGCCGCTGCATCTGCTGCACGTGGGCGCAGCCCTCGATCCCGGCCTCGCGGCCGAGTGCGAAGCGCTGATGGCGCGCGACCGCCGTTACCGCTGGGTCGGCGCACGACCTCACGCCTGGACGCGGCAGGCGATCAAGCGCGCCCATCTGCTGATCGTGCCCTCACTCATGGAGGGCGGCGCGAATGTCATCGTGGAGGCGGTGACCGCCGGCACGGCGGTCCTCGCCAGCCGCGTGTCGGGCAACGTCGGCATGCTGGGCCGCGACTACGCAGGCTATTTCCCGGTGGGAGAGCCGCAGGCGCTGGCGCGGCTGGTGCTGCGTTGCCGGGAGGACCCGGCGTTGCATCGGCGCCTCGCGCGCGAGTGCCGGGCGCGGCGCGCGCGGTTCACGCCGGCGCGCGAGCGTGCGGCGTTGCTGCGGGTGCTGAGCGAAGTGCTGCCCCGCCGCCAGTGAAGTCGCCCCTAGCCCGGATGCAGCGCAGCGGAATCCGGGGGGAAGCGCGGTACCTCCCTCCGTTTGTGGCATAAAATGAACGCCGAACAGCAGGAGAACGTGCATGAACGCCCCCGAGATCCCGCGCCTCACCAGCCTGTCCCACGGCGGCGGCTGCGGTTGCAAGATCGCCCCCGGCGTGCTGGAGCAGATCGTCGCCAAGACCGCCTCGAGCTTCGTGCCCGAGGCGCTGCTGGTGGGCATCGAAACCAGTGACGATGCCGCGGTGTACCGCATCGGCGATGATCAGGCCATCGTCGCGACCACCGATTTCTTCATGCCTATCGTGGACGACCCCTTCGACTTCGGGGCGATCGCCGCCACCAATGCGATCTCGGATATATACGCCATGGGCGGCACACCGCTGTTCGCGCTCGCGCTGGTGGGCATGCCGATCAACGTGCTGCCCCTGGAGACCATCCGCCGCATCCTGGAGGGCGGCGAGTCGGTGTGCCGGAACGCCGGCATCCCGATCGCGGGCGGGCACAGCATCGACTCGGTGGAGCCGATCTACGGGCTGGTCGCCATCGGCTTGGTGAATCCCCGGCACATGCGCCGCAATGCGGACGCACAGGCCGGCGACAGGATCGTGCTCGGCAAGCCGCTGGGCGTGGGCATCTACAGCGCGGCGCTCAAGAAGGACAAGCTCTCCGACACGCACTACCGCGAAATGCTCGCCAGCGCGACCAAGCTCAACACGCCCGGCGCGAAGCTGGGTCGCATCGAGGGTGTGCACGCCCTGACCGACGTCACCGGGTTCGGCCTGCTCGGTCACCTGCTCGAGGTGTGCCGCGGCTCCGGGCTCGCCGCGCGCCTGGAATGGGACAAGGTGCCGCTGCTGCCCGGCGTGCTGGATCTGGCGACGGCCGGCTACCGCACCGGCGCCTCGGGACGCAACTGGGCGGGCTACGGCGCACGCGTGCACCTCGGCCGCCACGGCGAAGTGCAGCGGGATCTGCTCACCGATCCGCAGACCAGCGGCGGGCTGCTGGTGACGTGTGCGCCCGAGGCGGTGGACGCGGTCCTCGCCCTGTTCCGCGCCGACGGTTTCGAGCGCGCGGCGGTGATCGGCGAAATGGCGGCCGGCGAGCCGCGGGTGAGCGTTCTTTGATGAGAAGGCCGCGAGGCGAGAGAAAAGGCTAGCCGGCCATGCCGCAGAATGTCTTCGACAGCATCCTCGGCACCATCGGCGACACGCCGCTGGTGCGCTTGAACCGCATCGCGCGCGAGGTGCAGGCCACCGTCTACGCCAAGGTGGAAACCTTCAACCCCGGCCACAGCATCAAGGACCGCATGGCGCTGCGCATGATCGAGGAGGCGGAGCGACAAGGCCTGCTCAAGCCCGGCGGCACCATCATCGAAGGCACCAGCGGCAACACCGGCATGGGTTTGGCCATCGCCGCCATCGTCAAGAGCTACAAGTGCATCTTCACCACCACGGACAAGCAGTCCAAGGAGAAGGTGGACGCCCTGCGCGCCTTCGGCGCGGAAGTCATCGTGTGTCCGACCGACGTCGATCCCGAGGACCCACGCTCCTACTACTCGGTGTCCTCGCGCCTGGTGGCCGAGACGCCCAACTCGTGGAAGGCGAACCAGTACGACAATCTCAGCAACACCGAGGCGCATTACGAGACCACCGGCCCGGAGATCTGGGAGCAGACCGAGGGCAGGATCGATCACCTGGTGGTGGGCGTGGGCACCGGCGGCACCATCTGCGGAGCCGGCAGGTTCCTGAAGGAGCGCAAGCCGTCGGTCAAGGTCTGGGGCATCGACACCTACGGTTCGGTGTTCAAGAAGTACAAGGAGACCGGCGTTTTCGACAAGCACGAGATCTACCCTTACGTCACCGAGGGCATCGGCGAGGACTTCCTGCCGCAGAACGTGGACTTCTCCATGATCGACCACTTCGAGAAGGTGACCGACCGCGACGCCGCCCTCTACACGCGCGAGATCGTGCGCCAGGAAGGCATCTGGGTGGGCAACTCCGCCGGCTCCGCCATCGCCGGCCTGCTGCAGCTCAAAGACAACTTCAAGGCCGGCGAAACGGTGGTGGTGATCTTCCACGATCACGGTTCGCGCTATCTGGGCAAGATGTTCAACCCCGACTGGATGCGCACCATGGGCTACGAGAACGTGCCCGGCCGCACCGCGCGCGACCTGGTGAAGAACAAGAAGGTCAGCGACATCGTCGGGGTGAGGGTGACCGATTCCGTGGAGTACGCGATCCAGCGCATGCATGCGGACGACTTTTCGCAGATCCCGGTCACGCAGGAGCAGCGCATCGTCGGCTCGCTCAGCGAATCGCACGCCTACGCCTGCATGGTCAAGGACCCGAAGATCCGCACCGAGCCGGTGAAGAGCATCATGCAGAGGGCATTCCGTTTCGTGGACATCGACACGCCGGTGCGGCTGCTGGCGCCGATGATCACGCCGGAGAACCCGGCGGTGCTGGTGCGCGACTTCAAGGCCGGCAAGACCTACATTCTCACCGGCTACGACGTGGTGAACGCGATCTAGCCAGACCGCGCGTGCTCTCGGTCGACCACGTCTCCAAGTCCTTCGACGGCACGCTCGCCCTGGCGCCGACCTCGCTCGAGTTCGCCGCCGGCCGCGTCACCGTCCTGCTGGGCCCCAGCGGCTGCGGCAAGACCACGCTGCTCAAGCTGCTGCTCGGCTTGCTTCCGCCCGACGGCGGCGAGGTGCGTTTCCGCGGCGCGCCGGTAACGCCTGCCCGCGTCGACGAGCTGCGCTATCGGACCGGCTATGTGATCCAGGAGGGCGGGCTGTTTCCGCACCTCACCGCGCGCGACAACGTCGCCCTCATGGCCCGGCACCTGGGCCGCGACCGCGCCTGGATCGAACGCCGCATCGCCGAGCTGAGCGACTTGGCGCGGCTGCCGGAGGAATCGCTCTCGCGCTTTCCGGGGGAGCTGTCGGGCGGTCAGCGGCAGCGGGTGGCGCTGATGCGCGCGCTCATGCTCGACCCGGACGTGCTCTTGCTCGACGAGCCGCTGGGCGCGTTGGACCCCATGACGCGCCACCAACTGCAGGGCGAT
>Ga0299906_10005033_pt1 | contig 10796 bp, 13 predicted proteins | sample RVTome_14_FD_200259 | JGI IMG/M metagenome (GOLD analysis project Ga0299906, IMG submission 200259) | Soil microbial communities from uranium-contaminated site in the Upper Colorado River Basin, Wyoming, United States - RVT145D125 (version 2) ... | reverse complement strand
AGCGACATCTTCAACGGCCCGCGCGAGGCGGCGAACCGACGGGAACACATGGCCGAGCTGGAGCGGGCGGGGGCCGACTGACGCGCAGCACCGACTAGGATCGGTCCATGCTGCCGTTCGTGTGGGCTGCGATGGTGCTGGCCGTGGTGGCCGGGTTCGTGATGATCGTGGCCTACTGGCTCGACATCCAGGACCGGGCCGATCTCAAGCCGCGGGCCAAGATCGGTTGGTCGGCGGGCATCATCGTGTTCCCGGTTTCGATCCCGCTGTATGCCTTTTTCGGTGGCGGCCGCTGGCCGCTACTTCTGCGAGCCGCCTCAGTCATCCCGGCCGTGGCGCTGGGGCTATTCCTGCTCTTCGTCTTGGGCGTCCTGGGCTGAGGCCAACGGTCGGCGCCCCTATGATGCGCAACGCATGACCGTGACCGAACGCGGGGTCGAGGACGCGCTGGGCTACCTGCGCGAGCACGCCGATGAGCACCTGCGCGGCCTGGACGAGTTCCTGCGCATGGAATCGGTCAGCGCCGATCCGACCAAGAACGACGAGGTGCGGCGCACCGCTCAATGGATCGCCGACGACCTGACCCGCATCGGCTTCGACCATGCCCATCTGAACGACACGCGAAGCCATCCGGTGGTCACCGCCGACTGGCTGCACGCCGGTCCGGATAAGCCCACCGTCCTGGTCTACTGCCACTACGACGTTCAGCCCACCGACCCACTTGACGAATGGGTCCGGCCGCCGTTCGAACCGCGGTACGAGAACGACATCGTGTATGCCCGGGGCTGCGGCGACGACAAGGGGCAGCTCTACATGCACCTCCGCGCCGCCGAGGCCTGGCTTCGTGGCGTGGGCCGCCTGCCCGTCAATCTGCGCGTGATCTTCGAGGGTGACGAGGAGTACATCAGCGAGCCGGTCGCCGAGTTCATCGCCGCCCACCCGGAGCTCCTCACGGCCGACGTGTGCATCGTGTCCGACTCCGACATGCAGGACGACAACGGGACGCCTGCGATCACGTACGGCCTGCGCGGGATCGCGTACTGGGAGGTTCGGGTCCACGGCCCATTCCAGGACGTGCATTCTGGGTCGTATGGGGGCGGGGTCGAGAACCCGGCCAACGTCCTGGTCCGCATGCTGGCCTCGCTGGTGGACGGCGACGGGCGGGTCACGGTTCCCGGCTTCTACGACCGCGTTCGCGACTTGACCGATGCCGAGCGTACCGCCTACGCGGCCGTGCCCTTCGACATGGCCGAGTGGCTGACCGTGACCGGGGTATCGGAACCCATGCTCGGCGAGCGTGGGTGGACCTTGTTCGAGCGCCTTTCCGGGCGGCCCACCTTCGACATCAACGGGCTCTGGGGCGGCTACCAGGGGGAGGGCTCCAAGACGATCATTCCCGGCTGGGCGGCCGCCAAGATCAGCACCCGGTTGGTGCCCGACCAGAACCCACGCGAGATCGAGGGCCTGATGATCGCGCACCTCGAGAGCATCGCCCCACCCACCGTCCGGGTGGCGGTGAAGAGCCTGTCGAACGGCTGGCCGGCACTCACCCCCATTGACCACCCCGCGGTCGAGGCGGCGGCTCGGGCGTCAGAGAAGGCGTTCGGCACGCCCGCGGTCTTTCATCGCGCGGGTGGCAGCATCCCGTTCGTCCCGGAGCTCGACCGCCAGCTCGGGATCAAGAGCGTGATGGTCGGCTGGGCCTCCCCGAATGGCAACTTCCATGCTCCCAACGAGTGGATGCCACTGGCCAACTACCGCGGCGGGCTAGATGCCATCGTCCACCTGTGGGACGAGCTGGGCCGAATGACCGCTGAGCAGCTGCGAGGTGCCTGAGGCGGGCCGATAGTTGCCCAATGTTGCGTCAGAACGACTTTGGGCGGCCGGAGGACCATGAGCCGGGCCGGCGAACTCTGATTCCACGCTCAGGCTGGCTCGCTCCTGGCGGGAGGCAACCGCCGGATGACGCGTAAGGTCGCTGTCTGTGGCATTTGGGACTTCTGGTGCGAAACGAGGCCGGACCCGCAAGACGCCGGGCGCCGACGGGCGCCGACGGGCGCACGCCGCCTAGGCGACGATCCGCAGGTCGCGACTGGACTGGTTGAGGCGCTCCCCGCCGCTCGCGGTACAGACCACGATGTCCTCGATCCGGGCGCCCCAGCGTCCTTCGACGTAGATCCCCGGCTCCACGCTGAACGCGTCGCCTTCGCGGAGCGGGTCGGGGTTGGACTCGACCAGGTACGGCTCCTCGTGGGTCTCGAGGCCGATGCCGTGGCCGGTTCGATGAGTGAACAGCGCCCCGTATCCGGCGTCGGCGATGATCTCGCGCGCCACGCGGTCGACATCCCTTGCCGGCACGCCGGGCCCGACCGCCTCACACGCGGCCGCCTGCGCCTCCTGGAGGACCGCGTACAGGCCCTGGAACTCCTCCGGCGGCAGCCCGACGAAGGCGGTACGGGTCGTGTCACTCGCGTACCCATTGGCCGTGCCCCCGATGTCGAGGACGATCGCGTCCCCGGCCTGGATGACGCGATCGCCGGGGGTGTGGTGCGGGCTGGCGGCATTCGGTCCCGAGGCCACGATGGCCCAGTCCGCGGTGTCGTGGCCCGCGTCCCGCAGCAGCTCTCGAATGTGACTGCTGACCTCGACCTCGGACCGCCCGCTCAACCGCTCGGCGGTGATCGCCTCCATGGCCTGGTCGGCGGCCGCGGCGGCCGTACGCAGGCGTTCGACCTCCTCGGGGCTCTTCGTGCGGCGCAGGCCATTGATGGCGGGTCCGGCCTCCACCAGCTGGGTACCGTCCAGCGCCGCTCGGAGGCGGAGGACGAAGCGCGCCCACATCTGATCCTGGAGGGCGACTCGCCCGGGCCGCGCCAGGATGCCGGCAACCCGAGCGAACGGGTCATCGGTCTCCTCCCACGTGACGAGCTCAACGACCTCGGCCAACAGCCCCAGCTCGTGGCGGGCGAGCGGCTCCTCCAAGTGGGGCAGCACCAGGGTGGGGCCAACTCCCGGACGCACGATCAGGCAGGTCAGCCGCTCCAGCGGCGGGGCGTTGTAGCCCAGCAGGTACAGGTAGTCCGAAGACGGGGTGACCAGCAGCGCATCCAGGCCGCGCGTCGTCGCCTCGGACGCAGCCGCGGCCAGTCGTTGGCGATGGACCGATGCCGGGAACGCGGTCATGGCCTGAAGGTTAGCCGACACCGCCGCCTAATCGATTCGGAGCAGCGCTTCGGTGGCCTCGCCATCGCGGATGCGCCAGGCGCGGAGCGCCTGCATCGGTATGACGTCGGGTTCGAGGAGGCTGGCCAAGAGGTAGATCGCGTCGGGGTACATGGCCTGGCGGCGGTCGGTGGGCGACGGGACGGCGGGCGAGCGCGTGTGGGAATGGAAGATGGCCACCAGGTCCTCGCCCGCGTCCTCGATGCCCAGCACGATCCGCACCAGGTCGTCGGGGTGGACGGTGTAGACGAACGGCGACGCATCGGCGTTGCGCGCCGGATGGTAGGCAGTCGCCCGACCATCGGCCCGGGTTCCGGCCAGGATGCCGCAGGCCTCGTTCGGCGCCTCGGCCCGGGCGTGGGCCAGCAGCTCGCCGGCCAGGGCGGTAGAGAGGGTGAGCGCATCATCGGTCGGCTCGCTCACCACAGGACCGATCTCTCCATCTCGGTCTCGAGGGTGTCGAGGTCGCGATTCCACAGCCCGGCTGACAGGTATTTCGAGCCGTCGTCGGCCAGCAGGGCGACGATCGTCCCTCGATCCATCTCGGCCGCGACCCGAAGCGCGACGGCCAGCGCCGCCCCCGACGAAAGTCCGGCGAAGATGCCCTCCTCGGCCATCAGCCTCCGCACGCCGCCCACGGCCTCGCGGTTGCCGACCAGGTAGCGGTCGTCGAGGACCGATTGGTCCAGGACCGGGGGCACGAAGCCCTCCTCCAGGGAGCGGAGGCCCTGCACCTGCTCCCCGGGGAGCGGCTCCGCGGCCACGACGCGCACGCCCGGACGCGCGGCTTTCAGCGCCCGCCCCACGCCAGTCAGCGTCCCGCCCGTCCCCAGTCCCGCCACGAACACGTCGACCTCGGGCACGGCAGCCAGGATCTCCGGGCCGGTCTCCTCCTGGTGGGCGCGCGGATTGGCCTCGTTTCCGTATTGGAACGGCATATAGACCGATGCGTCCGCCTCGGCCAGCCGCTGCGCCATCCGGATCGCGCCATTTGACCCTTCTGCCCCAGGCGAGAAGACGATTTCGGCTCCGAACACTCGGAGCAGATGCTCGCGCTCGGGGGTGGTGTTGTCCGGCATCACGATCCGGACGGGATGGCCCATCCGCGACCCGATCATGGCCAGGCTGATGCCGGTGTTGCCGCTGGACGGCTCGAGGATCGTCTGGCCCGGCTGCAGCGCCCCCGACGCAACGGCGTCGGCGAGCATGGATCGGGCGATCCGGTCCTTGACCGATCCGGTCGGATTCGCCCCTTCGATCTTGGCGAAAAGACGGACGCCGGGGTGCGGCGCCAGTCGCCGCAGCTCGACCATCGGCGTATGCCCGATGGCGGCGACGAGGTCGCCGAGGATCATCGGCCTAGTGGGACCCTCCGGCTGCCGACGCATGCGCGGCCGATCCTCCGGCCATGGCGGGCAGCAGGATCACCTGGTCGTCCGGACTGACCGGGGTGGCGAGGCCGGTGGTGTACCGAACGTCGCGGCCGTTGACATACAGGTTGACGAAGGGCGACAGCTTGCCGTCGGTCGTCACCCGCTCGCGGAGGGCGGGATGTTGCGCGAACAGGTCGTCAAGGACCTCGAGCACCGTGCCCCCCGAGGCTTCCAGCTCCCGAGCGCCGCCCACGGTCTCGCGCAGGACAGGCGGGATGCGGACACGGCTCACGACGAGGCGACGGCCTGGGCCGCGACAGTGGCAACTGGTTGCGGCTGCGCGACCCCCTTCCCGCAGGAAGGGCATGCCGGGTCGCGCCACAGGCGGATCTCGTCGAACGAAGTCGTGAGCGCGTCGAACAGGAGCATCCGTCCGGCCAGCGTCTCCCCCACTCCCAGAACCAGCTTGACGGTCTCGTTGGCCTGGAGGAGGCCGATGATCCCCGGCAGGACACCCAGCACCCCCGCCACCGCGCAGGCCGGAGCAAGCTCCTCGGGCGGCTGGGTGGGGTACAGGCAGCGATAGCACGGCCCCTCGAACGGGACGAACGTCGTCACCTGGCCGTCCCAGCGGTAGATCGAGCCGTGGACGACGGGCTTGCGGTACGTGACGGACGCGTCGTTGAGCAGGTATCGGGTCTCGAAGTTGTCCGTCCCGTCGACGATGACGTCGTACTCGGCCACCAGCCGCTCGACGTTGGCCGCATCCAGTCGCTCGGCATGCCGGACCACGCGGACGTCCGGGTTGAGCGCGGTGAGCGTCATCTCGGCGCTCTCGGTCTTGGCCATGCCTACCCGGTCCGCGGTGTGAAGGACCTGGCGCTGGAGGTTCGATTCGTCGACCACGTCGTCATCCACGATCCCGAGCGTGCCGATCCCGGCGGCGGCCAGGTACAACGCGGCCGGGGAGCCGAGACCACCGGCCCCGATCAGGAGCACCCGCGAGTCCAGGAGCCGGCGCTGGCCCGCGTGGCCGATCTCGGGAATCAACACCTGGCGGCTGTAGCGTCGCCGCTCCGCCTCTGACAGGATCGGAGTGGGCACCTCCCAGGCGCCTCCCAGCGCCTTCCACTCGGCCAGGCGGCCCTGGAGGTTGACCACGTCCGTGTAGCCCACCTGCGACAGGTACAGGGCGGCACGCCGTGAGCGGGCCCCGACCGCGCAGTGGACCAGGAGCGGTGTGGCCTTGTCGGGCACGACCTCTTCGATGCCGCGCGCCAGGTCGGCCAGCGGCAGCAGGGTCGCGTCCGGGATGTGTCCCTCATTCCACTCGACCGGCTCGCGGACGTCGATGATCCGCCGCTCCCCGCTGAGCCGCAGCGCGTCGGCGACCGAGATCTCGAGCACCGTCCCGGGCCCCGCCATCAGACCGCCTCCGCCTCCGCCGGCCACTCCACCGACTCCCCGGCCACCGCGCCCTGCAGGACCTTGTATCCGAGCAGGGCGCACTTCAGCCGCGCGGGGCCGATCGGCACCCCCAGGTCGTCGAGCACCGCCTTGGGGTCGATGGCCCGCACCGCGTCGAGGGTCATCCCGCGCAGCGTATCGGTCAGGATCGAGGCCGACGCCTGGCTGATCGCGCAGCCCCGGCCTTCGAAGGCCACGTCCTCGATCTCCACGCGGCCGCCATCCAGGCGCAGGGTCATGGACAGCTCGTCCCCGCAGGTGGGGTTCGAATCGGCGAAATGGAGGTCGTGCGGATCGAGAACTCCCTGGTTGTGGGGGTTCCGGTAGTGCTCCAGGATGAAGTCGCGGTACAGGTTGTCCATCAGCCCGCGAACAAGGTCACCGCCGCGCGCACCGCATCGGCCAGGGCCTCGACGTCGTCGAGGTCGTTGTACACGTAGAAGCTGGCCCGGGTCGTGGCCGGAATGTCGTAGCGCTGCATGACCGGCTGGGCGCAATGATGACCGGCCCGCACCGCCACGCCGTGGTGGTCGAGGATGGTCGCCATGTCGTGGGGGTGGACCGCGTCCAGGACGAAGCTGATGACCCCGGCGTGGATGTCCGGATCGTCCGGGCCAAAGCGGCGTACGTCGGGGATCTCCCCCAACGCAGCCCAGGCGTGCTGGAACAGGTAGCGCTCGTGCTCGCGAACGTTCGGCATACCGATATCGGTCAGGTAGTCGATGGCGGCCCCCAGGCCAATGGCCTCCACGATAGCCGGGGTGCCGGCCTCGAACTTCTGGGGCACCTCGTTCCACTCGGCGCCCTCCATGGTGACCCGGATGATCATGTTGCCGCCGGTCAGGAAGGGCGGCATGGCCTCCAGCAGCTCGCGCCGGGCCCACAACACGCCGATCCCCGATGGGCCCAGCATCTTGTGGCCGCTGATGGCCAGGAAGTCGCAGCCGATGTCCTGGACGTCGATGGGCATGTGGGGAGCGGCCTGGGCCGCGTCGACGAGGACCAGGGCCCCCGCGGCGTGCGCCCGTTGGGTGATCTCGCGGACCGGGTTGATGGTTCCCAGGGCGTTGCTGACCGCGGCCACGGCCACCAGCTTGGGACGGGTTGCCAGGAGGCGGTCCAGGTCCTCGAGGTCCAGCCGCCCGTCGTCGGTGATGGCCACGTAGCGCAGCTCGGCGCCGACCTCGCGCGTCAGCTGCTGCCACGGGACGATGTTGGCGTGATGTTCGAGCTGGGTCGTGACCACCGTGTCGCCAGCGCGCAGGTTGGTCCGGCCCCACGAGTAGGCGACCAGGTTGATGGCCTCGGTCGCGTTGCGCACGAAGACGATCTCGCGCTCTGACGGCGCGTTCAGGAAGGCGGCGACCTTGCGCCGGGCGGCCTCGAAGCGCCCGGTGGCGTCCTCGCTGAGCTCGTAGATCCCGCGATGGACGTTGGCGTAGTGATGCGAATACGCGTCCCGCATGGCCTCGATCACCACCGCCGGCTTGGGTGCCGAGGCGGCCGCGTCGAGGTACACCAGGCGATTGCCGGTCGAGGTCGTTCGCTCGAAGACCGGGAAATCGGCGCGCCGGGCAGTTCCGCTGAAGGCGCCGGGGGTGGCCTGGGGCTGCGCGCCTACGGTCATCGGTCTACTTCGCCGGTTCCGCCACCGGCTCGGTCGCCTCGTCGCCCACCTCGGCCGGCAGGCCGACCTGCTCGCGGACCCAGTCGTAGCCGTTGGCCTCGAGCTGATGCGAGAGCTCCTCGCCGCCGGACAGCACCACCCGCCCGTCGAGGAGGACATGCACCCGGTCCGGCTTCACGTAGTTCAGCATGCGCTGGTAGTGGGTGATCATCAGCACCCCCATCTCCGGGGAGAGGGTGGCATTGATCCCATCCGCCACGTTGCGCAGGGCGTCGATGTCGAGGCCCGAATCGGTCTCGTCCAGGATCGCCATCTTGGGTGACTGGACGGCCATCTGGAGCATCTCGAGCCGCTTCTTCTCGCCGCCCGAGAAGCCGTCGTTCACGTAGCGGGTGGCAAACCCGGGATCCATGTTGAGGAGCGCCATCTTCTCCTCCAGCAGGCGCCGGAACTTGGCCAGCGGGATGCCGGTGTACTTCGCTACCGGCCCGTCGCCGTCGGCGTCCGGCTGGCGCGGGTGGTGGACCGCGTTGTAGATGTTGCGCAGGAAGCTGGCCACCGTCACGCCCGGGATGGCGCTCGGGTACTGGAAGGCGAGGAACATCCCGGCCCGCGCACGCTTGTCCGGGGACAGCTTCAGCAGGCTCACTCCCTGCCAGGTGATGTCGCCGGCGTCGACCTTGTAGTCCGGGTGGCCGAGCAGCGCGTAGGCCAGGCTCGTCTTTCCCGAGCCGTTGGGGCCCATCAGGGCGTGGACCTCGCCCTGCGCCACGGTCAGCGACAGGCCGCGGAGGATCTTTCGCTTCCCGGCGCTGACTTCGAGGTCGGTGATCACCAGCTGGTCGGTCATGAGGCTCCGTTCACGATCTGGGCGTGGGCCTGCGCGGTGGCTTCCGCGACGGCGCGGATCCGGCGGCGCACGTCGGGCGAGTAGGGCGGGCCGCCGGCGGACTCTGCCCGCGCGGCCAGCTCGGCGAGTGTGGTTGCACCCAGCGTGGCGTCGATCGAGGCGAACAGACGCTCATAGGCCGCGTGGACCGAGCACGGCTCCCGATCGCATTGCTCGCCGCTGTTGACCCCGGCGCACGGCATCTCCAGCAACGGACCATCCAGGGTCCGAATCGCGGTCGCCAGGCTGATTTGGTCCGGCGGGCGGGCCAGCCGATAGCCGCCGGCCTGACCGCGCGTGGCGGTCACCAGTCCGGCGCGGCGCAGGTCGGCCACCAACTGCTCGAGGTAGGCGTGCGGCAGCCGTTCGCTGCGCGCCACGCTGGTCAGCGAGACTGGCTCCTGCCCCTCGGCCCGGGCCAGCGCCAGCAGGACGCGGATGCCGTACTCGGATCGAGTGCTGATCTTCATGGCCGATCACTCATGGCAGTTCGACCAGGACCTCGTCATCCTCGACCTGCACAGGGTACGCCCGGACCGGGATCACGGGCGGCAGGGCCAGAACCCGGCCGCTGAACAGGTCGAAGCGACCGCCGTGGCGCGGGCATTCGACGGCATCCCCGTCCAGCTCCCCCTCGCCCAGGTCGCCCTCGTCGTGGGTGCACACGTCATCGATCGCGCCCCACCGCCCATCGGTGGTCTGCCCCACGCAGAGCGGTACTCCCTGCACGACGACAGTCACCACCGTGCCCGGCGTGACGTCGGCAGCGCGCAGGCCAGTGGCGAACCCGCGGGTCGTCATGACGCTCATGCCGCCTCCTGACCGATGCGGGTAGCCAGCGCGGCCAGGACCCGGGCGCGGATGGGCTCGGAGCCGATGTCGGCCACCGCCCGCTCGAAGAAGCCGCGCACGATCATCCGCTCCGCCTCGTCGGCGGTCAGGCCGCGGGTCTGGGCGTAGAACATCTGGATCGGGTCGATGGCCCCTGCCGTGGCGCCATGGCCGCAGCGCAGGATGTCATTGGTCTCGATCTCGAGAACCGGGATCGGCTCGGCGCCCGCCTTCGGGGAGAGCAGGAGATTGCGGCATTCCTGGTACGAGCTGGTCTGCTTGGCCTCCGGCCGCACGCGGGTCAGGCCGTAGAACGCGGAGTGGGCCTGGTCGTACAGGGCCGATAGGTACAGCAGGTCCGAGGTCGTGTGGCTGGCCAGCAGGTCCTGGATCGAGTTGATGTCGATCTTCTGGTCGTCGCCGGCCGCCAGCACGCCGAGCAGCTTGCTGGTGCCGCCCTTGCCCGCCATCAGGACCTCCACTCCGAGCTTGGTGACCCGTGAGCCGATCTCGGCGTTGAGTGTTGTCACCTGGGCATCGGCGCCCACCACCACGCGCTGGGCAGACACGCGCCAGGCGCCGTCGCCGAGCAGCTGAAGACTGGCGTAGCGCACCCGGGACCCGCGCTCGGCGCGAACCTCCACGGTTCCACCGAACCAACCGGCGCCGCCATCGGGCGAGGCGAACTCCTCGAGCAGGGTGACCTGGGAGTCCTCCCCGACGACCACAAGCGTGACGGGGAACGTGGCCGCGTCCGCCCGCGACTGAACCGTTCGGGCCCGGAGGACCAGCTCGACCGTGACCCGCGGCGGGACGTACAGGAACGTCCCGGTGGTCCAGGCCGCCCGAGCCAGCTCCCAGAACGTGGCATGCGTCGCCGGACCGGGCGTGGCGTCGGCGAGATGCGGACGCACCAGGTCGGGATGGCTGGTCAACGCCTCGGCCAGGGGAGCGAAGACGACGCCGCGTGCGGCCGCATCCGGGTCGAGGCCGGAGACCTCGGTCATGGCCTTCTCGTCGAGCGGCGAATCAATCGGTAGGCTGGCCAGCGAGGTGCGGCGCCACTCCTCCTCGCTACCGGTCGGCCAGGGCGTGGCCTGGTAGCGCTCCGCGCGCGTCAGACGCTCGGCACGCAGCCAATCGGGCTCGCCGCGCGCGCTCGACAGCGCAGCGATCGCCGACGGATCGAAGGCTGCCGGGGAGAGCCGGACCGGAGTGGCGGTCTGAGCGCCAGTTGTCATCGGTGCATGGACGGAATCGGTCTAGCCGACCGCGCCCTCCATCTGGAGCTGGATGAGGCGGTTCATCTCGACCGCGTACTCCATCGGCAGCTCCTTGACGATCGGCTCGATGAAGCCGTTGACGATCATGGCTGCGGCCTCGGATT
>Ga0299906_10005032_pt1 | contig 10798 bp, 9 predicted proteins | sample RVTome_14_FD_200259 | JGI IMG/M metagenome (GOLD analysis project Ga0299906, IMG submission 200259) | Soil microbial communities from uranium-contaminated site in the Upper Colorado River Basin, Wyoming, United States - RVT145D125 (version 2) ... | reverse complement strand
GCACTGCGTGGTACCGGGCGGCGGGCTCTCCGCGGACGGGCAGCAATGGATCCCGGCCCGGGAGCAGTTTTTCCTGCCCGTACGGGTGCTCAGCCGCCTCTTCCGGGGGAAATATCTCGCCTATCTCCGAGAGGCCTACCGAGACGGCCAACTCGTCCTGAAAGGGCGGCTCGAAGCGCTTGCAAGCGGCAGCGCCTGGCGCGCCTTTCTCGCAGCGTTGCACGCGATCGACTGGGTGGTCTATGCCAAGCCGCCGTTCGGCTCGCCCGAGCAGGTGCTCAAGTACCTGGCCCGCTACACCCACCGGGTGGCCATCTCGAACCGGCGGCTCGTCTCACTGGAGGACGACCAGGTCGCCTTCCGCTACAGAGATTACCGGCACGGCCGGCGTGACCGCGTCATGCGTCTGGCAGCAGTGGAGTTCATGCGGCGCTTCCTGCTGCACGTGCTGCCCAAAGGCTTCGTCCGGATCCGGCACTACGGCTTCCTGGCCAACCGCGCTCGCAAGGAATAGGGCTGTGCCGGAGGCTGCTGGGCGCGGCCAGCCCACCCGACTCGGACACGGAACCGACAAGCTCGGCAGCGCCCCTGGCCTCGGACGGTCCTGTCCCGTGCCCCGTTTGCCAGCGAGATCACCTGCTCGTCATTGCCCGGGTCCCGCCAGCGAGAGCCGGCCCTGAAGCCCGCATGAACTCTCCCGATTATGGTTGAACGCCCGTCCCATGCTCGCTCGGTCGATTCCCTTCGGCTTAAAGCCCGTCGCTGCAAGCCTGGGCCGAGCTGCGTCCGATCCGCACTCGCGCTGTCCCGATCGGCCTCGACGTCAGCGTATGCTCACGCCTGCCTAACCGAATGGCCTCATGACGCCCTTCAGCGACGCCCGTCTTCGTCGCGTGCCTACGCAGCTGCCCGCATCTCCCGCTCTATTGAATCTCCATAGCCAGGCCTGCCAGCGGCTCAGTTCAACGGGATTGTGTTATACCGTCAAAGGTGCGCGATAAAAGTTGGCGCTGTATTTTGAGGCCATGAAACTACAGCGCATCTACCTCGATACCTCGGTCATCGGCGGTTGCCTCGACGACGAGTTCGCGCCGTGGTCGAACGGGCTGATGAAAGACTTCCGGCTCGGCAATTTCAAGCCGCTCCTCTCCACCACCGTTGCCTTCGAGGTCCTCGGTGCGCCAGAGGCAGTCAGACAGACATACGCCGAGTTGCTCAAGCTCGACCACGAACTGCTGGAGATCATGCCCGAAGCCACAGCCTTGGCCGAGCTCTACCAACGGCGAGGGATTCTCACACCCAAATTCTACGGCGATGGCCTTCATATTGCGTTGGCGACCATCGCCGAGGTGGACGTGCTGGTGAGTTGGAACTTTAAGCACATCGTACACTTGGACAAGATACGCCTGTTCAACGCCGTGAACATAGAGCAGGGCTACAAGCCGTTACAGATCTACTCGCCGCGTGAGGTGACGAACTATGGAGAAGAAAAAGCGTTTTGATACGGTTGCGATGGTGCGCAAGATCCGGGATGGGCATTACGAGCAGACGAAGGCTATGACGCAGGAGCAGCGGCTGGCGTTCTACCGAGAGCAGGGGCGGAAGGCCCAAGCGGACCTGGAGCAGCTTGCGAGCAGGATACGCACGAGGCAGGCGTGAATGGCGGTATAACCCGGCGCTTCAGGTGACAAGGGGCGTGTCGGTCTTGCCTTGTTCGTGCGTTGGGGCTACCTTGCTTCGAGCAAGGGGTATCTCGTCAGCCCCTTGCACCTGAGCTTGGCCGTTAGGGCGCACAAGATATCTGACCGAATGCGAATTCCAGATATATCGCAAGTGCTCAAAGATGCCGAAAACGCACTGCGAGATTTCATTGCCCTGAAACTTTCCAAGTCGCTCGGAGAAAACTGGATCGACCAATGTGGCGTCACTGCCGAGAGAGTAGAAAAGTGGAAAGAGCGGAAGGAGATAGAAGAGAAGAAGCAACGCAGCGGAGGCGTCGTTGAAGAACGCCTTATCTATTACGCCGATTTTTACGATCTCAGAACTATTCTCTGGCATCGTTGGGCGGAGGACTTCTCGGAAGTGTTTGGGAAGTGGAAAGAAATGGAGGCTTGGTTGGGTACTCTGGAGGATTTGCGCAATCCAGAGGCCCATAGAAGGGAGTTACTGCCACATCAAAAGCACCTTGCTGCTGGGATTTCAGGGGAGATCCGCACGAGGATCGTCCGCTACAGAAGCAAGGGAATTTCGACGGAATCGACACCAAGAGCGTCAAGAGTTCCGACAAGCTCGGATCCTGCCGAATCAAGCGCCGGATCTCCTCTTCTAGGGCCTTGATCTGTGCCTTCAAATGGGCGATGGTCTCGGCCAAGAGCGTGTTGGCTGCCGGCCTCTGGATGACCTTGTGCTGGATCGCCTTACGCAGATTGCCGTTGGTCACGAGCTGTCGCACGAGCGATTCACGCGTCGTCAATAAGACCCGAATCTGTTCGATAATAGCCGTTTTGGGCTGCCATAGAGGGAGTTCGTCTTCATAGCGGTAGGCATATTCGGCGATCTCCTACGATCTCCTACGATCTGGCGGGCATCGGTAGGGTCGTTCTTGTTGGTGGTCTTGAAGGCCCGCTTGACCTGCTGTGGACTCTCGACGGAGATGCGATATCCCTGCTCATCGAGAAAGTAGCACAGGGCCTCGGCGTAGACCCCGGTGGCCTCGACACAGATCACCGGGGCCTCGGGTATGGCTTTATGCTCGGAGAGCCAAGTGCGGCAGGCGCTGAAGCCCTCGAAATCATTAGCGAAGGTAGTGGTGGGCTGGGTCTGGTTGGGTTGGCGAAACAGGGAGATGGCGAAGGTCTCCGGAGCAGGGTCGATACCGATGAAGCAGTGGGGCGGGGTCTCAGGCATAACAGCCGGGTTTTGTTGAGGAATGGTTTACCAAATTCAACGGAGGTATGCTTCGTCTATTACGGCCGTGGGGGCGTCTTTCTATCTAGCTTTAGCTCCACCCTGTACCGGGTCTTGGATCGGCTTATGAACTTGGCTGGTGTGTAGAGCCGCCAGGGGTTCGGACAAAAAGGTAGACTTTGTCGGTACAGGAATTTGGTAGAAACCGGGGATATCGTGAACAATGTCAATGTAATAGACAACGGGCTCGACAGTCTTGCCTTGTTCAGTCGCTGTGTCTATGTTGCTTCAAACGAAGGTTGTGCCGCGTGCCCATTGCGGCTTAGCTTTACCGTTAGGCGGCTCAAGAGGTAATGACAGATATCAACCAAGAAGCATGCAGCAAGAAACAACAACCCTGAACACCCTCGGGCAACTGCTTACTGCCAACAGGTTAGCGCAAGTAGCCGAACTTCTCGGGGTGTTTGCGCTAGCCCTGGTCACGATCACAATCGCCGTACCGCTCGTGGGGGAGAATCCACTCGCACGTCAGGCGGTGGTCTGGGTCGCTAACATCCTCATGCTCGCCCTCGTGTGGCTGGGATTACGACTGCGCCGGCAGACCTGGGAGCACTTTGGACTAAACTTGCGCTTCAAGGGCTGGCGAGCTGCCCTCGGTACCGTCTTGAAGTCCCTCGTGGTGTTTGTAGCGGCGGTGGCAGCGTTCTTGATCGGCTCGATTATTATGACAAACATCCTGGGTACGTCAGAAGCAGCTGACATGAGCCGCTACGACTATCTGCGCGGTAACCTGCCCCTGTTGATTCTAGCCTTGGCAGCCGTCTATATCGTGTCCTCGTTCGGCGAAGAGGTCATTTATCGGGCCTTTCTGATCAACCGCGTGGCGGAGTTGGGCTCAGGTGGCAAGTGGGCGTTGCGATGGGCTGTTGTTATCAGTGCCATCGTATTCGGTCTGGTACACTTGGACTGGGGCGTCATTGGCATCGTGCAGACGGGCTGTATGGGCTTGGCGTTTGGGGTGTCGTATCTTGTGGTGCGGCGGCGTCTGTGGGTGCTGATTCTTGCCCACGCGTACATGGACACCCTTCTTTTGGTGCAGCTGTATCTTCCTGCTGAGTGAGGTTTCCGCCTTAGTTGGCCCCTGGCCACATCAGGCGCACAGGCAACGAGAGATAAGCTTGCCCAGGGCCGCCTAACGCCGCTTCAGCCGACCGTGGGCAAGCAGGTCTCGTTAGCACTACCCGCCCAAGTGGTTGGCTGCTGAGACCGGCAGCTTCCTCACTGCCTGCCTCACCGCCCGGACGAGGACGGCAAGGGCGGCGCCTGATCCTGCGGGATCGGCGACGTGTAGGGTTTGCCTTCCGTTATCTCCCGGAAAAACGCGGCGGCCTCCCGGAGGAGATTGGGGTCCGTGAGCAGGTCGATGCCGGTGAGGGCCAGCACCTTGGCCGCCACGACGGCGCCTTTGACGCCCGCGTCGGTGCCGTGGCACGCCGTAGTGGCCCAGCTATGCCAGGGTACCTCGGTCGCCGCCGTCGTCACCCCGAACCCGGCCGTCGGGGTGATGTAGCTCACCTCCGCCACGTCGGTCGAGCCGCCGCTGACGGGCTCCGGCTCGTCGGCCAGGGGCTTGACCTCGGCGTCGTACCCCTTCTCCTCGATGCCCAGGAACTGCTGCAAGGCGCGGGCGAAGGCTTGCTCTTCGTCGGTGAACGGCGGCGGCCCGACGTGCTCCAGGTTGCGCTGCAACGCCGCCTGGAGGGGTCGGTTGAGGTTATACTCGTGCACGCCCGTCGTGAGGAAGACGGTATGCTCGGTCCGCGTGGCGAGGGCGGCGCCTTCGGCGATCTTGAGGATCCAGGCGTACCACTTCTCGACACTCGGGCGATCTACGTCGCGGACGAAGTACCACACCTTCGCGTATTCGGGCACGACGTTGGGCGCCTCGCCGGCGCTGGGAATCACGTAGTGAATGCGCGCCGTCGGGTTGACGTGCTCGCGCATCAGGTTGACGCCGTAGTTCATCAGTTCGACGGCGTCGAGGGCGCTGCGCCCGTTCCAGGGGTCGGCAGACGAATGGGCCGCCTGTCCGAAGAACTCGACTTCGAAGTTGTTCATCGCCCGGCCCGTCTGGTTGCCCACCTTCGTCTCGGTGTCCGGATGCCATTCCAGGACGGCATCGAGATCGTCGAAGACGCCGGCCTTGGCCATGTACACCTTGCCGACGACCGTCTCCTCGGCGGGTGTGCCGTACAGGCGTATCGTGCTGGAGAGCCCCTGCGCGGCCATGACGCGCTTGATCGCCAGCGCACCGCCGACCGAACCGGCCCCGAACAGGTTATGCCCGCAGCCGTGGCCACTGGTGACGGCGTCGTCGCGCGCCTCCTTGCGCGGCACCGGCGCGTTGCCTACGCCCGGCAGCGCGTCGTACTCCGCCAGGATACCGAGGACCGGATCTCCGCTGCCGTAGCTGGCGACGAACGCCGTCGGCATCCCGGCCACCCCGCGCTCGACGCTGAACCCCTCGGCCTCCAGGACATCGGCCAGCAAGGCGGCCGATTGCGTTTCGCGCAACGCCGTCTCCGCATACGTCCACAGCGAGCGGGACAGCCTGCGGATCTCGCCGGCGAGGGCTTCCGCTTCGTCCAGAGCCGCTTGCTTCTGCGGCGGGAGCGGCTGGGCCAGCGCGCCGGGGCCCATCAGCCCTGCCAAGACGACACACAGCGCGGTGCACGCGCCGGGATGTTTTGTTGACCGCATAGCTTTCGAATGATCCGTTGTTGAACAGAAAGGCGGAAAGGCCACATCGGCGAGCCCGACGGCAATTAAGGGGCTCTATGGCAGGGAATCAAGCACGACAGACGGCGTACACAGAACGCTGCCTTCGGCGGACTCGCCCGCATCGATCCCGGCGGCCGACGTTGAAACGACAACGTTGAAGAAGCCCTACACGCCGTGTTGCGCGCGACGACGCGCTGAAGATCCATGGGCCGGACTGCCGATCATCCGGTCACATTGACGCGGACCAACCGCGTCGACGTGCCGTAGAGCGCCTCGTTGTGCACGTTCTCGCGGATGAACCCGTGCAGCGCCTCCGACGTCTCGAACTTGTCGATCTGCTGATCGCCCACGTCCTGCAACTCGGTAAGCGTGAGGACGCCCTCCGGGCTCAGGTCGTACGCGTAGAAGAAAAACACCCGTTCGTCCGGCTTCACGGAGTCGATGTGCTGGGCGTTGATGAAGCGCTTACCATCGACGGAGGTGATGTAGACCCGCAGGCGCAGGGTATCCGCCCTGGAGGGGTCCAGCTTACGCTCCTGCAGTTCGACGTAGTATTCGGTGTCGTTGAAATTGAAGACGGCGACGTGATCGGGCCGCTCGTCCGTGTCCTCCACGATCTGCCAGGTGCCGACCAGTTCCGGTACCGGCACCGCTTCCGTGCTGTCGCCGATAGGGACCAGCGAGCCGCAGCCCGACCATGCCAGGATCATTCCCGTCAAACACAGGGCAAACACGCATTGCCTGTATGCGTTCATGGTGTTTCTCGTAGATAAGTGGGTGATTTCGCGACAGGTACTTGTATATAAAACGCCGCCACTCGCCCCATCGTAACGGGCCGGATACGGACGTCTCCTGCCAGGGCAAGTGCCCGTTCAGTACGTCACGGCTGCTCTACCTGGCGGAGGATCTCGCCGAGGAAATCGTCCAGCGTGCGCTCCGGCGTCCAGCGGACCGGCCACGTGCTGTCGCGGTGTAGATAGAGCCAGTGCGCCAGCAACCGCACCTCATCGACCTCTTGCTTGAAATAGCGGGTGGGGCGTTCCTGGGCCGGGTCGAAGCACCGGGCCAGGCACGCACGCAGACGGGCTACGTCGCCCGGCGCAGGCGGCATGGACACGGTGACGGTCTCGGCGTGCCGTCCGAAACGCACGCAAAAGAGTTGCACGGTGCCCGCCACCACGCTGGGCTGCACCAGGACGGCGTTATGATCGAGCACGGGGGCGGCTACCTTTTGCTGCTTGCTCAGCAGCCGTTCCAACCGTTGAAGCCAATCGCGGTATTCAGCGGCCTGTTCGTAGCGCATCGCGGCGGCGGCGGCCTGCATCCGTGCCGTCAGCACGTCGAGCACAGACTGGTCCCGGCCCGTGAGGAAGTCGCGCACGCGCTCGACCTCGCGCGGGTAGACCGCGAGGGCTTGGCCCCCTTCACAGGGCGCCTCGCAACGCCCCATGCCGGCATAGAGGCAGCGCCGTCCCAGCCGATACGTGTCGTCGTCGCATTCGCGCAACAGGTAAAACTGGTTGATGACGTCGGCGACGAGTTCGGCCTGGCGACGCCCGGAAAGCGGCCCGAAGTATTCGGCACCGTCGTCCTGAAGGTACGTGCTCAGCGAGATGCGCGGCGCCGGGTGCGTCGTGTCCAGCCGGATGAACGGGCGGTCGCGGTAGCGGCGCTGGGCCCGGTTGAAGCGCGGCTGATGCTCCTTGATCAGGCGCGACTCCAGGAGCAACGCCGCCAGCTCCGAACCCGTCTCGGTCCATGTGACGCCGCGCACGGTTTGAACCAGCTTGCGGGTCCATTCGGCATGGGCCTCTACGCCGGTGAAATAGCTGCGCACGCGGTCCCGAAGGCTCTTGGCCTTGCCGATGTAGATGACGGCCTCGTGCCGGTCCTTCATGAAGTAGACCCCCGGCCGGTCGGGCAGGCGGGGTAACACCTCGTCGCGGATCTGTTGTAAATGCGCGGTCGGCTTCCCGACTTTCCGGTACGTGCGATGCTGGAAACGCAGCAAGTCGTCGACCGTCTCGACCCCGTGCTCGTCTTCTACCTGTTCGACGAAATGCAGGAAGATATCGGCCGTCGCCAGCGCATCGCCCAGCGCTCGGTGGCGATTTTCTACCATCAGGTCGAAAAAACGGATGAGGCTGGAGAGGGCTTTCGACTCAAGCCCGCGCAGGAGGCGCCGGGCGAGGCGCAAGGTGCAGAGCGTCTCGTTAGCGAGGGGCTCCCCCCCGGCGCGCTGCAACGCGGCGTTCAGGAAGCCCAGGTCGAACGGCAGGTTGTGCGCCACGAGCACGGCATCGCCCAGGAATTGGAGGAAATGCGGGAGGGCGTCGGCTGTGCCGGGCTGGTCGAAAACCATCGCCGTGCTGATGCCCGTCAACTGCGTGATGCGGCGCGGCACCGACCGACCCGGGTTGACGAGTTGGGCAAACTGATCGACGATTTGCCCGCCCCGCACCTTGACGGCCGCCACTTCGAGCAGGCGGTCGGTCTGCGCATTTGTACCGGTGGTCTCGGTATCGACGATGACGAAGGTGGCCTCACGAATCAGCATGCCCCTGCTCCCTGACGGTTTGCCCCCAAGGTACAAAACGGCTGCGTCCAATTTCACCTTTGCACGGATCGTCGCCCCGCCCTAGTTTAGGTAATCTCACGACGCCCGTCATTCACTCCTTCCCCCTAAACGACCTACGTAATGAACCCTTTCGATGATCTCATTCCGATCCTGACCCGGCGGGACCTTACGCAAGCGCAGCGCGAAGCCCTGGTCGATCTTGTCGTGTGGGCGATGTACGTCGATGGGACCATCAAGCACGAAGAGAACGAACAGCTCGATGCGGTCATCCGGCAACTGAGCACGGCTGCCCCGATCCCCCTGGATCGGTATCTCTACACCGCCATCGCCACCATTCGCGATGCCTGGCATGACCCGGCCCGTTCCGAACGCATCCTGGCGCACATCGATACCCGGCTGGCAACCCCCGAGATTCGACACACGGCCTATGCCCTCTGCCAGGCCGTAACGCAGGCCGACGGCGAACTGGCAACGACGGAGGCGTCTTTCCTGGAACGCGTCCGTCGCCAGTTCGGCCTCGAAAACACCTGACGCCCCGACGCTTCGTACGTCTTGCTTTCTTTCCTTATCCTTAACTTTTCGGTAGGTCTCGCCGTAGGCAAGGGCGCATACGCATGCATTCCACCGCTCCGCCCCCGTCGTTTCTACCATGACCGAATTTTCCGCCGGAAGAGGCATGGCCATGCATCCCATCAACGCCGACGACACATCCGACGTCACCACCCTCATCCAACTCACCCGGTCGATCTTTGCCGGCCTCAACATCGGGTTGCTGGTTTATTACCTGCAAGATCCGACGGATCCGACCAGCCTTACGCTCATGTACGCCAACGAGGAGGCGTCGCATTACACAAAAGCCGACCTACAAAAAAGGGTAGGTAAAAAAATCCATGACGCCTTCCCGGCGCTGGCGAATACCGACCTGCCGGGCATCTATGCCTCCGTAGCAACCGAACGAAAATCCCGGGAACTGGGCGTCGTAGCGTATGAGGACGATGCCATGGAAAAGAGCTACTATGCCGTCAAGGCGTTTCCGATGCCCAACGACTGTGTCGGTATCGCCTTCGAGAATATCGCCCTGCGGAAAAAGGTGGAAGAGATGGTCAAGCAGCTCAATGAAGCGCTGAAACAAAAAAACAAGGAGCAGGAAAAGCTGGTAGCGATCATCTCGCAGGACCTCACCGGGCCCGCGCACGAGGTCCACACGTATGCCGCCGCGTTACGAAACCAGGAAGGTAGGGGACGCACGGAGGAAGAGACCGCGTTGCTCGACAAGCTGGTCGATGCGTCGAACCGGGTCGCCGAGATCGTAGACGCCCTTGTGACGGCTTCCCGGCAGTAGGCAGGGTCGTTTATTCCACAGCCTGCCGTTGCAACGTCTCGGTCACCGCCTTCAGGTCGAAGTCCATCAGGTCGGCGATGAGCAGGCCGACGGCGGTGTTGTCGTGATGGCCAATAAATCGATCCCGGCCCGGCCCGAAGGCGTAGAGGTTCACATCGACGGCGGTATGCCCGCCCGTGGTCCATCCCAGGAAGGCACGCCGCGCCACCATCTCGTTAAGGGCGCGGAAGAAAGCGCCTTCGTTGCGCGCGGTAAACGCCTTCCCGGCCGCCTCCCGCTCCGCGTCCGTCATATCCTCAACACCGAGGTTTTCCCGTAGCACCTGCGCCCAGTCCGCCCCCTCGCCGAGGAAGGTGCCGAGATGTTCATTCGAATGCCGAACGCGCTCGACGACCTCCGGATTCCAGCCGTACATGGACCGTCCGTCGACGTTGCGCCCGAGTGTCAGGCCGCCGGTCTCGTGGTCGGAGGTAGAGACGATGAGCGTCTCGCCGTCTTCGCGGGCGAAGGCGAGTGCAGCGGCGACGGCTTCGTCGAATGCCAGGATGTCGTGCAGGTGGCCGGCGGCGTCGTTGGCGTGGCCGGCATGGTCGATGCGGCTGCCTTCGACCATCAAGAAGAAACCGTCGGGATCGTCGCTGAGCAGGTCGATGGCGCGGGCCGTCATCTCGGCCAGGCTGGGCTGTTGCTGCGCGTCCCGGTCGATCTCATAGGCCATGTGCCCCCGGCTGAAGAGACCGAGCACCGGCATTTGCAGCGGCGCGTCGAAGTCGGCGCGGGTGCGTAGCACCTGATACCCGTCCGCTGCGGCCTCCGCCAGCAGGTTGCGCCCGTCCGAGCGCCATCCTTCCTCGGCCTGCGGTAGAAAAAACCCGGCCCCGCCCCCGAACATCACGTCGATGTCGTGCTCCAACTGCTGCTCGGCGATGGCCGTCTCCTCGCCTCGATCGGGCACGTGCGCAGAGAAAGAGGCCGGCGTAGCGTGCGTGATGGTGCTCGTAGCAACCAGGCCCGTCGCCATACCGCGCGCCTCGGCGGCTTCGAGGAGCGTAGCCACCGGGCGCCGCAGTGTATCTACCGCAATAGCTCCGTTGTACGTCTTGACGCCGCACGCGAAGGCCGTCGCCCCCGCGGCCGAATCGGTCACCCGGCTGTCGGCCGCATACGTGTGGATCGCGCCGACCAGGATA
>Ga0299906_10005029_pt1 | contig 10799 bp, 8 predicted proteins | sample RVTome_14_FD_200259 | JGI IMG/M metagenome (GOLD analysis project Ga0299906, IMG submission 200259) | Soil microbial communities from uranium-contaminated site in the Upper Colorado River Basin, Wyoming, United States - RVT145D125 (version 2) ... | reverse complement strand
CGGCGTCGATGATGACGAGCGCGCCTACATCGAACAGCGCGCGATGGACCTCGGCGCTCACCGCCATGTCACGCGCAACGCCGCCGATGAGCTCTGGTCATCGTTCGTCGCCCCGTTCGTGCAGTCCGGACTGGCCTACCAGAACCAGTACCCCCTGCTCTGCTCGGACCGCTACGTCATCGCCAGGCACATGACCGAGCTGGCCCGCGAGATCGGGACCAATCTCGTCGCCCACGGCTGCACCGCCGCCGGCAACGATCAGTTCCGTTTCGACCAGTCGATCCGCTCGCTCGGCGACTTCGAGATCCTCGCCCCCATCCGGGCCATCCAGTCCGAGACGACCTCGCTGCGCCCCTATGAGCAGACATACCTCGCCGAGCGCGGCTTCGAGGTGCGGGCGAAGACCTCGCGCTACACCATCAACGAGAACGTGCTGGGCGTGACCGTTTCCGGCGGGGTGATCGACGACTTCGCCGCGCCCCCGGATGACACCCGTGTGCTCACCGCGCCGCGCTCGATGTGGCCGATGCAGCCGCTCACGGCCGCGATCGGATTCGAGCAGGGCGTCGCAACCACCCTGAATGGCAGCCCCATCGACGGCCCCGATCTCCTGGCCCGTCTCAACGCCGACTTCGGAGCGTACGGCGTCGGGCGCGGCATCTACACAGGCGACACCACCATCGGCCTCAAAGGGCGCATCGCCTTCGAGTGCCCGGGCCTTGCCGCGCTGCTCATCGCCCATCGCGCGCTGGAGGAGGCCGTCCTCACCAAGCACCAGAACGCCTTCAAGCCGTTCGTATCCAGGCGCTGGGTCGAACTGGTCTACGAGGGCTTCTTCTTCGATCCCCTCAAGGACGACCTGGAGTCGTTCATCACGTCGACGCAGCAGTTCGTGACCGGCGATGTCACCATCGAGACCGCCGGCGGTGTGTGTCACGCCATCGCCGTCGACTCGCCGCACATCCTCCGCCGGCCCGACGCCACGTACGCCCAGGGCGCCACGTGGACCAGCGAGCAGGCCGAGGGCTTCATCCGCCTCTACGGCCAGAGCTCGTTGCTCGCCCAGGCCCGCCTGCACTCGCCCGCGGCAGTGGAGCCCGCCCCATGCCCGAGCTGACGCTGGACACGTTGCGCACGCTCGTGTCTTTCGACACGCGCAATCCACCGCGATCGATCGCCGGAGGCGATGGACTTGTGAGCGAGGTAGCGCGCATGCTGCGCGCGACGGGCTTCGATGTGCGCACGCGTGACCTCGGCGACGGCTGCCACAACATCCTCGCGGTGCGCGGCAGGCCTTCCATTCTCTTCAACGTCCACCTCGACACCGTTCCGCCCGCCGAGGGCTGGACCGGCGATCCGTTCGATCTGCGCATCGACGACGGGCGCATCATCGGTCTCGGCGCGTGCGATGTGAAAGGCGCGGCGGCGTGCCTGCTCAGCGCTGCGATGACCACCGACGGCCCCGCGGCCCTGCTCCTGACCACCGATGAAGAGGCCGGCGACAGCCGCTGTGTGCGGACGTTTCTGGATGATGTCCCCGGCTGGATCCGCGGCGTGGTGGTGGCGGAGCCCACCGGTTGCCGCGCTGTGACGGCCCATCGGGGCGTCCGCACCTGCGAAGGCGTGTTCACGGGCGTCGGCGGCCACAGCTCATCGCCGGACGGCGCGACCAGCGCGGTTCATGATGCCGTGCGCTGGGCGGCAATGGCGCTCGATTATGCCGCGCAGGCCGAGTCGATGACCTGCGAGCAGTTGCGCGGCATCCGCTTCAACCTCGGCGTCATCGAGGGCGGCATCAAGCCCAACATGATCGCGGCGAAGGCCCGCGTCGTGTTCGGCATCAGGCCGCTGCCCGGCCACGATGGCCGGCGCATTGCTGATGACCTCTGCAAGTGCGCTCCGGACGCCTCGCGCGTGGCCTGGCGCACGCGCTTCGCCGGCCCGGCGCTGCTCCCGACGGACGCGTCCCGCGCGCTCGCCGGCGATCTCGATTTCGACGCGGGGCCGGCCGTCGATTTCTGGACCGAAGCCGCGCTCTTTGCCGCGGCCGGACTGCCCTCGATCGTCTTCGGGCCCGGCGACATCCGCCAGGCCCACGCCGCCGATGAATGGATCGCCGCCGACCAACTGAGCCGCGCCACCGCGACCTATCAGCGCCTCTTCTCCTTGCCCGCGCACCCCCTGACAAAAGTTCACCACAGAGACACAGAGGACACAGAGAGAGAAGGATGACATGCCGAGTCACGCCAATTCAATCTCTCTTGGCTCTGTGCTCTCTGTGACTCTGTGGTGAATCCCTCCTCCCCCACGCACGGAAAGCGACTATGGACTCACTTCAGGACATTCTCACCAACCTCCTCCGCAACCTCGCCAGCCGCAAGGAGATCGACCAGTATCTCCGCGAGTTCACCGGCGTCGACTCGGTCAAGTTCGCCGTCATCAAGGTCGGCGGCGGCGTGCTGCACGACGCGCTGGATGACCTCGCCTCGGCGCTGTCGTTCCTCCAGCGCGTCGGCCTCTTCCCCATCGTGGTGCACGGCGCCGGGCCGCAACTGAACGACGCCCTGCGCGATGCCGGCATCGAAACGCGCACCCTCGACGGCCTGCGCGTGACCACCCCGGAGGTCCTCCAGGTCGCCCGCCGCGTGCTCAACGCCGAGAACCTCAAGCTCGTCGGCGCCCTGGAGCAGCGCAACACCCGGGCCCGGCCGATCACGAACGGCGTCTTCAAGGCCTCGCTCATCGACCCCGACCGCTACGGGCTCGTGGGGCACATCGACCACGTCTACCTCGACGCCATCGAGTCGGCCATCCACGCCAAGCAGCTCCCGATCGTCACCTGCATGGGCGAGACGGAGTCCGGCCAGATCCTGAACATCAACGCCGATGTGGCCGCCAGATCGCTTGCCCTGGCCGTCAGGCCCTACAAGGTCATTTTCCTCACGCCCACCGGAGGCCTGCTCGATGAGCACGGCAGGATCATCCCGGCCATCAACCTGATGGAGGACTACCAGCGGCTGATGGCCGAGCCGTGGGTCCGCGATGGCATGGAACTGAAGCTCCGCGAGATCAAGCAGCTTCTCGACGCCCTGCCCGGCACATCATCCGTCTCCATCACCTCCCCCGATCACCTCGCCCGCGAGCTGTTCACGCACCGCGGCAGCGGCACGCTGGTGCGCCGCGGCGAGCCGATCGACGTATTCCGGGGGTTCGATGAGATCGACACCATCCGCCTGCGGAACCTTCTGGAGAGCGGTTTCCGCTCCACGCTGCGCGATGACTACTTCCAGACCAGGTCCGTCGATCGCATCTACCTGACCCGCGAGTACTCGGCCGCGGCGATCCTGACGCACGAGGCGGCGATCCCGTATCTGGACAAGTTCGCCGTCACCATGGAGGCCCAGGGCGCCGGCCTTGGCGCCTCGCTGTGGAACCGCATGCGGGCGGAGACGCCGCGCCTCTTCTGGCGGGCGCGCCCCGACAACGCCGTCAATCCGTGGTACTTCAAGCAGGCCGAGGGCACGCACCGGACGGATGAGTGGATCGTGTTCTGGTACGGTCTGCCCTCGTGGACGCAGGTGCAGGTGTGCATCGATCACGCCCTCGCCATCGCCCCGTCGCTCTACAAGTCCGCCGAACCCGTGAGGTACGCCCATGAGCAGGTCGCTGTCGCCGCCGGCGCATGACGGACCGCAGTCTCCGTCCCGGACCCTCCGCGTCGGCATTGTGGGGGCGCGCGGCCACACGGGGCGCGAGCTCCTGCGCCTCATCGCCGGCCACCCGCGCTTGTCCCTGACATTCGCTTGCTCGCGTGAGATGGCGGGCCGACCCGTGCGCACCGTTGCGCCGGAGATCACCGGCGACATCGCCTTTACCGACGCCTCGCCGGTCGCGGCAGCCGAGGAGGGCGTCGAGGCGCTCTTTCTCGCCCTGCCCAACGGCCTGTCAGACGAGTATGTGCGCGCTGCATCCGACCGTCCGGGGGTGATCATCGACCTCAGCGCGGACCACCGCTTCGACAACGCCTGGGCCTACGGCCTTCCGGAGCTGAACGAAGCCCGCATCCGGGGGGCTCGGTTGATCGCCAACCCCGGCTGCTACGCCACGGCGATGATGCTGGCCCTCGCCCCCCTCGTCGACGACCTCGACGGCGTGCCGTGCGTCTTCGGCGTCTCCGGCTACAGCGGCGCGGGCACCACGCCGTCGCCCCGCAACGACCCCCGGATTCTGGGCGACAACATCCTGCCCTATCAACTTGCCGACCACACGCACGAGCGCGAGGTCGCGCACCAGCTCGGCCACCCCATCCGTTTCGCCCCGCACGTCGCCCCGTTCTTCCGCGGCATCACCGCCACGGTCATGGCGACGCTGCGCGCGCCGACGACCGTCGCCGATCTGGGCGCTCGCTTCGACCGCTTCTATGAAGGCAGGCCGCTGGTCCGCGTGACCGGCGAGAACATCCCCCTCGTTCGCGATGCCGCCGGCGACCTCGGCGCCACGATCGGCGGCCTGACCGTCAGCGCCGCCGATCCCCGGAACATCTCCATCGTGGCCACCCTCGACAACCTCCTCAAGGGCGCCGCCTCGCAGGCGATCCAGAACCTCAACCTCGCGTGCGGCTTCGATCCGCTCGAGGGCCTCGACCATGACCCGACTCCTGTGGCAGAAAACCAGTCCGGCGCTTGATGAGGCCGTCCAGCGCTACCTGGCCGCGGATGACGTCGCCCTCGATCGGCACCTCTTCCCGCACGACATCGAGGCGACGATCGCCCATGTGCGCGGCCTGGTGAGCATCGAAGCCCTGCCGGCCGACGATGGTGACGCCCTCATCGACGCCCTGAACGACCTCGCCGGCCGGTTCGAGCGCGGCGAATTCATCCTCGATGACCGCTTCGAGGACGGGCACACCGCCATCGAAGCATTCCTGACCGATCGCCTCGGCGAGATCGGCCGGAAGGTCCACCTCGGGCGCAGCCGCAACGACCAGGTGCTCGTGGCCCAGCGCCTGTACGTGAAAACCGCCCTCGCCGGGATCCGCGCGCACACGATCGCCGCGGCGCGGCAGACCCTGGACCTGGCCGAGGCCGATCGCGACACGCTCATGCCCGGCTACACGCACCTGCAGCGGGCGGTGCCCTCGACGATCGGCCTGTGGATGGCGTCCTTCGCCGAGGCGTTCATCGACGATGCCGCGCTTCTGGACATGACGACTCGATGGCTCGATGCCAGCCCGCTCGGAACCGCGGCCGGCTATGGCGTCAATCTGCCCCTGCCGCGCGAGCAGACCGCCGCCGCGCTCGGCTTCGAGCGCCTGCTCATCAACCCCATGTACGCCCAGGCGACGCGCGGCACGTTCGAGGTCCAGGCGCTCTCCGCCTGCTGGCAGGTGATGCAGGAGGTCCGCCGCCTGGCGTGGGACCTGAGCATGTTCTCCACGACCGAGTTCGGATTCGTGCGCATGGCCGATGCCGTTTCGACCGGGTCATCCATCATGCCCAACAAGCGCAACCCCGATCTCGTCGAGCTGATGCGGGCCGGGGCGGCGGTCGTCGCGGGCTGCATGACCGAGCTGCAGCAGTTGCTGGCCCTGCCGAGCGGCTACCACCGCGATCTCCAGTTGACGAAGGCCCCGATTGTGCGCGCGCTCACGCACACAGCGCGCACCGTCGAACTCGTCCCCCTCCTTCTCGATTCGATCGAATTCGATCGCGAGGTCATGAAGCGGGCCATCGACCCGACCATGCTCGCCACGGACCGCGCCGTCGATCTGGCGGTGACGGGCCTGCCTTTCCGCGATGCGTACCGGCAGGTGGCGGAGGAGCTGGCGTCCGGCACACTGCCATCGGCGAACACACTCGAGCAGAGCGTCGCCTCACGCACATCGCCGGGCGCGTGCGCCGATCTGCGGCTGGATGGAATGCGGGCGCGGCTGGATGCGCTGGCCGACGGGCCATGAACGCGCCGGCCGCCGGCGCTGCGGGCCCCGGCGTCGCGGCCGGGACCATCGCGCGGCGCCCCCGTTGGCGAGTCCGATGGACCTCGCGAGTCAAGGGCACGGCACTTCAAAGGTGCCCTGGACCGTGAGCTGCAACTCCGCATCCGGGTAGTCCGGATCGAATTCGAACGTCACCGGCTGACCCGCCGAATCGGTCAGACCCAGCGTGTGCACGCACACGATGTAGCACTTGCCGGTCACCGGGTCCTGCACGATCTGGTAGGACTCCTCGCGGGTGAGCTCGGTCGTGACATCGAGCGGCACGACCTCATCGTCTCCGCTCATGAAGAGGTTCGTGCGAACCCAGGGCGCGAGCTTCTTCGCCATGAGCGAGGACGGCTTGTTGGCCATGGAGACGCCCCATTTGCGGTACTCACGGTTCGGGTCGCATCGGGCGATGACCTCGCGCATCGTCGCCAGCATCGTCTCGCGGGCAGCGCCCGGAAGACACGCGGAGCATCGCACACTGAAGTGTGCGGTGACTTTGGTGAACGATGATGCGCCGGCGGGCGTCGTTTCCGCGGCGGCGTCTTCCTGGGCGACCTGGTCGGCGTCGGACGCACCGTCGTCGGGCGAGATGTCGATTTGCGTGATCGGGGCCTTCGATGATGCGGGAATTGCTGACACGGCGGCTTCCTTTCTATGGAGGGGTGAAATCAGCGGACTTGGCGCATCGGAACCCGAGGCCGATCCGCCGTACCGGTTCGGGCGGATCCTCCAGTGTGTTCATCACATCGAGGAACCCGGCACGTGTCCCCAGTTGGTAGACGGTCGGTTCTCCGAGCACCCTGCCGCGCAGCACCCGCGTCCTGGGCATGTCCGCGGAGTTCGGCGAGTCGGTCCATTCCATGACATTCAGCAACGTGTGGTACATGCCTTCGGGAGTGGGACCATACGGGTCGTCGGCGACGGGTCGAAGGCAGTCACGCACCCACTGGCGGCGCGCCGGGCTGTCAAGGTCCGGCAGCCACGCCGGCAGGGGCCCCCCGCGCAAGGCGGGCAGGCAGGGCTCGGGGTATGTCACCTCCGGTGGATCATCGCCCAGCGGATAGCGCCGCGCATTCGGCCCCCGTGCTGCGCGCTCCCACTCCAGCGACGACGGCAGCCGCTTGCCCGCCCATTCGGCATACGCCTGAGCGTCGAAGTAACTGACGCCCACGACGGGCCGATCATCCCAGCCCTCCGGATACGTGTCGCCGCCCCACACCGCGGGCGGTGCGGGCGGATCCGAGGCGCCCTGGAGGAATTCGAGGTACTGCCTGTTCGAGACTTCCGTCCTGTCGATGTAGAACGCGCCGAGACCGCGCATGCGGCGGGCGTACCGGTCTGATTCGGCCTCTTCAGCATCGGCCGGGTCGGCGCTCCCGGGTGTCTGCGCGGCGTCGTCACGCACGTCAGTCTCGCCGGGGCCGAAGACAGCCTCGCCGGAGTCCACGGGAATCATGTCGCGAATCACATCACCGAGACCTCGAATGGGCGCCGCCAGCACGATGACCGGCGTTTCGGTGGTGCCATCGTCGTTCTCCACGACCTGCGCCTGTCTGGACATTTCGGCGAACCGGCCGCCGTCGAGCCGGGCCACGAAGCGGTAATACCCCGGCGGCACCTCGTAAGGACCGTCCGAGGCCGGACCCAGGCGGATCGCCTCCCCCGGCAGATTGGCGGGCATGCGCAGCGGCACGGCATAGACGACCGCATTCGGATCGAGCCCTGCGGTGTCCACGGGCACCCGAAGGTCGGGGTAGAACATGGCGGTGACGCCGATTCCGACGCCGATGAGCAGCATCAGAACCATCGTCAGCACGTGGCGCCGCCTGTACGCCGCATACCTCGCGCGCCGGACGAAACTGGGCGGCCGGGCCATGATCGGGTTGCCCGCCAGGTAGCACCGCAGGTCCGCCGCCATGTGGGCCGCGGTCTGGTAGCGATGGCCCGGATCCTTCTCCAGCGCCTTATGGCAGATCGTCTCCAGATCTTTGGGGATCGAGCGATTCAGCGTCCTCAGGCGCCGCGGTTCGTTGAAGGTGATGGCGTGAAGAACCTGCTCGGGCGTCTCCCCGGTAAAGGGGCGCTGCAACGTGAGCAACTCGTACAGCACCACACCCAGCGAGAAGATGTCCGTGCGGTGGTCAATGGCGATGCGCTTGGCCAGAACCTGTTCCGGACTCATGTAGAAATACGAGCCCGCGATCTCGCCCGGCACGAGGATGCTCTCTTCCTGCACATTGCGGGCCAGGCCGAAGTCGGTCAGATGCGGCTTGCCGTCGCGGTCGATGATGATGTTGGACGGCTTGACATCCCGGTGGACGACATCGTGCCGATGCGCGTGGTCCAGGGCATCGGCGATGGTGGCGATGATGCCGGCCAACACTCGCAGTTCGCCCGGGTCACGGGAGACGGCATCGCCGACCTCGCGGCGCAACTGGTCGAGCCGCTCGTCGAGGGTCGTGCCCTCCACGTACTCGATGGCGATGTAATGCGTGTCATTGACTTCGCCGAAGCGGTAGATGGGCACGATGGCGGGATGCCCCAGGCGGGCGATGACCCGCGCCTCGTGCCGGAACCGGGCGATGTCGCGCTCGGACCGCGAGAGCGACGGCGTCAGCACCTTCAGCGCCACGAGGCGGCCGAGCGGCTCCTCCTCGGCCAGGTACACCACGCCCATGCCCCCCACGCCCAGCCGATGAATGATGCGAAATTCGCCGAGCCGCTCGGGATCCGGCCCGCTTTCGGTCGCGCCGGCCCGCTCCGCCCGAGCCGTGCCTTCATCGTGAAACGAAAGCAGCGACACCACTTCGCGCCGAAGCGCCTCATCGTCGCCGCACTCCTCCTGCACGAAGGCCTCGCGGCGCGCCTCGGGCAGGTCCAGCGCCCGAAGGAATATTTCCTTGGCACGGGTCGATTCGTCCATCCGGTCATTCTCTCCGCGGTCCGGCACGAGGGACCGGCCCGATCCGACGGACCTGGGCGGCCTCGGTCCCTCCCCCCCATGGCCGCCAAGTCCGGCGGGAACACATCAGAAAGTGTCGGGAATCACGACGGCCCGGGTCATTTTCCCGCGACCGGTCAGGCCTCCGGCTGGTCCGGCCCGTGGTTCAACTCCTCGATTCTGCGCCTGAGCCACGCGCGGCCGTACATCGTCTCGCGCGTGATCGTTGCCGGTGACAGGTCCATGACCGCCGCCGCCTCATCGCGGCTCAGCCCGATGATGTCGCGCAGACGCAGCACCTCGGCCGCAACCTGATCGACCTGCTCCAGGACGGCGTACGCCTCCTTGATGTCCTGCAATTCCTCGATGGATCCCTGCGCCAGTTCCAATGCGCCTGAGAGCGTGGCACGTCGCCGGTCGCCGCCGCGCTTGACGGCCCGGCGCTTGCGGGCGCGGTCGATGAGTATGTCCATCATGGCCCGCCCGGCCAGGAAGAAGAAGTGGCGGCGATTCCGCGGGGTATCGCCGCCGCGATCCATGAGGCGCAGGTAGACCTCGTGCACCAGCATGGTTGGCTGGACGGAACCGGCGGGCATGCCGGCCAGCCGCTGCCGCGCGAGCCGGCGCAGGTCCTCGTAGACGAGGCGGTAGAGGTCATCGGCCGCACCGTCGTAGCCGGCGCGGAGGCGCTCGAGAATGACCGTCACCTCGCCTGCCGCGTGATCGCCGTTCTCCACCGCCACCGGCCACCTCGATTCCGCCACCCGGCGATATACCAGGCGCAGACCCCGAAACGCGCGGCCGGCCCGCGGCGTCCCTGGCCCCGCCTGTCTGGAGGCATTATCCTCCGTATCAGCGGGGTTTTGCAAGCACGTACCGCCAACGCCGACCCCAGCGTGACCATCGACTGCCGGTGCGGAGGAAGTGGTGCCTGCCCCTAGTAATCCACCTTGGGCTTTTCGAGAGCGCTTCGCCGAATGGGGCGCAGACGTCAATGACCCTAGTTTTGGCACATGGGTCGAAGGCGCTCGTCATGGCCACCACGCAAATTGGAGCGCCGCGTGGAATGATGAGTGGAAGGACTTCCTTGACATGCTGGATGAACTCGACCCTGACATTGCCACAGGCCAAACAATGATTCTAAATCAACTGGAGGACATGCGGGCCGGCTATATCGCCGGCGGGCCGTATCCAGTACCGTAAGGGACACCGTCGTGGCTCCGTACAATTACTACATACCGCAACGATTGCTGTTGTGTCCAATTCATAATATGCGCACGGAATACCGCGGTCTCCGCTTCAGCGGGAACGACCGATTCACCACGTCCGGCACTCCCGTGTTTGTGACTGATCCAATATACCTAGCGGACATCTACAATTCCAACAATGACCCCATTGCCGACTATGTCCGAGCGTACAGTGTCGTGGTGACTGACTTCGGCGGTGATACGTCGTGCCCAGTTTGTTGGAGCGCACCTTTCCTGGTGCTGCCCACGGCAACGCACATGGATTGGGACGCCTGCGCCGGACAACTGCGCTGGCCAGATGGCAGTGTTGCCATCATTGGCTGCGACTCAGCGTCATTCGTGTTCCTCGTCGTTCATGAGCAGATGCCATCGTATGTTCGCCAGCAATGCGATGCTGTTGTTCAATCACGAAACGGCTTAATGATGCATCTCCCGGACGGTACCTATGAGCTGTGGTTGGAACAGTTATCTGGATACCCCCAAGAGAACATGGCTGGACTTTATCGGAATATTGTCGCCGAGAGAGTGGATTATTGATCTCTGCGCAATGAAAGACATTTGAACGGCTGTGCCGATACTGGGGTATGCGAACCAAAGGAACTCCGGCGGAGCTGGAGGCGCGGCGGCT
>Ga0299906_10005028_pt1 | contig 10799 bp, 11 predicted proteins | sample RVTome_14_FD_200259 | JGI IMG/M metagenome (GOLD analysis project Ga0299906, IMG submission 200259) | Soil microbial communities from uranium-contaminated site in the Upper Colorado River Basin, Wyoming, United States - RVT145D125 (version 2) ... | reverse complement strand
GCGCGTGCTGCCAGAGCTGCTGGAGGATACGTATGGGAGGGTGAGGGAGGGGTGGGACGTAAAACGTGATAAGTAATCCGTAATCCGTAATTCGTAAAAGCGTATAGGAGGGTGGGATGAATTTTAAGGATTGGTCAACCGCGGTACCTGAGGAAATAAAGGGGGATGTTTTGTGGACAGTTAAAGCTTATCAACTGGCACTCTTTCTTGCGGATAGGCGAGTCCGTATGAGGGAAAATCCAAAAAGTCAATGGATTTATCAAAATCTCACAACCTGCAAAGGTCTGATTACGGATTACGAATTACGATCTTCAATTTTCTAGATAAGGAGCAGATCTATGGAGGAAAATAGGCACGAGGCTGTCATTTTGAGCGCCGCTCGGACGCCGAGCGGGCGGTTCCAGGGCAGTTTGAGCGGGATACCGGCGCCAGAGCTGGGCGCAGTGGTCGTGAAGGCCGCGGTCGAGCGGGCGGGAATTGAGGACCCGGCAGACATCGATGAGGTACTGATGGGCAACGTGGTTTCGGCCGGGCTGGGTCAAAACCCGGCTCGCCAGGCGGCCATATTCGCCGGGCTGCCCGAGAGCGTGGGTGCGACTACAGTCAATAAAGTATGCGGCTCCGGGCTGAAAACGGTGATGCTTGCAGCGCAATCGGTGCGCGCCGGAGATGGGGACCTTTTCGCCGCCGGGGGCATGGAGAGCATGAGCCGGGCGCCATTCCTGGTCGATTCGCGCACGGGTAACCTGCGCTTCGGCCACGCCCAGCTCACGGACGCCCTGCTCCGCGATGGGCTTTGGGATCCGTTCGAGGACTGGAGCATGGGTAACGCCGCCGAGTTTATCGCCGAGGAGTACGAGGTTACTCGCCAGGCAATGGACGAGTTCGCTCTGGCCAGCCACCAAAAAGCGATCGCGGCGATCGACAGTGGGAGGTTTGAGAATGAAATCGTCGCCGTCGAAATTCGGGGCCGCAAGGGTGACGTAACCCTGTTCGATACGGATGAAACCCCGCGGCGAGACACCTCCCTGGAAGCGCTTTCTAAACTCAAACCGGCCTTCCAGGAAAACGGCAAAGTGACCGCCGGCAACGCACCTGGCTTGAACGATGGGGCTGCGGCAGTTGTGGTGGCCTCCCGGGCACAGGCGGCAGCGTTAGGCGCCCAGCCGCTGGCCCGCATCGCCGGTTACGCCCAGGCCGCCGTAGCGCCTAAATACCTTTTTGACGCGCCTTCTCATGCCATCCCGCGGCTGCTGCAGAAAGTCGGCTGGACGCTGCCAGAGGTGGACCTGATCGAAATCAACGAAGCCTTTGCCGCTCAGGTCCTGGCCAACGGTTATGCCTTGATGGACCAGGGTTGGGATTGGGACAAGGTCAACGTAAACGGCGGCGCGATCGCCCTGGGTCATCCCATCGGGGCGAGCGGGGCGCGGGTCCTGACCACCTTGATTTACGCCCTTAAGGATCGGGGGCTGAAGCGGGGGATCGCCTCGCTGTGCCTGGGCGGGGCGGAGGCGGTGGCGATGGCGGTGGTGATCGAATAAGATGGGAGGCGTGCGAGGTGAAGACGTAATTCGTAATGCGTAAAACGTAAGGGGTATTGCATGGTGCGTATTGCGTGTTCTGGAGGAGGATTGATTTCGAAGAGGGTGGCAGATATTTAGATATTTAAGGAGGAATCATGGAAATACATCACATTTTTGTTGTGGGGGCGGGGACGATGGGGAATGGAATCGCGCAGACGGCGGCGGTCTCCGGATACGAGGTGACCATGATGGACGTGGTTGCCGAACAGCTGGAAAGGGGGCAGAAGGCCATCGCCAAATCGGCGGAGAAACTGCAAAGCAAAGGAACGATCAGCGAAGAACAAAAAAACGCCGCGCTGAACATCGCCACGAGCACCGGCCTGGATAGAGTCGCCGAAGCGGACCTGGTCATCGAGGCCGCCAGCGAAAATCCGGATCTCAAGCTCCAAATCTTCAAGGACCTGGATGAGCTGGCACGGCCGGAGGTGATCCTGGCCTCCAACACCTCCTCGATCAGTTTGACCAGGATTGGGGCGGCAACGCGGCGCCCTGATAAGGTCATCGGCATGCACTTCTTCAACCCGGTGCCGCTGATGCGCCTCGTGGAGATCATTCGCGGACTGGCAACCTCGGAGGAGACCACCCAGACGGTGTTGGAGGTGGCCAGGAAGATGGGGAAAGAACCGGTGGAGGCGCAGGACTCCCCGGGATTTATCTCGAACCGCATCTTGTGTCCGATGATCAACGAAGCCATCTTCGCTCTCCAGGAGGGCCTCGGAACAGCAGAGGCTATCGACACGGTGATGAAGCTGGGGATGAGCCACCCGATCGGCCCGCTGGCGCTGTGCGACCTGATCGGCCTCGACGTGGTCCTTGCCGTGATGGAGGTGCTGCACCGGGACCTGGGTGAGGATAAGTACCGGCCCGCTCCGCTGCTGCGCAGGATGGTCAACGGCGGATACCTGGGACGCAAGACTGGAAAAGGGTTTTACGAATACTAAATGGTTAAAACACAAGAAGCCGTCTTTTGACGGCTTCCTGGCGCGCTGCGGCTTCCCGTTATCCTGCGAGGAGGAGGGATGCCGCAGCGCTGTGTAAGCTCGTACTGTCACTCATGATCGGCATCACCTCCTTTTGGATAAGATAGCTATGGAGGTGGATGATCAATCCCTGAGGGAGTTATCATCCGATTGATGCTTAGTATCACATAGAACTTCGCAATTGTCAATGGAGACATAACCAATCCACTTTGAGAACCTTATCTGCGGTTTTCCCTGCACCTGGTCATTATTTTTTTCAATTTATGGACCCCAGGGTTACGGGAATAAAGATGTGGTTACGATAATGGGTCAATTTGTGGTAACGGGCTGATTATTAAAATAATCAGTAAAAATCAGCGGGGCAAACCCTGGGGTCCGAACGTATGGTTGTCGCAAGCATATCATAAACAGCGAGCCGATTTCTAAACGATTCTGTCAGCAGCGGTTAGCAGGGTCAACATATATGTAAGGTGGCTGGAAGTATTGCGTGGAGCGGATTGCGTGTTATAAGGAAGACGGCGATCTTTTTCGACCCGGGATTGACCTTTCGCTGGCGTCTTGATATAATCCAATCAAATCATAAAGCGAATATATAACCTTCGGGGCAGGGTGAGCGGCGGAAAAAACATTCCGCTTAGCAATTCCCGACCGGTGGTGAAAGCCCACGAGCGCTGAGTATCGTACTCGAATAAGCGCAGGATCCGTTGAAACTACGGAGCCGACGGTACAGTCCGGATGAAAGAAGGTTACGGTAAATCACCCAAGGCGGGTGTAGTTCTCCTATGTGTGCCCCGAAAGCCTCCAGGTTTTCGGTTTTTTGTTATCTCGGCACGGGAGAACGTGCAACCTGCCCGGATTCCGCCTACCTGCCCCGAAGTTTCGGGGCAGTTTTGTTTGAGGATCTGATGAACTTGCCAAACATTCAAAAAATGGAGTTAGACCCCTTGCGAGAAGCCAGCACGAGCAGGATCACCCTGCTGGCAGTCTCTCTGGGCCTGGTCGGCCTGGCCTGGTATTTGATCGCACACCTGGGAGATTTCCCGGCGTTTATTCTGCCCACTCCCGGCCTGGTCGCGAGGCGATTCCTGCAGGCATTGAGCGACGGCACGCTCTTGCGCCACAGTGCAATAACCCTGGGAGAGGTTCTGGTAGGCCTGGGCCTGGGAGCGACGACCGCCACCGGTCTAGGTTACCTGCTGGCAAAATCACGTTCCTTTGAACGCTTACTGGCGCCGTTTATCGTAGCCAGCCAGTCCGTGCCCATCGTCGCCATCGCCCCCCTGCTGGTGATCTGGTTTGGACCAGGGCTGATTTCAAAGTTTTTGATCTGCGCTTTGATCGTTTTCTTCCCGGTCCTGGTCAATACGATCGTCGGTTTACGCTCAGTGCCCGAAGAACTGCACGATCTGATGCGCTCCTTGCAAGCCTCGCGCTGGCAGACCTTCCGCTACCTGGAGGTGCCAGCCGCCCTACCGGTTTTCCTGGGCGGGCTGCGCATCGGGGCGACGCTGTCCGTGATCGGGGCGGTCGTGGGCGAATTCGTAGGTGCAGACCGCGGGCTGGGCTTTTTAATTAATGTGGGGCGCGGGCAGTACGATACAGCCCTGGTGTTCGTGGCAGTTTTCACCCTGATCGCCGTGGCACTGAGCCTGTATGGCCTGGTGGTCTGGTTGGAAGGGCGCCTGCTGGACTGGCGCCAACGGCCGGAGCAGCGCGCAATCACACAATAACTGGAGAACCTGGAAAACATGCAGCAAACCCGAACGCTCATCACAACCTTTTTGATGCTGGTCGTGCTCTCCGCCTGCGCTGGGCCACAAACAGGCGCACAGCCCGGGGCAACAGAACCACCCCTGACTCGCATCCGGCTGCCCATGGGTTTCATCCCTAACGTGCAATATGCACCTTTCTATGCGGCCGTTGATAGAGGCTACTACCGGGACGCCGGGCTCGAGATCGAATTCGACTATAGCTTCGAGACGGACGGTGTGGCCCTGGTGGGGGCCAACGAGCTGCCCTTCGCTCTGGTCTCGGGCGAACAGGTGCTTCTGGCGCGTGCCCAGGAGCTGCCCGTGGTCTTTGTTCTGGGTTGGTGGCAGGATTACCCGGTGGGCATCGCCGCTAAAACCGAAGAAGACATCAAAACGCCGCAAGACCTGGCAGGCAAACGCATCGGACTGCCCGGCACCTTTGGCGCGAGCTATGTTGGGCTGCGGGCGCTGTTGAGCGCCGGAGGGCTGGAGGAGAGCGATGTCACGCTGGATTCCATCGGCTTCAACCAGGTTGAGGCCCTGGTTGCGGGCCAGGATGAGGCGGTGGTCATTTACGTCAACAATGAACCGATCCAACTGCAAGCCCAGGGCTATGAGGTAGACGTCATCCGGGTGGCCGATTACATGCAGCTGGCCTCCAACGGCCTGATCACCAATGCGGCCACCATCGCCGAAAACCCGGACCTGGTGGGGCGCATGGTGCAGGCGACCTTACGAGGCGTTGAGTTCAGTATCGAGAACCCGGACGAGGCGTTCGAGATCAGCAAAAAATTCGTGGAAAATCTGGACCAGGCCGACCAGACGATTCAAAAAAGGGTATTGGCGGCCTCGATCGAATTCTGGAAAGCAGAGCGATTAGGATACTCAGATCCGGAAGCCTGGGCGAACATGCAAAATGTGCTCCTGGAGATGGGACTGCTCACTGAGCCATTGGATTTAGACCAGGCTTTCACGAATGAATTTATCCCGTGAAAATTGGCTGAGTAGATTATGTTGAATACTGGTACGCAAGACTATATTCTTGAAGAAAAAGAGCTCAACGCCAGTGAAGCGGTGCTGGCAGTAGAGGATCTAAGCGTAGTTTTCAGAGACGCCAACGGCAGCCTGCATGCATTGGAGGATTTGTCCTTCTCGGTTAATCCCGAGGAGTTCGTCTGCGTGCTGGGACCTTCAGGCAGTGGAAAGAGCACGCTTCTGAAAGTGTTAGCGGGGTTGCTGGTCCCCTCGAGGGGCAGGGTTTACTACGCCGGGGAGGCGCTGGACGGGCCGCGCAATAACGTCGGCTACGTGTTCCAAAAAGCGAACCTGATGCCCTGGCGCACTGTGATGGAAAACATCACCCTGCCGCTCGAATTGCAGCACATGGCACCGCAGGAGGCCCGCGCCAGGGCGCAAGACCTGGTTGAACTGGTAGGATTACAGGGATTTGAAGAAACACTGCCCAGAGACTTATCGGGCGGCATGGCGCAGCGCGTGGCAATCGCACGCGCGCTGGCCCATGATCCGGAGATCCTGCTGCTGGACGAACCGTTTGGATCGCTGGACGCCTTGACGCGCGAACGGATGGGAAGCGAGCTGCTGCGCATCTGGCAAGCGCGACGGAAGACGGTGATCATGGTGACTCATGATATTTCAGAGGCGATTTTCCTGGCAGACCGGGTAATGGTATTAAGTCCCCGGCCAGGAAGACTCAGTTTGAATATGGAAGTCGATTTGCCGCGCCCACGGTTGGATGAAATGCGCTACACGCTGGAATTTGGGGCCATGGCGCGGAGCTTGCGGGAGGCGATTGGGGAGGCGTGAAGATCTAATTCGTAATGCGCAAAACGTAAGATCTGGAATATGAGCGGCTCGTCCCCTGCAAGGGACGAGCCTTTTTTTGTTGCATTGCATGCAAAATTGGTGTAAAGTATAGAAAAAGTTGATTGTGCCTTTCATTACAAAAGAGGAGATGGGGGTGCCAGGGTCCTGACGGGCCGTTTTCAGAACGACTTCGTCCAGTTCAATGCGATTGAGGCAGAAGGAGACAGAAACCATGGAAGAAATTCATCCCGCAGATAATAAAAAGATCCGCGTGCTGGTTGTGGATGACCATGCCGTTGTGCGCCAGGGGCTGCGCGGCTTCCTTGAGCTGCAGGACGATATGGAGGTGGTGGGTGAAGGGAAAAATGGGCTTGAGGCAGTGAATTTGGCCGGACACTTGCAGCCCGATGTCATCCTGTTGGACCTTGTTATGCCGCAGATGGAAGGCGTGGAGGCAACTCGCAAGATCCACGAACGCAGCCCAAACTCACGCGTGCTCATCTTGACCAGCTTTGGCGAAGACGAGAAGGTCTTCCCGGCAATCCGGGCCGGTGCACAGGGCTACTTGCTCAAAGATATTTCTCCGGACGATCTGGTGGAGGCGGTGCGCGCAGCATTCCATGGTAACGTTCAACTCCATCCCGAGGTGGCAAAAAAGTTAATGACAGCGATCGCTCAGAAGGAAGAACCTTCCAGCAGCGGATCGCGCCAGGCTGCTATAAATGAACTGACCACACGAGAGCTTGAGGTTTTACACCTGATCACAGACGGGCTGAACAACCGAGAGATCGCCGAGAAAATGGTCATTAGCGAGAAAACCGTCAAGACTCACGTGAGCAACATCCTCAGCAAGCTGCATGTACATGACCGGACCCAGGCGGCCATCTACGTCCTGAGGCGCGGTATGTTCGCTGATGAAAAGTGATGCACACATTAGGTGTTTCCCTGATCTACGCGGCGATCGTGATCCGGGGGCTCTTTTGGTACAGCCAAGGCCCGTATCTCGGACTGCTGGTGACGATCTTCGCGGTTTATGGGCTGCTGTTCTACGGCGAGTTTATCCTCGAGCAGCGGCGGGGAAAGGACGAGGAAGGGCACTTGAGGTGGGTTCGGGGAGCTTACCTGCTCCTGCAAATGTGCCTGGTCCTGGCAATGCTGGTCATCCCACCGTTGAACGATTTTGGCGCCACGCTCTTCATCCCGCTCAGCCTGCAGGCGGTCTTGTTTTACCAGCGGCGCGTGGGCTTCATGTGGATCGCCACTTTCACGCTGATCATGGCAATCATTCTGGTGAGAGGCGGGGATAAATTTCCAGGGGGCCTGGCGATGGCGCTGTTCTACGGGGGTGTTTGCTTTCTTTCCGGCAGTTATGCCCACCTGATCCGCAGAGCCGAGGATACCCGGCGGGACAACCAGCGCACGTTCAGCGAGCTCCAGGCAGCGCACCGCCAGATTCAGCGCTATGCCGCGCAGCGCGAAGAGCTGGCAGCTGAAAGGGAACGCAACCGCCTGGCGCGTGAATTGCACGATTCGGTCACGCAGACCGTCTTCAGCATGAACCTCACGATCCAGTCGGCGCGCATGTTGCTGGACAAAGACATGAACCGGGTAGACGCCCAGCTCGACCGGCTCCAGGGACTTGCCCGGAGCGCCATGGGCGAAATCCAGATGTTAGTGACGCAGCTGCGGCCGGAGCCAGAGACGGATGAAGGTCTGGTGGCAGCTGTCCAGCGGATGATTGCCGAACGGCGGGCGCACAATGACTTAAGCATTGCACTTGAAGTGACCGGGATGAAAGACCTGCCTGGTCCCATGATTGCCGGTCTGTGCCACATCATCCTGGAGGCGCTCAATAATGTAGCGAAACATGCCGGGACGGGTGAGGCGACTGTCCGGCTGAACATGGCTGCAGATCCAGCCTGGGTGGAGATCGAAGACCAGGGCATTGGGTTTGACCTGCAAAAAGATCACAGCCAGCGGGGACATCTCGGCTTAGCCGGCATGTTTGAGCGGGCGTGTGAGCTGGGCTGGGCCCTGTCCATCGAATCGCGTCCCGGCTGCGGGACGCGCATCCGGGTCATAGAGAGATCTACGCAGAGGTAAGGATGGCCCAAACGCACAAGCCACGTGGCTACCGGGGCGGTTACCTGGTCGGTTTCGTTATCCTGATCATGATCGCTGTAAGGGGGATCAACCTTTATTGGAACCGTCCGAACTTTATTCCATCCGTCCTTTTGCTGGGAACCTTCGGTTTACTTTACCTATCAGAAACAACTTTCTCGGACCGACTGCACTGGTACCGCTTCCTGTATTTCCCCGCGCAGGCCGGCCTGGTATTGGTTCTCAGCAGCCTGCGACCTTTCCTGGATTTATTCAATTTCCTATACATCCTATTGAGTGTGCAGGCAATTCACGCCTTCTCACGCCGGGTGGCGGTTGGTTGGATGGTTTTGTATACGATCATGCTGGCGACCACCATGGTCCTGGGGTCAGGATGGGTGGAGGGTATCGTGCTCAGCCTCTCCTATCTTGCCGGTCTCATTTTTTTGGTTTCGTACGATGTCATATATATGCAAGCGCAGTCTGATCAGGCCGAGAGCCAGGTATTGCTGGCCGAACTGCAGCAGGCCCACCAGAAGCTGCAAGAATATGCGGCCCAGGGCGAAGAGCTGGCCGCGGCGCGCGAACGCAACCGGCTGGCGCGAGAGCTTCACGATTCGGTCAGCCAGGTAATCTTCAGCATAAGCCTGACTGCCAGATCCACTCACCTGCTCTTGGATCGGGATCCAGCACGAGTCCCCGAGCAGCTGGATCGCCTGCAGGAAATGACGGCTGGCGCTCTCGGCCAGCTTCGCTCGCTGATTGCTGAATTACGTCCCCCTCAGAAAATCTGAAGAGACAATCGAGATAGCGACCTGCGCTAGGTCTCAAGTCCTAGGGCTTGAGATGGTGGTATCCAACCCGGGTAGGAACTGAAAAATCGGTCTCCGGCCCCCGGGCAAGTTCAGCCCCGTGCCGGATGCGTACTTGCCATTTAGCGCGTATATTAAGAGCGTAATCTCCCGTCTGTCTTTTAGAGAAAGGATGTTCCAATGACGATCCAGGCGCAGATCAAACCTAAACCCATCTGCAACTTACTTGCTTTTCTTACTCAAGCGGATCCCCAATATGCGCCGATCCTCCAGGTTTCCGCAGAAGACCTGGGATATGAAATCAGTGAAGAGCAACTGGCAAGCGAAATGCGTGCTCATAATACCGGCGAACCTGTGGATCAGGCCATTCTCGAGGTCCATCCGGATGAGTTTGAACCAGTATACCGATGGTTTCTTTCGTAGAGGCCTGTGGCATGCCTGCTATCAGGGTTCTGATTGTGGACGATGTAGATCAAGTCAGGCAAGACTTGCGCACCCTCCTGACGCTGGCCGGGAATATCGAGATTGTGGGTGAGGCTGCCAACGGGCTGGAAGCGGTTTATCAAGTTGGACTCCTCCAGCCAGAGGTGGTCTTAATAGACCTGGAAATGCCGGTCCTAGATGGCTACGAAGCGACATGCCAGATTAAAACCCGTTGTCCTTCCTGCCGGGTTGTCGCCCTGACTGTGCATGGTTACGATGCGGCGCGGCACAAAGCCAGCCAAGCAGGCGTGGATGGTTTTGTCTTAAAGGGTGCACCTGTGGAAACCCTGGTGCAAGCAATATCAGAGAGAAAGGAATAAGACATGGACCCAAAGATTGTTCAAAGAAGATACGACCTGGATTGGCTGCGCGTGCTGGCGTTCTCGGCAGTCTTCTTCTACCACAGCGGCCGCTTCGACGACAGGAGGTGCGACATGAACAAGGGATTGCACAACATCCATCGTGTTCGCGTGCCAGTGGCCTGGATCGCGGGCTTGCTGGTGGCCATGGCGGCCCTCGCCGGCTGTCAGTGGATCCGCCCAGCGAACACCATCCCCGAGCCGGACTACTGGCCGACAGACGGCTGGCAGGCCGCGCCGCCCGAGACGGCCGGCTTCCGTTCCGACAAGATGGCCGAAGGGTTGCTGGCAATCCGCCAGGAGGGCATCCCGATCCACAGCTTGACGATCATCCGTCACGGCCAGGTCGCGGTGGATGCCTACTTTTACCCCTACGACGGATCCACGGTCCACGACATGGCCTCGGTCACGAAGTCGGTGATGACCACCTTGATCGGGATCGCCGCCGATCAGGGCAAGCTCGACCTCGACGATCCGATGGTCTCGTTCTTCCCTGATCGCACCATCGCCAACCTCGACGACCGCAAGCAGCGCATTACCGTGGCGCATCTGGCGAGCATGAGCTCCGGCCTGGAGTGCACCGAGGCCAATGAGGCAACACAGCAGGAGATGATGGCCAGCGAGGACTGGGTTCAGTTTGCCCTCGACCTTCCGGTCGCGTGGGAGCCGGGCACGCACTTCGTCTACTGCAATCCGGCCATCCACCTGCTCTCGCCCATCCTGCAGCAGGCCACCGGGATGACGGTCCTCGAATTCGCTAGGGTCAACCTGTTCGAGCCGCTGGGAATCCACGACACCGAGTGGACAGCCGACCCGCAAGGATACAACTACGGTTGGGGCGACCTGTTCCTGAAGCCGCAGGATGCGGCCAAGATCGGCTTCCTCTGGCTGCACCAGGGCAAGT
>Ga0299906_10005027_pt1 | contig 10800 bp, 10 predicted proteins | sample RVTome_14_FD_200259 | JGI IMG/M metagenome (GOLD analysis project Ga0299906, IMG submission 200259) | Soil microbial communities from uranium-contaminated site in the Upper Colorado River Basin, Wyoming, United States - RVT145D125 (version 2) ... | reverse complement strand
CGTGCGGCAGGGCGACAGCGTTGCGAGGGGCGCCGCGATCGGCAAAGTCGGCGCCACCGGGCGCGTCACCGGGGCACACCTGCACTTCGGCGTCTACCTGAACGGCACAGCCGTGGATCCGTCGCTGCTGCTGGCACCGCCGGAACCCTGAGGGTCTCCCGGAGACCTCGGACAGCACGCTGTAGGAGCCCGACCGCCATGGATGGCGGGAGTGCAGATCACGCAGGAGCGGTTATCTGCCGCTTTGCGGGCGATCAGCGCTTCGATTGGCACCTGCGCACATCGCCCGCAGTGCGGACTCCTACAGCGCTCGATTCAAAGCTTTGTACAGGTTCGGCGGCGTACTGATCCGGGCGCCTCAGCTGTCGTAGCCCAGCGGTCGCTCCCGACGAAGGTAGGTGCCGTCGCGCTGCTTTTCGAACACGTTGCAGCACTGCATCTCCCCGCCGTAGATGTGCAGGGATACCGCCGTGGTCCGGTCGGACGCATTGCTGATGCTGTGGTACTCGTATGGCGGTATGAGACAGCCGGCGCTGCCGACACCGGCTTCGTAGGAATTGCGGGGCTCGAAACGAAAACCTTCGTTCTCGCACCGGGTCAGCTCGTACTGCTGCACATCGATGCTGCCGCCCCACACACCCTCGACACACCACATACCGGAGTGATCGTGGATGGGAGTGCGTTGGCCCGGACCCCAGGTCATCACGACGATCGAATAGCCGCGTTCGTCATCCCGGTGCACCAGCCGGCGGGCGTAATGTCCCTCGACCTGCCGCGTGAGTTCCGGCGGCAGATCGATCAGCCCCGAGCGAATCAGTCGGCAAAGCTCCGCCTTGATCGTTTCGACGGTTTCGGTGACGTCATCCTTCTCGACCGCCGCGTCGACCAGTCCGATCAGTTCGCTCAGGCCGGAAATGGCCATGCCTTTGCTCCACCTCAATGGAAGGTAACAGGCCGAATTCTAGCACCCGGCGATGTCGTCAGACAGCGGAGCGCGTCTCAGGCAGCGACATGGCTGGCCAGCTTTCGAAATACTCGAAGATCACGGGACGAAACGCGTCCATGTCGACGAGAAAGGAGTCGTGCCCTTTCACGGAGTCGAGCGCGACGAATTTCACGTGCTTGACGACCTCCGACATGCCTTTCGCCAGTTCCCGCTGCTGGTGCAGCGGGAACAGGATGTCCGATTGCACGCCGATCACGAGCGCACGCTTGAGCTTCAGCTTACAAAACCCCGACTTCAGCGATCCGCCATGCTCCGCCAGATCGAACAGATCCGAGGCGCGGGAAAGATAGAGATAGCAGTTCGGGTCGAACTGGCCGCTGAATTTTCGAGCGTGCGATTCGAGATAGGACTCGACCGCGAAATCGATGCGAAAAGGATCCCCGCTCTGGTCTTCCGTACTGACCCGCTCGCGCCCGAAGCGCTGCTCCCACTCCTGCGCCGACCGATAAGTAATCATCCCGAGCTTTCGCGCAAGGCGTTGCCCCGTCGCCGGCGGATCTTCCGGATCGTAATTGCCGTTCGCCCATTTGGGATCTTGCCGGATCATCTCGCGCTGCAGTGAACGCACGGCGATGGAAAACGGCAACGCGCGCGCCGCCGACGAGATCGAAATGAACCCTTCGCTCACCTCCGGATGCCGAACGCAGAACGCCAGCGCACTCATGCCGCCCATCGAGCAGCCGATCGTCGTGTGCAGGCGATCCAACCCCAAGTGCCTCAGTACCTCATAGCCGCCGTTCGCAACGTCTTCCAGCGTAAGCACGGGAAACGACAGTCGATACCTGTCCCCTGTCGCAGGGTTGATTGACGCCGGCCCGGTCGAACCGAAACAGCTGCCGAGTGAATTGACGCAGATAATAAAGTACTGGTCGGTATCGAGCGGCAAGCCCGAGCCGATCATGTCCTCCCACCAGCCCGCCGCCGGATTTGTGGTCGATGACGCCGCATGCGCGGACGGGGAAAGACCCGTAAACAAAAGAATCGCGTTCTCGCCGGTCCCCTGAAGAGTGCCCCAGGTTTCATAGGCAATGGTCGGCGACTCGAGAAAGCCGCCGCGATGCATCGCAAACCGACCCGGCACCTTTACAGTTCTACTGGCATTGGCCATTCGCGAATTCTACCGCAGGCATGCTCCACCTCTACGGGCGAAGCGGTTGGAATTATTCATGCACGAATGGCACTTGGTTAACGCCGATCGCCCGTAAGACGGGCACCTCAAGCGCACGATCAGTACAAATCGTGAGCTGTAGGAGCCCGTCCCACGGGCGATTTACCTTAACCAAGTGCCATTCATTCATGCACGCCGCAACATTCGGGGCGTAGTCCTGACGCCTGGCACCCAACTCCACCGTGCATGAATAATGCGTGAAACGCTACCGTTTGACATGTTTAATCAGCCGCTTGCGCTTTCGTTCCTGCCTGGGCGTCAGCTTGTTCCGCCGTCCCTGGAACGGATTGTCACTGGTCTTGAACGTCAGCCGCACCGGCGTACCCATGAGCCTGAAGGCCTTGCGGAAGCGGTTGATGAGATAGCGGCGATAGGCTTCCGGCACGCGTTCGGTCTGGTTGCCGTGAATCACGATCACCGGCGGGTTGCGACCGCCCTGGTGGGCGTAGCGCAAACGGATGCGTCGGCCGCGAACCATCGGTGGTTCGTGGGCGCGAATCGCATTCTGCAGTTCGCGGGTGAGGTCCGATGTGGGCAGATCGCGGACGGCGGCGCTGTAGGCGCGCTCGGCGGCGGGCAGGAGATCGCCGACGCCTGAGCCGTGCAGCGCGGAGATCGTCATCCTTTCGGCGAAATCGAGAAAAGGGAGGCGCCGCTCAATCTGTTCGCGGACCTGTCGCCGGTGATCGGAATCGAGTCCGTCCCATTTGTTGGCGACGACGACCAGTGCCCGGCCGCGCTCGACGATGAGGCCCGTCAGGCTCACGTCCTGTTCGGTAATACCCTCCTGTGCGTCCAGTACCATGAGGACGACCTCGGCGCGTTCCATTGCCTGCAGTGCCTTGATGACGCTGAATTTTTCGACGGCATCGAAGACCTTGCCCTTGCGTCTGACACCCGCGGTGTCGACCAGCACGTAACCCCGTCCGTCGCGGTCGAATGGGACTGCGATGCTGTCCCGCGTCGTGCCTGGCTGGTCGTAGACCACCAGCCGGTCCTCTCCGAGCAGCCGGTTGATCAGTGTGGACTTGCCGACGTTCGGGCGGCCGATGACCGCAATGCGCAGCGGCTGGTCGGCCCTGGTCTCCTGCGCCTGTTGGTGCGCTTCATCGGCTTCCGGGGTGGCATCACGCTCGACAAACGGTGCCAAGACCTCGTCCATGAGGGCCGACACCCGGTCGCCATGGGCGGCGGAAATTGCGACGGGTTCTCCCAGGCCCAGGCCGTGAAACTCCACCGCGGCCATGTTCGGGTCCATGCCCTCGGCCTTGTTGGCGACCAGCCAGGTGGTCTCGGCATGCTGCCTGGCCAGTTCGGCGACGCGTTCGTCGGCGGCGGTCAGCCCGCTTCTTCCGTCGACGATTACGATAGCGATGTCGACTTCTTTGAGCGCGCGCACGGTCTGTTGCACCATCAGCTCGCTCAAGCCCGTCTCGCCCCCCGCCACCCCGCCCGTGTCTACCACCAGATAGGGAATGGGACCGACCTTGCCGAAGCCGTATTGGCGGTCGCGGGTCAGGCCGGGGAAATCAGCAACGAGTGCGTCGCGCGATCGAGTGAGACGATTGAATAAGGTCGACTTACCGACGTTCGGTCGACCGATGAGCGCGATGACTGGAAGCATGGGCGTTTTCCGGGCCTGTTGACACTTGTTTGAGCCGTCCTGTTGCGCCTGACAACGCGCTCATGGCCGACGCTTAAGAGTCTCCGCCCGTATCGTTTCTTGCGGTGGCTCGTGGTTCTGCCGGCGGTTCGACTTCGAACACGGCGAGCTGACCCGATTCGCTCTGCGCGTAGAGGCGGCCGCCTATGACGACCGGGGGTCCGGACAGCATGCCTTTGCCCACTCTCACACGAGCGACGGGCGAGCCATCGGCATTGCTGAAGAAGTGCACGTAACCTTCGAAGTCGCCGACCACGACCGTGTTCATGAACACGACCGGCGCGGTCGGCTGGCGGCGCAACAGCAGGTCGTGGCGCCACAATTCGGAACCGGTGCTGCGGCGCAGGGCAATCAGCTCGCCGGTCTCGGAAATGACATAGACGTATTCAAGGTCGGCTGTCAGTCCGGTGTGCGTCGAAATTTCCCTGGTCCAGAGTATCTGACCGGATTCCGCGGCAAGCGCCGCCAGTCTGCCCTGGTACGCCGAGGCGTATACGTCCTGGCCGACTGCCGCCAGAGTGCCGTCGATGTCGGACAGGCGCTCGAGATCCGAGCGACCGGTCGGCGGCGACAGCATGACCTCCCAGCGGGTCGTGCCGTCCGTCAGGCCGGAGGCGATGAGGCGCCCGTTGTCGAAACCCGCAATGACCGTGGTGCCGACGACAATGGGCGGGGCGGCGCCTCTGAGCGTCAGCGGCGGCAGTGTCTGCTCGAGCGTCCAGCGTTCGCGACCATTGAACAGGGACCGTGCACTCAGCCGTCCGTCAATCGTATAGACAACCACCGAGTCGCCTCTGATCAGAGGCCTTGCTATGGATTCCCCGGTGACGTTGACGCGCCAGATTTCCCGGCCGTCGTCGGCGGCCAGGCATACCAGGTAGCCGTCGCTGCTGGCGACCACAACACGATCATTTCCGACGCCGGGGCCCGCTGACAGCGGCCGCTTCAGTTCGGTGCGCCAGACTCTGTTGCCGGTTTCCGGGTCGAATGCGGTGACGTTGCCGTCGCGGCTTGCGGCGAAAACACGCTCGTCGGTGCCCGCGGGAGACAGGGCGATCCGCAGCAGTTCCGACCCGTCGCCGAGCTTTGCGGTCCAGGCGCGTTTGACCGGCAGGGTCGAGCGGAACTCGACCAGTTCCTGCGGCTTCAGTTCTTCGTCCTTGTCGCCGCTGAAAATGCCGCAGCCGGAAAGCAGAGCTCCGAGCGCGAGGGACGCCGCAACGCCACGTAACAGCCGTTTCGATGTCATTCGCCGGCCTCGTCTTCCGTTGCCGGATCTTCCTGCTGCCCTGTCTCTTCCGTGGGCGCGTCCGCCGGACTTTCCGGAGCCGCACTTGCTTCTGCCCGCGGCAGATCGTTGATCTTCATCTGGACCAGCGTTCGATTGACCGTAGGCGCATTCGGGTTGTCCGCGAGCGCGAGAGTGTAGGCGTCCCTGGCGTCGTCGCTACGACCGAGAGCGACATAGGCGTCGCCCAGTGTTTCGCTGTACCTGGCGGCAAACGCCGTGTCACCGTAACCCTGCAACAGATCCGCCGCTTCCTGCGGCTTATCCTGATAAAGCAGTATCCTCGCCAGGCGAACCCTTCCGACCAGGGCCGCTTCCGAATCCCCGCCCGCCCGCAGCAGGGCCTTGAGTTCGTTCGCCGCGTCCTCGTCACGCCCCTTGTCCATGAAAAGCTTTGCCATCGCGAGCCTCGCCTGGCGGGCATAGACGGTCGACCCGTATTTCTCGTACAGGTCGGCAGCGATCGTGCGCGCAGCCTCGGTGTTGCCCTCGGCAACTTCGCTCACGAGGGATTCGTAGACCCGCGACGCCTGCAGCGCCGATTCCGCTTTCTGGCTGTTCCAGTAATTCCAGCCAAGGAGCAGCCCGACGCCGATCACGATGCCGCTAATGATGTAGCGCCCATTTTCGCGCCACCAGCCGCGGATCGCCTCGATCTGTTCTTTTTCGGATAAAAGTTCGTCCACCGGTTACTGCCCTTTGCCTGTAAATTCTGTTGCGTCGGCCGTTCGGGGCCACTTCGTGATGAACTCTTCGAGCACTGTCTTCAGTCGCTCGAAAGGTACGCTGACTTGGTCCTCGGTGCTGCGCAAAGGTTTCAGGCTTGCGCAATTATCCCGCACTTCGGTCTCTCCGAGTATCAGAGCGCAGGCGGCGCCGCTCCTGTCAGCGCGCTTCAGCTGCGTCTTGAACGAGCCGTCCCCCAGATTCATCTCGAATCTCAGAGCCGGCAACGCGTCGCGCAGGGTCTCTGCCAGTTTCAGTCCCAGCCTGAGCGCAGGGGTCCCCACGGCGACGATGTAGACGTCCGGATGTCGCCTGGCGGCGGAGTTGCCGCAGATTTCGAACAGCGCGACCAGTCTCTCGACGCCCATCGCCCAGCCGATCGCCGGCACCGCCCGCCCGCCGAGCTGTTCCACCAGGCCGTCATAGCGGCCGCCCGAGCAGACCGCGCCCTGCGACCCCAGAGCGTCCGTTACCCACTCGAATACTGTGCGATTGTAGTAATCGAGGCCCCGCACGAGCCGGGGGTTGACGGTATAGGAAAGTTGCGCCGCATCCAGCAGAGTTCTCAGCTCGTCGAAATGCTGCGCGGAGTCGTCGTCCAGATAGTCAAGCATAACGGGTGCGCCGGCAACAAGCTCCTGCATATCCGGGTTTTTGCTGTCGAGAATCCTCAAGGGATTCTGTCCGAGGCGCCGCAGGCTGTCCTCGTCCAGCCGGTCCCTGGCCCTGGTGAAATAGTCGACCAGCGCCTGCCGGTAGGTGCGTCGCGTTTGCTGGTCGCCCAGCGAATTGATCTCGAGGGAAACCCGCGACACGTTGAATTCGCGCCACAGGCGCGCGCACATGAGTATCAGCTCGGCATCGACATCCGGTCCGTGGTATCCCAGCGCTTCGACGTCGATCTGGTGAAACTGCCGGTATCGCCCCAGTTGCGGCTTTTCGTAGCGAAACATCGGACCGGCCGTCCACAGTTTCTGTCGTTGATTGTAAAGCAGGCCGTTCGTAATCCCGGCGCGCACTACGCCGGCCGTTGCTTCGGGACGCAAGGTCAGGCTTTCGTTGTTGCGATCGTCGAACGTGTACATCTCTTTTTCGACGATGTCCGTCACTTCGCCGATCGACCGGCGGAACAGCTCCGTGTATTCGAGCAGCGGCAGGCGTATCTCCGCATAGCCGTAGGATTCGACGACCCTCTGCACGGTTTCCTCCACGTGGCGCCACGCGGCGACGGCGTCCGGCAGCACGTCGTTCATGCCTCTGATGGCTTTTGGTTTCACTGCGTCGGCTTCAGGTCAAAGGTCGGTAATCGTGAGGCGGGCCGTGTCTCCGCGGCGGGCAGACTGCGGTACCGGGTAGTTCGAACCGTTCACGGCAAGGCTCGCGTTGGCGCTTTTGCCGAGCAATACCTGCAGCGGGGGCTCGCCCGACACCGTGATGGCGCGTCCGGCGGAACCGAGCCCGAAGTACAGGCGCTCCCCCGAGGCGTCGGTCACTTCCGTCCAGCAATCCCCGGTGAACGTCACGCGAAGCTCGACCTGCGACTGACCGCCGGTCTGCAGCTGCTCTGCACCGGATGGCAATTCCTCCGGGCTGCTCTGCGGCGGTGGAACATCCGCAGGGTCCGCCTGGCCGCCCGCATCAGAGCCAACCGCTTCCGGGCCCGTCTCCGGCGCACCCTGATCCGGCGTGGGCAGGCTTCCGTCATCGGCAAATGGCGCCGCCGTCACCGGCTCCGCCCCTTTCCCGAACCACTCCGAACCGGCCGACAGCCACCACCAGGCGGCGGCGACGACCATGACCACGGCTAAGCCGCCGAACCAGGGCCCGAGCGATATGTTCCGTGGCTGCCTTACGCGCGTCGGGATCACAAGCTGCATGCCGGTGGACCGGTTCAGGCGGTAGTAATCCGCAAGGATATCGTCAGCAGGGACACCGAACAGCGCCGCGTACTTCCGCAGGTAGCCTTTCGCGAACACGGGCGCACCGAGCTTCTCGAACTCGTTGTGTTCGAGCGCGCGAACCTTGTGTTCGTCGAGATGAAGGGCGTTGGCAATTTCCTGAATCGAGATTTCGCGCGCGCGTCGCGCCGCAGCCAGTCGCTCGCCGGCGAGCGGAGCGCTGTCTCCGCCGTCGGGCGGCGTTGTTGCGCCCTCGCTCATGCTGCCGCCCGGACAGGGCGAGGAGTCTGCGCGGCAGAAATATTCCTACTGCGAATGCACCACAACGGCCCATTTTCCCGATTTTTTTCGTTGCGTAGTCCCACTATGCGCCTCAAAAAATCGAAAAAATGGACTCGCTGTGGCACATTCTCGCTACGGATATTTCTACTGCGCAGACTCCTAGCCCGCCCGAAGTACCCTTCTTGCCTGCTCCGATTTCGGGAAATCGCGCAACAGCTGGTTGGCGTAGTCGGTGCTCGCACGGTCGTCGCCCAGTGCTTTTTCAATTTGTACGCCAAGGTATAACACCTCGGGCGTGGACTTGTTGGTGGCCAGGAAGCGCTGCAGGAAGGCCCGCGCCTGCAAAAACTCCGTGGTTCTGTATTTCAGCAGCGACATCTGTATCAGCGCCTCGCCGTAAGCTGGCTTTTTCTCGAGCGCCTGCCGCAGAAATCCTTCTGCCTGTTCGTAATCCGGTTTCTGCGCCATGCAGACACCGGCGTTGGTCAACATGACTTCGGTGTTGTCGTTCTCCGGCACCTCTACGGCGCGCTGGAACTGGACCCGGGCTTCCTCGTAACGCTCCTGCCCGCACAGGAATACGGCGTAAGCGTTGCGCACGTTGAAATTGTCCGGTTCATAGCGCACGGCCTTGTCGTGGTACTCGGTCGCAAGCCGCATGTTGTCGAGTTGCTCGTAAGTCAGGGCCAGGGTCGAGTAGGCCATGCCCATGCGCGGATCGAACTCTATCGCACGATGCAGCCGTTCGCGTGCCAGTTCGTAATTGCCGTTTCGGAAGTAGCGCGCCCCCAGCTGAAAATACTGCTGCGCCGCGTTATTATCGTCAGCTTCCATCGGCCGCACGCCGCTCGTCGTCGAGATGCAGCCTGCAAGGAAGATCAATAACCCGGCGCCCAAAGCCGGCAGCCTGTTCGAACAATTCCCAACTGTAGTCATGCCGTAACAGTCCTCTTTTTCTTCTCGCCGAGCCTGACCCGCACCCGGTCGCTTACTTTACCAGCCAACTGGCCGCAGGCCGCATCTATATCGTCGCCCCGGGTTCTCCGGGTGGTTGCGATGACACCCCGCTTGCGAAGTCGGCCCTGAAAACTTTCTATGGCATCGTGGGAGGAGCGTCGGAAATCGCTGCCCGCGAACGGGTTGAAGGGAATCAGGTTCACTTTCGCCGGACGGTTCAGCAACAGGTCGGCGAGCCTGTCGGCGCAGGCCGCGGAGTCGTTCACGTCCTTGAGCATGACGTACTCGAAGGTAATGAAACGGTTGGCTCGCTTGGCCGCATAGCGCCAGCAAGTATCGAGTAGTTCCTCGATGGGATGTACGCGGTTTATCGGCACGAGGCGGTCTCGCAAATCGTTGTCCGGCGCGTGCAACGACACTGCCAGAGAGACGTTGCAGTCGTCGCCCAGACGTTCTATATGCGGGACGATTCCCGATGTGCTGACCGTGACTCGCCGGCGCGACAGCCCGTATGCCAGGTCGGAAATCAGCAGGTCGAGCGCGGGCAGCAGATTGCGGTAATTCGCGAGCGGTTCGCCCATACCCATGAAAACGACGTTGGTGACCGCCGCTTCGCCGCTCGGGCGACGCGGCAAAGTCCGGTTCGCGTGGGTCACCTGGCCGACGATCTCCGCCGACGTCAGATTGCGATTGAAGCCCTGCGCGCCCGTCGCACAGAACGCGCAATCAAGCGCGCAGCCAACCTGCGACGAGATGCAGAGTGTGCCCCTGCCCGGCTCGGGGATGAATACCGTTTCGACCGCCTGCCCGGCACCCGAACCGAAGAGCCACTTCACCGTACCGTCCGTCGAGACCTGTTCGGAGATAACACCGGGGAGCCGGATCTCGGCAATCTCGGCCAGTCGCGACCGCAGCTCCCTGGACAGGTCGGTCATCACCTCGAACCGCTCTGCTCCGCGCTGGTGCATCCACTGCATCACCTGTCGCGCGCGAAACGGTTTTTCGCCGAGTTCGGCAAAAAACGCTTCCAGCCGGTCTTGCGGCTGGCCGAGCAGGTTGAGCGTCTTACCCTGGTTTGTCATGGACTGATTTGTCATCGACTGATCCCGATCTCTCAGCGAGTTCTGGGGCAAACCCCGTCGTCACCAAAGAAGAAAGCGATTTCCTGTCGCGCTGTTTCCGCCCCGTCCGAGCCGTGCACGATATTTTCCTCGATGCTCTCGGCGAAGTCGGCGCGGATCGTACCCGGATCCGCATTCGCCGGATTCGTAGCGCCCATGATCTTGCGGTTGGTATCGATCGCTCCCTCGCCCTCGAGCACCTGTACCATGACCGGGCCGGACGTCATGTAGCTCACCAGATCATTGAAGAACGGCCGTTCCCGGTGCACTCCATAGAAGTCCTGCGCCTGTTTCTTCGAAAGGTGCATCATGCGGGCGGCCACGATGGAAAGGCCTGCCTTTTCGAAACGGCGGTAGATTTCTCCGATCAGATTCTTCTGCACGCCATCGGGCTTGATTATGGAGAGCGTCTGCTCAACGGACATACGGGCATTCCTTGGGGTTCATGATTATTTTCCAGCCCGTCGAATCGCAGGCCGCGCGTAAACCCTCAATTTTACTTGCAAAAATCGGCTCCGGCAATGAACTGCAGAATGCCGCCTCGGATTTACCGCTTATTTCGGGACACGCCTGGTACGCATTGTTCATGAACGTTGTGGAACTGTGCCATGCGGAGTCTCGCCTTGGGGGAGAGCTTTTCAGGAACGCCGTGAACCCATCCATGGGGGCTTCGCACAAACATCCCTGTTTG
>Ga0299906_10005026_pt1 | contig 10800 bp, 9 predicted proteins | sample RVTome_14_FD_200259 | JGI IMG/M metagenome (GOLD analysis project Ga0299906, IMG submission 200259) | Soil microbial communities from uranium-contaminated site in the Upper Colorado River Basin, Wyoming, United States - RVT145D125 (version 2) ... | reverse complement strand
TATCTCAGCGCAATCTGTGCGTGAGGGGTTAACCAAAAAAATGTAAGGAAAGTGAAATTTCGCTGATCCAAGCTCTTCTAATATAACCCGTTGCTTATCAACCAAGCCAGCGACGGGATTCGAACCCGTCGCCGCCGCCCGCCTGGTGCCATGTGCTTATCCCTTGCAAAACCTCATCATTACTTGCTTTATCAGCTTCCTCTAGGCTCATGTAGTGCGGCGACGCCTCACCACGATCGTTGATCGGGCGAAAAAGCCTTGAGAGCCAGTAACGCGAGGATGAAGACTTGGACAAGGGCAAGAGGAACATCCTAGGTAAGATCAGCGCGCCTTTGGTACTTCAAGGTTGCCTGGGCCAAGGGCCTATTTCGCTTTGAGGAATACCCGTCATTGCTCGAAGAGTGCTTCAAGGCCCCGATTGAAGGCGCCATTTATGCGGACTTGATCGACAAGCTCAGGACGCGCGGGGCAATCCGTCCTTCAGACGTTGATCGGTCCGGTCCTGTGCATACGTGTTGGGACCTTGGTTCCCCTGTCAACACGGTCACATGGTACTTCCAAATCGTCGGGCCTGAGATTCGCGTAATCGACTGCGACTCTGATTTGGATCTGACGCCTGTTGAAAGAGTTTCGAGACTGCTGGCCAAGGGTTACACTTATGGTTTCCATTACCTGCCACATGACGCGGCAGCGACCCAGAAGAGTGGGAGAACCTTTCAAACGGAACTCAACCACGTGGGTCTACCTAATACCCGCGTGGTGCCCCAGACGCATGACATTTCGGTGGGCATAAACCATCTGCGGCAGATCATGCCTCGCATGACGTTTAGGGTCCCTGCCTGCGATCGAGGCTTGGAAGCCCTCTCGTGCTATCACACCAAGCGTGAGACTTCGGGCGGAACTGCCTTGGACATTCCTGTGCATGATTTTTCCTCCCATTTTTCGGACAGCCTGCGCGTGCTCGCGGAAGCCGACATGTCCGGAATGCTTCAACGCGGCGGATCGCCAAGCATGCATCGTCCGGTAATCGTTAAGAGTGGCTTTCGTGGCGACCAGCACGACCAGCCCGGCGCGCTAGACCCGCTCGATGTCTTCTTTGGCAAGGAAAGACGAAACGTGAGGGTAATTAGATAGCCATCGCTTTTGCGCTACGTTGACCGCCGGGCTTTTCCTTTTAAAAGAAGGTAAGGGGGCAAAAGCGCCCGACCTCTTTTATGAACAGCGGGCCGCGAAATCTGCTAAAGGCTGACCGAACTCTTTCTGAGCGCTCGCTACCACTCTTGCGCTCGGCGAAGACGTTTAGTGGCTCCCGAAAGCTGTGAGGAGGACGAAAGCAGGTCAGACCGAAACGGGTCAAAATCGAGCTTGGAAGGCTCACCGGAATTACCAGCTCTTAGCTCCATTCCACTGCGTTACAGAAAAAGGTGTCGAAGCAAGCCTTCGCCTCTTCGTCGTAGCGAACGAAACCAAGCAGCATACGGTATCTGTCGGCGTTCGCGTCGAACGCGAAATCGACCAACCGTGCTCGGAGTCAGGCGGCGCGTCTCGCAGTGTAATTTCGGCCCAGTAGTCGGATGATTACCGGCTCCGTGCGACCCGCGCGAATGCGTGTCGATCAGACAGCAGCCTCTCGGAAAAACCGCAAGCCGCCTTCAAGAGTGGTACATTTTGACGCCTTCTTTCGACCTTCGGTGGTACACTTTGACCGGCCGGCGACACCAAAAATCGGTCCGAAAGTGTCGAAGATGGGATAGAGCGTCGGGACTGAACGGTTCTCGCAGCGATTTCATGTATTGTCCGTATTAAGCTGAACTGGTAAAATAAAAATTTTCCAGGCGGTAGCTTGGAGAAATTCTGGCATTCGCACGGCGCGCATTTCGTGCCAATCGAAACGACACTCGATTTGATGAAACAGGTCTGCCGAGGCATCGCCCAAGCGCACCGCGAGAATCCACCGATCATTCATCGGGACATCAAGCCGCAGAACATCCTCGTTGGCTACGAGGCGGATGGTCTCCGCGCGCGCGCGAGCGACTTCGGCCTTGCGAAGAAAGTGAACCCTCTCACGCTCCTAGCCACCGCCGCTGGCACGCTCGCTTTCAAGCCACCCGAAGTGTTCACGCAGCAAAGGTGCGACTCGTGCGCTGGTGACGTGTGGGCAATCGGAACGACGCTCTATCTTCTGCTGACAGACAAGCTGCCGTTTCATTTTCCTGCCGATGCTACATGGGACGCACCGGACTTGTTTGAAGGGTCGTTTTTGCCGCCGTCGGAAATCAATCCCGACGCGAACAAAGCATTGGATCACATCGTTCTGAAGGCCTTGCAGAAGCATCCGGAGGATCGGTACGCGACTGCCAAGGAACTCTTGGACGCACTCGAATACTGGAAGCCAGCAGCGCCGGAGTCAGCGAGCAACACAAAGTTCCTTTCCGGTGAGGCATCAAAGGGAGTGCTGGGAGCGCACTAACCCGCGAACGAGCAAAGCGCCGAAACTCTCGTCGAGCGTGCCTTTAAGGCAAGGCAGGATGGACGGCTTGCAGAGGCAGCCGGACTTAATGGAGGAAGCTTTCAATAAGTCCCAGAACTTGAGAACCAAATATGCTTATCAGGTTAAACTGTGGCGCTACGGCATAAGTATGTGAGGGTATTGCGCTATGTCAGCCACTGGAGTTGAACCATTAGCAGGCGATTCGCGGCTGAGCACTCTCGCGACTTGTAAGCCGCTCCTCGACGTAGCAACGCCGGAGATGTTCCGGGCCAACGCATTTCGCATCACCGGACTCCCCGTTGATGCGACGATGCGCGAGATCACAAAGCACGCCGACAAGCTCAAAATGATGGAAGAGCTTGGTGAGGGGAAGAGTGTCCATACCGGAGCATTTGCCCTCCGGAATCCTCCCACCGTTGATCAAATCCGTGAGGCCATTCAAAGACTCAAAGACCCAGAACAGCGGATCATTGATGAATTCTTCTGGTTCTGGCCGAAACAGTCCGGCCAAAGCGCATCTGATCCAGCCATCAAAGCCCTCGAAGGCAGCGACCCAGACACCGCGTTGAAAATCTGGAAATCGCTCGAAACCAGTCCGTCGGATGGCCTCGTTGCGATACACAACCTCGCCGGATTGTGGCAGTTTTTGGCCCTCGAGTGGGAAGTTTACTACGCCAAGGCAACCGAGTTCACCGAGGACGAAATGCAGGAAACCGAGTGGCGCTGGCGAGGTGCATTCAAGAGGTGGGAATTGCTGGCAGTAGATGATTTGTTCTGGGAGAGCGTAAGCGCGCGCATCAAGCAATTGGATGACCCCCGCTTGACGACAGGTTTTGCGCGCAGAATGCGCGCGACTTTGCCGCACGCTCTCGACAAGATAAATGCTGAACTCGCCGTACGCTACGCGGAGCGCGGGCGAATGGACCTAGCGCAAGTTCACGTCAAATTTATGGGCGAGACCAATCAAGGTCTCGACAACGTTGAAAAGACTGCGGAGTTGGTTCTCACTCCCGCAACGACCCGGCTAAAGCAGCAAATTCAACGCGCGCAGCAGCGCGCCACCAACAACCCAGCCGATGCGGTAAGTGCCGCTCGCGAATTGCTCGACCATGCACGGCGTGCACTCCCTCTGTTTGAGCTCTTCTTTGGAAAGGAAAGCGACACAAGAAATGAACTCTCAGACGAAGTTGCAGCCCTCTGTAATCGGCTCCCAATTGATTACCACAATGCCACGGGAGACGACAAAGGCTGCATCGACCTTTTGACCGCGACTCTCTCCTTCGCAACGTCCATTGACCTACGGCGTCAGATCGAGAAAAACATCGGAATATTAACCGGGAATTTCACGTTCAAGCAACTGGAGCCGGTTTATGTGATTTTGAAGGCGCTCCAAGATAGCGGCGAACGCCCGAGCGTCCGTCTCAACCGATTTGTCAGAGAAGCTGTTCCTGCCATCTCGAAGATTTCTACCGGCGCTATCGCTGGCACTGACGACCAAGCTGAGTTGGTCAATGCAGCCGCAATCGTTCTGCGCGGGATTGCGCTTGCATCGTGGAATACCCATCAAGACATGCCGACGGCTCTTGCAGCAACACAGTTAGCGCTTGAATACGCTCGTGATAAGGAACTGAAGCGACGTCTCGACGCTGATGAGACCACGCTTCTGCAAATGGCGCCTCATAGGGTCGCTCATCAGGCCGCTCAACAAAAGTCGTCAAATCGGAGCGGAATTGGCTATCTCGTTGTGCTAGGCATTATCGGGTTGTTCGTTCTTATCGGCTCGCTCAACTCAAACAAATCATCGTCGAGCAGTTCCTACTCGACCTCGTCGGTATCGACCCCAGTCCGACACACGATGCCGTCATCGAACTACAGCGCACCAACGCCATACACCGCCAGCGAAACGCGCACTTACCGGGTGCCCCAATCCCGAGTCGCGGAACTCGATCGAGATCGGCAGGCGGTGGAAGCAGCTAAGCCCTAGCCGCGCAATACTCCAGCCAGATCGAAAGCCTCGCGACCGAGATCGAGCGGGACCGCGCCTATGTGAACCGCAACAACCAACTCGCGGTGGATGACTTCAACCGCAAAGTGAATCGCTACAATTCAATGCTCGAGCAGGGAAAGGCGCAAGATCGAGCGGTGAATCAAATGGTGGACGACTACAACACGAAGCTGCGCCGCGACGGCCGATGACCTCCGCATTATGAAACAACCAGACGAGTTCAAAATTCCACCCGGCGAGTTCCCCGCTGGGAACCGGGTCATCGAAACAGTTGTGCGCATTCCGCGGGCGATGCTCGCGGAATTTAAGGGAAGCGGTGAGGTTCGCCACGCCATCCCGGCAAACGTCGTCAAAGGCATAGCGGACATCGCAACGAATGTTTGGAAAACCAAAGCGAAAATGCTCGACGGTGCGTCAGGTGAAGTGCGCGATGAGATGAAACGCGTTTACCGACACATTGAGAGCGTGCTCGAAAGCTTGCATGAGATGGGGCTGGAGGTGAAGGATCACACTGGCGACGCTTTCGACTATGGCCTGCCATTGAAGGTCGTCACAACACAGCCGACGCATGGCATCACTCGGGAGAGCGTAATCGAAACCATCAAGCCAACGATCTACTGGCAGCAGCAAATCATTCAAATGGGAGAAGTGGTCATTGCGACCCCCGCTTCAACAGAGACCAAGGTATGAGCAGAACACGCATCGACTTCGGAATTGATTTGGGGACGACCAACAGCGCCGTCGCTGTGCTCAAGGGTGTCACCACGGAAATCATCAAGAACAACGCAGACGCAGACATTACCCCTTCTGCTGTAAGCATCGACAAGAAAGGAGCCGTGCTTGTCGGGCAACGCGCGAAGAACAAAATCGACGGTGTTTCGGAGGACGCCTACATCGAGTTCAAGCGGCGCATGGGGACAGACCATGTGTATCAGTTCAAAAGCAGCGGTCAGAATCGGAAGCCCGAAGAACTCTCCGCAGAGATCCTGAAGTCCCTCCGCGCGGACGTGCAGCAACGGCTCGGTGAGATCCCGGTGGCTTGTGTTGTCACGGTTCCGGCAGCGTTTGAACTCCACCAGTGCGACGCAACCCGTAAAGCGGCGCAGGCTGCGGGATTCAAGGATAGCCCGCTGCTTCAAGAGCCCGTCGCGGCCGCTCTCGCGTATGGGTTCCAAGCGGACCAGGAGAAAGCCTACTGGCTTGTCTATGATTTCGGCGGTGGCACGTTCGACGCAGCAATAATCAAAGCGGAGGAAGGCACCATTCACGTCGTTAATCATGGCGGTGACAACTTTCTCGGTGGTTCAGACATGGATTGGGCGATCGTCGAGCAGGTGCTCATGCCGCGTCTGGTCGGTGAATTCGATCTGGAAGACTTCACGCGCGGGACGAAGAAGTGGCGGCAGGCGTTTGCCAAATTGAAACGCTCGGCAGAAATTGCCAAGATCGACCTTTCCCGCGTCGAGCGCACTACACTGGATACATGCAAGATCACAGACGGCAGCGGAGAGGAGATCGAATTCGAGTGCGAACTGAGTCGCGGAGAATTGATCAGCGTTGCCGAGCCTTTCATCGTTCGCTCAGCCGAAATATGTAAGCGTGTTTTGAAGGAGAAGAATCTCGGCAAGGACGCTGTGGAGAGAGTCATTCTCGTCGGCGGTCCCACGCTGGCTCCCTACTTCCGTGAATTGCTCGTGAGCAGCCTGGGCATCTCACTCGACTACAGTGTTGACCCGCTCACTGTCGTTGCACGGGGCGCAGCCGTGTTCGCCGGCACACAGCGTCTCAGTGGCCGCGCTGCTGTTCCAGTAGCCGCCGGGGAATACTCTATTGACCTCAGACACAAACCCGTCGGGATGGATAGCGCTCCGATGGCCGGCGGGAAAGTCTCCGGCTCCTCTGCGCAGGACTTCACGGGCTTTACGCTTGAACTGGTGAACACAAAGACGCAGTGGCGCAGCGGCAAGATTTCGCTCCGTGCTGACGGAATGTTTATCACCAACCTGCACGCGGAACGAGGCGAGCGGAACAACTTCGCAATCGAGTTATTTGACCCGATCGGGAGGAAACAGAAAACCACGCCGGACACCCTGACCTACACGATCGGGGCTGTCGTCGAAGAGCAACCGCTCATCAACTCGATGGGAATCGCCCTCGCGAATAACGAATACGACAAGCTATGTGAAAAGGGGCGCGGCCTGCCGCTAAAGGCAACACGCGACTACCGAACCACCCACTCAATTCGGCAGGGGCAGACCGCCGATGTTTTCAAGATCCCGGTGATTGAAGGTGAACTCGAACGGGCAGATCGAAACTGTCTCGTCGGGATGCTGGAGATCAAGGGTGAGCACATCCGACGGGATTTGCCCACTGGCAGCGAAGTCGAGGTGAGGTTGCGGATTGATGAATCGCGCATTATCACGGTGACCGCCTACGTGCCATTGCTGGACGAGGAGTTCGCAACGAAGCTCGACATGAAACGGCATGACCCCGACTCCGAAGTATTGAAGCGCGAATACGAGGCTGAGATGAAGCGATTCCGTGAAATAAAGACGAAGGCGGCTGACGCCGAAGGCGAGAGCGCTGAGGGGTTGGTCCAAAATGTCGAGGACTCTCCCTTGATGCAGGAGGTTAAGGAGGCTGTCGCCGCAGCGAAAGGCGATCCGGATGCCGCAGCGAAGTGTGAAAAGCGTTTGTTGGAGCTGAAGCTCAAGATCGATGAAGCTTCGGACGCTCTCGAGTGGCCAGCACTCGTAGCAGAAGCCCAGCGGTGGCTTGTCGACCTCGATGCAACTGCAAGCCGGCATGGGTCGCAGGCTCAGTGCGACAGAGCGGCTGAATTGGCTGACGCGGCCGAGAACATTATCGCGGAGCGCAAGATGGATCGCCTGCGCAAGAAGCTCGACCAAATCGAACGGCTCTACTTTGAAATCATCTTCGCGCAGCCTGGATTCTGGGCCTATCAGTTCCAGCAGTTGGAAAAGCAGAAGCAGCAGATGAGCGACCAAGCCCGGGCGACCCGCTTACTCGATCAAGGCCGTGACTGCATCGCCAAGAACAATTTCGCCGGCCTGCAAAACATTGTGAGGCAGTTCTGGGATTTGCTGCCGCACGATGTCGTCGAGGCTGCGCAGCGTGGTTATCAGTCGAGCCTGGTTCGGTGAGTGGACTTTCGTGGGATGGACTATCTAGAAAAAGCGACGCTACAACTGCAGGATGCGCTCGAAGAGTGTTTCGAGCAGATTCGTTTTTGCGCGAGCCGCCGAATTGGCTCGATCCCGTAGCTACGCAAACTTTTTAGTGAATTCTGCTTCAAAGAAAACGACCAGGAACGAGCCCTCTCAGTCGCCATATCGGCGATGCTGACACTCTTTGTCTTCAATATCATCCCAAAAGGAGCGTTGCGGCCAGGCTTCCTCTACACTGCCAACGCTGAAGGTAGCGGGAAAACACTCCTGGCCAGATTGGCAATTGTCCCACGGATAGGATTTACCCCAACCGGCAGCCGAGTTTTTGTGGCTTGCCTTCAGAGCCGAATACTCACCCAGCCCGCTCTGATTCAAGCCATCGCTCGCGCTTTGGAGAGCGTCACACCTCAAGATGCCAGGAATTGGTTTGTCCGCTGCGGCTACAGTTTTATTTATCTATCTCGCTGCTCTCGAATGTAACGCGTTCTCGCCAGCGCAGCGATCGAGCGCATTCACCTCACTCGCACACTAAAGGACGGCACGTCGCAGTTTCAGTGCCAGGAGCGCTGTTGGGCGAGCAGCCGACGCACGCTCCCATCCTCGTCAGCCCTGCCAATCGAGAGAGCCACGGCAGATTACAGCTCCAGGCTCTCAGGGGCCTCAATCCATAATATGAGTCGCGTGGCGGTTAAATTGATTGAGTTGCCGTCGGACCTCGACGAAGACGAACCACTCCAAAATGCTCTACGATAGCCTGCCATGCCTGCGGGCGTAGAGGCCCAAAGATTAGGGAATGCGATTAAACGCATATTTCAGCGGATTATCCTCGAAAAACATTGTGAAGTCGCATTTTTGCGGCATCTTTCGAGCATGATCATTGATTTTTCAGTGAAAAACTTCCGCTCCTTCAAGGGGGAGCAGCGGCTGAGTTTCGTGGCGAGCAACTACGACAAATCCCTTCTGGAGAACGTGATCGAGCCCGCGTTGCCGGGTCTTGAAGAGGTCAAGCTCCTCAAAGGACTCGTCATCTATGGAGCCAATGCGTCTGGGAAAACGAACGCCCTGCTCGCGCTGCAGTTTCTGTCGCATCTGGTGGAGAACTCGGCGACTGGGCTTGATTTGGGGGATCCGACCGGCGTGCAGCCGTTCATTCTGGATCCGGAAACCCCGGAACAGCCCACCGAGTTCGTCCTGAGGTTTGTGGCCGAGGGTGTGCGTTACCATTTCGCACTGGTTTTAAACAGAACCCGAGTTCTCTTCGAGTCGCTTTCCGCTTTCCCGAAAGGCCGCGAGCAGGTGTGGTATGAACGGGAGTGGGACGATGATTCTAAGGCATACGAGTGGAGGCCAGACCGTCCCACAGATTTCAAACGGGATCCCAAAATCGTGGACTACACCCGCGACAACGCGTTGTTCCTCTCGACGGCGGTGAAGTGGAACAACAAAGAGCTTGAGCCAAGCTATCTCTGGTTCAAGAAGCGGCTGAAGTTTCTGCGGCTGAATGCAGATTTTCCGCCGCTGTCGCCCAGTTTTACGGTTCAGTTCATGAACCGCAGCCCCAACACGCGGGCTCTCGTCACAAAACTTCTGCAGCACGCGGATTTCGGCATTCTTTCGGCCAAAGCCAGTGAGCGTGAAATCAAGCGGGAAGAGCTTCCCGCCGACATGCCGCAGGAGTTGGTCGAGCACATTCTTAAGGGGAAGAATCTGGAGATTCATCTCGGGCACCGTGGAACGGGCGGCAAGGAGTTCCAAATAGCTTGGGAGGAACAGTCATCCGGCACGCAGAAGTTTTTCTCGCTCTCTGGGCCATGGCTGGACATCTTGGCCAACGGCTACATCGCAGAACTGGACGAGATCGAATCGAGCATGCACCCGTCGATGGTCACAGCTTTGTTGAGGCTGGTCTTCAGCAAGAAGCACAACCCGAACGGGGCGCAGTTGCTCTTCACCACCCATAACCCGCTGTTGCTCGATCCGACGCTGATCCGTCGGGACCAAGTCTGGTTCGCCGACAAGGACGATGAGGGAAGCACCCACCTCTACCCGTTGACAGATTACAAGCCGCGCAAGGGAGAATCGCTGGCTCGCGGCTATCTTTCGGGGCGGTATGGAGCCGTGCCGTTTATTCCCTCGGGATTGCTCGGAAAGGAGACCGTGATCCATGGGGAATAGCAGGTATCGCAAGGTCATCCCGGCAAAACCATCTTCTTTCCAGCGAGAACGTGGCATCAAGCCGCCAGCGAAAGGCATTCTCATTGCCACCGAGGGGCAAGTGACGGAACCGGTCTATTTTGAAGAGATCAAGAAGCGCTTAGCGCTTCCCACAATCGAACTCCACATCGCCGGGGCGGGAATCGGTGACCCGGCAACCTTGGTGGATGAGGCACTCCGGCAACAGAAGATCCGGCGAAAGGCCGCAAAAGCCGGAGAGCTTGGCTATGCCCAAGTGGCGGACTTCGACGAAATCTGGATCGTCTTCGACACGGATATTCCCCAGCAACAAGGAAAGCTTTGCAGCGGTCTCCAGCATGCCGCTGATAAGAAGGTCCGGTGTGCACATAGCACGCCCTGCTTCGAATATTGGCTTCTTCTCCACCTGGAACGGACAACGGCACCGATGGCCAAGTGTGACGACGTGAAGCCGAGGTTGTCGGAAGCACTGTCCAAAGAGCTGAAGAAGAAGGTTCGCTTCGAAAAGAATTTCGAGGCTTCCAATGAGCTTGTCCGGCCGCTCGCGGAGAAGCATACCATTGCAGTGACCCATGCGGCATGGGTGCGGAAGTATCACGAGGATGGAGGCACGGGTTTCCCCTGCAACCCCTCTACCGAGGTGGATCGGCTCATCGCTGCGGTCAGGGGTCCAGGCGGATCAAGCTGCTGAGGGATGGAATCAGGCTCTGCCCAAAATGGGACTGGCGGTCGCTTGCCCGAAGAGGTATTTGCGGATGAGGCCAGAGTTCTATTACGCATAGTTAATGAAATCAGGTCGTCACTACAAAGTCGGGCCGAACAAACTCCTTGGGCTGGCGAGGCAGCGAACTCGGAATCAAGATCCCGATCCCGCCAACCACGCTGCACAGCATCGAAACGGACGATCCGGTTGGGGTTGAAGC
>Ga0299906_10005025_pt1 | contig 10800 bp, 10 predicted proteins | sample RVTome_14_FD_200259 | JGI IMG/M metagenome (GOLD analysis project Ga0299906, IMG submission 200259) | Soil microbial communities from uranium-contaminated site in the Upper Colorado River Basin, Wyoming, United States - RVT145D125 (version 2) ... | reverse complement strand
CTGTCCCAACGCCGCGCCGCGCGATGCCAGCGCCGCACCGGCGGTGACGGCCGAGGTGGATAGGAAGCCTCTTCGACTCACGTGATCGGCATGCATTCCCACGCTCCTGGTTGCCGCATGCTGCTAGGGCGCGGTTCCCGACGGCGGCAAGCGGCGGGGCGTATAGGCGGTATGCAATCGGTCGCCGGGTACGACGACACGCCGTGAGTGTGATCGATCCGCCATTCAAGGTAAAGCGTTGCCACGCGACGGGCTATTCCGCACACTATGGGGGCGACGCGCGTCGGTGGTTGAACCCCATCCCCCGCTCGCTCGAACGTCGCGTACGGCATGAGGAGCGGATCATGGAGTTCCCCACGTTTTCGGCGGACCTGCAACTGCGATTCTGGGCGCGCTTGCAGCACTTGCGTAACGCCTACCTGTTCGAGGCGCTCTCCGCGACGGTCAGGGAGCTTGACATCACTCAGCTTGATAAGGAACTGAGTGGTCTTGTTGGAACTTCCCGACTTTCGGCCCTCGCGGCTTACTCCCTTCGGGGCGAATCCTTCTATCCGGTCCCGTTACTGCTCACGTCCAAACCGATGTTGCTGGGCTACTACCGATTGCTCTATGGCATTTCGCAAAAGGAATTCTACCGGCGACCGTACGGGCGATTTCGGAACCTGGAAGCCAAGAATCACCTTTCATCGGCGAACGAACGGCTCCTCCCCTCCCTCTGTTCAAGCCTGATTGAAACCGGATGGCAACTGTTCCACGGAATCCAGCCGGTGTCGCTGCAAGCCATTCACGACCTGCAACTCCTGACCGTCGGACCGCAGCTTCGCGGGTCCGAGAACAACGTGATCGGGCAGGATGCCGTCCGGCAGGTGTTCGATTTGGTGCGGGACCTCGTGACGTCCAGCATCGAGTCCTCCACCGACAAGGTAATTACCGTCAAGAATGCGGCGGGGCGCATCGTGCAAATCTCCTTTGCTCCGGATCCGGACATCACGATTATTGAACTGCTCACGACGGGGGCGATCCCCAGTGTGTCCGTGGAGATCAAGGGCGGTGCCGACGTCTCGAACATCCACAACCGACTTGGGGAAGCGGAGAAAAGTCACCAGAAGGCCAAGGCCAGTGGGTTCACCCAGTTCTGGACGATCATCAAGGCTATGATCGATGAAACCGACGCGAAGCGCGAATCCCCAACGACCACACTCTTTTCAGCCTGGACGAGATTACCGTCGTCGGAAACCCGGCCCATGAGCAATTTCGTGATCGGTTGTATCACACGATCGGCATCGGATAAGGGCGGATTGGTTAGCGCCCGTCGGCGGCGATGCGGCGCTATTCGCATTTCGTGGATTTGCGAAACACCAGCCAATAGCAGTGTTGCCGTCGGGCGTGATGCGCGTTTTTCCAGCGCGGCGACATAATCGGACCGCGGCGAATCTTAACGATGGAGTCGCAAGGACAAAATCCGGCCTGCGCGGCGGCCTGGATGAATTCAATGTGAGCCCATTGAAAGCGATGGCCGTGAACGTAATCCGCTATTTTCGCGAATAGGATCCCTTCGGGGCGCAGAACCCGGTAGGCCTCGTCCACAAATGGGGGATAGAAGTGCGAAAAATTGTAACCGTTCGTCGCCGACGATTTCAACACGAGTCCGAATCGCGTGCCGAAATCCTTGGACTGGTCACGTCCCTGATTGGGGATATGTGGTGGATCATACACGACAACGTCGAAGGCCGAGTCGCCGAAGGGCATCCGGCAATTGTCCGCCACAACGGCCGGACGATGGCGAGGGTCCACATCGATGCCGATCACCGGGCGGGTACTGTCTTTCCAGAACCGTCCCGCGTTCAGCGTGGCGTCAAGAATACGTTCGGGCAAACTTCGGGGATAAAAATCAAGCAGTAGCTCGACAAGTTCAGAATCTTTGCCCTCCCAGACGGAAGCGAGTGGTTTGTACGTTACCTGTGTCCGCGGGCGTTGGCCCGCATCTTTCCATAGCGTCAGTTGACCGGCAGACGAATCCGTATTCATCGAATCGCACCTCGTCGCCGCAGTGTACAGGATTTCAGTATCCGTGTCAGGGATCGATTCTCACCTTCTTGCACGATCCAGGTGACGACCGCGTGATGCACATGACCACGAATAGCAAGCACAGCCCGGCCCGGCGCCTCCCGCGCGTCGGCGTAGGCGAACTACGGGACGCGGTATGCCGGCAGATGGAACCGCATGGGTAAACCGCCTAGGATGCTGATTGCAGGAGGGTCGCCGTTGGGGCACACTAACCAATGATACGTAGACCGTTGCGCGTCGTTGCTGGTTCTTGATCTGGAGATCGCTCATGCTACGCACGATCACAGGGGCTCTTCTCGTCGGATTGTCGTTTTCGCTCATTCAGCCCGCCCCGGCACAAGACGGAATCAAGGGCTGGAAGCCCGGCCAAGGGTGGGGCTGGATCTGGGGCAAGGATGACGAGGTCGGCTCGCTCAACGCGATGACCGACGCCACCCGCCTCGCGGCGTTGCGTCAGATCAAGCAGGGCGCGGTCTATGATCTCGGGGCGTTGTATGACCGTACGTCATACAAGTGGCCGGGACACAGCCCGGGCGAGATCATGACCTTTCGCTCGCCCGAGGGCACGAAGCGGCAGGGCGACGGACCGGCGGTCAAGGCGAGCGCGGCGTCCAACGGCACGGCCTGGCATAGCTGCGCGCTGTTCATCTCCGACAACGTCACGACGCAGATCGACTCGCTCGCCCACGTCACCACCGGGCCGGACAACCACTGGTACAACGGCTTTACCGAGGGTGAGTGGGGCGGCGACTTCGGGCCGCGCAAGGCCTCGGCCGACACGATCCCGCCCATCGTCGCCCGCGGCGTGATGATCGATGTCGCCGGTCTCAAGGGCGTCGACGCCTTGCCCGGCAAATATGAGATCACGCCCGACGATCTGTCGGCGGCGCTGAAAAAGCAGAAGACCGAGCTTCGGCCGGGGGACGTGGTGCTGGTGCGCACGGGGACGTTGCGCTACTGGGGCGAGGCCGGCGCGGACCACGACAAGCTCGCCGAACACGACTCGGCCGGCATCGGCATGGCGTCGGCGCGATGGCTCATCGAGAAGCACGGCGCGATCGCCATCGGCGCGGACACCTCCGGCGTCGAGGTCCCCGTGCCGCCGGGGAGCCCGAGCTTCATCCCCGTGCATGAATACCTGCTGATCCAACAGGGCGTGCACATCCTCGAATTCCATTACCTCGAGGATCTGGCGCGCGACCGCGTGTACGAGTTCTGCTACATCGCGACCACCAACAAGATCAAGGGCGCGACCGCCGGCTTCACGCTGCGCCCGATCGCCTTGCGTTGACGGCGCGCGTCGGGCCACGTAAAATCCCGTGCGTCGCGATGCATCGCGGCGCGGTCCCGCCTGAAACGTCTTGCCGGGAGTTCATCGAGCGATGGCGATTCGGTTTCCATGCCAGTCCTGCGGGGTCATGCTCCAGGCCGAAGCGCCGCCCACCGAGCCGGTTCCCTGCCCGAAGTGCGGCGTGCCGATCGTCTCGATTGCTCCGCCTCAGATGCCGCCGGTGATGCCGAAACGCGCACCCGCTCTACCCGTCGATACCCGAGACGACGGAACGCTCGCCCCGCTGCTGGTCGCGCTGCCGTGGGCGATCTCGGTCGTGTTTCACATCGCGGTCGTTCTGGTCATGCTCTTTGTCGTGCTGACGGTTCGCCAGCTCGATACCACGGATCGGGTGATCATTCCGGACGCCCGGCTCACCCGCAAGCCGGGAGCGAAGATCGTCGAGTCGTCCGCGCACCAACAGGCCCGCACCGACGACGACCTCAAACTGGCCCGCTTACACGCCTACACCAAGGCGGCCTCGAAGGACCTGCTGTCCGAGGTGACCAAGAGCCGGAACGCCGATCTACGCATCGTCGGCATCGGCGGGAGCGTCGGGGCCGGAGCGAAGTTCGGGCTTCGCATCGGGGGCGGGGCCGGTCCGAAAGCGACGTTTCTCGGCTCGGGGGGCAACGCGTACAAGATCGTGTACGTGTGCGACGCGTCCGGCTCGATGATCGATACGTTCGATTACGTCCGGGCCGAGCTGAAGAAATCGATCACCGCGCTGCAGTCGACGCAGAGTTTTCATCTCGTGTTCTTCCCCGGCAAGCCGCCGCTGCAGAGCAAGCCGGGGAAGCTGGTGCACGCGACGCCGCACAACACGCAGGAGGCGGTCAAGTTTCTCGACACGATGGGCCTGGGCTTGGGTAAGGGTTCGGACCCGCTGCCCGCGTTGCAGGCGGCCTTCAACGTGCCGGGCGGCCCCCCCGATCTGATCTACTTCATGACCGACGGACAGTTCGACCGCAGTGTCGTCGACAAGCTCCGGCAGTGGAACAAAGAGGGTCGCGTGAAGATCAACACCATCGCGTACCTCTACTTCGATCCGGCCAGTGAACGACTGCTCAAACAGATCGCCCATGAAAGCGGCGGCAGGTACAAGTTCGTCTCGGCGGATGAGTTGGGTGAAAGTGAGTAACCGTTTGCTGGTTTCGAGGTTGCGGTTCGATGGTGGTCGCGCTTGCGCTTCGTGCGGGTTGATGCTCTTGCTGTTCGCGCCCGCCGTTCTTGCCGACGAGATACGCGTGGGCGACTTGCCGCCCTTCAAGCCGGTCACCATCGAGCGGTTTCGGGCCGGGCAGGTGTGGTTTGTGATTCCCGGCCCGCCGGAACGACCGCTCGAAAAACCGATCACCGATGTTGTGTATCTGCAGATCGACGGTGCGGACCGCTTGAATCGTGCCGAGAGTTTGATCGTGCGGGGTAAAGACTCCCAGGCGATCCGGGTGTACGAGTTGGCACTCGAGGAGACCGGTCCCGCGTGGCGACAATCGCTCATCCGGGCCCGGCTGCTTCAGGCCGCCGACCGCCAAGGGCGCTTCGATCTTGCGACCACGACTTACATTCGGTTGCTCGACGAGATCGGATTGTACGCGGCGCCCCTTCAGCCGACGAACCTGCCGCGTCGCGGCTCGGGCTTTCGGGTCACCGCGCGTCGCGCGATCGAGCGGGCGTTGTCCGGCACCGCCGACCCCGACACGCGGGCTGCGCTGGCGACATTGCAGCGTGAGATCGACGCGGTGACGAACCCGTCGCCGACGACGAACGAAACGATATCACCCGCGACGCCGACCTCCCGGCCGACGGCGGCGGTCGATCCGCGGGAAGCCGAGACCTTCGCGTTGATCGCGTCGGACCTGGCTGCCGGTCGTCATGGCGCCGCCCGGGGTCGACTGAGTTCACTCGAACGGGTGGTGTCGCCGGCGGGCCGGCCGACGTTTTTGCGGCTCGAGGCGCAGCTTGCCGTGGCGACGGCGGAGAAGCCGAAGCATTGGCTCAAGGCGGGGCTGACCGCGATGCGCGTGGTCGTGGGATACCCCGACAGTCCCGAGGCGCCCGCGTGTCTGTACGTCTCGGCCGTGGTGCACGAGCGGATCGGCCGACGCGCGTTGGCGGTGTCGCTCTTGCGCGAGTGTAAAGCACACGGCCTCGCGACACCGGACGTAATCGAACAGACGGATGCCGCGCTCGCACGACTCGGCGCGGAACGTTGACCCCATGACGTGCCCATGGGGACGTGTTGGCAGGTAGGTTGGAGAAGTGATGCCCAGACGACGTGAATGGATCATGACGCTTGCCGCCTGTGGAATAACGCTGTGGGTCGCTACGCAGGCCGGCGCCCAGCCGGTCGCGGATCAGGGCGAGTCGGTCGTCGAGATCAACTACTTTCAGCGGTTCATCCGCGACGGCGGGCTCATCACCTGGCTCATCCTGCTGCCCACGTCGATGGCGACCGGAGCGTTGGTCACCCAGGGACTGCTGAACATTCGCCGGGCGACGATGATCCCGGACGATGTCCGCGAGGAGATTCAGACCCTGTTCGACAAACGCATGTACCGCGAGGCGGTCGAATACACCGCCGGCGAGCCCAGCTTGCTGTCGCACACGATCCACGCCGGTCTGGGCTCGGCGTCGCAAGGCCATCACACGATGACCGAGACGATGGTGCAGGCCAACGAAGACCGCATCACGCTCATGTTGCGTCGCATCGAGTACCTCAACCTCATCGGCAACATCTCGCCGATGGTCGGCTTGTTCGGCACGGTCTTCGGCATGATCAAGGCCTTTAACGCGATCGTCGCGGTGGGCGGCGCGCCCGAGCCGTCGAAGTTGGCGGACGGCATCTCGACCGCGTTGGTGACGACGTTCTGGGGTCTGCTGATCGCCATTCCGTCACTGTTCTTCTACGCGTTGTTCCGCAATCGGGTCGAGGCCTTGGGCGAGGAATGTGCGGTCGTCGCCGAGGAAATGTTGGCGGTGTTCCGGCCCGGGCATGCGAGCCAGACCCCGGCCGCGACGCAGCCCAAGCAAGCCGCACCGGCCGCGCCGCCTGCGGCACCGGCCAAGACGTGACGCTTCAGTAAGGGTTTCCGATGGTGCGACCGAGACGCCGCGGCGGCAAGATCGAACATCTGCAGTTCAACATGACGCCCATGATCGACATCGTGTTTCTGTTGATCGTGTTCTTCATGCTGGTCAGCAGCTTCGCCTCGGTCGAGGTGGCGGATTTGATCCTGCCCAGCCCCGAACAGAGCCAGGGTCGTTCGACGCAGCTGACGGACAAGGTGGTGCTCAACTTGCAATACACGCCCGGACTCGACGAGCCGTTGGTGCGCTTGGGGCCGTTCGTGATTCCGAGCGGTGACGTGTTGCGCGATCGACTGAAAAGTACCAAGCGGGCCAATCCGAAGGTCCAGCTCGTACTTCGCGCCGACCGCGAAGTGCCGTATCGCTACGTACGCTCGGCCATGAACGTGGTGGCCGAGAGCGAGATCGAATTGGTGAACATCGGTGTGCAGACGGATCGGGATTGATCGTGCATGACTGGCGTGCTGGTGCGAGACGGCATGCTGGTGCGCGACGGCATGCTGGTGCGAGATTCCTATCTCGCACCGGTCCGCGGCAGGAATCCTTTCCTGCGAAACATTCTCGGGAAGGGATTCTCGCGTCATAAGGTGCGGGAAGGGATTCTCGCACCGGCTACAGCAATGCCGGCAACTTGGAGTGGTTGGTTCATGAGTCGCGCTGCGGCACCATCGTCGATATCCGGTACGGTTCCGCGTCGCCGGCGGTTTCGCGGCGGCGAGGTGATGTCGCTCAATCTCGTGGCGATGATCGACATCGTGTTCCTACTGCTGATTTTTTTTCTGCTGCAGATGCGCTTCCACCAGCCCGAGGGGATCTTGCCCAGTCGGCTGCCGCAAACGCAGGGGGCGGCGGCCATGCCGTCGGAGGTGCCGATCAGTCCGTTGCGGGTGGTGGTCCGGCAGACCGGGCCCGGGCCGGCCGACTATGACATCCGTATCGACCGTATGCCGCCCCCCGTGCCGCGGAACTTCGGCGACCTGGCCACGCAACTCAAGCAGGTGCAGGCGACCGACGGTTACTCCGACGAGACGCCGGTGGTCATCATGCCCCTCGGTCGGGTGAAGTGGGACCATGTCGTCAACGCGTACAACGCCGCGGTCCGGGCCGCGTACAAGAACATTCATTTCGCCGCCAACCAGTAGAGCACGAGCAGGTCATGGAGCGTCGCGTCGTCATTTCGTTATTGATCCTGGTGCTGGGTGAATCGAGCGCGGCCCGGGCCGAGCCCGCCGACGCGGCCCTGTGGGCGGCGCTGCGCGAGCGGGGTATGGACGAGTTGCTCGACTACGCCTTGACTACCGCCGACGAGACCGACTGGGCCGACGCGCAGTTGCTGCGACGCGAGATGCTGCTGGAGCGCTACGCCGACGCATCGCTCGACAACGACACCAAACTCGCCGCCCTGGCCGAGGCGATCAACGTGCTCGAAACGTTGATCGATCGTCGACCGACCGTCCCCGAGGCCAACGGTTGGCGACTGCTGCTCGGCAAGGACCTGCTCTACCGCCAGGCCGAGCCCTACTACATGAACATCCTGCTCAAGACGCCCACGCCGGAGGATCTTCGCCAGTTGCTGGCGGCGACCACCCGGGCGGCGGAGGTGTTCGACGGACTGCTTGCTTCGGTGGGTGAGGAGAAAGCGCGGCTGGTGGGCCGCAACGTGCGGCAGTTGGACGACGCGTCGCTCGAGCGGCTGAAAGCGCTCGATGTGTTGGCTCGCTCGGGCGAGTACTTCGCGGCCTGGGCGAAGTTTTATCGCGCCCTGGCGACCGACGAGCGCGAGCCCGACCGAACGCGCCTGCTCAAAGGCGTGCTCCAGTTCATCGTCGACGACTCGGGTTATACCGAGCGGCCGCACGCGGAAACGGGCATTCAGTGCGAATCGCTGGTCTTGGCGGGGATGACGGCGCGGCTGCTCGAGGATTATGTCGCCTCGGCCAAGTACCTGCGGCGGGCGCGCGAAACCGCCGGTGCGATCACCGATCCCGAAGGGCGTGCCGCGGTGCAGTGGGTGGTCGTCCTGGCCGGGCTCGAGGCGATCAAGGTGGATCGTGATCAGGGTAACTACGAAGCGGCCGACGAAGGCATCCAGCGTTTCCGGGCCGAGGTCAGTGACGTGCCCGGCAGCGGGCTGGGCACGCAACTCGCGGTTACCCTGCTCGAGACCAACGTGTACGAACATCGAGCCGAGGCCGCTCGCGAGGCGGGTGATGCGGCGGGCTACCGACGCTGGCGGGCGCAGTCGCGCCAGGCGTTGCTCGCGCTGGCCCGGAGCCGGCCCGATTATCGCGATGCGGTCTACGCGACCGTCTACCGTTCGTTGGGCCCGGTTGCCGACCCGGCCGGTCTCGACCCCTTCGAGAAGAATGTCTATCTGGCCGGGTTGATGCGCGAGGCGACGGAGATCCGTCGTGAGATCGAACGGCTCAACGCCCAGGCGGCAGGCGGCGCCGAGGCATCCCTGCGCACGCGCATCGCCCAGCTCACGCAGGACATGGCCAAGCGATTCGACAACGCGATCGCCGTGGCCGACACGCTGCTCACCGACAAGACGCCGCTCGCCGCCGAGCTGCGGCCCGACACGCTGTTCAATCGCGCGGTGTGTCTCTACGAACGCGGTGATCTGCTCGAAGCCGCCAACACGTTCGTGACCGTCGCCCGCGATCATCCGCGTTTCGAGCGGGCCGAAATCTCCGCGGGTCATGCCGTCGACATCGCCGCCCAATTGTTTCAGGACGACGCGACCGGCCAGCAACCGTCGGTACGCGAGGCGTTCCTGGCCGCGCTGCGCACGTTGACCACGCGGTATCCCGAAAGCGCAAGGGCGCGGTACGCACAGTTCTTCCTGGGGAATGTGCTGGATCGGCTCGGTCGCTATGACGAAGCCGCCGAGGAGTATGCCAAGGTCGGGTCCGACCACGAGAAATCTCTCGACGCCCGCTACTATCGCTTGATCTGTTTGCAACGATTGTTCGAGCGGCAGGCGGCCGACGAGCCCGAACATGTCGAAGCGTTGGCACGAACGGCCCGCACCCTGATCGCCGAAGCGAAAGCCGTCACCCGCGCCGCCCTGGCCGAGGTCGAGGCGTTACGGAAACAAGTCGACACGCCGTCGGCCGACTCGGACCCCGCGGCCGCCAAGGCGAGGCTCGACGAAGTGATCTATTTCGCCGGTGACGCCGAACTGATGGCGGCAACCATTCGTTGTGCCGCGCCGTTGCGGGATTACGCTCTGGCCCTCGAACAGATGCGCGGGTTCACCGATCGTTATCCGGGCCGACAGGCGTTGATCGGCTCGGCGTTGCGGGTGCGGATTCTCGCCCATCAGGGGCTCGGGCAGTTCCAGGCGGCGGCCGACATCGTCGATGAGTTCCTCAATCAGTCGCCGGACGGCGCGGGCGGGGTGATCGCGAGTTTGCTCGCCTCGATGCGTGACGAAGTGATCCGTCGGCGCGAAGGAGAGCAAGTCGGCGCTTCGACCGAGTTGGTGGCGCTGGCCGACCGATTATGGCGCTGGGTCGAGCGGCAAGGCGCCGGCGTGCCCGTTGACGAGCGACTGGCGGTGCGGTCCATGCTGGCCGACGCTCATCTCCTCGCCGGCCAGGCCGCCAAGGCGCTGGTGCTGTTCGACGCGTGCATCGAAGAAGACGCCAAACGCATGCCCGACGGCCGCGCGACCCACGGACCGAGTTTGTTGGGTCGGGCCGAAGCGCTCCGCAAGCTCGAACGCTACGACGAGGCGGTCAAGGGTTACAACGAAGTCTGGCGTCGAACCGAAGAGCGATCACGGTTATGGTGGCAGGCGCTGGCGGGGAGTTTGGCGTGCCACACGCAGCTCGAAACCGACCCCGAAACGATCCTGACGTCGATCGCGCAACATCGGCACGGTGATCCGCAAATGGGCGGACCGAGACTCAAGGCGGAGTTCGATCGCATCGAATCCGTCAACCGGCGCCGGCGCGCCGGCGGTGGTGCGGCCAAAACCGAGCCGAGACCGTGACAGGCTGTCGAAATACCTGGCACGCAAAGTGCGTCCAAGGACTTACGAGCGATGAGGTTTTCGTAACCGCTTATTTCTCGTTCCGAGACGCCGTTTTTTCGAGGTATTTCGACAGCCTGGTGAGGGGGGCGCCCGATCGCGCGTGTGCTGGGGCGAGATTCTCATCTCGCCCCCACGGTTCGCAGGAATCCTTTCCTGCGTGTTTTTCGCGGGAAAGGATTCCCGCGTGGGTGGGTGCGAGAGAGGATTCTCGCACCAGCTACCGTATGCGCCGGCGACCGTAAACAAGCGTTCAAACGCAACGCCATCCAAC